>BNJU01002399.1_pt1 | contig 106371 bp, 137 predicted proteins | sample 8539281 | NCBI WGS metagenome assembly BNJU01 (sample SAMD00202456, study PRJDB9452) | human saliva metagenome | isolation source: human saliva | place: Japan | reverse complement strand
ATCTCGCGCTGCTGCTGCTGTTCGATGCGTCGCTGGATGAAGATGTTCGGGATGGAGACGCCGACGACGACGGCGAGGATGATGGTGATGCCGTTGACGCCGAAGCGCAGTGCCTCAAGCAGTTCCTCGACGGAGATGGTCTGGATGTGGAGGACGGCGAAGAGGAGGCGGTAGAGGAGGACGCAGGGGATGAGGGGATGACGGGCGGGATGATGAGGAGGGTGTTCGGCGTGTGGACGATGTGGATGACCTTGAGTGCCACGATGCCGACAAACGCTGCCGCCACGAAGGAACCGAGCGCCTGCGGCTGTCCAAACTCGAGGATGAGGACGTTGCGGATGAGCATGGTGACGATGCCTTCGACGGCGACGATGGCGAGGAGTTTCTTCGGTGTGTTGAACATGACGGAGAAGCCACCGGCGGCGAGGGCTGCTGCGATCGCCTGATTGAGGTAGGTGTCCGTGGGCTGGATGTGGACGTCGGAGATGTTCCCCACGCCCGCGACGAGGATGGCAAAGGCGATGCCGAAGGTCAGGCCGCCGATGATGAGCATGGTGTCCATGGCGCGCGTCATGCCCGATGTCGTAAAGCGGTTCAGTACGTCGCTCGCCGCGTTGACAGAGGGAAAGCCGGGCATGAGGAAGATGGTGCACGCAACGAGCGTGTACCACATTGTCCCAAGGCCGAGTGCAGCGGGGATCGCCCATGCAAAGATGGTTGCGACAAAGCCCGTAATCATGGCGCAGGCGTAGGGGTTAAATGCGTATTTGTTGCTGAGACGGTGTGCGATGAAGCCCATGAGTGCCGCGATGGTAGCGATGAGAGACTCCTCCCAGCTGCCGCCAAAGAGTTTGCACGAACCGCCCGAGCCGACGGCGGCGCCGAGGGCGATGCCCCAGTGGGGATAGCAGAGCGCACGTGCACGGATGCGCGTGATGGCATGCTCAACAGCAGAGATGGGCGTGTTGCCGCGCAGGATGCGCCATGTGAGCTGCTGACGGCGGCGAGAACGGCGAGGTTGACGCCATGTTTCATGCATTTGCGGAATTGGGTGAAGGAGCGCTCGCCGTCGCTGACGTTGAGCATGAGCGTGGTGTAGGTGACGTGGGACTGGATGTTCTCGGCGGGGATGCGAAGGTGCACTGCCGCCCGTTTCATGTCGCGAATGACGCGTGCACAGTCCGCCCCGCTCTCCATCAGGGTCTGTCCAATGTCCAGCAGGAGCTTCATCTTGTAGTTGAGTGTTTTATTGTCATCGTCCGCCATGTTTCGGATTGCTTTGCATTCCACGTGCCTGTACTCCTCTCTGCTTATCTTATTCTCATTATAGCATAGGGGGGACAGTGTGCAAGATGGGGGCGGGGATAAAAAACTGCCGCACAAGGGATTTTCCCCTTTGTACGGCAGTTCTGCGTTTATGCGCTAGGGAAGTGCTGAATCTATCAGTGCCTCTCGTAGCCTCAGCACTTGATGCCTGCGCCTTTGCGCACGTAGAAGAACCACGTGATGGCGATGGTTAGCACAGTGAAGGCAATGAGGATGTTGAACGCGGGGGTAACGCTGCCCTGCGTTCCATACGCCCAGCCGAACAGTTTTGGGATGAAGAATGCGCCGTATGCCGCAATCGCCGCCGTAAATCCGGTGACGAGCGAGGAGTGCACGGGATTGTTGAAGACGAATGGGATCATACGGAAGCATGCGGCATTGATGAAGCCCGTCGAAAAGAAGAGCACGAGGAACGACCCGAAGAAGAGCGGGAAGTTATGCGACTGGATGCCCATGACGGTCGCAATGCAGGCGACGAGCATCAGGATGAGCGAGTAGAGTGTGACCTTCGAGCCACTGTTGACCTTGTCCGCGACCCAGCCGCCGATGGGGCGCACGCCCGCGCCGATGAACGGTCCGAGGAACGCCGCATAGGCGAAGGAGACCTCGGGGAACTCGCGGTTGACGAGCAGTGCCAGCGCAGCAGAGTAGCCGATGAACGAACCGAATCCGCAGGTGTAGATGACACAGAGCAGCCATGTGTGCTTGTTGCCGAAGATGGACATCATGCTGCTCGGGCTCTGCTTTGGGATGGGCAGATTGTCCATGAACATCCAGACAAGGATGAGAGTCAGCGCAGTCGGGATCGCCCAGAAGTAGCAGACGCTCTGGATGTAAACCTCCTTGCCCGCCTCGTTGAGGAGCGGTGCGCCGAAGATTCCGCCGAAGCTCATGCCGAGAAGCATCGGTGCAGTCAGGTAGATGAGCGAGACACCGAGGTTGCCGATGCCGGCGTTGATGCCGAGCGCGAGACCTTTCTGCGCCTTCGGAAAGAAGAAGCCGATGTTCGCCATGGAGGACGAGAAGTTTGCACCTGCGATGCCGATGCCAGCAACGAGCAGTACGAAGGTGTCATAGGTCGTCGAGGTGTCCGTGAGCGCGTTCCCCAGACCAATGAGCGGGATAAGGAGCAGTGCAGTCGAGATCAGCGTCCAGTTGCGCCCGCCGAGGATGGCGGGGAGGTAGGTGTAGATGAGACGCCCCGTTGCACCGACGAGTCCCGGCAGGGCTGCGAGGGTAAAGATCTCATTGTCCGTAAAGTGAAATCCAATGTGGTTGAGCTGCGCTGCGATCGTCGCCCACATGGTCCACGCCACGAAGGCGAGGGTCAGTGCCCATGTGGAGGTGTAGAGGTTCTGCTTGGCGATGCGCTCGCCCCAGCGTTTCCAGAATACCTCGTTTTCGGGATCCCAATGCGCGAGAATATCGCGTCGGGATGGATTCTCGCCGAGCGTGGCGAGAATGTCCTTGTTTTCCATGACCATCTCTCCCTTTTCATATAATGTTGATAAATGAAATTATAGTGAAAAAAATTTTGCTCTGTATGTGACGAATATCACATGAAGTTTTTTTGTTTTTTTCGCTACTATAAATATATACGATACGGTATCGTGGAGAGGGGGCGCAGATGAATCAGGAAGCACTCATCAAGGAACTGATGTCGATTCCAGGTAAGGTGATTTCCCTGCACGATGGCGCGTATCTCTATCGTGAGGGTGCGCCGGCACACTATTTCTATATTGTGCGCTCGGGGCATATCTTTGTGGTCAAGTACGGCGCATCGGGGCGTGTCTTGGCGCTGCGCCTCGCGACGAAGGGGAGCCTCGTCGGAGAGCTGCCGATCTACGAGGATGAGCCCACGTATCTTTTCAGTGCGATTGCGCGCAGTGCTGCTGAGGTCTACGCCATCGAGTTCCCCATACTGGAGTCGTATCTCGAAAAGCATCCGCACCTCGCAGTTGCTCTGCTGAAGCTGATCGGGATGCACATGCGCAAGCAGCACCTCAAGTTCCGTGATCTCGTGCTCTACGGGAAGAAGGGGGCACTCTGCTCGACACTCCTCCGCCTGGCCAACAGCTACGGGATGGAGACGGAGGAGGGGACGCTGATCTCCGTGCCGCTCACGAACCAGGAGCTCGCGAACTACTCCGCATCGGCGCGGGAGAGTCTCAACCGCATGCTCGCCGAGCTGAAGAAGAGCGGTGTGATCGATATGCGCGGGCATCTGATCCTCATCAAGGATATCGACTATTTGAAAAAGATCATTCACTGTGAGAACTGTGGGGTGGAGATCTGTAATATTGAATGAATCAGGGACACAGAAAAGGGCTGCTGTACGAAGTTTTTCGCTTCGTGCAGCAGCCCCTATCTTTGTCTATTCGCACGGAACTCCCTGATACGCCGTCGCACCGGGGTGCAGACGGCGCGTCCCCGCCGTGAGATCAGTCAGTTCCCGCTGCGCGGCGTGCGATCTCGTCGGGCGGGACGCGGAGAACGCACGTGACGTGCTCTGCGTATGTCGTTTTTCCTGCGATTAGGTTCTTTGTGTGGATGTAACGCTCAACGGCAGCGAACAGGTCGTAGTCAACCGTGACGGATAGTTCACGCAGGAGTGTCATGCGCAGCTTGGGGGCGGCATCGAGCCCCAGCCCCTGCCGCATGGGCGTATGCACGGATGAGCCCGCCCGCGCCGAGTTTGATCCCGCCGAAGTAGCGGACGACGGTGACGGCGACGTTCGTGATGCCGCGCCCCTGATTGCTTCGAGGATGGGGCTGCCCGCCGTCCCGCCCGGCTCGCCGTCGTCACTTGAGCGCTGCCGCGCGGCATCCGCGTCGAGCACCATGGCGTAGGGCGCGTGGCGCGCATCATAGTGTTCCTTTTTCAGTGCGGCAAGCCATGTGCGCACCTCGTCCTCGTCCTCCGCATGTATGACGTAGGCGAGGAAGCGGGAACGCTGGATCTCATACGAAACAGGGGAGACACCGCCCTCCGGTATCTCCCCTGTGATGGTCGTGTAGTCACGATCCGTACTCATTTGTTCTTGCGGTTGAAGTACTCGACGATGCCCGCATCGAGCAGTACGTAGGTCGGCCCCGTGCTCGCGGTCAGCTCACCTGGCTGAAAGATGGGGCAGACGAAGCCGCGTCCGCCGAGGAAGTAGTTCGTCGGAATCTGACGGACAGATTTTTCGGGCTGAATCGGCGTGTTGCGTCCGTACTCATTGTAGAGATGCCCGTTTACCGCCTCACCGTCGAGATCGGACGGTGTGAGGTGCACTAAAGAAGGAGAGCGGCAGACGCTGTCCTGTTTTCTTGTAGTACACAAATCCCATAGTCGTGTCGTACGGGCTGGTTTGCGTGTAAGTCGTAGCGGAGATCGGTGAACGTCACTGAAATAAAGTTGGCATCATCGAGATGCACGCGGTAGCCAAGCTCTCCGCGGAAGAATGCACCGTCCTGATACTGACTGCGGAAATTTGCTGCAAACGCTTGGATATCTGCGTTGATGCGGTCAGCATGGCACTGTCGTCGAGCGTGACGACAGGGTAGGCGAGGACAGGTTCTGCGTTGATTCCCGATGTTCGCTGAGGGCGGCAGATGATGTTCCCGTAACGCCGACAACGAGGGCAAGGGCAATCAGAAAGGCTTTGAATTTCATAATAATAGCTCCTCCTTTATCCTTTAATCAGATGATATAAAAAAATTTACGGCTTTGTCAAATAAATGATAGTAATTGAAGTCCTCTTGTAGTATGATGAAGATGTTTTTTTGATGGGAAGAAAGGTTGTGTTACGGAGCCAATGGGCGAATCGACAATGAAACGGAAGTTGAAGCACAGACATCTTCAACTTATCTCTCTCGGCGGTGTGATCGGGAGTGGATATTTTTTAGGGACGGGTTACGTTCTCGAGCAGGCAGGACCCGCGGCGGTGATTTCCTATCTGCTGGGCGGCATCATTGTGCTCGCCGTGATGCTCTGTCTCGCAGAGCTGGCGGTAGAGCAGCCGCTTTCGGGCTCATTCGTCGTCTACGCGCGCGAGAATATCTCGGCGACGTGGGCGTGTGGGGTGGGGTGGTCCTATTGGGTGACGTGGGTGTCCTACGTGCCCTCAGAGATGATTGCTGCGGGCATCATCATGAATACATTCCTGCCGGAGGTCGGAACGATCTGGTGGGCGGTGCTGTTCGGGTTACTCGTCACCTTCCTCAATTTGTTTCGTGTCGATAAATTCGGTGAGAGTGAGTTCTGGCTCGCCCTTGTCAAGATCATCGCCCTTGTGGCATTCAGTGTCGTTGCACTCCTGATCTGCCTCGGGCTCATCGGTGACGAGGGCTATATCGGTACGGACATTCTGCTCGGCAGCGGCGGCTTTGCCCCACACGGATACGCAAGCGTTGCTTTGACGATGGTCATTATCCTCGTTAATTTCCAAGGGACGGAGATCATCGGCCTTGCAGCGGGGGAGACGGCGGATCCCGCACGCAGCATACCGACGGCGGTGCGCAACGTGACGTGGCGCATCATCGCACTCTATATCATCCCGATTACGCTGCTCGTTTCGATCCTGCCGTGGGATCACGCGTCACTCTCCAAGAGTGTCTTTGCTGCCGCACTTGCCGAGCACGGACTCGCACATCTGGGGGCACTGTTTTCGTTTGTTGTTCTGACGGCGGCGCTTTCCTGCTCCAACTCAGGACTCTACGGCGCGGCACGCACAGTGCACGCACTCGCGACGATGGGGATGGCGCCTTGTGCGCTCGGCGGGCTTAGCCACAAGGGGGTTCCCTCGCGTGCCATCTATGCCTCGATCGCCTTTTGCTGGGGCGTGATCGCGCTCTATGCACTGCGTCCAGATGCGGCGCTCTATACCTATCTGCTCGCGCTCTCGGGGTTCTCGGGGGCGGTCGCGTGGATCTCGATCTGTTGGAGCCAGTACCGGCGGCGGCGCAGACTAGAGGAGGCAGGGACGGTATCGCTTCTGCGCTATCGGATGCCGCTCTTCCCGTATGTCACGTTGTTTGGAATCTGGGCGCAGGTGCTCTGTCTTATCTTTATGGTATTTACCCCTGAGCTGCGCTCTGCACTTTATTTGGGTGTACCCATGCTCGTCGTGCCCATGCTTCTTTACCGTTTCTTGCGCAGACGCAGGGCACATGGTATAATTGAAAAATAGGGAGTTTTTCGTAGGGAGGAATATAATGTTTGGGCTTTTCGAAAAGAAGAAAGAGGCGGAGGTATCGCTCGCTGACCGCATTGCGGCAAAGCCAATTGCTGTGAGCTCCGTACGGAAGAATGAGAGCGGGCATGCTCGTGTGCCGTTTGCTGCTCTTGGCAGTGTCGGTGCAGGGGATATGAAGTCCGCTTACCTTTCACGCAGTGAACTGACGGCAGAGCACCTGCGAGAGCTCTATGATGTGCCGGGCGGCCCTGCGATCGTGCTCGGCTTCGTCTCGTCCGATCTTCCCCATGGCGGAGATTGCGCGAACAGTACAGGCGGCATCGCCTCCCGACGTCCAGCTCCTGCTCGTCTCCTCATGCGGAGAGCTGACGCATACCCAGGGGACGCGTTCCTACTACATGGACGCGAAGGACGGGCGCGCAAAGGTCCTGCTGCAAGTCTACAGCAAGCGAATGATCGCACAGACCCACATGATGACGATTCCCCTGCACAACGAGGACATACAGCGCGGCACGGTGGAGCTGCCTCCTGACGAGCGGGTTAAGAAGATCCGCGAAGATGTTGACGCACAGCGTGTTCCATTTCCCGTGCGCTTTGACAATACCTTTGCCTTTGTCTATGTGGACGGTGTGACGGCGTGCGAGTCGTTCGTGCTGAAGGCACTCTATGACAGTGAGTTCCTGCCCTGCCCCTACATTGGCGGGAGCGCAAGCGGTGCACTCGATTTCTCCCACACCTATATCTACAATGGGAAACAGGTGCTTGAGAATCACGCTGTCGTGCTTGTCGTTCGTCTTGCCGACGACTATCGCTACTCCATTTTCAAGACACAGGCGGCAGAGCCGACGGGGGATAAGTGGACGATCATCGGCTCGGATGCGACGCTTCGCACGGTGGATACGGTTGCCGATGCAGAGGGACATCCCGTGCCCTTTGCTGATGTGCTGATGGAGCATCTCCATGTCTCCGACGTGAATGCACTCTCCGATGCGCTTGCCGGCTATACCTTTGCCTCGCATGTCGGCAAGCAGTATTTCATCCGCTCGCTGCAGAAGTTTGACGCGGCGGAAAAACGATTCCATTTCTACTGTGATATTACGGCGGGTGAGGAGATCTTTCTCATGCGTCGGGAGAACTTCATCCAGACGCTGAAGGATGAGTATGCCGCATACGCAAAGGGAAACCAACGCCGATCGGTGCGGTGCTGAACGACTGCATCCTGCGTCGCCTGACCTTTGCAGCGGAACTCGCGAGCGCGGATCTCTTCGATGGGATGCCCATTGCGGGGTTCTCAGCATTTGGGGAAATTGCGGGATTGCACATCAATGAGACATTGACGGCAATTTTCTTCTATCAGCTCTCAGGCGGGACATTCAATGACAGCTACATGGATCGATTCCCATCGAAGTATGCGCTGTATCAGAAATCGTACCTTGAACATGAGATCAGCCGTCGTGCGATCATTGCAAACCCTGCGTGAGGGCATCATTCGGGAATTTGATAGCTATCGCAGGCAGATGGCAGGACTCTCGGACGTCATGGAGCATGTGACGAAAAGCGTGGAGAGCGTTTCCGGGCTCGTCAGTCAGATGAGCGACGGCATCGGCGACCAGGGGACATGACCAAGGAGCTGCTTGCACGAAATGCCTTGATCACGCCAAAACTGGAGCACCTGACCGAGAGCACGAAGAAGATCGAGCAGGTCATGCACATGATTACGGAGATCTCCGCACAGATCAATCTGCTCGCACTCAATGCCGCGATCGAGGCGGCTCGTGCAGGTGAGATGGGACGTGGGTTCGCCGTTGTTGCCGGGGAGGTGCGCAAACTCTCCGAGAATACACGCGAGCGCCTTGAGGGCATCTGATGAGGCAATTCGCGAGCTTCTGCATGATGTAAATGAGATCGACCAGATGCTCGCGCAAAATCAGGAGTTTGACACGAAGGTCGAGGACTTCGAGCAGGGGTTTGACGGGCACCTTACGGATATGAAGACCAGCCTCTCGAGCGGCGTCGGTGCAATTCAGAAGTCGAGCGGCTCCTTGGAGAAGGCCGCGGCATCGGGGTCATCATTGTCGAAACGACTTGAGGAACTGGATGCGGTAATTCGCTCCATTCGATAAGTAGTGGGATTTTTGGGCTGCTGCGCGAAGCGAAAATACTTCGTACAGCGGCCTTTTCATGATATTGGTCATAAATTTGTCATAAAATCAATAAACATTGACGCTTTTCGCCCGCATGAAGTATAATAAACTGTAAATCTATAGTATTTTATTTTGGGAGGAGCTCGAGTAGAGTGGAGAGATATTGTCCGCAGGAGATTGAAGCAAAGTGGCAGAAGATCTGGGAGACGGAGCACAGCTGCCACACGGAGATGGATACGACGAAACCGAAGTACTACGCACTTGAGATGTTTCCGTATCCGTCGGGAAAACTTCACATGGGGCATGTCCGCAACTACTCGATCGGCGATGTGATTGCGCGCTTCCGCACGATGGAGGGGTATAACGTCCTGCATCCGATGGGGTTTGACTCCTTCGGCATGCCCGCCGAGAATGCAGCGATCAAGAACAAGGTGCATCCGGCGGAGTGGACGTACGCGAACATCGCGAACATGGAGAAACAGCAGCGTGCGCTGGGGCTTGCCTACGACTGGGACCGCGAGGTCATCACCTGCCGTGAGGACTACTATCGCTGGACACAGTGGCTCTTCGAGCTGTTTTACAAGAAAGGCCTTGCCTACAAGAAAAAGGCATCCGTGAACTGGTGCGATACCTGCGGCACGGTGCTTGCGAACGAGCAGGTCGAGGACGGCAAGTGCTGGCGCTGCAAGTCCGAGGTGCACAAGAAGGATCTTGCACAGTGGTTCTTCAAGATCACGGACTACGCCGATGAGCTCCTCGCCGATCTCGACAAACTCCCGGGCTGGCCCGAGCGCGTCAAGACGATGCAGGCCAACTGGATTGGACGCAGTGAGGGGCTTGAGTTCCGCCTGCCCGCGCCCGCGCTCGATGCGGAGATTCCCGTCTACACGACGCGCCCCGACACCGTGTTCGGCATGACCTTTGTCGCACTCGCGCCCGAGCATCCCCTCGTCGAGAAGATCTGCGCCGTCAGCGACAAGGCGGAGGAGATCCGTGCGTTCTGTGCGCGCGTCAAAAAGCAGTCCGACATTGAGCGCTCCTCGAGCGAGTCGGAAAAAGAGGGCATCTACACAGGGCTCTGCTGCACGAATCCGTTCAACGGGGAGCAGGTTGAGATCTGGGTCACGAACTACGTCCTCTTTGAGTACGGCACGGGCGCGGTTATGGCAGTCCCGTCCGAGGATCAGCGCGACTGGATGTTCGCGGAGAAATACGGCATCCGCAAGATCCTCACGATCCGCCCGAAGGACGGGGAGCTGCGTCTCGAGGACATGACGGCGGCATACACCGAAAAGGAAGGCATCCTTATCAACTCCGGCAAGTTCACGGGGATGGAGATGCACGCGGCGATGCAGGCGATCATGGACGAGGCGGAGGCGCAGGGCTACGGCAAGCGCCGCGTCAACTATCGCCTACGCGACTGGCTCATCTCGCGCCAGCGCTACTGGGGGGCGCCGATCCCCATCATCAACTGTCCGAAATGCGGCGAGGTACTCGTCCCAGAGGCGGAGCTGCCCGTACGTCTCCCGGAGGATGTTTCGTTCGAGCAGGGGGCCGTCTCACCGCTCTCGTCAAGCGAACACTTCCTCCACTGCAAATGTCCCACATGCGGCGGTGATGCGACACGTGAGACGGATACGATGGACACCTTTATATGCTCCTCGTGGTACTACTACCGCTATGCGGATCCGAAGAACACGGAGCGTCCCTTTGACCGCGACAAGGTGAACTACTGGGCACCTGTCGATCAGTACATCGGAGGCATCGAGCACGCGATCCTGCATCTTCTCTATGCACGCTTCTTCACGAAAGGTACTGCGCGACGCAGGGATGCTCGACTTCGACGAGCCGTTCACGAATCTCCTCACGCAGGGCATGGTCATCAGGACGGCGCAAAGATGTCGAAGTCGCTCGGCAACGTCGTCTCGCCCGAGGAGATCATCGACCGCTACGGTGCGGATACGGCACGACTCTTCATTCTCTTTGCCGCGCCCGTGGACCGTGATCTTGACTGGAGCGATCAGGGCGTCGAGGGGGCCTACCGTTTCCTCGGGCGCGTGTGGCGCATCCTCGGACAGTTCGCAGAGACGATCAAGGGCGCACCTTCGTCCTACGATGCGGCAACGCTCAGCACAGAGGAGGCGGAGCTCCGCCGCGTGCTCCACGCGACCATCAAAAAGGTCACAGAGGATGTGCGCGACCGCTTTATGTTCAACACGGCGATCTCCTCCATCATGGAGCTGGTCAATGCACTCTACGCATTTCAGGCCAAGGAGCTCATGCCGGGGCTTGCGCGCGAGACGGCGAGTGTACTCGTGCGGATGCTCGCACCGTTTGCACCACACATCGCGGCGGAGCTGTGGGCGGAGCTTTTCGGCGGGAACGTCCACGCACAGACGTGGCCGCAGTACGATGCGGCGGCGCTCGTGCAGGATGAGGTAGAGATCGTCCTGCAGGTCAATGGCAAGGTGCGCGACCGGGTCAAGGTTGCCACGGGGACTTGACCGTGCGGCGCTGGAGCAGCTCGCAGCAGAGCTGCCGCGTGCGAAGGAACTCACGGCGGGTAAGACCATCGTCAAGGTCGTCTGTGTCCCCGGCAAGCTGGTCAATATTGTTGTGAAGTAAGGGAAGCACTGATAAATTCGGTACAACCATCTTGACGCATCTTTTTTGCCCGCACTTCGGCGGAAAATCCTCCACAGAGCACCACTCTGCGTCCGGTTTTCCACCTCGTTCGGACGAAAAAAATCTACGCCAATCTGGCAGACCTCATTTTATCAGTGATTCCTAGGGTGTAACATCAGGGAAGGCTAACATCAGAAGATAAGGAGAGAGAACATCATGCTGAAAGCGTTTTGCAGTACGAAGCCTTCTGCCGGAAATGCTGATCGGACGTACCGTCTACGATGGAGACAGTGAGGATGTGCTTGTCGAGGGTGGTACGGTACTGGACAAAGAGACGATCAAAGCTGCTCAAGAAAAAGGGGATCGCCTCTGTCTACGTCGATGAGGACAGCATCATCGCTGCCGTTCAGAAGGAAAAAGGCGGTCAAGGAAGAAAAAGGCAGCCGTCATCGGTGATGGCCCCGCCCCGAACGCGAGATCAAACTGGACAACAAATACGAAGAGGACTACCGCTACGTCTACGGCGAGATGGAGAAACTCTTTGCCGAGGCGGCAGAGACCGGTAAGCTCAACATGAGACATCTTGCAGGGGCGTGATGTCGAGCGGCCGCCTGCGCGACCTCTACAAGGAGGGGGCGACAGCCGTCTCCATGATGTACAGCATGAACCAGGAGGGCGACTACAACCTGCATCACTGTGTGCATCTCGCTATCCTCGGCGGCCTTATGGCACGCTGGATGGGACTTATCGGCATCGATCGTCAGAATATGGTGCTGGCAGGACTCTTCCTCGACATCGGCAAGCAGATGATTCCGAAGGACCTTCTTGAAAAGAAGGGGCTTTTGACGGAAGAAGAGTTTGATATTCTGAAGAATCACGTTGTCGACAGCTTCAAGATCGTGGAGAACAGCGAGCTCGAGGGGCGCACCGACCTCATGAACGGCATTATCCAGCACCATGAGCGCGACGATGGATCGGGCTATCCCTCGGGATTGAAGGGGGATGCGATCACGACCTTCGGCAAGGTGCTCGCCATCCTCGACTGCTACGATGCGATGGCATCCAGCCGCAGCTACGCGGCGAAGCGTTCCCCGTTCGAGGTGTTCAAGGTGCTCTATGCCGACGTGCTGGACGGAAAACTTGACTCGGAATACGCCGTTCTCTTCATGCGTAAGATGAACGCTGCGCTCAACGGCTGCTGGCTCCGTCTCTCGGACGGTTCAGCAGGGCGCATCGTCTACGTCGACGAGTCACGCGTCACGGCAATGCCGGTCATTCAACTCGCAGACGGCGGCTTCATCGACCTCAATACCGTCAAGGATCTCACCGTCGTCGAGATCATGACGGCAAGCGATGTCAGCAAGCTGTAAACGGATGATGCTCAAGCACCCGTAAGGGTGCTTTTTTCATGGAAATCGCTGATGCGATAGGGGAATCTCTGCGCTTTTATTGCATCCCTTGACGGATACGATATAATGAAGGAATAGCTTTTTCGTGAAGGAGGGAACGCATGGCGATGGTGCCAAAACTCAATACAACGCAGTTCGAGGGGGAGATCCCATTCAAGGTCGTCGCGCCGTTTGAACCGATGGGCGATCAGCCGCAGGCGATTGCTGATCTTGCCGGCGGCATCGAGAACGGTATGACGGCACAGGTGCTGCTCGGCGCCACGGGCACGGGCAAGACCTACACGATGGCGAAGGTCATCGAGCGCGTCCAGCGTCCGACCCTCGTCATCGCACACAACAAGACACTCGCCGCGCAGCTCGCGAGCGAGTTCAAGTCGTTTTTCCCCGACAACTACGTCGGCTACTTTGTCAGCTACTACGACTTTTATCAGCCCGAGGCGTACATCGCCCAGACGGATACCTACATTGAAAAAGGATGCGTCGATCAACGATGAGATCGATGAGCTGCGCCACTCCGCGACCTGTTCGCTCTTTGAGCGGCGCGACGTCATCATCGTGGCGAGCGTCTCGTGCATCTACGGCCTCGGCTCGCCGGAGAGTTATCATGAGATGGTTCTCTCCGTGCACAAGGGGCAGACGATCACGCGCGAGGAGATCCTGCAGAAGCTCATCTCCATCCGCTACGAGCGCAACGATATTGCGTTTGAGCGTGGACGCTTCCGCGTGCGCGGCGATGTGGTCGAGATCTTCCCCGCAGGGTACAACAACCGCGGCGTGCGTATCGAGATGTTCGGCGACGAGGTGGAGCGCATCATCGAGTTCGACGTGACGACGGGCGAGGTCTACGGCGAGCGGCTTCACTCCATGGTGTTCCCGGCGTCCCACTACGTCACAGACGATGAGGATATGAAGATCGCCATGGCGGACATTCGCACGGAGCTTGAGGAGCGGCTCGCCGTACTGAAGGGGGAGGGCAAGCTCCTTGAGGCACAGCGGCTGGAGCAGCGCACGAACTATGACCTCGAAATGATGCAGGAGATGGGCTACTGCTCCGGCATCGAGAATTACTCACGTCACCTCACGCATCGTGCAGCGGGCGCGACACCGTACACCCTCCTCGACTACTTCCCCGAGGACTTCCTCATCATGATCGACGAGTCACATGTGACCCTGCCGCAGATTCACGCCATGTACGGCGGCGACCGCAGCCGCAAGGTCTCGCTCGTGGACAACGGCTTTCGCCTGCCGTCCGCGTTCGACAACCGCCCGCTGACGTTCGAGGAGTTCGCGGCGCGTATCAATCAGATCGTCTACGTCTCCGCGACACCCGGAAAATACGAAATGCAGCAGGCACAGCAGGTCGCCCAGCAGATCATCCGTCCGACGGGGCTCCTCGATCCCGCGGTCGAGGTGCGCCCACTCGCAGGACAGATCGACGATCTCATGGGCGAGATCCGCCTGCGCATCGAGCGCAATGAGCGCGTTCTCGTCACGACACTCACCAAGCGCATGGCAGAGAACCTCACCGAGTACCTCCGGGAGGCGGGCGTCAAGGTGCGCTACCTCCACTCGGACATCGCGACCATCGAGCGCGCGGAGATCATCCACGACCTGAGAGCGGGCGAGTTTGACGTGCTCGTCGGGATCAACCTCCTGCGCGAGGGTCTTGATATGCCCGAGGTATCGCTCATCGCTATTCTTGATGCGGACAAAGAGGGCTTTCTGCGCTCCGATACCGCACTTATTCAGACCATCGGCCGCGCCGCACGCAACGCGGGCGGGACACGTCATCATGTACGGCGATGTCATTACGGGCTCGATGCAGCGCGCCATCGACGAGACGGAGCGCCGCCGTACGATACAGCAGGAGTACAACGAGGAGCACGGCATCGTACCGAAGACCATTGTCAAGCCCATCGTCCCGCTCATCGAGATGACGCTTGTCGCGGCTGAGGATAAGAGCCCGTACGGGAAGAAGGACGGCAAGGCAAAGAAAAAAACTCGGCAAGAAGGAGCGCGAGAACCTCGTCAAGAGCCTCCTGCGCGAGATGCAGCAGGCGTCACGTGCGCTGGAGTTCGAGCGTGCGGCCGAGCTGCGTGACATGATCGTCGAGCTCGAGGGCGAACTGCCGAAGAAGAAAAAATAAGGACATACAGATACAATGAACGAATATATCAAGATCGAGGGGGCACGCGCCCATAATCTAAAGAATATCAACGTGCAGATACCACGCGATAAATTAGTTGTGGTGACGGGGCTCTCCGGCTCGGGAAAGTCCTCGCTCGCATTTGATACGATCTATGCCGAGGGGCAGCGTCGCTATGTGGAGTCGCTGTCTGCCTACGCACGGCAGTTCCTTGGGCAGATGGACAAGCCCGATGTGGACAATATCGAGGGACTGTCGCCTGCCATCTCGATTGACCAAAAGACGACGAGCCACAATCCGCGCTCGACGGTCGGGACGGTGACGGAGATCTACGACTATCTGCGCGTGCTTTATGCACGCGCGGGACGCCCGCACTGCCCGAACTGCGGCAAGCCGATCACGCAGCAGAGCGTCGATCAGATGGTGGATCGGATCATGCAGCTGCCCGCAGGAGCAAAGCTCCTCATCATGGCGCAGCTCGTGCGCGGCAAGAAGGGCGAGCACAAGAAGGTGCTCGAACAGATTCGCCGCGAGGGCTATGTGCGCGTGCGCATCGACGGGGAGCTGCATGATCTCGGCGAGGAGATCGCGCTCGAAAAGCAGAAAAAGCACACGATTGAGATCGTCGTGGATCGTCTCGTCGTCCGCGAGGGCATGGAGAGCCGTCTGGCGGACTCACTGGAGACAGCGCTCCACGCAGGTGAGGGCGTGGTCTACGTACAGGTGGTGGACGGTGAGCTCCTCATGTTCAGTGAGAATTTCGCCTGTGTGGACTGCGGCATCTCGCTGCCCGAGATCGCACCGCGCATGTTCTCATTCAACAGTCCGTTCGGCGCGTGCCCTGTCTGTACGGGGCTCGGCAGTCACAAGGAGTTTGACCCTGCGCTCGTCGTCCCAGACCCGACGCTCAGCGTGGCAGACGGGGTCTTTGCACCGCTCTCGAAAAACCCGAATTCCTACGGGATGCGGGCGATCACGGCTCTCCTGGCGGCGCACGACTATGACGCGCACACGCCGTGGAACCGCATGGACAAGAAGACGCAGAAGATGCTGCTCTATGGGTCGGATGAGTACGTTTCCTTCCATTACACGAATATGTTCGGCGAGGAGAAGGAATACCATGTCCCGTACGAGGGCGTTCTGCCCGCGCTCACGCGTCGCTACCGCGAGACGGACTCGGAGGAGATGCGCGAAAGCTACGAGGACTATATGACGGATACGCCGTGCTCGGCGTGCCACGGGGCGCGGCTGAAGCCCGAGGCACTCGCCGTGACGGTCGGCGGGAAGAATATCGCCGCACTCACGGCACTCACGATTCGTGAGGCGGACGCATTTCTAATGGCGGCAGAGCAGGATTTTTCGCCGCGTGAGGCGAAAATAGCAGGAGAGATCCTAAAGGAGATTCACGCGCGGCTGCATTTTCTTCTCGATGTGGGACTCGACTATCTGACGCTTTCGCGCGCAGCGTCGACACTGTCGGGCGGGGAGGCTCAGCGCATCCGCCTCGCGACGCAGATCGGTTCGGGGCTGATGGGCGTGCTCTATATCCTCGATGAGCCGAGCATCGGGCTGCATCAGCGGGACAACAATCGTCTGCTCGCGACGCTGCGGCATCTGCGTGACCTCGGCAATACGCTCATTGTCGTGGAGCATGACGAGGATACGATGTACGCCGCCGATCACATCATCGACATCGGCCCCGGGGCAGGGGAGCATGGCGGCGAGGTGGTCGCGGAGGGCACAGCGGCGGAGATCATGAAGAACCCGGCGTCCATCACGGGGCAGTATCTCTCACGCAAACAGTTCATCCCCGTGCCCGCCGAGCGGCGCAGGGGGAACGGTTATTTTCTGGAGATCGTGAGCGCGTCGGAGAACAATCTGAAGGATGTCAATGTGAAGTTCCCGCTCGGGACGCTCACGCTCGTGACGGGCGTATCCGGCTCAGGCAAATCGACGCTCGTCAACGAGATCCTCTATCGCGGTGTCGCCTCGCGGCTCTACCGCGCGAAGGGAAAGCCCGGCAAGCACAAGAAGATCAAGGGGCTTGAGCACATCGACAAGGTCATCAACATCGACCAGCAGCCGATCGGACGCACACCGCGCTCGAATCCCGCAACCTACACGGGCGTGTTCGATGCGATCCGTGAGCTGTTCAGTCAGGTGAGCGAGTCGCGCATGCGCGGCTACAAGGCGGGGCGGTTCAGCTTCAATGTGAAGGGGGGACGCTGTGAGGCGTGTCGGGGCGACGGCATCCTCAAGATCGAGATGCAGTTCCTCCCCGATGTCTACGTCCCGTGCGAGGTCTGCAAGGGCGCGCGCTACAACCGCGAGACGCTCGAGGTGCACTACAAGGGAAAGACCATCGCCGAGGTGCTCGACATGACGATTGACGAGGCGGTGGAGTTCTTTGCAAACGTGCCGCGCATTGCGCGCAAGCTCGAGATCATCCGCGACGTGGGGCTCGGCTACATCCGCCTCGGACAGCCTGCGACGACGCTCTCGGGCGGCGAGGCGCAGCGCGTCAAGCTCGCGACGGAGCTGGCACGGCGCAGCACGGGCAAGACGCTCTACATCCTCGATGAGCCGACGACGGGACTGCACGCAGCGGACATCCACAAGCTGCTCCTCATCCTGCAGCGGCTCGTGGACGGCGGCGATACGGTGGTCGTCATCGAGCACAATCTCGACGTCATCAAGACGGCGGATCACATCATCGACCTCGGCCCCGAGGGCGGCACAGGCGGCGGCATGATTGTCGCACAGGGAACGCCCGAGGAGATCGTGAAGGTGAAGGCGTCCTATACGGGGCAGTTCCTCAAGCCGCTGCTGGAAGAAAAACATTGATGGTTTGCATGAAAAATCATATACAGATTTACGAACTGAAATAAAGAAGGTAATGTAGAAATGTTGATTTTTAGGGCAGATGATCGTAGTTCTTTTCTGATGATCTTTGCGGGGCGCTTGCCCGCCGCTACAAGATCATCATTCCGAACAATCAGGAGCAGTTTTCCTCCTGATTGTCAACATCGCGTGCCCCTGCCTCATCATCTCCTCAGCGATGCACGCACAGGAACACATGGATCTGGCGCAGGTCATTGACACCTATATCGACTACGCCATCCTCCTCGTGATGATGTGCGCCGTCGGTTTCCTGCCGCCGATCCTCCTGCGCTATCGCGGACGGCTGCGCGGCGCGGTGAACCTCTCGTTCTGGTTCAACAACTCGCTCTTCATGCGGGGCTGCCGCTCGTACAGGGTGTGTACGGCGATCAGGCAGTCGTCTATATGACACTGTTCTTCATCCCCGTCAATCTGCTCTTTTTTATCTACGGTGTGTCCTCCATCAGTATTCATAAACAGCGTGGCCTTGAGATGGTGCGCATGCTGCTGAACCCCGGCATCATTGCCTCGCTGATCGCCTGTGTGATCTACTTCGGCGAGATTCCGACGAATCCGCTCCTCCTGCAGGCGTTCACGATGGTCGGTGCAATGACGGCTCCGCTCGCGATGATGATGATCGGTGCCTCGCTGAAGGACATCCACATGCGTCACATGCTGACCGACCGCAAGCTGCTCATCTACGCCTTCCTCAAGGCCGTAGTGCTGCCGATCCCCATTCTCTTTGCGATGAAGTTCTTCGTCACGAATCCCTACATCCTCGGATGCAGCCTCGTTATCGTCGCTGCGCCGACGGGCGGTATGGTGGCGATGGTCGCTCTGCTCTACAACAAGGTCGCCTATCCGCTCATGACGGAGATCATCGCACTCTCGACGGTGATCTCGGTGGCGACGATACCGCTCGTGTCGATGATTACGGGAATTTGACGGGGAGGTACATTTGCCCATCTTTGTTTTGATCCTCGTGTCTGCCGTCGCCCTGATCGCAGGGCTGTCGGTATTTTTCCTGCGGTACCTAACGGAGGGACGGCGGCTGCGCGCGGCGCGTGCGGCGGTCGTCCTCTTTGATGTCCTCGGCGTCGGCGCGATGCTCTTCCTTTTTGCCTCGCATCGGACGGAGGGCTGGGCGGGGATGATCGCCCTGCCGATCTTCCTCGGTTACGTCGCGCAGATCATCGCGCTGCTCCTGACGATGCTCGCCGTTCTCGTGCGTGCGGCAGGCCGCAGGCTGCGCGGCGTCCCGTACAGTCCTGCGCGGCGGCGCGTGCTGAAATGTGCCGCACTCTATCCGGCGGCGGGAGCGCTGCTCGGCAGCTATGGCGCATTCATCGAGCGTACGGCGACCGTGCGCCGTGACTACCGTATCCCCATACGGAATCTCCCGCCCGAGGCGGATGGGCTGGTGATCGCTCAGATCAGCGACGTGCATCTCGGCGCGTTTTTCTCTGTGGAGGAGCTCGATGCGCTCCTCACCGAAACAGCGGCAGGGGGCTGATCTGCTCGCCGTAACGGGCGATCTCTTTGATGCGGAGCATCTGAACGAGGCGGCTGCTGCGGTACTTGAGGCTCACGTCGGGGATTTTCCGCGTGGGATCTGGTACTGCATCGGCAATCACGAGTACTATCGGCGGAATGCGCTGCCCATTGTCACGCAGATGGCACGCAGGGGACATGTCCATGTTCTTCTCAATGCGGCGGAGCGTGTTCCGGGCTGCGGCGCGCTCTACCTTGCGGGGACGGATTATCCCTTTGCACGCGGAGATGCGTTTGACACGGAAAAGGCAGCGTTCTTTGCGGCAGCGATGGAGGACGTTCCTGCGCATGCGGTGACGGTCCTCCTCGCGCATCATCCTGAGTTCATCGACGATGCAGCGGCAGACGGGCGCGTCCCACTGACGCTGACGGGACATACGCACGGCAGTCAGTTCGGTATCCTCGGGCAGCCGCTTTTCCCCGTCTTTAAGTACACGCGCGGGATGGTGCGCATCGGGGAGAATTATGGCTATGTGCATACGGGCAACGGCAGTTGGTTCCCCCTGCGGATCGGCTGTCCGCCCGAGACAGTTTATTTTAGATTGGAGCGAAGCGACGTATGAGCTGGATTGAGGACTACAGTGCCCTGCGTGAGGATATTCACACGGGGTACATCTACGAGGCGATTGAGGCGATTCTCTACATGCGTGCGCATGAGGAGATCCCCGCAGAGGAGCAGTGGCGTTTCTCTGAGATGATGGGGATGTGCTGCCGTGCACTTGCCGATACGGAGGGGGCGATTGCTGCGTATTTTGAGGCGGCGACCGAGGACAAGAGCCTGCGCCTTCAGCGGGAACATTTCTCCCGCTATCTCTATCTCTGCCATGCGGCGGCGCAGCTGACACCGAAGGAGCTGCAGCCACAGTTTGCGATGTGTGCGTCGCTCTATCAGCGCGAGGAGCCGCTGCCGCCGCGTGCCCCCGTTCATCATGCGCGACTGCGCATCGGCTTCCTTTTGCACCGCAGTTTGACCATACGGCGTTCTATGGAGCACTGGCAGCGCATCTGACAGAGCAATACGATGTCTATGCCTATGTGCTCACCGACCGCACGAATGCACCGACGTCGTGGGAGGCGGCGGGCGTTCATACTGCCGTGCTCGCGCAGGGGACGCCGCAGGAGCAGGCGGAGCGCATCCGTGCGGATGAGATCGATATCCTGATTGACCTCGGCGGGCACCGGGAGGGCGGCGCGACGCTCCCCGTGCTCGCGCTGCGCCCTGCGCCCGTACAGATGGCGGGGCTGGATGCCGCCTCGACGACGGGGATGCCTTTTGTCGATGCGTTCCTGACGGATGAGCTGCGCTCTCCTGCGGGGACGGAGGCGTTCTACAGCGAGGAGCTGCTGCGCCTGCCGCATGCGCTGTGCTATGCGGCGGATGATACCCTGCGCTGTGCGCCTCTCGCGGAGCGTGCGGCAGATGCACCGCTGACCTTCGCTGTGACGCAGGACTTCATGTGCATCAACGAGGAGGCACTGAAGGTGTGGGGACGCATCCTGAAAAAGCTCCCGAAGGCGCAGCTCGTCCTGCAGGATACGGAGGACAGCCCTCTGCGCGTGACGACGATTGTCGAGATGCTGGACGGGCTGAAGCTGCCCATGAAGCGCATCTTTGTGAAGCCGGGCGGTGCGGGAGCTTTGGACGATGGCTCTGTCGATGTCGTCCTCGATACCTTCCCCTTTTCCGGGCCGGCTGCGGCGGCGGAGGCACTCCTCCATGGCACTCCCGTTGTGACACTGTGCGGGGAGACGCACACGGCGCGGCGCAGTGCGTCCGTGCTCGCGGCGGCGGGCAGACGCAGTGGATCGCGTCCGATGCGCGTGCCTATGAGCGGATTGCCCTGTGCGCTCGCGGAGGATGTCGCCGCTCTGCGTACACGCCGCACAGTACTGCGTGACGCGGTGCTCGCATCTCCTTTGACGGATTCGGCGGCGTATACGGCATCCGTTGCGGCGGCACTGGACAGCTATTGGGATGCGCATGGAGCAAAGGTAAACCAATAGACAATATTTAGTTGACGTAATAAAATTCCTGTTCTATAATAGACCCTCATACGTGTGATCTGTGATAAGGCAGGGATTTTTTATGCAGAAACGCCGTATTGCTGAACTGACGCAGAAGATTATCGCGGGCTACCGCATCCGTCGTGAGGACGACCGCTCGATGTTCGCGGATGCTCCGCTGGAGGAGCTGCAGGAGGGGGCTCATCGCCCTGCAGCAGCAGTTCTGCGGAAACCACATCGATCTGTGCACGATCGTCAACGGCCGCAGCGGTCGCTGCGGGGAGAACTGCAAGTACTGTGCACAGGCGGCGTGTCACAAGACGGGTGTGGAGACGTATCCGTTCCTCCCGCAGGAGGAGATCATCGCTCATGCGAAGGCGAATCAGGACGCGGGGGCGAACCGCTTCTCCATCGTCACTTCGGGCGGTGCCCTCTCGGGCGAGGAGTTTGAGAAGGCTCTTGACACCTATCGGGCGATGCGGAAGTCGCTGACGATTGATCTCTGCGCCTCGCATGGTCTCGTCACGCGCAGCCAGCTGCGCCGCCTGCGCGAGGCGGGGGTGACGAGCTATCACCACAACATCGAGACGTCGGAGCGGTATTTCCCGCAGATCTGCACGACGCATACGTACGCTGACCGCATCCGCACGATTAAGGCGGCACAGGCGGAGGGGATGTGTGTCTGCTCGGGCGGCATTATCGGTATGGGTGAGACGTGGGAGGATCGCTTTGATATGGCGTTCGCCCTGCAGGAGCTCGGCATCGAGTCCATCCCCATCAACTCGCTGATGGCGATTCCGGGGACGGCACTGGAGCATCTCGCTCCGCTCTCGGGAGAGGACATCCTGCGTACGGTGGCGATCTTCCGCTTTATCAATCCGACGGCGAACATCCGCCTCGGCGCAGGGCGCAAGCTGCTCCCGGAGAACGGTGCGACGGCGTTCCTCCGGAGCATCCGCCTCCATCACGGGCAATATGCTCACGACCTCGGGCACGACGATCGCTCAGGATATGGAGCTGCTGAAGGAACTCGGCCTGACGAACCGCGACGAGGACTGCAGTGTGCACACGGGCTCGTGTGCCGCACGGTAATTCATCAAAAATAAGAACCGCCAACGAAGCTGAACTGTTTCGTTGGCGGTTCTTTTAGTTATAGGTAGCTCTCAAATTTTTCCATATCCGTGATGCAGATCTTGCGTCCTGTCGCCTTGAGGATGCCCTCACGCTGCATCGCACTCAGCTCGCGCGAGAGAGAGGGACGGCTGACGGCGAGGTCGGCGGCAATAAACTCGCGGCTGACGGTGAGCGCGGCACATCCCTTTTGGTCGATGTAGGGGAGGAGGTAGCGCACGATCTTCTCGCGCAGCGTACCGCTCGCGAGGACTTTGAGCTTCGTGTGCATCGCGTACGCCTTGGCGGCGAAGATGCGCATGAGGTTGCGCTGGACGAGCAGGGCAGAGCGGTGCGGTGTCTCGCCGATGTCCAGCGTGAAGAGGTGGCTCGATACCTCGAGCAGGGTCGTTCTGGTGACGGCAGTGACGTACATATCGTAGGGATGCTGCAGCACCTCGTAGACCTCGCCGAACATATCGCCCGGCTGATTGATCTCGGAGATGAAGATCTGGCGCCCCGAGCGCGTATCCTTGAGGATGTGCACCTCCCCCGCAATCAGGATGTAGAGGGAGTGGGGCATATCGCCGTCGTGAAAGATGATCGTGTCCTTCGGATAGGTGTGCAGGCGCACGTCGCTTGAGGCGAGGAGCTCCTCGACATCCTCCTCGTTCATATCGCGGGCAAGAGAGGAGGCGGCGAGGATGTGAGCGGCAGTTTCCTTGTCGTTCGTTGGCATAGTTACTCCTTTAGCAGGATGCTCTCGATCTCTGCGATATACATCGTGTGGTAGTCATGCTCCGGATAGTAGGTTTGAGGGAAAATCCTCCTGCCCATTTACCGCGGCGTTCGTAAAGCAGGAGGGATCCAATTTCTGCGCATAGAGCTTCTTCGTGAGCATGGTGAGGCGTGCCTCCTCAAAGTAGATATAGGCACCGTGCTCCTTCTTCGTCAGCGCGTATTTTGCGATCTTATCCTCGTCGCGCCCGGACACCGTTCCAAAATACTGCATCATGGGCTTGTATTTCTTCTCAAAGATCGAAAGGGTGATGCCGTCGGATGCGTCGACAAACTCTTTCGTATAGCGCGTCGGACGAATGAAAACATAGGCGACCGGGCGTGCCCAGAGAAAGCCAAGACCGCCCCACGACGCCGTCATGCCGTTGACCTTTCCGTCGTGTACGGCACTGACCAGCATCCAGTCCTGACTGATCAGCTTGAACACATTCTCCGTCAAATCCATGGGGCGAATTTCCTTGATTGCCATCATATATACCTCCTAGAATATTCTGTGTTGGCTCTCATTATAGCATAGGAGAACGCACAAAAAAACCGTCCCTGTGGGACGGCATCAGATATCTTTATGGTGCTCACTGAGGGATTCGAACCCCCGACCCCCTCCATGTGACGGAGATGCTCTACCAACTGAGCTAAGTGAGCCTAAGAAAAAATCCGCACAACTGCGGATGAAAAATCAAATGGTGGGGTTAACAAGATTCGAACTTGTGACCTCCTCGATGTCAACGAGACACTCTAACCAACTGAGCTATAACCCCATTTGTTTGTCGCTCATGTCCAAACGACAAAACGAATTATAACAGATGAAATACAGCCTTGTCAACCCGAAATTTTCAAAAACTTGGCGGCGCGAAAATCCTCCATTTATCGCTTCAGGATGAAAATGTGGTTGACAAGACAGACGGCTCAATATATAATTCCATCATAACATATCACACATATATGAATTAAGGGGGATATCATGGCAGCAATTGAGGATATAGAGGCATTCATCGTAGAGAAATTTGAGTGGTTCCATCGTCATCCCGAGCTCTCTTACGAGGAGGTCGAGACGACGAAGCGGATTCGCGCCTCCTTGGAGCGGGCGGGGATCCGCATTCTGGATCTGCCGCTCAAGACGGGACTGGTCGCGGAGGTCGGGCAGGGGGAGGCGCTCGTTGCGCTGCGCACCGATATCGATGCCCTGCCGATCGAGGAGCAGACGGATCTGCCGTACCGCTCGGAGCATAGAGGGCGGATGCACGCCTGCGGGCACGACTTCCATATCTCGTCGGTACTTGGCGCGGCGCTCCTGCTCAAGCAGCATGAGGAGGAGCTCACGGGGCGCGTGCGCATCTTCTTCCAGCCGGCAGAGGAGGCGCCGGGCGGCGCGAAGGTGCTCATCGAGGCAGGCGCGTTGAAGGACGTTGCGGCGATTTTCGGCCTGCACGCCTCGCCACTCATGGAGGTCGGTACGGTTGGCATCTCGGAGGGAGCAGTGATGGCGGCGGTGGATCGCTTTGTCTTCCGCTTCCACGGCACGGGAACGCATGCCGCACATCCCGAGTCCGGGGTCGATCCGATTGTCCTTGCGGCGGCGTTCATCCAGTCCGTGCAGACGGTCGTCGCACGTAATCTCAACCCGTTCTCTGCGGGTGTTGTGAGCGTCACGCATATTGCGGCGGGGAATACGTGGAACGTGATTCCCGAGGAGGCACTCGTCGAGGGGACGACGCGCAGCATGAATGCAGAGGAGCGTACGCACATCCGCGCGCGTGTCTGTGCTCTCGCAGAGCAGCTGGCAGCAGCCTACGGTGCCGCGGTGGAGACGGATTGGTACGAAGGTCCTCCCGCAACGTGCAACGATGGCTTTTTGGGCATCGTACGCCGCGGAGAAGGCGAAGGAGCGCGGGCTGAATGTCATACCCGCACCGAAATCGCTCGGCGGTGAGGATTTTTGCCTTCTATCAGGAAAAAGGTGCCGGGCATGTTCGTCCTCGTCGGGACAGGGCTTTCTGCCGCTATCCACAACCCGACCTTCCGCGTTGACCCGCATGCCCTTCTCCAATGCGCCGACGGCATGCTATCTGGCGGAACTCGTGCGCGGCGCATTGGAGAAGGTGAAGGAACGATAGTTTATCTGTGATGAAAAAAGCTGCCATTTTTTGGCAGCTTTTTTCGTATGTTATTTCTTTTGATGCGATTTTTTTGCGATGTGGTCCTTGAGCGGTGCAGCTGAGGGTGTACCGCGCCAGCCAAGCCAGAGGAAGAAGCCGAGGGCGATGAACCCGAAGGCGAGGCTTCCCGTCTGCGCGCTCGTGAAGAGCCCAAAGTATTTCTCCGTATAGTCGCCGCGCAGATACTCGAGCGCAAAGCGCACGAGGCTGTAGAGCATGATGTAGAGGGCGAAGCACTGCCCTCGTGCATGACCGCGCGCACGGAAGAGGAGAAGGAGCGCGAAGATGACGATGTCGAGCTGTCCCTCCCAGACCTCCGCCGGCCAGAGCGGCTGTGCGCCGTATGTGTGGTGAGCGAGGGTTGTCGCGGGATAGAGGATGCCAAAGTCTCCGCCGGTCGGCGCACCGAAGGCGTCGCCGTTGAGGAGGTTTGCACAGCGCCCGAGGGCCTGACCGAGGACGATGGCGGGCGCAACGACATCGAGGAAGTGGATGGTGTCAAGGCCGTGCTTTCGGCTGTAGAGGATGCCGACGAGCACACCGAGAAAGACGCCGCCCTGGATGGCCATGCCGCCCTGCCAGACGTTCAGTAGCTCGGTCAGGTGGTGCTGATAGTAGTCCCAGTCAAAGAAGAAGACATCCCAGAGCCGCGCACCGAGAAGCCCTGCGATGCCACAGTAGATGCCGATGTCGGTGATGTACTTCTCGTAGCCGCGCCCATCCGCCTTTGCGAGGTAGTAGGCGACCCCTGTGGCAAGGAAGATCGAGAGGGAGATCACGACGCCGTAGGCACGGATGGGAAAAATCTCCGATGTAGAAGAGATATTGATGCACGAAATGCCCTTTTCCTATGCGGGGGTATAGAGCGGCAGCGTCTCGAGGAAGATGATGTCTTTCCGCTGTGCCGCGTCGCCCTCGGCGAGAACGGCCGCCTGTCCGATGACGTGTGCTCCCGCCTTCTCGGCGAGATGGACGAGTGCCTTCATCGAGCCGCCCGTACTGATCACGTCATCCAGCAGGAGCACGCGGCGTTCCCTTGATACGTGCGATATCATCCGCCGTGAGGTAGAGCCGTTGTTTGCCGAGCGTCGTAATGGATTCGTCCTCGACCCAGATGGGATCTTCCATGTACGCCTTGATGGATTTGCGTGCCGTGATGTAGTAGGGCATACCAAGCTGCCGTGCGAGTTCCGCCGCCAGGGGGATACCCTTCGTCTCGGCGGTCATGAGGATCTCCGTGTCTGCCGGAATCACCTTTGCCAGCTCGCGTGCACACGCCGTGCACAGCTCCACGTCGCCCAGCATGACGAAACCCGCGATCGCCAGGTGTTCGTTGAGGTTCAGGATGGGGAGACTGCGTCGGCAGCCTGCGACGGTGAGTTCATGGTAGCGTTTTGCCATAGCGTTAGAGTCCTTTCTCCGTCAAGATGATCTCCACCGCATTCAGCACGTCGCTGATATTCTGCTCCGTGATGATGAGCGGTGGCTGAAATGCCATGACGTTGCGGGCGATGCCGTTTTTGCCGACGATGAAGCCGCGGTTCTTGAGCTCCTCGAGTACAGCATCCAGCTCGGCAGGAGCGGGGGATTTGTCCGCGTGGACAAATTCTGCGCCGACCATCAGACCGAGGCCACGGACGTCGCCGATGATGGGATGCCGCGCTGCGATCTCCCGCAGCCCTGCACGCAGCTGTGCGCCGCGCCGCTCGGCGTTCCCCATGAGATCATGCGACTCGATATAGCGGATGACGCCGAGCCCTGCCGTGGAGGAGACGGGATTGCCGCCGAGGGTCGATGCGCCGGGCTTCTTTGTACTTGTCGGCGACCGCCGGCGTCGCGATAAACGCACTGATGGGCGCACCGTTGCCGAGAGCCTTCGCCATGGTCATGATGTCGGGCAGCACATCGTAGTGCTCGATGCCGAACATTCTGCCCGTGCGCGCAAAGCCCGTCTGTACCTCGTCTGCGATGAAGAGCGTGCCGAAATGCGCGAGGATCTCCTTGATGCGCTTGAAGTACCCGGGCGGCGGGACGACAATGCCCGCGTTGCCCTGGATGGTCTCGGCGATAAAGGCGGCGGGGCGCCCCGACGTAACCGTTCGGATGATGTCCTCGACCACATTGGCACACGCGAGGTCACAGGCAGGGTAATTCCTTTCCCATGGGACAGCGATAGCAGTATGGGTTCGGTGCAAAGCTGATGCCCCCAACGGGATTCGGGTCGGTGCGCCACATGGCGATGCCCGTCAGGCTCATCGTCAGTTTCGTACGACCGTGAAGACCGCTGCGCAGGGCGATGAATTCACTGCTGCCCGTGGCGATCTCGGCGAGCAGTGCTGCGCCCTCGTTCGCCTCCGTGCCTGTGGAGCAGAAGAAACTCTTCTGCAGTGCGCCCGGAGTGATGCGTGCGAGCTGCTCGGCGAGGTTGACGAAGTTCTCCGTGAGGTAGATATTGCAGACGTGCTGGAGGGTGTTGACCTGCTCCGTGACAGCGGCGTTGATCTCGGGGTTGCAGTGCCCGCAGTTGATGACGGAGACGCCGGCGAAGCAGTCGAGATACTCCCGCCCCTCGCTGTCGTAGAGGTACTGCATGGAGCCGCGTACGATCTGACGCGGGTCGCTGTAGAAATGCCCCAGACAGGGCATGATGTACTTCTTCTTCTTTTCCAGTATGGCGGCTGCGCCGATGTAGGAGTGTTCACTGATAGAATCTGTTGCCATGAAATGCACTTTCTTACTCAAATCGAATTGCGACTCTGGCGGAAACGATAGGTGCCAATGCCCAGGGGGCGCGGCGCGATCTCTGTGAGGCGGTCGAACTCCGCCGCACGATAGCCGTCGCCGCCTGCGGCGAGACGGTCGAGTGCCGCACGGTAGATGCGGACGATCTCCGCCGTCACATCTGCCGTGTAGTCCTGCGCCTCAATGCGGTACGCGCCGAGTCCGTTGAACTTTTCGAGGTAGGGGTAGAGGCACAGATCTTTGGCAAAGTAGATGTGGCTGCGCCCGTACTGGTCGATGCGGATCGAATGGACGCCGCCTGCCTCGTCACGGAACGCATAGTGCGTGTCGAGCAGCTCGGGCGAATCGAGGTCGTTGTATGCGGGCAGCGACATCGCAGGGAAGTTGTAGTCGCAGATCATGGACTCGTACGCGCCGTGGACGACCGCCTCGATCGGCAGGACGGCGTTCTCGACGATCTCGCGCAGCTGACGGAAGGACAGCTCATAGGATGCCGTCGCCATGGTGAGCCCGTTTTCCTTGAGGAAGGTCGCGGCGAGATGGTTAAAGAGGTTGAAGGAGTGATCCGCCTGAATGGGCAGCTTCGTGAGCGTGCGTGCGAGCTTCAGCGTGCCGAGGTTGCCGACCATGACGCCATCCACACCGATGTCATTGAGGGCAGTGAAGAACTGCTCGAGCTCTCCGCATTCGCGGCGCATGGTCGTGCGCGGTGTATTCACGATGACGTGGGCGCGTCCTGCCGCGTCGCGCACGAGTGCCTCATAGTCGCGCAGCGTCCACGGACGCTGCGGGCGGAATGCCTCGCCGCCGACGTAGACCGTATCAGCGCCTGCGTCGATGGCGGCGCGCGCCGCCTCGGGGGTGCCGACGCGGACACTCAGACGACGGGCTGGGTTCGTTTTCCTTTGCGATCGGCGGCTCCTCGCGCAGCACCTCGTCGGCAAAGCCTGCCTCCTCGATCGCCTGACTGAAGAAGCGCGGCTCGCGCTCGCCCGTCATGCCGATGTCGATTGCTGTCGGCTGTCCAAATGCGAATGTGGTCGTGTAGTCGCGCACGCGGTTTTCGTAGAGGCTGCGCCAGCCCTCCTCATCCGTCGTATAGCCGTTCGGATCGGCGATGTAGGCGTCGATGGCAGCGCGATAGGTGGAGACGAGGCGGCGGATGAACTCAGGTGCGCGCATCCGCCCCTCGATTTTGAACGAAAAGACGCCCGCCTGTATGAGTGCGGGGATGGCACGATACATGCACATATCCTTGAGCGCCAGCTTGTACGGCCCGGGGCTGGACGCGTCGAGCACCTCTCCCGTCTCCTCGTTGATGAAGGCAAACGGCCAGCGGCAGATCTTCATGCAGCGCCCGCGGTTGCCGCTCTGTCCGAAGAGAACGCCCGAGTGGATGCACTGCCCGCTCTCGGAGATGCACATATCACCGTGCATGAAGTACTCCACCTCGATGCCTGTGCGCGCACGGAAGAGGGCAAGCTCGGAGAGCGTCATCTCACGGCCGACCACGATGCGCGTGATGCCGTATTCCTTGAGCTTTTCGATGGCGTATTCGTTGTGCGTATTCATCATGACCGAGGTGTGCAGGGGCACGGTGATGCCCATCTCGTGCACGAGCTCGAGCACGGCAAAGTCCTGTACGAGAATCGCATCGGGGCGGATCTCCTCCAGATAGGCGAGATAGTCGCGCAGAGCCGGCAGCTCCTCGTTGCTGATGAGGTTGTTGAGGGTTACGTAGAGGTGGACGTCATGGGCATGGGCGTAGTCAATTGCCTCCTTGAGCCGCGCGTCGTCGAAGTTGAAATCGCCCTCGTGCAGGCGCATATTGAAATGTTTGCCGCCCAGATAGACGGCGTCCGCGCCGGCATCAATCGCCGCCGTCATGGCATCCCATGTACCGGCAGGTGCGAGCAGTTCGACGGATTTACGGTGTAACAGCATTGTGTAAAGTCTCCTTTTGTTGCCGGAGGTGCCGCTGACAGACAGGGACACGCCTCCATCATTGTTTCTGATTATAGCAGGAAATCCCATTTCTTTCAAATAAGCATGGTCTTCTTTTCCCTATCGCTTTGATGGAGTTTATCAATAGAAAGTTTTTCGCGCTGTATCTTGTAAAAAGGAACTTTTCAGGTATGATGATATATAGATTTTATCGTTTATACTGACAATTATAAATACAACGTCTGTTAAGCCGCGATTATATTTTTTTGCCCTTGAATTATTGTTTTGGATTATTTACTTTTTCTATGTATTTATTTAATTCTTCTATAAGGAGGGCTTGTGTATGGGAGAATATGGGAGCTTGGGCATTTTTTTCTTCTCGTAGCGTTGTTTTTCCCCGTCATGGCACTGGGGCCGGCATTCCTGCTGCAGCCGAAGAAACCGTCGCCGCAGAAGTACATTCCCTACGAGTGCGGTGTCGATTCGATCGGGTCGCCCTACGTCCAGTTTCGTGCGGGGTATTTCCTCTACGCGCTGCTGTTCATCGTCTTTGACATAGAGACGGTGTTCCTCTACCCGTGGGCGGTGGAGTTCCGCATGCTCGGCGCATTTGCACTCATCGAGATGTTCATCTTCGTCGGGATTCTGGTGCTCGGCCTTGCCTATGCGTGGCGAAAGGGGGATCTCACATGGAAATAGCAGAGCGCGTCCCGGAGTGTCTGCGGGAAAATGTCTTTGTCGTCAAGTTGGATGAGCTGCTGCGCTGGGCGCATGCCAATTCGATCTGGCCGCTGTCCTCGGGGCTCGCGTGTTGCGCCATCGAGATGATGACGACGGCGACGGCACGGTTCGACCTCGCGCGGTTCGGCTATGAGGTATTTCGCCCCTGTCCGCGTCAGGCGGATCTCTTCATCGTCGCGGGGACGCTGACGTGGAAGATGGCACCGGCGGTCGTGCGTCTCTATGAGGAGATGCCCGAGCCGAAGTATGTGATTGCGATGGGGGCATGCGCGATTGCGGGCGGCCCCTTTGCAGATTCGTACTCGGTCGTCTCGGGAGTCGATGAGCTCCTGCCCGTGGATGTCTACATCCCGGGCTGTCCGCCGCGCCCCGAGGCACTGATTGACGGCATGCTGAAGCTGCGCGAGAAGATCCTCCATCCCGAGCGCGTCCGCGCGGAGCGTGCCTACTGGGCAGAGCGGGCGGCAGAGAGGGCGGTGCACGCATGAGGAATAAGTATGTGACGCCCGCGATGCTGGAGGCACTCAAGGTCGCCTTTTCATCGGCGGAGTACGATGCGGAGGCGGAGCGTCCCGCGCTCTACATTGCCGCTGAGGAGCTCCTCGGCCTGCTGCGCGTTCTGCGTGACGACGGGACACTGCAGCTGACGCGGCTGGAGAATGTGACGGCGGTGGACTGGAAAGACCGCTTTGAGATGGTCTATCATCTCTTTTCACCGACGGAGCTGCACTGGCTGACGCTGAAGGTAATGCTGCCGCATGATGCGCCCGTGCTCCCCTCGGCGACCTCCGTGTTCCCGGGCGCGGAGTTCGAGGAGCGCGAGGTGTATGATCTTATGGGCATTGTGTTCACGGGGCATCCCGATCTGCGGCGCGTCTTCCATGCGGACGATTTTGTCGGGCATCCGCTGCGCAAGGACTTTGTTCCGCCGCCGCCGCCCGCTGTCCCATCCTTTCGGAAGGAGGAGTTCTGATGCTGCGTACCGAGACCTATACGCTCAACATGGGCCCGCAGCATCCGTCGACGCACGGCGTGCTGCAGGTGCAGCTCGAACTCGACGGTGAGCGCATCGTGAAGGCGACGCCGATCATGGGCTATCTCCATCGCGGGATTGAGAAGCTGCTCGAGGCGCGGACGTATGCGCAGGGGCTGCCCTATACCGACCGCCTTGACTACATCTCGGCCATGAACAACAACTTCGGCTATGCGCGTGCGGTGGAGGAGCTGGCGGGGATCGAGACGACGCCGCGCGCGGAGTACATCCGCGTTATCATGGCGGAGCTGAACCGCATCAACAGTCACCTGATCTTCATCGGGACGCTCGCGAATGATCTCGGCGCGTCGACGGGGATGCTCTATTGTTTCCGTGACCGCGAGAAGATCCTCGATATTTTCAATCTCGTCTGCGGGGCACGTCAGACTTTTCACTACATCCGCATTGGCGGGGTAAAGGAGGATCTCTCGCCCGAGGCGGCGGAGATGATCCGCGCCTTTGTCGACCGTGTGCCTGACTTCCTCGCGGAGTACAACCGTCTCCTCACGGGCAACGAGATTTTTGTCCGCCGCATTCGTGGCACGTCGCCCATGACGACGGAGGAGGCACTCGCGTGCAGTATGACGGGGCCGAATCTGCGCGCGACGGGGCTCGCCTTTGATCTGCGCAAGGTGGACGGCTACAGCGTCTATGATGATTTTGACTTCGATATCCCCGTGGGTGAGCACGGCGATAACTGGGATCGCTACATGGTCAAGCTCGCCGAGATCACGGAGAGCGCGAAGATCGTGCGGCAGGCGATTGACGGGCTGCCCGAGGGTGACTTCATGGCAAAGAAGGTGCCCAAGGTCATCAAGCCGCCCAAGGGCGAGGTGTTCAGTCGGACGGAGGGAACGCGCGGGGAGCTCGGCTTCTACATCGTCAGTGACGGGACGACGAAACCATACCGCATCCACATCCGCCGCCCCTCGTTCGTAAATATGCAGGGACTCGATCCGATGTGCCGCGGCATGCTCATCGGCGACTCGGTCGCCGCCTACTCGTCCATTGACCCGATCATGGGCGAAGTGGACTGCTGAGAAAGGAGACGAATGATGGAGAGCTCTCTTCTTTCTACGATTGCGATGGAGCTGGACGGGCTCATCTACTGCCTGATTCCGATTCCGTTCGTGGTGGATCTCGTGATGACCTTCGTCGGTATTGCCATCCTGCTCGGCATCATCTCGATGGCGGCGATTGTCTTTACCTATACGGAGCGCAAGATCTGCGCGTTCATCCAAGTGCGCATCGGCCCGAACCGCGTGGGCGGAAGATTCGGCCTACTGCAGCCCGTTGCGGATATGTTGAAACTGATGAGCAAGGAGGACATTATGCCCGCCGGTGCGGACAAGGTGGTCTGGGCACTCTCGCCCGCGCTGCTCTTTGTCCCCGCGGCGCTCGTCTCACGCGCTTTTTCCCCGTTCGACGTGGGGGCGGTGCTCGCCGATGTCAACGTCGGTGTGTTCCTCCTCTTTGCCATCTCGGGGCAGGCGGTGCTGCCGTTCCTCATGGGCGGCTACGCATCGAACAATAAGTATTCGTTTATCGGCGGCATGCGCATTGTCGGGCAGATGCTCAGTTATGAGGCGCCGCTTCTCTCTCTCTGCTCGGCATCATCATGCTGACGGGCTCACTGCGCCTCGACGATATCGTGCAGATGCAGGCGCAAAAACTACTGGTTTATCTTCATGCAGCCGCTCGCGTTCATCATCTTCCTGATCGCAGCGGTCGCCGAGACGAACCGTACGCCGTTCGACCTCGTGGAGGGCGAGTCTGAGATCATCGCAGGACCGTTTACGGAGTACTCGGGGATGCGCTGGGCGCTGTTCTTCCTCGCAGAGTACGCGAATCTCCTGACGGCGGCGATCCTCGCGACGACGTTCTTCCTCGGCGGCTACAGCGGACCGTCGTTCCTGCCGGATTCGTCTGGTTCGGCCTCAAGGCGGTGCTCATGGTGCTGCTCATCATGTGGTTTCGCTGGACGTTCCCGCGCACGCGTGTGGATCAGATCCTGACGTTCGGCTGGAAGGTGCTCGTCCCGCTCTCGATTCTGAACGTTGTTCTGACGGGTACACTGATGTTCTGGTTCGGTATCGTTTAAGGGGGGACGCACATGTTTGGAAAAGGCCTTTTGACCGGCATGAGTGTCACATGGAAGCATCTCTGGGGCAAGAAGGAGACAGTCTGCTACCCCGAGGAAAAGCTGCCCATGACGGATAATTTTCGCGGCGGCAATCTCGCGATGGACTGGCGCGTCTGCATCGGCTGTTCGATGTGCGCCAATGCGTGCCCGAACAAGGCACTCGATCTGACGATTGTCCCAGATGCGAAGAAGAAGCGCCACATGAAGTCCTACATTCATCACTCAGGGGCGCTGTCTCTACTGCAATCTCTGCGTAGAGGCGTGTCCGGTCAATACGCTTGTCTGGGATAAGGACTACGCCATCGCCACGTGGAGCAAGGAGACGATGACGCACGATGCCATGACGGACGAGGATCGTGCCGATCTCGCGAAGTTCCTCGCACAGGTGGAGGTCGAGGCGGCAGAGGAAAAGGCGAAAAAGGAGGCCGCCGCCAAGGCAAAGGCGGAGGCTGAGGCGAAGGCGAAAAGCCGAAGCGGAAGCTGCCGCAAAGGAAAAAAGCTGCTGAGGAAAAACCGCTGAAGAAAAAGCTGCGGCGGACACATCCGCCACGGAAAAACGCTGCCGCAAAGGGATGCGCAGACGATGGAAGGAGGGGCGACATGAGCTTTATCTTTTACTTTCTCGCTGCCGTGACGATCATCGGCGCGCTCGGCGTCGTTCTCTCACCGAATGTCGTGCACAGCGCACTCTTTCTCGTGCTCTCGTTCATCGGTGTGGCGGCGATCTATTTCTACATCGGCGCGGAGTTCCTCGGCGCGGTGCAGCTCATGGTCTACAGCGGCGCGGTCGCTGTCCTCATCGTTATGGCGATCATGCTGACGCGGCGGGACTCAATGGCGCAGTCCAACCCGTCGCAGAAACTCTTTCGCCGTGTCGTGACGGGGCTGCTGGCAGGCAGTATCTTCTTCCTCATTGGGTGCGGTATTGTCCTCGCCCCGCTCCCTGCAGGCGGATTTGCTGCGCCGACGGGGGCAGACGAGATCGCCCAGCTGATGCTTGGCACCTATCTCGTGCCGTTTGAGGTGACGGCGGTGCTGCTCCTCGCGGCGATGGTCGGCGCACTGCTCTTGGCGAGAGGAGGGGATGCAGCATGATCGGTCTCCCTGATCTGCTCTTTTTGTCGGCACTGCTGTTCTGTATCGGGCTCTATGGGCTCCTCACGCGGCGCAGCATCATCCCGATTCTCATGTGTGTGGAGCTGATGCTCAATGCGGTCAACATCAACCTCGTTGCCTTTGATCGATTCTATGCACACAACGCGGAGGGGCAGCTGATGGCACTCTTCTCGATTGCGGTCGCCGCATCCGAGATCGCCGTCGGGCTGGCTCTCGCATTCCGCCTGTATCAGATTCGGTTCACGACGAATGTCGATGAGCTGGATACGCTGAAAAGACTAGGGGAGGGAGTGCTATGTTTACCTTTTGCTCTGACACATGCGTATCTGATTCCCCTGTTCCCTGCGCTCGCGTTCCTCATTATCGCGCCCTTTACGCGGCGAGAGAAGAATCTCTCGGCGACGATTGCGATTGTGATGATGGCTCTTGCCTTTGCGTTCTCCGTCTTTGTCGCACTCGCTACGGTGAACTATCAGATCACGATGGGCGATCCCTACGTGATGAAAAACGGTCTGGGCACACATCGGTGCGGTGGAGCTCGCGATGGGCGTCCTGATCGACCCGTTGACGGCACTCATGCTTGTCATCGTGACGCTGGTCTCGCTGCTCGTCTACATCTACTCCGTCAGCTATATGGAGCACGATGAGGGGATGGGGCGCTTCTTTGCGTTCATCTCGCTGTTTTCGGCTGCGATGCTCGGGCTGGTCGTCTCGGTCAACTTTCTCCAGCTCTATGTGTTCTGGGAGGGCGTCGGGCTCTGCTCCTACCTCCTGATCGGATTCTACTATGATAAAGTCTCGGCGCGCGAGGCGGCGAAGAAGGCGTTCATCACGACGCGCATCGGCGACTTTGGCATGCTGGTCGGCATCCTGCTCGTGCAGGTTGCGTTCGGGACGATGGACTTCATCGAGCTGCGGCTCGCTGATGCCTGAGTATGTCCTCGTCGCGGGGACGGGCTACTTGACGGTGATCGGTCTGCTGCTCTTCATGGGCCCGATCGGAAAATCCGGACAGTTCCCGCTCCACGTCTGGCTGCTCGATGCGATGGAAGGCCCGACGCCGACCTCGGCGCTCATCCATGCGGCGACAATGGTCGCGGCAGGTGTATTCCTCGTTGCGCGTGCCTTCTTTCATCTTCAGTGAGTGTCCGCTCGTGATGGACTTCATCGCAGGGCTCGGGGCATTCACGGCGCTCTTTGCGGCGGTCATCGCCGTGACACAGCGGCGGTTCAAGGCGGTGCTTGCCTACTCGACCATCAGTCAGCTCGGCTACATGATGCTCGCGGTCGGGATCGGCGCGTTCTCCGCCTCGATGTTCCATCTCGTGACGCACGCCTTCTTCAAGGCGATGCTCTTCCTCTGCGCGGGCGCGGTCATGCACGCACTCCACGATGAGACGGACATCACCAAGATGGGCGGGCTCTGGAAAAAGATGCCGCTCACCTTCGTGACGATGCTGATCGGTGTCCTTGCGATCTCCGGTATCCCACCGTTCTCGGGCTTCTTCTCAAAGGATGAGATCCTCGCCGCGGCGATGCACGCGAGCACGCCGCTCTATCTCATGGCAACGTTCACCTCCTTCCTCACGGCCTTCTACATGGCACGTCTCCTCATTGTCGCCTTTCTCGGCGAGAGCCGCAGTGAACACGAGGCGCATGAGGTCGATGCCTTCATGCGCTGGCCGATGATTATGCTCGCGCTGCTTACCATTGTGAGCGGCCTGTGGGGCTACTTCGGCGGGTTCTCCCTGTGGATCTACGCGGATGCACCGCATCATGAGGCGATTGACTGGACGGTGGCGGGGACGAGTACCGTGCTCGCCCTCCTCGCCTTTGCGGCAGCGTATCAGATCTATGGACGCCATCGTTTGCGCGCGGCGATGCAGCAGCGGAGCTTCGGCTTCCTCTATCGCGTCGTCTACAACAAGTTCTATGTGGATGAGCTGTATGGCTACTTCCGCGAGCGCTTTGTCTACGGTACGGCGGTGGTTCTCAAGTGGGTCGATGAAAAGATTTTCGACGGCATCATGAATGGGCTCGGCGCCTATGGTCTGGCGATGAGCGAGGTGCTGACGGAGAACGTGAACGGGCAGGCACAGCGGTATGTCGTCGTGTTCTACACGGGCGTCGTGATTCTCCTGTGCTATGCGCTGTACTGGGCGGTACAGGTTCTGATGTATCTGGGAGGAGGTCTTCTGCGATGACATTTCCGATTCTCTCGGTCATTCTCCTCACACCGCTTGTGGCCGCGCTCATCCTCGCCCTGCTGCCGGGACGCCTGCACGATACAATACGTCAGCTCTCGGCATTGGCGATGATCATCGTGACGCTGCTGACGCTCTTTGTCTACGCGGACTACGATATGGCGCTCGGCGGGATGCAGTACACCGAGTACATGCCGTGGATCACGGATCTCGGCGTTGCCTACTCGCTCGGCGTGGATGGGATCTCCCTGCCGATGCTCCTCCTGTCGAGCGTCGTGGGGCTCGCGGCCGTCTACAGCCTGCATGGCATGTGGAAAAAGCGGGTCAAGGAATACTTCGTCCTCCTGCTCATCGTGATCGCGGGTGTCTCGGGGGCATTCCTCGTGCGCGACCTCTTCTTCTTCCTTGTCCTCTGTGAGATGGTCGTCATCCCCGCGTATCTGATGGTGATGATCTGGGGCTCGTCCGAGCGCGTGACGAAGGAACACGCGGCGATGAAGATGACCATTTTCCTCCTCGTCGGCTCGGCGTTCATGCTCGTTGGTGTGCTCCTTCTCTACGTGAGTGCGTACGAGTCCGGGATGCGGACGTTCGACTTTGAGGCACTCGCTGCCGCTGCTCTCGCGGGACATATCTCGTGGGAGGTACAGGTGACGGCATTCCTCCTCCTGCTCGTCGGGTTCGGCTCGCATCTCTCGATGTTCCCGATGCATATATGGTCGCCAGACGGCTATGCAGGCGCACCGACGGCGATCTCGATGATCAATGCGGGTGTGCTGAAAAAGATCGGCGGCTACGCGCTCATCCGCGTCGGCCTCTTTATCCTGCCGCTCGGGGCAAAGTTCTGGGCACCGCTGATTGCGATCCTCGCCACGATCAACGTGATCTACGCGTCCTATATCGCACTCGCGCAGCGCGACATCAAGTACATGATCGCCTACTCCTCTATCTCTCACATGGGCTACGTCCTCCTCGGCTTCGCGGCACTCAATGTCGTGAGCGTCGGCGGCGCCGTTGCCTATATGGTGGCGCATGGCATCATGCTCGCACTCTTCTTCTCGCAGGTCGGCTACGTCTACGAAAAGACGGAGCTGCGCCGTGTGGGCGATCTCTGGGGCTTGGCGCACTATATGCCGCATGTCACGGTCGGCTTTATGCTCGCGGGACTATGTTCACTCGGTCTGCCCGGCCTGATCGGATTTGTGCCGGAGTTTACCATCTTTGTGGGGACGGTGGAGGCCTATCCTATCCTCACGGTAATTGCGGTCTCCGGCATCATCTTTACCGCGTTCTACGTCCTGCGCATGCTCGCGCGCGTGCTCTTTGGCCCGAAGGTGGAACGCTTCGCGAAGTACCCCGATGAGCGGAAAAATCGACGTCGTCCCGCTCGTCGTGCTCGGCGTTTTCCTCGTCGGCTTCGGCGTATTCCCGGGGCTCCTCATGGGCATGGTGGACGCGGGGACTGCGCCGTTGGCGCCGCTTCTTGAGATGATTCAAGATGCACCGACGATTCTGGGAGGTGGGCAGTGATGATGCAGGAAATGAATCTTGCCGCGATCTCCATCGAGCTGGGCATCGCCGTACTCATGGCGGCCGTGCTCCTGATCGACCTCTGTATGGCGCGTGGGACATCGCGCCGCGCCCTCGCCCGCGTGACCGCACTCGGACTCCTCGGCGTCCTCGCTCTCGCCGTGCGGATGTATCCGCCGGATGGGGGAGCGACGGCGTTCTTTGCGGGGCTCTACATCGTTGACGGCTATGCCGTGTTCTTCAAGATTCTCTTTATCGTCGGTGTTCTCGCCACCGTGCTTTTCGCAGAGGACTATGTGGAGAAGATGATCCGCCACAGGGGCGAGTTCTATCTGCTCCTCCTGTCCGCCCTGCTTGGAATGTGCGCTCTCGCCTCGGCGAACGACCTCATGACGGCGTTTGTCGGGCTGGAGCTCATGACGATCTCGTTCTATACACTCGTTGCGATCCGCACGGATGCGCCGCTCTCGGCAGAGGCGGGCATCAAGTATCTGGTGTTCGGGTCGGGCTCGACGGCAGTGCTCCTCTACGGCATGAGCCTCGTCTACGGGATGACGGGGACAATGATGTTTCAAGGGATTGCACAGGGACTTGGTCTCGTGCTTTCCCTCGGGCTCATCGGCGTGGTCTTTATCCTCGCGGGCTTCTTCTTCAAGCTCTCGATCATCCCGTTCCATCTCTGGGCACCCGATGTGTATGAGGGAGCACCTGCGCCCGTGACGGCACTCCTCGCCATGTGCTCCAAGGCGGCGGGGGTGGCGATCCTCCTGCGCGTGCTCTTCGTCGCGTTCCCTGCGCTCTCGGCGTACTGGACGCATCTGATGGCGGCGCTTGCGTGTCTCCATGGTCGGGGGCAACATCATGGCGTTCCGTCAGACAAACATCAAGCGGATGCTCGCCTACTCCTCGATTGCGCAGGCGGGGTACATGATGACGGCGATGGTTGCGACGAACGCGGCGGGCATCAAGGCGGTGCTCTTCTACGCGATGGTCTACGTTTTGGCGAACGTCGGGCGTTCGTGACCGTCTCCTATCTCGAGACGGAACGCGGCAGTGCGGACTTCCGCAGCGTGCGCGGGCTGGCGCATGACTCTCTGCTCCCGGCGGGCATCCTGATGGTTGCGCTCCTGACGATGGCGGGCATCCCGCCGACGGCAGGCTTTGTCGGCAAGATTTACATCTTCTCCGCCGCGATTGATGCGGGCTATCTCTGGCTCGCAGGGTTGGGATTTGTCGTGTCGATGATGTCCGTCTACTACTACCTCCTCGTCATCAAGGAAATGTTCCGCGATGTCGAGGCCGATGAGCCGATGATCGACACGCCGCTGCACCTCCCGCTCTCAGCAGGAGCCATGGGCGTCATTGCCGTCGCCTTTACCCTCGTTATCGGCGTCTGGGCAGAACCACTCTCGATCTTCAGCAATATCGCCGTCTATACCTTTATGCGGTAGAAATTTTGTGATAAGAAAGAGGCTGTTGCACGAAACAAACGTGCAACAGCCTCAATTTTGTGCCAAAAACCAGAAGGGGTGCTGCACGATTGAAGATCGCCAGATTACCGTGTCGCGTGCCAACGCAATCCCTCTAGTATCATTTTGATAACCGCGATGAATGAAGTAACGTCGATAACAATACAATGTAATTTGTTTTGAGACATTCAATATTATATACTTATTTGTTCTCAATCGTGATATGAGAGATGTGGAATCGAACGCTCTCATCTGCGGGAAGATCAGCAGATGGGAGAGAGGAGACAACCGCCTCCACACGCTTCTCACCAATCCGCTCCTGCCGCTCCGCCTCCTGCCGCCCGTGACTGGTCGAGCTGCTCCTGCTGGACAGGTGCGGCGATAGTTGTGGTGGATGAGAGGGAGTGGAGGGGGATGAGGAGTAGTAATAAAGAGGGGCGTTTGAGGTGTATCAAGTAACATCACCGTATACTTTTCAAAGAAGGCGTTGACACATATTTTCTCCCTAATAGAGGGACTCCTGTTTTTTTAGACTTTCTTCTATTGAGTCTGATATTTTATCTAGGTCTTTAATGATCTCTTTTTTTCCTGGTCATTTTTTTGCGCTTTCGAGGCTTCTATTTTTGCTGCCTTCTCCTCGTCGTTTTAGCTCTAAAAAGATTTTTTTATCTTCTATGGAAATATCATCCAAATCTTCTATCAAAATCAAGCTCGATCCATATGCCTCCTGTAAATCCTTTAAATTACTTACCAAATTGCTAGGTCCATCCCATGACATACGAGCATCGCTCGCATAGTTTTCGATTTTTATGATCTTTGTAAAGAGTGGGATGACACATATTTTTGTATACCCTGATTCTCCATACGAATATAAATATAGAATTTATACTCGTATGCGTAGCAATTCATCTCAACGCAAGTTGTTTATGAGTATCAGATAACACTTGATCATGGAAATACATTTGGTAGCGGAATCCGGCTATATTGGTTGCTTCCATTAAATAGACAGGAGTAATATAGGAATACACAAGAAGCCATGAGTAAAGAGTAAAACTTATCCATATAACACCTATGAATATATACTTGATAAAGATCACTTTCATCTTTATGATTCTCCTATTCATGGAAGATGTCTGATGTATGATAAGTAATATCATATGTCCTCCTCACCGAGGACTGCGGCAAGAGCAGATTTCGTTGTACTGCTTGCATCTGCCCTGACGGGCATGGAGAGATTCGATGCAAGACTATAGATTTGCTCCCCAAATATGATTTTTATAGGATTCTATTGGATAGGAATAATTCAACTGTATGGATTTGATATTCTCAGAATATCTGCTTGTTCTTTTTGTGCGATGAAGACACGCTATTAATTCTTGAACTTTTTTCTCTAAACAAAGATTTCTTTGATGCAAGCTAAAATTGACACCCCAATATCCTGCATCATACATCCTATAAACTTCCATGTCACTCCATGGGATATTCAACTCTACTTCTTTTTCTTCTAGTGATATTCCTGATTTTATTGTTTTATCTAATGCAATCATTTTTTCTATGAGTGTAATGTGGTCAGATGGAAGAATATACAGTGTTTCTGCCATCATTCGGGGATATGGACACTCTGTGCTGTTTATATCTCGTTTAGACCGAATAAGTGTAATATCTTGTCTCTTATCCCATAAGATGTGTCGCAGAAATATTCCGTTGGATAAGCTATTGGTATCTGTTACATCTCTTGACGTTGCATATATGAGCCAGCTACTTGTTCGTCGGTTTGGAATCCACAAACGGATTCTCAGAATTTGTTCAAATGATAAATCTATATTATTTGAACACCGTGCAAGAATATATCTTGGTTCTTCCGTGTAAAAATCTGCTAAGGCGGAATATCTAAGCATAATAAATGGTGCTGTCGGGAAGCATACCGATTCTATTGATGGTATATTTCCTTTTTCTATAAGATTCTTTTTTGTAACCATGTATATCATCCTTAGCTTTTGTTAGTGTTGGGATTCACGGATAAAATCAAAACCACCAGTTCAACTGGTGGTTTTGATTTACTGTCTGTTCTCTAGGGAGCAGACCAAACAACTTATTCATCGAATATGTCTGCATGGGTTCCAGTTTCGACCAGGGTCAAGGTTAGGACGTCGTTTTCAACGAGGTATATCAACAACCAATCCGGTTGAATATGGCACTCGCGAAATCCCTCCCAATTGCCATGAAGTGCATGGTCACGGTATTTGGCATCTAGCTTGTGCCCCCTGTCCCAATGCTTCGACAACATCATCCAGTAGCTTGAGATTCAAGCCACGTTTCTTGGCGCGCTTGTAACTTTTCTTATAAGCGTTGGTGAACTTGATGTGATAGGTCATTCTTCCAATGCTTTCTTCAAGTCGTCCATGTTGTCATAGCTAGGGACATTCGGGTCACGGGAGATTTTCCTTGCTTCTTCCATGGCCGCCAAGGTGCTTTGTTTATAATGAGGCATTTCGATAGAAAACGGGATGCCTCCACGAAGGACACACTGATGCAGAAACATATTAACGGCACCGGACATATCTAGCCCCAGCTCAGAAAACAAAGCGCCGGCCTGTTCTTTTATGCTCTGGTCAATTCTTATTTGAGTGGGGACAGTTGACATGATGACCATACTCCTTCCTTTAGAACCAGTATAGCTTGTTTGATTTACGATGTAAAGCGAACCGTTTGAGTATAACTAAGGAGAGGAGATCAAAACTTTCTTTTTTACAAAAGCTGAGAGCCGCAATAATCTCCAAGCCATGCAGCACAAAGTATCTGACGGAGGCAGAAACCAAACAGCTTTTCGTCAAGGCACTGAACTCCTTGGTGGAAGTCAAAGAGAATGTGATCGCGGAACTCACAGACCTGATTGACGACGTTTGCCAGACGGGAAAGCTGATGGAGGAACACAGTAGGGTAGAGCAGGAACTCTGTGTTTTGGCAGAACGCCTTATAGGGACGAGCGATGCGTTCGAGGAAGCGAAATTGCTCTGATTGGTTCTCAATCCTGATATGAGAGATGTGAAATCGAACGCTCTCATCTGCGAGAAGATCAGCAGACGGGGGAGGGGGAACAATCGTCTCCACACGCTCCTCGCCGAGCCGCTCCTGTTGGGAGGGCGGTGCGGCAAAGACGGAGAAAGAAGAGAGCGAGAGGAGGGGGACTATGAGAAGTAAAGAGGGGCGTTTGAGTGTTTTCAAGTGGAGTCACCATATACTTTCAGTATTAGGGAATCGCTGATAAAATGAGGTCTGCCAGATTGACGTAGATTTTTGTCCGATTGAGGCAGCAAACCGGACGCATAGCAAAGGCTATGTGGAGGATTTGCTAACGTAAAGTGGGCGAAAAAGATGCGTTAAGATGGTAGTGCTGAATTTATCAGTGCTTCATAGATATTACTACCAAATTATTTATTGAACTGGTTTTCAACTCTATGTAATAACTTCTTTGAAAAATTGAGATCATCGTTAAAATACCCATGCAGCTCTAGCGGTTCATCAATTGCCTCAAAAAATTGAATAGCGCCTTCGATCAATGTTGTCAACAGCTCCTTTTCCGGCAGTATATATGTTTTGTCATTCCATTCAGTGTACATCTCTATGAGATCGTTACCACGCTCTTTGAATGTAATTTTTGCCGGCAGATCGGGTAGATACAACCATCCCTCGCTTTTGTCTAAAACTTCCTGAATGGCAACTGTGATGAGTATCCATAGCTGTTCAATTGAATCCCAATCTCGATAGGTAAAAATTTTTGGTCGTTGTAATTTAATAGAATTACACCATCCATATAGTTTCGATCAATGTACTTTGATATCTTTCGAAGCCCTTCTGTATTTGTTACTTCAGTGAACCATGATGCCTTAATAAGATCTAAGTTCGTGATCTTATTTCTGTGATCAAGTAACAAAGACCTGCAAGTAAACAAGTTGTGTGCCCTCCTATTGCTTAATATAAAATTGATAGATATTACCTTTTGTAAATCCGACAACGTATGTTATGCCATCAATAACGTCCTTGATCTGTTTTTTTCGGCAAAGAGGTGATATTCGAGAGTGCATCTCGGTTCTGAGATATGACCTCTTGAATGGTATATTCAATATCTTTTACAGAAGTCTTAGGTGAGAGAAATGTCTGTGTTGGCTTTGTTTCACCCGCCCAGAATGCCGGATGATGACGTTCTAGAATATGCCTCATGCCAGCTTTATTCAGTAGAATTTTTTTGATTACCAATTGTCCATACTTTTAATTTGAAATCCCTTAGTTCGTTCACAACCCTATCAGCTGCGGCTTTACTCAAATCTTTTACGATCGGCTCTGTGAGTGGCTTTTACTGCTCGAACGGCTTTTAACAATCCTTCCTACACCAAAGGAATCTTCAGGGCTTACATCATGTTTTAGCCAGTTGTCCACTTCTCTTGAAAAAGTCGCTGGATCATCATGATTTATAGGTGATGGTATAGTTTTTCACAATAAGATCTATTTTTATTTTTAAATATTGCGCTGCATATGGGCGATTTACAACATCAGCACCCCTATACAACAGGTTTGTGCTGGTCGTCTAAAAAAATATTTCCATTTTTGTTGATTGCCGCACGAAAAACCATCATCTGTGTATCTCCATCCATAGATTCCACGATGTTCTTTACTTTGTGAACTACTTCGAGCATAGATATAATTGGGCGGTTGAAATCCTATTTTCATGTAGGTGCTGTTGAAGAAGTTGTCATCCTTTCCGACTAATGTGTCAGTAAAAATTTCCTGACAAGCCATGTAGGTGTCATTCGTGTATTGGTGTAAGAAAAGATCGACACTCTCTCTGTATAGCCTAAACTATTTAGACGATCTGCCAAGTAAACGATAGTCGAAAAATTCTCTACGTGTGAAGAGTATGAAGTTGCTTTTTCTGGTTCTAGTTCGCCCATTATAGCATCAAGATTGTTTATAAGATGTGTTGCTTCGTCTTGTGAGAGGCGGTTGCCATCCTTTTTTACGAGATATTTAACTGCCGTTTCAGCTATATCTCCGTTGTGTTTCTTAATATAAGCAGAGCCGAAATAGTTCCACTTCGTCCCGCTTGCTGCAGCACTTTGCTCCTGCGAGAGCATTCCCACCCACAACTTTTGCCGTAGCTGCGCCGATGATGCCGCTGACGATCTGTGCCGTGCCGGGATCTAGCCCTTTAGATTGTTAATGAGTGCCGTTGAGTCCTGCGCCGATGGCACCCGAGGCGAAGCCGGCGCCTGTGATCGCACTCATGATGCCCCCAATAGCGAAATGAATGGCGATCTTGCGTCCGCTGCCGTCATCCTTCAAGTTGTGGGCGAGACGGAATGCTTCCTCACCAAAGACCGCGGCAAGTTCCTGCTGCTCCTCGATCTTCTTTTTGTCAAAGATACGTCCGAGTTCGTTGAGTGAGTTTGCAGTGTCACGGCTAAGGGCGGAGATGTCCTGCGTCGGATTATCTCGGATATCGATGGTTCCTGCTGCAACAGCAGATTTTGTCGTACTGCTTGCATCTCCCTTTGACGGGCATGGAGATGTTCGGGGCAAGACCGATGGTGTTGTAGACTTTGTTCTGCTCGTCCTCGGTCATGTTTTTATAGTTGCCGTATTTGTGGTAGGATGCGCCGATGCTCTTTGCACTGTAATCCGCCTCGTTCTCCAGATCGCTAACTCAACCTTCCTCTTTTTTCTTGACCTCCTCAAACCATTCTTCGCAAATATGTAATCCTAATTTTGTTTCAGAATCTGTCCATAGATTCTCATAGCAGTAGTCTGCTTTGAGGCTATTCTTTTTACATCATATACCAGTTTCATTTCTGTCGGCATGTCTTTTTCCATATTTCATGCAAAGTGTATAAATTTTTTCTATGTCCTCAGAAATAATATCCAATAGACCTCTTTTGTCGCTCTTCAGATACATCATATTCAAAGCCTTCCTCCTTTCCTTTGATATCATTAAGTTGGTGCTTCTTTACAACTTTTTTTAGTAATTTCAAAAACAATCACCATAAATCGTATTACTTTCATATGAGCAGTATATATATATAGCATCTGCACGCCAATCAATATACTCAAGACATATAGATACCATATCTGCTTGATATTCTGTAAACTTCTCCTCAAAATCGTTTTTCATAATCTGTCTCCTTTAATTGTCATTTATTTAAAATCGTTGTTTTTACAGAATCTTTACCTTCTATCGTGTGTACAATAACGAATTTTGCTGGCCTTTTGCTAGCCCCTTCATATATCACATTTACTTCAACTTGTACGTTCTTTCCCTCCTTAATAGCTTTTGCCCACTCGTTCTCTAGTTTTTTGTACGTGCTCAGATTTACAGAAGAGGCAGATAAAAAATGGAGTCCCCATTATCCGGCGGTCATGCAGAGATGGTATGATCATTGGGACGTCATAACACCGATATTCAAGTTCTCTATGGGGGTTCGCACCGCATTTTATACCACGAATATCATAGAGAGTCTTAACGCATCGTACCGCAGATTAAATCGGCAGCGGAGTGTATTTCCAAGTGCTCAGGTGTTATTAAAGATTCTTTATTTGGCGACGTATGAAGCCACTAAGAAATGGTCGATGCCGATAAAGAACTGGGGTAAAATCCGAGGCGAACTGGTGATTATGTATCCTGGCAGATTGCCTGATTAACACTTACACACATCATAGAAGATCCGATTTACAGACTTTTCTTCACAGACTCGGTGTTATAGACTTTGTTCTGCTCGTCCTCGGTCATGTTTTTATAGTTGCCGTATTTGTGGTAGGATGCGCCGATGCTCTTTGCACTGTAATCCGCCTCGTTCTCCAGATCGCTAACTCAACCTTCCTCTTTTTTCTTGACCTCCTCAAACCATTCTTCGCAAATATGTAATCCTAATTTTGTTTCAGAATCTGTCCATAGATTCTCATAGCAATAGTCTGCTTTGAGGCTATTCTTTTTACGTCATATATCAGTTTTCATTTCTGTTGGCATATCTTTTCTGTATTCCGCGCAAAGTGCGTGTATTTTTATATTTTCTAAGATAATGTTTAGTAATGCTTTTTGTCGCTCTTCAGATACATCATATTCAAAGACCTTCCCGTCTGATTTTACATCATTGAGTTTATGCCTCTCAATATTTTCCCGTAAATCTTAAAGAAGCAATCTCCATATATCATATTATTCTCGTATGAGCAGTATATATATATAACATCTGCGTGCGAATCAACATACTCAAGGCATATAGATACCATATCTGCTTGATATTCTGTAAAATAATCTTCAAACTGTCTTCATTGAAGCTATTTCTCCTTTATCTAATAACATAAATACTCCTTGATCTTACTTAATTTGCAATTATTGTTGTAGTTGTTTTACCATCTATTGTATGCGAAACAACAAATTCGAGGGCCTTTTGCTAGCCCCTTCATATATCACATTTACTTCAACTTATACGTTCTTTCCCTCCTTAATGGCCTTCGCCCACTCGTTCTCTAGTTTTTTGTACGTGCTCAGATTTACATGTGAACTCTGAGATACCAGATTCGCGAGCTCTGGTGAACCTCCGAAACGATCTGCCGCAAGATGAGCTGCATGGTCTCCTTCTTGTTTGCCATGAGTATTCGGGTTATGCCTGAGCCTCTTATCACGTTCAGTAAGCTGAAGATTGTCTGTCTTGAATTGGCTGAGATGCCCTGCCTCATCGGTCTTATACAAATACTCGAATTCTCCCGCTTTATATTGAATATTGGGGCGTAGAGACTTGCCATCCGGCATGTATATGTCTTTTGAGCCAGGCTTTATCCTTCCAAGATCTTCCAGCGGTATAGAAGAAGAGGCCGGTTTTCCTGCCGGCAAACGCACTGGAACATTCTTTTCGGTTCGTATAAGGCGTGAAATTCCCAGCACACCAGTCAATTTCTTTGCGGCTTTGAGATATTTTGCACCAGGGATGATCATTCCGACAGATCGTATAGCTTCTTCATAATTTCCATCTGCAACGTATAGGATTCCATCTGCTATACTTGCTGCAGAACCGACTGCTGGAATATATCCGAGAAAATCTAATACTTTGTGTGTGGTAAAGCTAAACTTTTCAAAAGAGAAAGTTTGTTCTCCTCGATCTTTTTAATTGGTTGGGTCTCGGGGATTAGATTAGATATATGACCATCTTTTTTCCCCATGAAACAGTAAATGTATTGCCATCGTCCGTTGCCGATCCTAGGGTCACGCGACGTACAATTACCGCACCATTCTTTATTTCAGGGTACGCATCTGCGTATTCGGGTGGTAGATCAAGATCTTTTAAGTTTCCTTCAGAATCAACAGAAACGCTAATAGTGTTTTTCATTTTTCATCTTGTTTTTACGACAATAATACGTTGGTTTTCTTTTAAGATCATCGAACTTTTCATTTTTAGTATTTTCTGTAATTTTTCTTTTATACGAGGATCTTTTTGATATTTATTCCACTTTGTCCCGCTTGCTGCAGTACTTTTGCCCCTGCGAGAGCATTCCCACTCCACAACTTTTTGCCGCAGCTGCGCCGATGATGCCGCTGACGATCTGTGCCGTGCCGGGATCTAACCCTTTAGGTTATTAATGAGTGCCTCGTTGAGTCCTGCACCGATGGCACCTGAAGCAAAGCCGGCACCCTGTGATCGCACTCATGATGCCGCCAATAGCGAAATGAATGGCGATCTTACGTCCGCTGCCATCGTCCTTCGTTGTGGGCGAGACGAAATGCCTCCTCCGAATACGGCGGCGAGTTCCTGTTGTTCCTCGATGGTCTTTTTGTCAAAGATTCTGCCAAGCTCATTGAGTGAGTTTGCTGTATCTCGGTTGAGTGCAGCGATATCTTGCGTCGGATTCTCGCGATATCGATTGTTCCTGCGCAACGCAGATTTTGTTGTACATGCTTGCATCGCCCTTGACGGGCATGGAGAGGCTCGGCACAAGACCGATGGTGTTGAAACTTTGTCTGCCTCGTCCTCGGTCATGTTTTTATAGTTGCTGTATTTGTGGTAGGAGGTACCGATGCTTGCCGAATTGAATTTGTTCTCGGTGGAGGTGAGGCTTGTATTTACTCTTGTTGCATACTTATATTTTCCCATCCTGCATATTAAGACGTTTTCCTAGCAAGTCATCTTCATGTGTAAAATACAATAGTCCAGCTTAAGTCTTTGTTTGTGATATATATAGTCCTCCGGGAAGAATTCTAGATGATCTAGTAACAGATTAGTAGTCGAGTTCTATCATATCCTTTTTGCCAAATTTCCAATAATCTTTGATGAAAATCCTATCTCTAGAGTTATTATCCCAAAAACAAATACTTGCTTTAAGAAAATTACGATACTCTTTCGATTTGATGTTTCTCCAATGTAGGGTTTCTGATTTTAAGAAATCCCTATAAATATCCTTCATAACAAAGTCCGTCGGAAAATTCATGTAAACACTCAATTCGTTCTTGATAACATTTCGCGTGTGTATACGGATCTGCAAATTATATATAAATCGCAATACCTTTCCGCTTCTTCTTTGCCTAATATTCGGATATGCCTTTTTAAATTTTTCTAGTTCCACGTTCTTGAACTATCTCCTGTACTCTTGCCATTCTCTTTTTCCATCATGCGTAATATAATTGATATTAGTATCCTGCATACCATATCTCATACAAAAATCTAAATTTTCCTCTTTTGATAAGAATAATATTGCTTCCTCCCAACAGTTACTCGTTTTGAGAAATGATATACTGTTGTTATAGGCATTGAATTCTCTTCCGGTAATAGAAAAATGCATCGAGGGAATCTATATGTATATTATAATTTTGCAGGTGCGAATAAAATCTTTTGCAACACTATTGAAAAATAGATACATGTTATCGTAAATGATAACTTTCTTCTGTATTTTTCTTCCAAGAGCTTAATCATAAAAATCTCCATATTTACACTTTTAATCATGTGGCTGATAGCGATCTTGGATTGTACGTTCTAGTTGTATGGGCACATTCAGTAATATCTTTTATAGAATCAATACGCCATCCTCTCTTCTAATGTAGAAAAACAGAAGAAACTATTGACACGAAGGTAAATTTATCTTTGTGCACAGCCCCTGTGTTCTGCTTTAGAATAGTTCGGCATGTGATCCTGTGCGTGATGCAGTTAATATGAGCTGCCCGTGGTCGATGGCATAGATGAGCAGCCAATCCGGCATGATATGGCACTCCCTGAAAAACCGCCGTAGTCTCCCGTCAAAGCCATGATCGCGATAACGGGCGGGCAGCGTTCGTCGCGGCGCAGAGCTTGCAAAACGGTGTTCAATTTTTCTATTGAGCACCTTGCTTGCGCAGGCGTTTCAGATCTCTGCGAAACTGTGTGGTGTACGAGGTCAGGGCATTTTGCCTCCGCTCCATTTCATCAATCAGTTCGTACAGGATGTATAATGCTCGCCTTTGACTTTTTCCACTCATGATGTCACGCGCTTCTCCATGGCGCGCAGCGTCTCCTCGTTATAGCGCGGTTGCTGGGCTGAAAGGGAAAGCCGCCTTCCATGATGGATGCATGGAGAAAGATATTGATGGCATCCGTCACGGAGGATACCGAAACGCGCAAATACGTCTTCTGCCTGTGTTTTTGATGACAGGGTCAATGCGCATATTGATGCTTGCTGTTTCGGGGCATGGCAGTACCTCCTTTTTATTTCATTGTAACGCAGAAGTGAAGCAATAGCAATACATTTTTATATGTCCCAGTGAGCTGTGCAGGATCGGGGTGGCGCGGTCGATCTCGCGCAGAACCATGAGGCGTTTTCGTGCGTTCGTGCAAATGCCTCAGCAAGCGGCTGTTCGTGGCGGGCGGGATCTCCATCGCGTGAATCGCCACGTGCATGTGAGTCCTTTGCGATGAGGACGACACCGCGCTCGGCGGCGAGATGTGCCTTGAATCGGTAGCCGTAGTACAGGTAGCTGTTGTGCGGACGGCATCCTCCAGTCCATCAAAGGCGGAAATGCGCTCATCGGCCTCCGCCTCGGCGTCCCTCGGTCAGCGCTGAGTTTGTGCATGAGGTTCCACCGATCCGCCCACAGTTCACCGCGCAGGATGTACTTGTAGAGGAAATCTGTCTCGGCACATTCAATCGCAAGATTGATGTGCTCTAGTGCCGCTTCCTGTGTTTCTTTCTCCGCCCTCGCGCCGAGAGTCCCTGCATGGCGTAGACTTTCTCCTCTACGTCCTGCGCAAGTTCCTCGTTCACCTCGGCATCCATAACACTCTGAAAGAGTTCGATGGCCTCCGTGCGCTGCTCTGGCATCTGTGCGAGAAAATGGGAGCGCGCCCGTGCGTCGCCAGTCCTCACACCGCCGGCAAAGAGTTCGTGGGGCGGGGCGTCCGGAGACGGTCGATAAGCGATGGATGCGTTCATGAAATGTTTCCGGCGTCATGGTTTTCATCACCTGTTCATTTGATTCAAAAACGGGGAAGGTCGCGTGATGACGATGAGCGTTGCGCCGTGGCATCGGCATCCGTCAGAACGGATGTGATGAGGCGTGCGCCGCAGGCGGCATCGCCCTGCCGTCGGCTCATCGAGGAGCAGGATCGGCGCATCGCCCGCGAGCGCGTGGTGAGCAGGCGGCTGCGCCGTCCCCCGGAAAGACGGAGGCGTTCATTCCAAGCGGCTCAGTCGAGCCCTGCGGGCAGCGCCCGCACAACGTCCGCGAGCTGCGCCGTTTCGCGCATGCCATATTGCCGTCTCGGATATCGCCGCGCAGGCGCAGGAGTTGTCCCGTGGAGGCAGAGAAGAGCTCAGCCGCTGCAGGGCGGCATCAAAATAGGCGCGCGACGCGTCGGGGAGAGCTTCGGCGGGAACGCCGTCGTAGGAGATCGTGCCCGCATCGGGCTCCCAGAGGCGGAGCAGAAGGCTCGCCAGCGTCGTCTTTGCTCGCACCACCTCTCACCGATGATGGCTGTGCTCGCCGCGCGCGATCGTAAGGCTGAGGTTCTGCACAATGGGGATGTCCGCTGATAGCCGAAGACGAGGTGTTTCGCCTCGATCAGAGGTGCGTTTGCTGATTTTTCGAAGGCGGTGCGATGGAGGCAGGCTGTGTGCCTCCGTCTGATGGGAGAATGTCGCGCGGCACGCGCTGATTCCCTGGCGCCGAGAAACGGCGGGGGATCGGGCGGAGCTCGGCGAGTACTGCCCTCGAGGGCGAGAACCCAGACCGCGTACTGGATACCTGTGAGCATCCCCTCGGTCACGCGGGGGATGAGAGGATGATGGCCGCGATCCAGACGATGATCCGCAGGACGTCGAGCAGGGTGAAGAGCTGTTCGCGTTTCCGCCCTCGTGCCGTCCGCTCGCGCTGAAACGTCGCCGCCGCCTCATCCAGCACTGCCTGTGCATGTTGCATACTGCCGGCGGGCGCACAGCTCGATACGCCCGTCGAGCTGATCGAGGAGACTGCTGCGATAGTCGACACTTTGCGCGCGCAGTTCCGTTTCGCGGAAGAGGAGAGGGAATGCAGATGGAGCAGAAAGAGCAGGAATACGGCTGTGGCTGCAGGGGATGCTGAGCGGCAGGAGAGCCGCACAGGCGAGCAGCACCAAGGCAGGCGGATCAGTGGCGGCGGGACGGCGCGCGGTAGAAGTCGCGCAGGTCCACAGCCCGTCAGCAGATCGTGGAGGAACTCGCCTCGCGTACGCTGCCCTCAGCGCATAGGAATGACGGCGGCGGGAGTGAGTAGGTCGCCTGCTGCAGCGTCCCGTAGCAGCCGAAGGCGAGACGGTGGGAGAGCAGGCGCTCAAGATGAGCGAAAGACGGCGCGCCCGATGCCGCACGCCCGCACGCAGGTAATGGCGAGGGCAAGGTGCAGAGGGCGGCGCGAGCGCTGCACTGGCGATCGATCCACGCCGCAGAGGCAATGAGGGAAATGCCGCCGTGGCCGCGAGGAACCCGCGAGGCGGGCAGCGCCGCAGGTGCGGCGATGGAGGAGCAGCCGAAAGAGCATTGTGGTCATCGTGCCTCACCTCCCAGTGTCACGACCTGATCTGCCGCATGCGATGAGCGCAGGGCGGTGCGCCGTCAGGAATCATCGTGCGGTGATGTGAAAATGTTGTCAGGGCATCGATCACGCAAAGCTCGGTCTCCTCATCCAGCCCTGCTGTCACCTCGTCCAGAAGGACGATGGGGCGATCCTCGAAAGAGGGCGCGTGCCAGACCGAGGCGGTGACGTTCTCCTGCTGAGAGCGGGATGGCCGCCCATGCCGAGGCGCGACAGCGCCTCGGGCAGCGCACGCAAAAAGTCAATCGAGTGCCGCCGCCCAGTGCCGCCGTGATTTTGGCATCCGCCGCGTCCCGCGTCCACAGCGTCACGTTTTTCCGCAAAGGCTCGCACCGAAGATATGCGGCTCTGTGACATATGCGTGATGAGCGCATTGCGTGTCTCCTCTGTGAGGCGCGCGAGGTCATAGCTATGCGTCGATCTCGCACCGTCCGCGAGCATAATCCTCCTCCAGCGAGAGAGCTGCCCCGCAAGGAGGAGGAGAGAAGATGTCGATTTTCCGCCGCGCTGTCGCCTGCGATCACGGTGACTTCCTGCGGAAAGGAGAGTGAGATCCGTCGGAACGGCCTCGTCGGTCAGCGGATAGCGGTAGGTGAGCGCCTCCGTGCGTACGGAGGGAGGGAGAGAATCTGATTGTGCAGTTCCCGTGATAGAGGGCGGTGCATCGAGGTAGGGGAAGCGCCTTCTGCCGTCGCGGCATCCAGCGCGCGGAAGGCAATGCCGCCTCACGCAGCGGCTGATAGAACTGCGGCGCAAGGATGAGCACGAAGAACGCCGCCTGAAAGGTCATGCCGCCGTCCGCGAGACGCAGACCGATGGAGACTCGCGATGAGGGCACCGACAGGGTTGTAATCAGTTCCAGTGCAGGGGAGGAGACAAAGGCAAGCCGCAGTACGGCAAGCGAGGCCTCGAGAACGGCTGGCTCATCTGGGCGAGATGATGTCCTCCGCATCGACGCGGCGAAAGATTTTGAGCGTCGCCGCCGCGCGCACCAGATCACCGAATCCGTCCGTCAGCGCACGCATCTCATCCCATTGACGCTCGCTGGCACGGCGCGTCGCCTTGCCGATGAGGTAGAGGAGAAATGGCGCGATCGGCAGGGTGACCAGAAAGAGCAGCGCCGACAGCGGATCGACGACAGCCGTCACGAGCAGGACGAGCGGGATGATGACGACACCTGCGATCATGGTGCGCAGGAGGTGCGAAACCAAGGGTCGAGTGCATCGACGCGCTCAAGCGTCAGCGTCAGTACCCCGCACTGCTCTGCCCAGTGCAAGCATCTCTCGTGGAGGCACGCCGGCAGAAGAGGCAGAGCATCGGAGAGCTGTGCCTCGATGCCTCTTTCGGCAGGCGCAGGGAGAGCCACGGCGAAAATGAGCGAAAAACAGCATCAGAAGATCTGATGCTGTTTCGGCAAGTCCGCCGTGCTCAAGAAATACAGGGTTCATAATGGCGGCCGTATTCCATGCCGCGAGGATGGTCAGCCCCTCGCAGGGGAGTTCGACCGCACCGCGGATGGAGAGCTGCGCCGCGAATGCAGCATCTGAAACAGGATGGACTTCTTTTTCATTGCTTTCCTTTAATAGCCTGATGTCCCGAATCGTTCGGAGAAACGCGCTACGGAAGATGTAGTACGTCCAGATCTGATAGCAGAGGACGACGGGGACAAGAATACCGGCAGCAATGGTCATGATGGAGAGGGTGCTCCGTCGAGGACGCATTGTAGATCGTCAGACTGTAGCCGGAGTTCAGGGCTCGAGACCATGAGACGCGGGAACAGTCCAGTGAAGAAGCTGATCGTCGTGCCGACGATGGCGAGGGCGCCGAGATGAACGCACCCTCAGCAGGGCACGCTTGTAGAGAGCGCCGACGCCGAGCACATGAAGCAAGCGCCGAGAGGAAGAGCGCTGCCGTGACGAGTGCTCTGCAGAGGTCGGTCTCAACATAGGTGAGGATCATGGCGAGATCACATAGCCAAGACCGCCGCAGCGACGCTGAGTACTCAGACCGAGTGCGCGGGCGCGGTCGAGCATAGGTGTAGCTGCGCGCAGCGCAAGAATGCCGCGCCATGGAACGCGAAGACGAGAACGAATGGATGCCGCCGACAATCGTGTGGGGTCAGGAGATCAAAAGAATCCGCCCTGATAGACCTTGTCCGCACCGATGGAAGCCCCATGCGATCAGACTCGTGACCGCAACGCAGAGGAATGCGGGGACGATGCTGCCGAAGCGCAAGTGCGCACGACCAGCGGCGCGCCATACTCATCCTCACGATGATGGCGAACTCGAAGGCGACGCCGCGCAGAATGAGGGCGGCGAGTACGAGGAAGAGCGCACTGTAGAAGGTGCTGAACATCGTCGCATAGACATGCGGAAAGCTGCAAACGTGGCACCGCCCGCCGTAATCATCCAGACCTCGTTGCTGTCCCAGACAGGCCGATGCTGCGGATGAGCTGAGAACGGTCGCCTCCTTGTCGGAGATTAGTGTGAGGAGCGTGCCGACGCCATAGGTCAAAACCCTCGAGGAAAAGCAATCCGTCAGAAGAGGACAAACGATCAGCACGAACTAGAGATATTGAAGCCATTCTACTTCCTCCTTCTGATGGCAGGCGTGATCTTCGTGCGGCGGATGAAGCGGGAAGGAGAGTAGAGCGCAGTGATGAGCAGCAGCAGGTAGAGTACCGTGAAGCTGATCATCGTGAACCAGATCTCCCCAGCGGTCAGATTCGGTGAGACCGCATCAGCCGTCTTCGCAGGCCGATCGAGATCCACGGCTGGAGTCCCACGTCTCTGCGACGATCCAGCCGCAGGAATCGAGCGATAAACGGAATGACGACCAGCCGCGTGGGGGCATAGAGCAGTTTTCTTTGCCGAAAGGATCTCGTTCCTTCTTCGTCAGATAGAGCACGACGAGCGAGACGAGCACCATGAAGAAGCCGGGAGCCGACCATCGCGCGAACGAGGTAGAAGAGCATCGGACGTGCGTGACGGTAGTCGCCCTCACCGTACTTCTGACAGCCTCTTTTCTGGAGATCGTTGATGCCGCGCACCTCACCCGAGGGGCCGCATGCACCATGATCGATGACACATAGGGGATGGTGATCTCGAAGTCGTTCTGCCTTTTTTCCGCATATTGGGGTAGGCGAGAACGGCAAACGGTGCGGGATCCTCCGTTCTCCAGAGGGGCTCCATGGAGGCAAGCTCATCGGGTTTCGCCTGCGAGGTACTGCGTGTGGAAATGTCCGCTCGCACGACGCCGACCACGCCGACGAGCGTGTAGATGGCACCTGCCTTGATTGCTCGTGAACGCGTAGGCGCGACCCGTGTCGTGCATCAGCTTTCATGCAGAGACCGCCATGACGACAAAAGCCGGCGGTCGTGATGCCCGCAAAGAGCGTGTGGACTGCTCAACGAGGATGTAATGCTCGTTACAAGCTCCGCAAGCTCGCCATTTCGGCACGCCCATTGGCGAGTACGTAGCCGACGGTGCTGCATGAAGGAGTTTTGCGACGAGAACTCAGAAGGCGGACAGATTACGCTGAGTGCGACCAGCCAGATGCAGGCGCAGTGCCTCTCCGAGAGCTTATCCCAGCCGAACATCCAGATGCCGAGGAAGGTGGACCTGAGGAAGAACGCCGTGAGAGCCTCGAGTGCGAGCGGTGCCGAAGATGTCGCCCATGAAGCGAATACTCTCGACCAGCCCATACCAAACTGGAACCCCTGCACCAGACCTGTGAGACACCCATCGCGAAGTTGATGAGAAAGAGCGTACCGAAGAAGTTCAGCAGCTTTCGGCAGGTCTTCTCCACTCCGGCGTCAGCTTTCGTCTGACGTAGCATCGCTTTTCAAGCAGGCGACAAAGATCGCCATACCGAGCGTGACAGGACGAAGAGGATAGATGGTATGATTGCAACGCCATCGCGACAGCATCATCAAGCTCCATGTCCAAATCCCTCCCTAAAAATAATACCTAGATAATAATCAGAACGGCTTTTTGTCCACGGCGTGACAAAAGCCCACTCGATTCACCGCATTATATCACAGGGTCAATGATAAATGTTAGATTGATAAAACAAACTATCTGAGGAATTAGTCGTAGTTGTTTCGCAGGGCGTTGACTCGCCTGCACGCCGACCACCGCCGCGAGTGCACCGCAAACCCACGGATAGGAAGGGCGATCGAGAAGCGGCAGAACCCCGCCGCCGTCGCGTGAGCGCGATGAAAAGCGCAGTGAGCCATCGATCTTGCGGGCGCGCATGCGTGCCGCTTCGCCTGCGTCGAGCAGGGTGATCGTACGCGGCAGTCCGAGACTGTCCAGTGCGATGTCGGGGGACGTAGTTCTCGATCTGTCCTGGATTGCGCCGCGTCCAGCCTCAAAGCAGGCAGCGTCCTCGGCGGGATGAGCGGCTCGACCACCTCGGCAGCGGCCGCGTGCCGTCCGGCCCTTTAGCAGCTCGGCGCGCAGCGGATCTGTCTCTGTTTCTCCTCGCTGCTTTCCGGCGGGCGGCTTTTACGAGGGTGGACGGCAGCGATGATGTCCGCTGTGCGCAGGGCGGCCTGATCGGCGATCAGGGTCGCCCACCATGGCGACGATGGCGCCGCGTGACTCGCAGCAGACGGATCTGCGCGCCTTGTCCATCTCCGTGAGATCGGAGCGCACGTCGGCGATGTGCAGCTCCTCGTCCGTCGCGTTGGCGAGACGCTTCGTCTCACCCGTGAGGAGGACGAGGAGAGTCCTGCATGACGCAGGGGCGTTCAGTGCACGCTTTGCCTCCATGCGCAGATCGTCGCGGACGGCGATGATGCGCGTGCGTACTGCAGCTGAGCTGACGAAGAGCGGCGACCGCCCGCTCAGCTGCGAGCTGATCGGCGCGCGTCAGGAGCGCGCTGATCTCGATGTTCTCCTCCTGCAGCCACCTTTTTGCCGACGCGCACAGGCGTACGCACGATCAGTGCCTCACGCGAAGTCTCCTCCTCGCGTGCGGCGGAGTGTCGCGTGAGATGCAGCCCACGCTCGATGGCGGTACGGTAGAGTGCCTGAGCGTAGGGATGAGAGCGTCGCGCTCGGCACTCGCCGCGAGTGCGAGCAGCGAGCTCTGCGTCATGCCCTCGGGCACGAGCGCGAGATGAAGATATCCTCCGTCAGCGTCCCGTTGCGGTTGAAGGCACGGATCCACGTGCATGAGCTCGGTGAGTGCGCCTGCGTGGCTGCATGCAATGCCGTCGCGCGCAGATGTCGCTGATCCGCAGGGCGATCAGCCAGCGTGACGCGAGCCATGCGGATCGGCGATGCAGCGAGGATACACCGAGAAAGATCTCGGATGCCGCCTCGATACCGCATGTGTCTGTCGCAGTAGCCTGCAGCCGCTGCGACAATAATGCTGAGGACAAACGACTGGGTAGAAGAAGAAATCAGAGTGCTCAGCTCCTGCCATACGATTGTTACACGGCATTATGCCATAGGAGAGAGAGAACAAACGCGATGCGTTCGTTTGGAGAAGATTACGGTCATTCCATATCAAATATTTCATCAGATAGGGACATCGTACTTCCTATATGATATGAGTATAAAGAAAGACACATCCACGCCGTCGCGGGCGCGTCTGTTTGCCCGTATGCTTCGGCGGAATAAGATCAACGGTTTTCGATTCGTGAATCCAATACGATACGGGAGGATATCGCGACGTTGCTGCGGTGGTTTCGATGACGACGGAGCGCACGTTCTTTTGCAGCTGATGATCAGAGCACCTGTTTCGGGCGCGGCGATCGACATGCCATCATCGTCGGCGGTACGGCGGGCATTCTCATTTATCGCGATGGCGTGCGGCGACCGACGCTTGGCGTAGTTAATTTCTTTATACAATACCATCGATCTCGATGCTCGGCTTTCTCATCCCATTTTTGGCATCGGCAACGCGGCGGCGATCATCGCACTCACGATCTATGCGCTCCTGCCGATGGTGCGCGCGACGCATACGGGGCTGGCGCAGATCCCCGCGGCCTCTCCGGAGGCAGGAGCGAGTCTTGGCGGGTCGGATTTCTGTGCTGACGCGCGTCCAGCTGCCGCTCGCCATGCCTATCATCATGGCGGGCATCCGCAATATGGCGACGATGACGATCGCCCTCGCGGGTATCGCCTCGTTCATCGGTGCGGGCGGGCTCGGTGTGGCGATCTATCGCGGCAGTACGACGAACAACCCTGCCCTCACCATCGCGGGCAGCCTGCTCATCGCCGTTCTCGCGCTCTCAGCAGATGCTGTCTTGGGGCGTGCGGAGGCATGGCTGAAAACATCCACGCAGATGGCGGGAAGAAGGCGGGACTGCCTATGCGAGCACGGCGGCAGCTGTCTCATCGCCGCAAGCGGTGTGACGTATGATTTTTCGGCAGAGCGGATGTCATTCACATCGCGACGAAGCCTATGACGGAGCAGCTTATCATGGGTGAGATGCTGAAGATGGTCGATTGAGCAAGAATACGGGATTGGAGGCGCGCATTACGGCGGGCGTTGGCGGCGGCACATCGAATATCCAGCCGGGGATGGAGAGCGGCGCATTCGACATTATCCGAGTATACGGACGGGCTGGAATATGGTGCTCAAGGAGGACTCGAAGTACAGCGAGGAGATGTTCCCGCAGCTGACCGCGGACTATGAGAAGAAATTTTGTATGCACTGCGTTGGCATGTGATTCAACGATACCTGTGCATCGCCGTGCGCCGTGCCGTCGCGGAGCAGTACGATCTGCACACCTACTCCGATCTGGCGACGTGCAGCACCGCGTCTGACCTTTGGTGCGGAGTACGATTTCTACGAGCGGGAGGATGGGCTATCCTGCGCTATGTGCTGCATACGGGCTTTCCTTCGCGCGGACGGTGGACCTCGACATCGGGCTGAAATATGCGGCACTCGCGGATGGGCAGGTGGATCGTGATGACTGTGTTTACGACCGATGGACAGCTCTCTGCGGCAGATGCCATCGTCCTCACGGACGATCAGCACTTCTTTTCCGTCCCTATCGCTGCGGCAACGTCGTACGCGAGGATGTGCTGATGCGCCATCCGAGCTGAGTACCGCACTTCTCCCTTGAAGGCAGCATTTCGGATGAGGAGATGGCGGCGATGAACCATGCCGTTGAGAGCGAGGGCAGGGAGCCACGTGCGGTCGCTGAGGAGTTCTTGCGTAAAAAAGAATATTGAATTGAAGTGAACACAGTTTAATGATAAAAATACAGAAAAGTATAGAAACAATAAATTTCCTAATGAGAGTACAGGAGGAGCCGGCATGACGACAGCGACAACAGCGGAGGATAAGGTTCTTTCGCCTGATGGCGGAGGAAGTATCCGACGAAGGAGATTGTCTACGAGAAGATCATCTATCTGAAGTCGCAGCTCATGCTGCCGAGAGGGCACGGGAGCACTTTTATGAGTGATCTGCACGGTGCGTACGACTCCTTTTTCATATCCTCAACAACTGCTCTGGGCGTCATCAAGCGAAAAAGGTGGACTATTGCTTTGAGACCCGCATGACGGTGGAGGAGCGCGCGGAGTTTTGTACGCTCATCTACTACCCGCGCGAGAAGATGGAGCAGCTGACGGCGGAGGGAAGACCTCTCCGCTCTGGTATCAGCAGAATCTCGCGAATCTCCTTGAACTGACAAAGCTCAGTGAGCTGGAAATTCCCCGCGAGCAAGATGCGCAACTACATCCCGAAACGCTATGAGTCGGTCATTGAGCTGCTGAGCACGCGTCCCGAGCACGATGAGGGCACAGCTCTTGTACTACCGCCAGCCGATTGAGACCATCGTGGAGATCGGCGGCGGGCCAGACTATATCGAGGCGTTCAGCACGCTGGTCAAGCGGCTCTCTGTCGAGCGCATCCACATCGTCGGCGATTTCTACGACCGCGGCGACCGCCCCTGACGGCATCCTCGACCTTCTCATGGAGCATCCGTCCGTTGATATCCAGTGGGGCAACCACGATGTGCTCTGGATGGGCGCGGCACTCGGCAGTGAGGTCTCCGCACTGCGGCGGTTATCCGCAACAGCCTCCGCTACCGCAATACCGACGTATTGGAGCGCGGCTACGGCATCAGTCTGCGCCCGCCACGACATGTCGCCTCGCGCATCTACCCGATGCGAACCCATCAAAGGCGGCGGGCGTGCCGTTACGATGATGATGTCAAGCTCGAGGGGCACTGATCCGCCGCAATCCCGACTTTCAGATGGAGGATCGCGCTGCTGGACAAGATCAACTTCGATCTCTCCTGCGTGACGCTCGGCAGCGGGCGGCGCGTGGAGCTCGACAGCGTATTTCCCGACGATTGACGATCCTTCTGACTGCTGGGCTACTCACGGAGGACGAGGAGAATATCATCGCCGATCTGCGCTCGTATTTCCTCGAGCAAGGCGCTCCAGCGCCATGTGGACTATCTCTATGAGCGCGGCAGCATCTATACGTGCTACAATGGAAATCTGCTCTTTCACGCCTGTGTCCCGATGGATGAGTCGGGAGAATTCCGCACGATCACGTACAAGGGCAGGTTTATCGCGGACGCGCGTGGATGGACTTCTGCGAGGAGAAGGCGCGCGAGGATGGAATGAGCACACGCGGAGGGGCTGGACTTCGTACTTCCCTCTGGTGCGGCTATAATTCTCCGTGTCAGGGCGCTCCTTCACGACGTTCGAGCGTTCCTTCATCTCCGATGAAAGTACGTGGAAGGAGCCGTCCGATCCGTATTTCCGCCTCGTGAACGATGAGGCGGTCTGCGATTTGGAGGAGTTTGGGCTCGACCCGAAGCGCGGCATATCATCAACGGTCACGTCCCCGTCAGGTGCAGAAGGGAGAGAGCCCCTGCGCGGCAGTGGGCGCGCCTCATCATCGACGGCGGCTTTTGCTGCGCCGTTCCGCGCCAAGACGGGCATCTCGGGCATACACTCATCTACAACTCACGCGGGTTGCGCCCTCCTGCAGCATCAGCGCGTGGCGAGTGTGCGCGACGCCCTGCGTGAGAACCGCGACATAGAGTCCGTCTCCCAGACGGTTGAGCTGCAGGCACGGTGCATCGCTCGTGCGCGACACGGATCGCGTTGCAGCCATCGAGAGCAAGATCGCCGATCTCCATGCTCTCCTGCGCGCTTTATCAGACGGGGCATAGCGGTAATAATATAGAAAGAATAAAACGCCCGCACATCGAATACAATGCGCGGGCGTTTTTGTTCTTCCTGTAGGATTCTTCTCAGCCACGTATCTCCACGGCACGGCATAGCCGTTCCGTGATTCTGCTGAACGTAGTCGTAGAACCTTTGCGATCATCTCTGTCTTGTGATGGTAGTCTGCGTCTCCATCCCGTCGCCGCGTGCTGCGTGGTCGGGTCGCAGGCGAGTAGGCCCTCTCGAGCAGGTACTCGACGATGAGGATATCCTTCAGCGGGACAGAGGATTTTTCATCATATCGTATATCGCCATAAAGCTGGTCGTGCGTCCCTTGCCCTGCCTGAGCAGTGAAAGTGCATCCATGTGTCCGCAGGCATTTTCTTTACGAGATCGACAAAAAGCGTCGATGGTCTGCGGCTCTGCCCACTTGTGATCGGGATGACAGCGAGACGAACGTAGCGCACGCCCGCGCTCGACCAGCTCGCGCCGTCATCGCCTCCGTGACGTGGACGGTCTGCGGATTCTTGGGGCTGCTTTTTCTTGTCGAGGTGCGCGAGCACAACGTCTGCCCTGTGCGCCGTGGATGCGCGTGTTCTCGTCGCGCAGCGCTCGTGCTGGGTCCCGCCGATGCTGCCCCCAGTCGCGCTTACCGTACCAGCTGACGGCATTTCCATTCATGCAAAGCCGTGCGACTCCTGCCGCAGATCGACGATGCAGATCGCGCCCACTGAGCGCGCGCGTGCAGATCGTTCAGCAGCGCGTGAAAGGCAGGGGCGGAGAACTCGCACTCCCGGAGAGCGGCAGGGGCGTCCAGTCCCTCCCGCGAGGGCGTGTAGTTCGGGTCAACGCCGAACTCGCCGCGTCTTTCCGCGTTTGAACGGTGATGCCGCCGTGCGGAATTGTGCGGCAGACTGCTGCATCCCCAGCCGCCGCGTCGATGCGCCTGACATACCCGCGGTAGTCCGCATTCGCATCGGCAGCGAGACGGTATATGATATAAGCAGAGATATGACTCAGGTGGTTATTGTCAATAAAGGTCCTGTATGTTCGCATTGATATGCCTCTCAATGTTTTAGTCGTAACTTCTTCATTCTATATTCTATACGATATGTCAGTGTGTATATGCTGCATGATCTGCACATCATAGAAAAAGGGAATCTTTTGTAGAAAAGGGGTAGCTTTTTCAGAGAGAACGATTTTTATCTATCAATAATTTCTTCTGTATTCGAGCAGTTCAGCAATAGCAACATTGACATTATTTCACGCATTTGTTAGGATGAAGCGACTGAAATTCGCATGGGCGCATGGCATCGGGAGGGTTCATGGAAAAGTGTCTACGCGTTGGTCAAGCGCTTTACTTGGCGCATGGACGCGCACAGATTTTTTTGTTCCGCGCACACTGACGGAGCGGTATCTCGCGTGAGGCGGCGTGGCGGGCGAGAGAGTGCTGAGGGGCTGTACGGACTGGTACTGCATCGAGGACTTTCTCACGGTCATCATGCGGCGCGATGATTCGCTCGCACGGCTTTTGATCCATATCGACTACCTTGCGCTCTTTTTCCGCTTTGCCGACGCGCATATCGATCGTCGTCCGCTGAAACGCCATGTGGAGGACTATTTTAAACGCATGAATGATTTCTCACGCATCTGGATGAGACGGGAAGTAGAAATCGATTTCGGTGAGCTGGATGCCGATCTGGAGATGTTCTACCTTACGGGCGTTTTTCGCCTGCCGGAGCGTGTGGAGTGGGAGGAGATCGAAGGGCTGACCCTTGAGGATATCGAGGAGGATGAGCGCATCGAGATGGAGGAGCTGAGTTTGCAGCTCAACGAGCTCCTCCACGAGATCGGCGAGTATTTCCGTCGCCCCATGTACCAGCGGGAGATCGGGCGCGCGGCGATGATCTATACGGGCAATCTCTACGATGCGAGTGCCTACGAGCAGTCTTCTGACGAGGAAAAAGAGGCGTTCTGGCTGCGGTTCTGGGACTATTTCTCTTTGATTACCATCTGATCAGTACGGATGAGACACCGATCGAGCACTTCTGTGCGAAGGAGGATAAGACGCTGCGGCAGGATGAACGTGAGATCTCGCGCGATTCTCCTCGCAGCACGGTTTGTCGTGCTGACGGTGGAGGAGACGCGTGAGGATCACATTGTTCGCAACGATCTTCTGCGTGAGGAGGAGGTCGTCCTGCCGCGGCCTGACATCCCGGGGGCGCTCGAGAAGAATATTCTGTTTGGGCACATCTGGTGATGAGGCATGATGATGCTCAACTATATCACGGCCGTACCCGCAGTCGATCACTGCAGCGGCGCATCAGGGCGATACGATTCAGCAGGAGTACGAGCTCTTTCTATCAGTCGCCCAAGGCAGATATGGATGATTTTCTGACGCGAGGCGGCACTCGTGCGTCATACGATTCACATGCTCTGCGTCGCGTGCACGGCTGAACGTCCTGCCGCAGCATGCGCTGCCGCCGAGGCGTCCGAAATGGACGCCTCGCAGCATAGGGTGTGCGGAGGAGTTCAGTGCACTCGCTGTCGTATCGGAGGCACTGGGATTCAGTCACCATGCGCGGGATTTGCTCGGGACGATGTTCTTTGACTACGCGCAGTTTGATCTGAAGCGGGCGCAGACGGCGGAGATGCTGACGGCAGCGATTTTCCTCTTTGCCGAGATCAATGGCATTGATCTCACGTCGCTCACGTGAGCTGTATCATGTACTCGGTCTCGAATAAGCGGAGTGTCAATGCCGCGTATCGCCGCATGCGGGAGACGCTCGGCTGCGTTCCGTTCGACCCGCGCTATTTGAGCGAGGAGGGTTCGTGACGATGTTGTGCGGTGCGGCGATGCGCAAGGTGGATGAGAAAAAGAGTCGGAAGGGAGGAGACCCCATGGAACAGGATCCGCGTATCCGGCCGATGAGTCCGGAGGAGAATGCCGCTTATCGCGGCGTGACGGTGGATGAGAGCGGCGCAGAGCCGCAGGATGAGGCGCGGCATGGCTCTGCCTATGGCGGCGGGCGCGGTTCTGTGCGCCATATCCGCATCGGGACAGGGATACCGCGCCGTTCGCTGTTTTCGAGCATTGTATGGGCAGCTGTGTTTGCGGCACCCTTGCGGCGTTCCTCTTTGTCGCGCTGCCCGCGATTGCCATCGATTCTCGTGGCTGTCCTGATCGCAGGAACGATCCTCCGTCTCATCTGGTCCGAGCCGCGTGATGTCGTGGATCGTACGGCGGCTGTACGGGAGATAGATTTTTGAGAACGAGAACATTATCTTCGCCTTTTTGGCGCGGTAACAGCAGATGTTTCGTGAGAAGTAGGGCTTTACAAAGTCCTATCCTATGCTATACTGCAAGAAATTCATTTAGTTTCGAAAGAGGGTGGAAGCCCACTCTTTCATTACGTATGAGAAGAGGGAGAGCATGAGCGCGAAGATCGAGGAGCGCGTCGAGGAGATGGTGCGCGACTGTTGACGGATTCGCCCGCCATCGAGCTGGTGGATGTCGAGTACGAAGGAGCGAGACTACTATCTGCGCGTTTACATCGACAAGGCGGGCGGCATCGACATCGACGACTGTCAGAGTCTCAGTGAGCGGCTGAGGAGGTTCTCGATCGGGAGGACGTTATTCCAGACGCCCATACGCTGGAGGTTTCGTCGCCGGGGACTTGACCGTGTCCTGCGCAAGGAACGCGACTTTTGTGCGTGAGCATGGACGCGTCGTCGATGTGACGCTCTATGCTCCATTTGAGGGAAGAAACAGTGGACAGGGACGCTCGCGGGTTATGACGGTGAGACGTTGACACTGGACGATGGACATGGATTCTGCGAAGCAGGTCTCACAGGTGCGCCTGCATATCGATTTTTAGGAGGCTTTGGGGTTGGCAAGAAAAATACCAAGGAGAAGGACAGCGGCAAGGAGTTTTTGCAGATGCTGAAGGAGCTGGCGTACGAGAAGGGCATCGACGAAGAGCTCTCTTTCGAGACGATCGAGGCGGCACTGATCTCGGCGTATCGCCGTAACTTCGGTGCGGCGCAGAATGTCCGCATCTCCCTGTCACGTGAGACGGCGCATTCCATGTTTCGCCATCAAGACGGTGGTGGATGAGGTGGAGAGCGATGTCACGGAGATTGGACTTTGCACAGGCCAGAGCCATCAATCCGGACTATGTGGTCGGCGACGTGGTCGAGATCGAGATGACCTCGGCAAACTTTCGGACGTATTGCCGCACAGACGGCGAAGCAGGTCGTCATGCAGCGACTGCGTGAGGCAGAGCGCGGCATCGTCTCACGAGGAGTACATGAACCGCCTCGGAGATCGTCACGGGGATCGTCCAGCGCGTCGAGGGACATAATGTGTTCGTGACATCGGGCGCGCCGAGGCGGTGCTCATGGCGACAGAGCAGCCGCCGAATGAGGACGTACAACTACGGCGACACGGTGCGCGCCTACATCATCGAGGTCAAGCGCACGAGCCGCGGTCCGCAGATTATGCCTCGCGGACGCATCCGGGACCGCTCAAAAAGCCTTTTGAACTGCAGGTGCCGGAAGATTCAGGAGGGGTCGTCGAGATTCGCTCCATCGCGCGTGAGGCGGGCAGCCGCTCCAAGGTGGCGGTCTGGTCGTCCGAGGAACGCGTCGATCCTATCGGCGCCTGTGTCGGCCCGCACTATATGCGCGTACAGGCGGTTGTCGATGAATTGGCGGGGAGAAGATCGACATCGTCAAATGGAGTGACGATCCCGCAACCTATATCGCCAACTCGCTGAATCCCGCCAAGGTGATCTCGGTCGCGGTGAACGAGGCGGAAAAATCTCCGCGTCGTGGTGCCCTGACTACCAGCTCTCACTTGCTATCGGCAAGGAGGGGCAGAATGCCCGTCTTGCCGCGAAGCTCACGGGATGGAAGATCGACATCAAGAGTGAGACGCAGGCACGGGAAGCAGAGCAGGCCGATGGTGCACTCACGGATGCGCCGTCCGACGACCAAGCGGCGGCCGAGGAGGCCTAAATGGGGCGGGCGAAACAGCTCGAGCGGCTGTGTGTCGGCTGCCGAACGCTGCATCAAGGACGAACTGCTGCGTGTTGTGCGTCATGCGGATGGCACCGTCGGTCTGACCTGACTGGAAAGAGCCCGGGACGCGGGGCCTCATCTCTGCCGCTGTGTCGCCTGTAGTGCAGGAGGCGACGGGCATGGCGGCCTTCGTGGTCACTGAAAGGCCGCGCTGCACCCTGCCGTCTACGATGCGGCGAGGCGGCGGTCTCCGGAGGAGTGCAGCTCATGGACGCAGTGACTGAAACGCGCGTACAGAATCTCCTCAGTATGGCGGCACGCGCGCGGCGCATTGTCTCGGGGGCATTCATGCGGAGGAGATGCTGCGGAAGAAGCGCGGCGCCTATCTTCTGCTCGCACGGGATGCGTCGGAGGAGACGAAGGATAAATTTATCCCGCATGGCGGCACAGATGGATGTGCCGGCGGCGGAACTGCTGACGATGCAGCAGCTGGGACACTGTCTGGCAAGGAATACCGTGCTGTTGCACTGCTGATAGATAGAGGATTTGCAAAGAGGGCTCGCCGCCTGCTTGCATGATATACCGACGGGGGTGGATTGATGTCAGAAGCGAAATACAGAATCACCGATTTGGCGAAGGAATTTAAGACGGACAAAGGTACCATTATTGACATCCTGAAGAGCAAGAACTACAAAGTAAAAATATGTTCAGTGCCGTCGGTGAGGAGGGAGCGCGCAGCCGTCAAGGCGGAGCTCGGACGTACGGCGAAGCCCGTGCGTAGGAGAGGCGCTGCCGAGCAAGGCAACAGCGAAACCTGCGGCACCGAAGACGACTGCGCCCAAGAAGCCTGCGGAGAAGGCTGACGACGCGGAAAAAGCCGGCAGAACAGCCGGAGTAAAAGGCTCCGAGTGCGCCCGCTGAGGAGAAGGAGCGCCCTGTTCTTCGTGCGCGTACGAAGGCGCCCGGCATCGTTATCGTTCGGCAGGCACCTGCCAAGACTGCGGCCGAGACGCCGCAGCGTCGGAGCAGTGCAGGGGCAGCAGGCAGCTCTGCGAGCCGCAGCTCCCGTCCGGCAGGGCGCCCCGGTGGTGCACGCCCGGCAGCACCGGCAATGCCCGCGATGCCGCCGACGGAGGGACGCGGTGAGAGCCGCAGACGCGGCGGCGGTCGCAGCAATGAAGGCGGTGCGGGCTCGGATCGTGGACGCGGCGGGCGTGGCGGCGCGCGACGCGATCGTGAGGAGCGCAGCGATCTGCGTCAGAACGACCGCAGCCGCGGGCGGCGCACGCAAGGCGCAAGGGGACGCGGCACAGCGGCGCTCGCCCCGCAGCAAAGGTGGAGATCGCGCGGCCGAAGCACATCAAGCTGCCGGAGACGATTGCCGTTAAGGATCTCGCATCCAAGATGAGCTACACTGCATCGGACATCATCAAAAAGCTCATGCTCATGGGCGTCATGGCGAGCATCAATCAGGAGATTGACTCGATACGGCAACGCTTTGTGGCAGGGGGAGTTCGGTGTCACCACCGAGGAACTGCCGCCGGATATCGATCCGACGCTGATCCCCGAGATCGTGGACGATCCGAAGACGCTGAAGGAGCGTCCGCCCGTCGTTACGGTCATGGGTCACGTCGATCACGGCAAGACGTCGTTGCTCGACGCCATCCGCAATACCTCGGTCAGCACGCATGAGGCGGGTGGCATCACGCAGCACATTGGTGCCTATCAGGTCGTCTGTAAGGGGAAGAAGATCGTCTTCCTCGATACGCCGGGACATGAGGCGTTCACGGCAATGCGTGCGCGCAGTGCGCAGATCACGGACGTTGCGATCCTCGTGGTCGCGGCGGATGACGGCGTGATGCCGCAGACGGTCGAGGCGATCGACCACGCGAAGTCGGCGAATGTGCCGATCATCATCGCCATCAACAAGATCGATAAGCCCGGGGCAAATCCCGAGCGCGTCAAGCAGGAGCTGATGGAGTACGGACTCGTCGCCGAGGAGTACGGCGGAGATACCATCATGGTGCCCGTCTCGGCAAAGCAGCACACGGGCATTGACGATCTGCTCGAGAACATCCTGCTCGTCGCTGAAGTCGAGGAGCTGAAGGCAAACCCGAACCGCGAGCGCGCGGCGTCATCATCGAGGCAAAGCTCGACAAGGGCCGCGGCCCGTGGCGACGGTGCTCGTTCAGAGCGGTACGCTGCGCATCGAGACTCTATAGTCGTCGGTACGGCGTACGGACATGTCGCGCGATGATCAACGACCGCGGCGACAACGTCAAGAAGGCGGGGCCGTCGATGCCGGTCGAGATCCTCGGTCTCAACGATGTGCCCTCGGCAGGTGACATCCTTGCCGCCGTCGATGAGAAGCAAGCACGCTCCATCGCCGAGGCACGCCTTGGAAATCAGCGCCGCGACCTCATCAAATCGAAGAGCGTTTCGCTCGATGCGCTCTTCCAGCAGATTCAGGAAGGCGACATCAAGGATCTCAACATCCTCGCTCAAGGCGGACGTGCAGGGGCTCGGTCGAGGCACTGAACTCGGCCCTCCTCGGTCTCAACAAGAACGATGAAGTGCGCGTGAGCATCGTGCATTCGCGTCGGCGCGGTCAGCGAGTCCGACATCATGCTCGCCTCCGCATCACAGGCAATCGTCATCGCGTTCAACGTGCGTCCCGATGCGAACGCACGCCGCCTTGCTGATACGGGAGAACGTGGACATCCGCACCTACCGCGTCATCTACGATGCACTCAACGATGTCGAGGATGCGATGAGCGGCATGCTGAAGCCGAAGTATAAGGAAGTGATCCAGGGACGGGTCGAGATCCGTCAGGTCATGCGCTTTTTCTAAGGCATTGGTCGCTGGTTCGTACGTCCTCGAGGGCAAGATCAAGAGCAACTCAAGATCCGTATCCTGCGCGACAATGTCGAGCTGTTCGACGGGGAGATCGACTCCCTGCGCCGCTTCAAGGATGAGGTGAAGGAGGTCGCCGCCGGCTGATGAGTGCGGCATCTCGATTGTCGACTTCCGCGACTTTGCCGAGGGCGATATCATCGAGGCGTATACGATGGAGAGATCGAGACCTCCATTGTCGAGGCGAACAAGGCGGCAGAGCAGAAGCGTGAGTGAACAGGCTGCTGCGGGCTGCGGCAAAAGGCAGAAGAGCACGCCAGAAGAATAATAACTGGCAGTCTGCTGCCCGCCGATGATGGCGGACAGCGGGCTGTCTTTGTATGGATTTTCCCTGCATATTACCGGAGAGGAGGCGCACCTTGAGCAAGGTTCGCGTAGAAAAGGTTCAGGAGCTGATGAAACAGGAAGTCAGCGATATTATTTTCAATGAGTTAAAAGACCCCCGCATCGGCTTCGTGACGGTCACCTCTGTTGCGTGTACAGAGGATCTGCGTGAGGCGAAGATTTACGTCAGCGTCATGGGGGATGAGGAAGAAGGCGCGCGATACACTGAACGGACTGAATAGCTCGCTCGGCTTTGTACGGCGCGAGATCGGCAAGCGCATCCGTCTGCGTTTTACGCCCGAGATCAGCTTTGCGCTCGATACATCACTGAATTACAGCGACCACATCCAGCGCCTGCTCAACGAGATTCATGAGGAGCAGCCAAATGGGAAGAAGGAGGACGTATGAAGATCACTATGGACGATGCGGCGCAGATGCTCCGTGATGCACAGACCGTCATTCTCACCTCACACATCTCGCCCCGATGGGGATGCCATCGGCTCGACGCTCGGTCTCATGCACGTTCTGCGTGCAGAGGGAAGGATGTGCGCGTCATGAATCGACGATGAGATCCCGCGCATTTTTAACGTTCTCCCGGATGTGGATCAGATCGAGTGCCCCGTCAAGGGACAGCGGTATACTGCCGACCTCCTCATCGTCTGCGATGTCGAGCTCGGGCGCACAGGGGAGTCAGTGCCCTCCGTGGACGCCGTGCGGCTGCTCAACATCGACCATCATGTGACGAACGATGAGAAAGCGGACTATCTCTATCTGGATCCTGATGCTGCCGCCACCTGCGAGATCGCCTACGACATCACACGCACGCTCGGCGTTACACCGACGCTCGACGCGGCGATCTGTTTTTATACGGGGATTGCGATGGATACGGGCTTTTTCCGATTCTCCAATACGACGCCGCATACGATGCGCGCGGCGGCGGATCTCATCGAGATCGGTGTGAAGCCGAACATTATCTCTGTGGCGATGGAGATGAAGTCGTACGATGAGGTCGTGGCACAGGGTCAAAGCGATCCGAAACCTTGAGATGTTCTTCGACGGCAGGGTTGCCGCCGTCTTTATCGACGAGGAGCGCGCGCACGGTCACAACGACGGAGGGGCTGCTCGACAAGCTGCGTGTGATCGAGGGGACACAGGTTGGTTCTTTATGAAATGGCTGGAAAAGGATACCTACCGCATCAGCATGCGCTCAAAGGGGACGAACGTCTCGCGTGCTGCACAGAAATTTGATGGCGGCGGGCATATCCGTGCGGCGGGATGCACGATCCACGCGCCTTTGCCGAGGCTCGTACGGCGATCCTCGATGCCATCGGGGAGGAGCTGAACGCGTAAACCGTGGACGGATTCATCAATGTACTGAAGCCGACGGGGATGTCTCGCACGATGTCGTCGATGTCGTGCGGCGCATCTTTCATCAGAACGCGTCGGCCATGCGGGGACGCTGGATCCTGCTGCGGCAGGGATTCTCCCTGTTGCTCTTGGTCGTGCTGCGCGACTCGTGGAGTATCTTGAGGGGCGGATAAGTCCTATCGTGCCGAGATTGCCTTTGGCTATGCGACGGATACGGGGATGTCACGGTGAGGTAACGGAGTGCGCAGAGCACCCTGTTCTGCCGTCGGCGGAGGCGATCGAGGCGGTACTCGCCCACTTTCGCGGGTGCATCACCCAGCGTCCCCGTCTACTCGGCAATCAAGGTCGGCGGGAAGCGCGCCGCGGATCTCGTGCGGCAGGGACGGGCGGTGGAGATTCCGACGCGCACGGTCACCATTCACCGATTGGAACTCCTGCACATTGATGCTGAGCGGCGGCGTATCCGCATCGATGTGGACTGCTCCAAGGGAACCTATATCCGTTCCCTCTGCGCTGACATCGGTGCGTCACTGCATCTGCCCGCGACGATGCGCTTCCTCCTGCGCAGCCGTGTCGGTGCGTTTCACCCTGCGGATGCCTATACCCCGGAGGAACTTGCAGAGGCGGGGGAGGCTGCCGTCTGCGCGGCAGACCGCGCCCTCTCGCTCCCGTGCTACGAGCTGGCACAGCAGCGCGTCAAGGCTTTTTACAGCGGGCTCTCGACCACGGAGCGGCGCCCTCTCGCTGCAGGGCTTTATCGTGTCTATGCCGCCGGCGTCTTTTCTCGGCATCGGACGCTATGATGCCGATGCACAGGAAATGTATCCTGAGAAGGCATTTCCGCCGGTTTGAGATTTAGGGACTTTATTCATATTTCCCTCATTGGGCTGTCGTATCGGCAGCCCTTTTGTTTTGAGAATCGCCCTCTATGGTATAATGGCAGGCGTAACGATAAGGAGGATACATTTCATGAAAATAGATGATGTGATTCACGGTTTCCGTCTGCTTCGCCTCGGAGCGGATTGCAGAGGCAGAGGGAACGGCGTACACGTTTGTGCATGAGAAGACGGGGCGCAGCTGTTCTTTTTGGAGACGGCAGACGACAATAAGGTGTTTTCAATCAGCTTCCGTACGCCGCCGGTCGATGATACGGGGTGGCGCATATCGTGGAGCACTCCGTGCTCTGCGGATCGCGCAAGTATCCGCTGAAGGAGCCGTTCGTGGAGCTCGTGAAGGGCTCGCTCAATACGTTTCTCAATGCGATGACGTTCCCTGATAAGACGATGTACCCCGTGGCAAGCCGCAACGACCGCGATTTTCAAAAATCTGATGGATGTTCATCTGGATGCGGTGTTTTACCCGGCGATGCGTGAGAATCCGCAGGTGCTTATGCAGGAGGGGTGGCATTACGAGCTTGAGAATGAAGATGACCCGCTGACGTACAGCGGGGTGGTCTACAATGAGATGAAGGGGGCACTCTCTGCGCCGGATGATCTCCTCGGCAGCCGCATCATGGCGGCACTCTATCCCGATACGACGTACGGCTATGAGTCGGGCGGCGATCCCGAGGCGATTCCCGCGCTGACGCAGGAGCAGTTCCTTGCGTTCCATGCGCGCTACTATCATCCGTCCAACAGTTATATCTATCTCTATGGTAATCTCGACATCGAGGAGAAGCTGGCGTATCTCGACCGTGCCTACCTTTCGCATTTTGACCGCATTTCCGTGCCGTCGCGTATTGATCGTCAGGCTGCATTCCCAGCGTGCGTCCGCAAGGATCATTTCTATCCCATCGGCGCGGAGGAGCCGCTCGCAGAGAATGCCTTTCTCTCGCTTAGCTGGGTGATCGGCGATACGTCGGATATGAAGCGTGTCATGGCACTGCAGATTCTCGATCACGCGCTGCTGCGGATGCAGGGTGCGCTGCGGCAGGCACTCATCGATGCGGCTCGGCCGCGATGTGGATTCGAACTACGAGAGCGATATCCTTCAGCCGTTCTTCAGCATCGTGGTCAGCAAGTCGGAGACGGCGCGCGCGGAGGAGTTCGCACGGGTCGTGCGGGAGACGCTGACGCAGCTCGCGGACGGGGGACTCAATCATCAGCTCGTACAGGCATCGCTCAATACGCTTGAGTTCCGTCTGCGTGAGTCGGACTTCGGCTCGTCACCCAAGGGACTGATCTACGGAATTCGTCTGATGAAGACGTGGCTCTACGGCGGTGCGCCCGAGGACTATCTGCGCTATGAGGATACCTTGCTGCGCTCAAAAAGGGTCTTTGGCGACGGCTACTTGAGCAGCTGATCCGCGAGGCGTTCTCGACAACCCGCACGCGAGCTCTCGTGACGCTCGCGCCGAGCCGTACGCTCGGTGCGGAGCGGGCAGCTGCTCAGGCGGCGGGAGCTGGCGGAGAAGAAGGCTGCGATGAGTGCGGACGAGGTCGCGGAGGTCATGCGCTCCTGTGCGGCACTGAAGGCGGCGCAGGAGGCTCCCGACACGGAGGAGGCACTGCGCTCAATCCCCATTCTTGCACGGTCGGACATTCGCAAGGATGCGGAGCGTCTGCCGCTCGAGGTGCGCGATCTCGCGGGGACGAAGATGCTCTTTTCGGATCTCGAGACGAACGGCATTGTCTATCTGAATTTCTACTTCCCGATGGCAGCCGTTGCGCAGGAGGATCTGCCGTACGCGTATCTGCTCGCAGAGATGTTCGGCGCGGTCGATACGACAGCGCACAGCTATCGCAGAGCTCGCGATGCTGCGCAGTCTCTATACGGGCGGTATCGGGGCGGACATTGTCGCCTATACGCGTGCGGGCGAGGCGGATTCGCTCATGCCGCGCTTCAAACTGCGCGCGAAAGTGCTGCGTGAGAATCTGCCGCGTCTGTTTGAGCTCCTCACGGAGATCATCGGCACGAGCGACTTTTCGGGCAGCAAGCGTATCCGCGAGCTGGTCGATGAGGAGAAGACGGGCATGGAGCTCTCGCTCCAGCGTGCAGCTAATCAGGTCGTCGCCTCACGCATTGCCGCCTACCTGACGCCGGCAGGCGCCTATGCGGAGGTCGGGGGGCTGCCGTTCCACGATTTCCTCTCTGCATTTAAGGAGAATTTTGACGCGGATCATGCGAAGATGCAGGCGGCATTTGCGCGCATCCTGCCGCAGATCTTTTAATAAAATGATCTGATCCTCAGTGTGACGGCACCCGCCTCCATGTATGATGAGACGGCAGCACAGCTCGCCGCGTTCCGGGACATGCTCTCTGCGGCAGTGTTCCCGTCCGCACCGTATACGTGGAACATCCGCGCACGCAACGAGGGACTGACGACGCAGAGCCGCGTGCAGTACGTGGCAAAGGGCGCAAACTTCCTCAAGCTGGGCTATCGCTACATCGGGGACGATGCGCGTGCTCGAGACGCTGCTCCGCTACGACTATTTCTGGACACGAATCCGTGTGCAGGGCGGAGCCTACGGTGCGATGACGCAGTTCAACCGCAACGGCTTTATGGTGTTTTCCTCCTATCGTGATCCGAACCTCGCCGAGACGCTGGATGTGCTCGATGAGACGGCGGACTATGTGCGCACGTTCGATGTGTCCGACCGAGATGGATAAGTTCATCATTGGTACGATGAGCGTGTGTGGATGCGCCGATGACGCCTCAGATGAAGGGGGATATTGCCGCAACGTTCCATCTGCGCGGCATCACACAGGAGGATCGCCAACGAGCGCGTGATGAGATTCTCACGGCACAGCAGGCGGACATCCGTGGGCTCGCCCCCCTCATTGCGGATGCAATGCAGGCGAATGTGCGATGTGTGCTCGGCGGCGAGGAGAAGATCCGCGAAAATGCTGTCCTCTTTGATGCGGTGCGTCCTGCGCTGCGGATGTGACGGATCAACAAAGTTTTTGACTTTTCGCGCGTCACGTGGGATAATGATGAAAGAATAAATAAAGGGGGAGCTTGCCATGAAAAAAGAGATTTTTCGCGGTGCGGGCGTTGCCATTATTACGCCGTTTACAGAGACCGGGGTAAACTACAACGAGCTCGGACGCATCATTGAGGATCAGATTGCGGGCGGGACGGATGCCATCGTCATCACGGGGACGACGGGCGAATCTGCGACGATGACGGATGCAGAGCACCGTGAGGCAATCCGCTATACCGTGGAGAAGGTGGGCGGCCGCATTCCCGTTGTTGCAGGCACGGGCTCGAATGAGACGTCCTACGCGATCGAGCTGTCGCAGTATGCCGAAAAGGTCGGTGCCGATGCGCTCCTCCTCGTCACGCCGTACTACAACAAATGCACGCAGAATGGTCTCCGTTGCCCACTATACGAAGATTGCGGACAGCGTCAGCATTCCGGCGATTCTCTATAAGTGCCGTCGCGTACGGGGTCGGCATCAAGACGGAGACGTATGCAAAAGCTTTTCGCAGCATCCTCGCATCGTCGGCGTGAAGGGAAGCGAGCGGCGATCTTCGGCGATCCTGCGTCTGCGCGCAGCGACGGGCGATGATTTTGCGGTCTACCCGGCAACGATGACCAGATTGTGCCGATTCTGTCGCTCGGTGGTTCGGGTGTGATCTCCGTGCTGTCGAATGTTGCGCCGCGCGTGGCACATGATAAGTCAGCATTATTTTGACGGCGATGTGCGCACGGCGGCAAAGATGCAGATCGACTATACAGATCTCATCGATGCGCTCTTCTGTGAGGTCAACCCCATCCCCGTCAAGACGGCGATGCGCCGCCCGGCTACGATGCGGGACCGCTGCGCATGCCGCTTTCGGAGATGGAGCCGGCGCATGCGGCACAGCTCGATGCGGCGACTGCGTAGCATGGCCTGCTGCAGTGACACCATCTTCGCCTCCTGCCGCATGGACTGTGTTCCGCGTGCAGGGGGCGTTTTTGGCATGGGGGATGGGATGATCGTCATAGAGACGGGCTTGCTGTGCAGGATGTGCTCGTCCTCGATGGAGCACTGGCAACGGAGCTGGAGGCGCGCGGTTTCTCCGTAGATGATCCGCTCTGGTCGGCAAAGGCGCTCTTTGAACGCCCCGACCTCGTGCGTGAGATTCATCTGGATTATCTGCGTGCGGGTGCAGATGTCCCGACAAGCGCAAGCTATCAGGCGAGCGTCGCCGGTTTTATGCGGCGCGGCTTTACCGCGGAGGAGGCAGCAGAGATGCTACGCCGCTCCGTGCGGCTGGCGCAGGAGGCACGCGATCTCCATCGGGCAGAGTGCGGTGGAGATGCCGCTGTGCCGCTCGTGGCGGCGTCCGTCGGACCGTACGGGCGTATCTTGCCGACGGTTCGGAGTATCGCGGCGACTATGACGTGGATGAGGAGGCACTCACAGCGTTTCACGCACAGCGACTGCGGATTCTCGCCTCCGCAGCACCCTGATCTTCTCGCCTGTGAGACGCTGCCGTGCCTCTCTGAGGCATGTGCCATCGTCCGCGCACTACGTGCGGAGGGGATCCGCATCCCGCGTATTTCTCCTCTCCTGTCGGGACGGTGCGCACATCAGTGACGGGACGGAGATTGCGGCATGCGCGCGTGCTCGATGCCGCGTGACCGAGGCAGCGGCCATCGGTGTAAACTGCACAGCACCGCAGTATGTGGGTGATTTGATCCACACGATACGACAGGAGACCAATAAGCCCATCGTCGTCTATCCGAATTCCGGAGAGTATTATGATGCAGCGACACAGATGTGGCGCGGGACGACGGAGGATTTTGGCACACGGTCGCGGGAATACGCAGCGGCGGGGGCGCGCATCATTGGCGGCTGTTGTCGAACGACACCGCGCGATACGGCGGCGATTGCGGCGTGGGTAAAGGGGCGGCAGGAAATGGGGGACGAAGATGGAGACAGAGCACACGGCGGATCTTTCGCGCGCTGCACGAGCGATGCGTGAATTTCTCACGGCACTCGGCGTCGACATTGCAGCGCAGGGGATGGAGGAGACGCCGCAGCGTGTTGCACAGCTCTATGCAGAGCTCTTTGCGGGACAGCATGAAGATACAGCAGAACTTTGGGCGGATGTCCTGACGGAGAAGACAGACGGTCTCGTTGCCGTACGTGCCATTCCTTTTTATTCGATGTGCGAGCATCATTTGCTGCCGTTCTTCGAACAGCGAACATTGTCTACCAGCCTCATGCGGGCCGCGTGGCGGGCTTTGGCGTATTTGCCAGGCTGGTCGCGTCGATGGCGCGCCGTCCCCAGCTGCAGGAGCGGTTGACGGCTGATATCGCGCGTGAGGTCGAGCGCGGACTCGGGGCGGAGGGCGTGCTTGTCGTTCCCGATGCACAGCAGCTCTGCATGATGATGCGTGGCGCACGCACACGGTGACGAGACAACGACGTCGGCGTCCTGCGGCATATTTCGCACGGATGCAGCGTCACGGATGCAGGCATGGACGATGCTCGGGATGGAGAGAGGAGCGCACGATGACGGCGAATCGATATTATCGCTTTTCTGACGGGAAGGAGCTGACCATTGGCGGGCGGACGCTTGTCATGGGGATTCTGAACGTGACGCCGGATTCCTTTTCTGACGGCGGCAAGTGGAACACGCGCGACGATGCGCTCCGCCACATGGAGGAGATGCGGGACGGTGCAGACATCATCGATGTGGGGGCGGAGTCCAGCCGTCCCGGCTTCGTGCCGATGAGCGCGGCGGAGGAGACGGAGCGGCTGCTGCCATTCCTCGAAGCCGTTCTGCCCGCATGCCCCGTGCCCGTCTCCGTGGATACGTTCAAGGCGGAGACGGCACGCGCGGCACTGCGCGCGGGTGCGCATCTCCTGAACGATATATGGGGGCTTCAGTATGCCGAGGAGCCGGGGCGATGGCTCGTGCGGCGGCGGAGATGAATGCGCCCGTCGTCGTGATGCACAATCAGAATGGAACGACATACACGGGGGACATCATCGGCGCAATGCGGGATTTTTTCGCACGTTCCTTTGCAGCGGCGGATGCGGCAGGACTGGCCCGGGAAAGGCTCATCCTCGACCCCGGCATCGGATTTGGTAAGACGGCCGAGCAGAATATGCATGTTCTTCGGCGCATGGACGAGCTCATCTCCTGATGATGGGATAGACTATCCCATGCTGCTCGGTGCGAGCCGTAAGAGCTTTTATCGGGGCAGCACTCAGGGCTGCCCGTCACGGAGCGCATGGGAGGCGACGGGGCGGCGTGCGTCCTTGGGATATTGCACGGCGCATCCATTGTGCGCGTGCATGATGTGAAGCCGATTGCGCGGATGTGCCGCATGACGGATGCGATATTGGGGGCGTAGCATGGATCGTATTTTTCTGCACGGTATGCGCTTTATGGCGTGTCATGGTGCCCTCCCTCGCATGAGCGGGGAGTGCCGCAGGCATTCGAGGCGGATGCGGAACTGAGGCTTGATCTGCGTGAGGCAGGGGAGACGGACGATCTTCGGAACACCGTGAACTACGCTGAGGTCTATGAGCTGATACGTCATGTGATCGAGGGAGCGCCAAAGGCGTTGATTGAGGCTCTCGCGGAGGAGGCTGCGGCGCAGATTCTTGCGACATTCCCCCGCATCCGTTCCGTCACGCTCACCGTACATAAACCCGCCGCCCGATCGCAGGCATCTTTGCGGATGTCGGCGTCTCTCCCATCACGCGGGACAGGGGATAGTGATGGTACGGACAGCGTATATCGGACTTAGGGGCAAATCTTGGCGAACGCGGTGAGGGCGATGCGCGCGGGCACTGCGGCGGCTGTCGGAACTGGATGGCATTCGTGTGAGCGCGTCTCTGCATTTTATGAGACGCCGCCGTGGGGAAAGACGGATCAGCCGTCTTTTTGAATGCCGCCGCTGCATCACGTTTGACCGTACGCCCGAGGAGTCCTCGCGGCGATGCAGTGCATCGAACGGGAACTCGGACGCGTGCGGCATGAGCATTGGGGCGTACGTGATAGATCTCGATCTGCTCCATGTGGACGGCGTCACGTCTGCACAGGGAGCAGCTGACTCTGCCGCATCCCTATCTGACGGAGCGCGCCTTTGTGCTCGTTCCGCTGGCGGAGATCGCGCCGACGCTCTGTGTTGATGGGAGAATGGTTTCGCATGGCGGGAGGAAGTGGATGCGTCGGGGATTGTGCGTGCCCCGAAGTATCTGCCCCGTATCCGCTCGAACCTCATCGCGGCAGTGGATGCTGCGGGCGGTATCGGTCGGGCGGGGCATCTGCTCACCGACTGCCCCGACGATATGGCACATTTTCGCCGTACGACAATGGACGGCATCGTCGTCGCGGACGGCGTACGATGGAGAGCTTGCTGGGGAGGCGCCCGCTCGTGGGGCGTACGAATGTCGTCCTCTCGCGAACTGTGCAGGAGTTGATGGCTTTATACAGTGCCCGACAGCTCGGCATTGTGGCGCCTTCTGGGGCAGCTGACAGCGGAGGAGGAGCGTCCGATCTTTTAGATCGGCGGCGCAGAATGCTACCACCTTCTTTTGCCGTATGTATGGCGGGCGTGTGTGACACGCCTTTCGGGCAGCTATGATGCAGATGTGTTTTTCCCTTCGCTGGATGGATTTTTCCATGACGAGCAGCCGCGCAGGAGAAGACTGTATATTTGAAGTTTACGAGAGAGTTTAGCATGGCAAAGGCAATTTTCCAAAATGATTGGCAGGAACTCCTTGCGGAGGAGATGGCACAGCCCTACTATCGTGAGCTGCGAGCATTCCTTATCGAGGAGTACCGTACACGTCGTGTGTATCCCGATATGTATTCGATCTTTAATGCTCTGCACTACACGAGCTTTGCCGATACGAAGGTCGTCATTCTCGGACAGGATCCCTACCATGGCGACGGACAGGCGCATGGACTGTCATTTTCCGTGCAGGTCGGCATTGATCCACCGCCGTCGCTGCTGAACATCTACAAGGAGATGCAGGATGATCTCGGGATCGTCCCGCCCGATCACGGCTGTCTCATCCCGTGGGCACGGCAGGGCGTGCTCCTCCTCAACACCGTTCTTACCGTGCGTGCCCATGCAGCGGCATCGCATGCGGGACACGGGTGGGAGCGGTTCACCGATACCATCATTCGCCTCCTTGGGGCACGTGAGAAACCGCTCGCCTTCATCCTCTGGGGCAGTCCTGCACGAAAGAAACGCAGTCTTATCACGAATCCGCACCATCTCATCGTCGAGTCGCCGCATCCGAGCCCACTCTCAGCGCATCGCGGCTTTTTCGGCAGCCATCCGTTCTCGCGTGTCAATGATTTCCTCACGCGTGTGGGGGAGACGCCCATCGACTGGCAGCTTCCACCGGCAAGTGAGATCAAGCCGTAATCTTTGATTCTTGCTGAAAGGAGATTATCATGAATGCATTACTATTGCGCGGTGTCTGTGCCCTTGGCCTGCTCAGCTGCATCGGCGGCTGCGGTGCACCCGCATCGTCGTCGAGTGAGATGCCGCATGAGATCGTGCAGGAGAACCAAGCTGCCGCAGGACAGAAGGAGATCTATCTCGCCGGCGGCTGCTTCTGGGGGACGGAACTCTACCTCAGTCTGGTGCCGGGCGTTGTCTCTGCAGAGTGCGGCTATGCAAACGGTATGAGTGCCCATCCTTCCTATGCGGAGGTATGCAGCGGGAGCGGGCATGCGGAGGCGGTTCATGTTATCTATGACCCGCACATCATTTCGCTCGATCAGCTTCTGACCGCATTTTACGACTCCATCGACCCGACGGCAGTCGATCGGCAGGGCAACGACGTCGGGCGGCAGTATCGTTCGGGCATTTACTATGTGAAGGCAGACGGCGGCAAGGATGCATCGATCATCCGTGCGTCGTTGGACGCACTGCAGAATCGTCTCGGTCAGAAGACGGCTGTCGAGATGGGACCGATCGTGAACTTTTATCGTGCAGAAGACGATCATCAGGAGTATCTCGAGAAGCATCCCAACGGTTACTGCCATATCTCCCCTGCGCTCATCGCTGCGATGCGTGAGAAACGTGCGGAAGCCGAACCGATGGGGGAGAAGAAAAACGTGCGTCATGATGAAAAGCCGACAAAGGCTGAACTCAGAGAACGTCTCACGGATCTGCAGTACGCCGTTACCCAGGAGAAGGCGACAGAGCCGCCCTTCCGCAACGAATACGATCACGAGTTTCGTGCGGGCATCTACTGTGACATCACGACTGGCGAGCCGCTCTTTGTCTCCACGGATAAATATGACTCGGGCTGCGGCTGGCCGGCGTTCTCGCGCCCGATTGATGCAGCTCTGATCGCAGAGCACGAGGACCTTTCGCACGGCATGGTGCGCACCGAGGTCACGGCAGCATCGAGCGGCGCTCATCTCGGGCACGTCTTTCACGACGGTCCTGCTGCAACGGGCGGTCTGCGCTACTGTATCAACAGTGCCTCCCTGCGCTTCATCCCGAAAGAGGATATGGAGCGTGAGGGCTATGGGGACTATCTAGAACTTTTGGATTGAGAAACGCTTGTTCTTTCATTGAGATAATTCAAAGAATATCTCTTTGTCATATTGACAAGCATTTCTTCCAATGGTACGATTAACACGTTTTATGACAATTTTATACGAATTGGATCAGGTATCAGTGAGATTTCAATTATGTTGAGATTTCGTGAAGATTTAATAGAGAATCCGGTAAACAGAATAATGATTCTGCCTAAGCCGGAGCGGTCACGCCACTGTATCAGTGAGCAACCTGCATGGAGCCATTGTCTCCGCCACTGAGGGATTTCCCTCGGGAAGGCGCAGGTGCGCGAGGAACTGGAGCCAGGAGAACTGCCTGATTGACAATCGCCGTTTGACCTGCGAGTGATAGGGATGGGGATTCCAGTGCATCTGCGGATGCAGTGTGATCTTTTGTTGTGTGAAAAACCCCTTCTGTGTATGCAGGAGGGGTCTTTTGATGCGCATCTTCTCTTTTGCGTGCAGGTTTATCGGCGCAGAATGAAGAAAGGTGACGAAGAATGACACGCGAAAAGAAACTGACGGCAGCCGTATGTATGACATTGGCGGGGATGAGCTTTGCTGGTATTGTTCATGCAGCAGAGCAGACCGGTGCGGCGGAATCCACTGCCATTGCCGAGGAAGATACACATGCTCTCAATGAAACTGTTGTAACAGCACAGCGGCGCGTCAAACGCGATCTTGATACCCCGGCGACGACAACGATCATTACGGCAAAGGATATTGAAAAGGCAGGCTATCGCAACGTATTCGAGGCAATCGATCAGCAGATTGGCTCGACGAGCACTTCTTACGGTGAGGCGGGGCAGGATTTTGGCTTCTCTGCTGGACGGCTCAATCTGCGCGGCTATGACCGCGGTACGCTCGTCATGGTCAACGGCGTGTCGATGAATCTTAAAAACTATCCGAGCACGGAGAACATCCCTGCCTCCATGGTTGAACGCATTGAAATCGTCAAGGGGGCGGCATCGACACTTTATGGTGCAGAAGCGATGGGCGGCGTGGTCAATATTATTCTGAAGCAGCCGAAAGAAGGGGAGACGAAATTTACACTCAGTCAGACAGTTGGCAATCAGTTCAAAAAGAGTGAAGCAACATATGCGGGAAACCGCGTTATCATCGATGTCAGCCGTGAGTGGATGAAGGATCGTCCCCACTCGAATGATTTTGGCGTGGGCAGAGTATCTTTGATTGACTGGTGGGTTGGCAGGGGGAAGAGAAGCCGTGTGGGCATTATTGCGAAGCTGACGGATGAACTGTCCCTGAACTACAACTACATGGAAGGGGATATTACGCGAGGAGGGAAAAAATATTTGCCCTCAGGAGCCCCATCGGCTACGCGCTATGATTATCGGTTTAATGATTTTCGCCACACAGCCAGCCTCGTATATCAAGGTAGGGAGAACGGCATACATGCCGTTCTTGGCTATAACTACCGCAAGGTCGATGGTTATGATTTTGTATCCAATCGAAGACTTGACAGTAATGCCACGCTGAACGGGCAAGTATTTGATGTGCAAAAGAATTGGCGCATGGGGAAGGATTCTTTGATATTTGGCTATTCATACCAGCGTGAAGCGGCCGATGTTCCTAGATACAACCGCAGCGCCGCACGAATGAGCAACTCACTCTACACATCTTATTCCAAACAGCTCATGCCAAAGCTTAATGTGACGCTTGGGCTGCGCGGTGAGATCATCAACGATCCTGTAAAGGATCAGCGCATACTTTTACCGCAGTTCCAGACAGAGTATATGTTTGACCGCAATACAGCATGGTATGTAAATATCGGGAGGGCGTTCCAGATGCCGACGGTCGATGACAGCTTTAGGTATACGACGTTCAATCCCGCGGGGCTGAAGCCCGAGAGTGGATGGACCTACGAAACTGGCGTGAAGGTGCGCCGCAGCAGGGACACATGGAAGGTAGCCGTCTATCGAATGTCGATGGCAAATAAAATGGGGTGGAGACAGGATCCCGTGACAATGAATTATTACGCCACAAATGTGGGGGATTTTCGTAATACAGGACTCGAAGTCGAGTATACGCGCAATATTAACGGCGCATGGAGGTATACGCTCGGCGGCGCTGTATCAAATCCACAGATTAAAGATCCAAGCAATGGCAGAGGATGGATTCAGGATGCAGGGCGTGTTGAGGGCCTCATTCGCATCGACTATGAGAAGGCAAAGTGGCAGGGAAATTTGAATCTCAAGTATCTCGGCGATCGCGAGTATTATAAGCCGAACTCGAGCAGCGGTACGCCGCAGGATACACCCGATAAGCTGCAGCTTAACATGAATGTGATCTATACGGCGGGGAGGTCCGATACATTGACGTTCGGGCTCTACAATCTGCTGAACCGTAGGAATTATTCCAATCGGTACGGCAATCTTGATCTGCCGCGTAACTTCCGTCTGACTTACAGCCATGTATTCTAAGAGGGTGTTCTGTGCACTTCTTGCCGCTGTACTGCTTCTCCTTGCTGCAGGCTGTGGCACTGGAGCACATGTGCCGACAGAGAAGGATGCGTTCTATCGCGGTGTGGATGATGATGGAACGGAGATTGTTCTCAGAGAGAGACCGCACCATATCGTTTCGCTGGGACTGAGCACGGATGAAATCCTGCTTTCCCTTGCATCGCCTGAACAGATCGCAGCACTCACTTCGTATGCAGATGATCCGGGACTGTGTTCGATGACCGAAGCGGCACAGGCGGTTTCGGTCAAGATCAAGGATAAAAGTCCTGAGAGCGTGCTCGCACTTGATCCCGATCTTGTCCTTGTAACGGACGGAGTACCGAAGGAGCTGGCAGACAGTCTGCGTGATCTTGGGATTTCCGTCTTTGTCTTCCATACGCCGAAACGCATCGACGGCATCTTTGCCCACATTGAAACGATAGGGCAGATGATCGGTCAGGAGGAGAATGCCGCGGCCCTCATCGCGGAGAAACGTGCTCTTCTTGCCGAGGTGGAGGGGCGTGTCGGAGACATCCCGAGGAAAAACGCCCCCATTGTCGTTGCGTTCGCGTTCAGCGGTGTGTTTGGGCGCAAGGATGGGCTGTTTGACGATATGTGCCGTCATGCGTCCCTGCGCAACGGCGCTGCGATGGTCGGGCTGACGGCGGAGACCTCCGTCTCAATGGAGCAGGTGGTCGCGCTCAACCCCGATGTGTTCCTCCTTCCGACGTGGAGTGCGGAGGGGAAGACGACAGAGGAGTTTCGCGACAAACTTCGCCGTGATCCGTTGTTTCTCCATGTGAAGGCGGTGCAGGAAAATCATCTCTATGTCGTGCCGGACTACTACCGTTACAGTGCGTCCCAGAATGCCGTAAACGGCGTCTATGAGCTGGCACGTGCCGTTTATCCTGAACGTTTTGCAGACGTGAATCACTAAGAAAATGGGAATGATGCCCTTGAAGATGCTTGTGCTGAGCCTTACAGGAGCGTGTAACATGGCCTGCCGATACTGCTATGCTGCAGGACAGGATCAACGCACAATGACATGGGAGACAGCGCGACGTGCCATTGATCTTGCTCGTGCAGGCGGTCTGCCATTTATCCTGCAATTCTCGGGCGGAGAGCCTCTCCTCGTTCTGCCGCTGCTGCAGCAGATTGTGCACTACGTTCGTATCAATCATATACCGGCACGCATGGATTTGCAGACCAACGGGACATTGCTGACCGAGGAGACGGCGACGTTTCTGCGCAGTGCGCGCATTGGGATCGGTGTCAGTCTTGACGGCAGACCTGCTGTGCACGATGCGCTTCGCTGTTATCCTGACGGCAGAGGAACGGCAGCGGATGTTGTCGCAGGGATTCGCCAGCTTGCGCAGTGCGGCATGGAGATCGGCCTGACCACAGTCGTCACGGCGGACAATGTTGCAGAGCTTTCCGGTATTGTCGAGATGGCATACTATCTCGGCAATGTGCGCCGTGTGGGCTTTGATCTCCTACGGCCGCAGGGGCGGGGCTCTGCTGTCCGCAGCGCACGGGCGGAGGACATGGCGCAGGCGATGGAAGCGGTTTTTGCACTGAACCGCAAACTCGGGCGAATGACCGGCCGCACGATGGCGATCACCCAGATGGAGCAGGCGACGTGTCTTGCCCGGCGCACAGGCGGCGGGTTTTCCCACTGCCACGCGATGAACGGGGCAGGGGTACACGTTGACGCACGCGGGAACATCTACGCCTGTTCCTCCTTCGTCGGCGATGCGCATTTTCTGCTCGGCAATGTGGAACGCGGCATTGATGTGCAGCGCCAGAAAGAGGTGGCGCAGGAGATGCAGAACGCCATGGCGTTTTGCATGACGTGTGCGGATTTTTCCGCCTGCGGCGGCGCGTGCTATGCGCGCAGGGCTGGGCAGGGACCTCCCGCCGTCTCCGCTGCCGAATGTGCACTGAAGCGTGCGGCGATGAAGGCGTTGCTGAACGTAGCTGTACAATGCAATAAGAGGACAGGTCAATGAAACATAGAACAGTTTACCCGTTTACTGCAATCGTTGGGCAGGAAGAGATGAAGACGGCACTTCTCCTCAGTATTGTCATGCCGTCTCTCGGCGGTGTGCTCATCAAGGGGGAGAAGGGAACGGCAAAATCCACTGCCGTACGCGCTGCCGCTGCACTCCTGCCGGATCTGCACGCCGTGCGTGGTTGTGCCTGTCACTGCGATCCCGCGCGCCCTGAGCTCTACTGCGATGCCTGTCAAGAGAGGAGCGCAGAGGGAAAGCTGCCGCAGGAAGAAGTTCCAATGTGCGTGGTGGAGCTGCCCGTCAGTGCGACGGAGGACCGCGTGGTCGGGACGCTCGACATGGAGGCGGCGATCCAGCATGGACGCAAGGCGTTCGAGCCCGGTATTCTGGCGGCGGCGAACCGCAATATCCTCTATGTGGATGAGATCAACCTGCTTGAGGATCATATCGTCGATATCCTGCTCGACTCTGCTGCAATGGGCGTCAACACCGTGGAGCGCGAGGGGATTTCCTATGCGCATCCGGCACGGTTTGTCCTCATTGGTACGATGAATCCGGAGGAGGGAGATATCCGCCCGCAGCTTCTCGATCGCTTTGCGCTCTCGGTGACTGTTGCGGGGGAGCAGGATGCCGAAAGCCGCGTGGAGGTGATCCGCCGTCGGATTGCCTACGAGCGGGATGCAGATGCCTTTGCCGCGACATACGCAGCAGAGCAGAAGCAGCTGCGTACGCAGATTGTCACGGCACGTCAGCGCGTTGCCGCTGTGGCAGTGTCCGACGACATTCTTGGGCTGGCGGCGGAGGTCTCGTTGACGCTTGGCGTTGATGGGCATCGTGCCGATATTACCCTCATCAAGGCAGGGATTGCGCACGCGGCACTTGCCGGACGAACGGCTGTCACGGCAGAGGATTTGCTGCGCGTCAGCCGACTGGTCCTCGCACACCGTAGCGTCGCCGCCCCTTCGAGGAAGAGGCGGTCGACTGGAGCGCAGTGGATGCGATCTTAGGAGAATCTGCGTAAACCGCATTTCGGAGGCAAGAGCTTGAATATCCCGCATTATCCACTGACGGCTGTGAGTCGGGCAGGGAGCACGCGAAGCGCGCACTTGCGGCTGTACTGGTGAACCCGCGTGCCGGCGCCCTCCTGATCTCCGGTACGAGCGGAACGGCAAAATCCGTTCTTGTTCGTGCGGCAGCCCCTTTACGGTGACGGGACGCATGGCGGAACTGCCGCTCGGTGGGTCGGAGGATATGATTTTCGGCACAATCGACATGGAGGCAGCCCTGCAGCAGGGAGAACGACGCCTGCGGCACGGGCTTCTTCATCGTGCACGCAATACCTTCCTCTATATGGACGAGGTGAATCTCCTGCGCGAGGACATTCTGTCCACGGTTCTGAAATGTGCGGAGGATCGATTCTTTCGCCTTGAGCGAGACGGGCTTTCATTTACCGAAGAAGTTTCCTATACCCCTGTCGGTACGATGGATCCTGCAGAGGGGACGCTCCGCCCCACGCTGCTGGATGCCTTCGGGCTTTTTGTGTCGATGGAGGATATGACTGACCCTGCACAGCGCAGGGAGATCGCCGCACGGGTGCTCGCCTTTGAGCGCGACCCGGCGGCGTTTCGTGCGTCCTATGCCGCGCAGGAGGAGGAATTTGCAGCCTCGATTTGCCGTGCACGTGAGCTCCTGCCGCGCGTGGCGGTGCCGTCTGCCATTCTGCACTTTGCGGCCGCCTGCGTCCTGCGTGCGCACTGTGTCGGAAACCATGCGGAGATCTATCTCATCGAGGCGGCGCGTGCGCTTGCGGCGCTCGCGGGCAGAGCATTCGTTATGCCCGTGGATGTGGGAGGAGGCAGCGGAGTTCGTACTCGTGCATCGGATGAGCCGTCCGCAGGAGGAACAGCAGCCACCACCTGACAACGCGAATGTGCCGGAGCAAGGCAATAGCGATGTACCAGATGACGCGCAGGATCCGCTTCTGCCGCAGGATGAGGGTGCAGCGGATGAGCGGCAGGAGTCCATGCAGGGCGATGAACAGCAGAACGCCTCGCAGGATGAGACGGATGATGCATCACCGTCGGAGGACTCTCCCCGTGCTGATGAGGAAGATCGCATTTCTGCCCCGCTCGAAGGCGTCATGGCGCGGCTCTCGCTTCTCTCCATGACGATGCGTGCACAGGGCGGAAGGGCGGCAAGCGTGACATCCTCCAAACGCATACAGCAGACGGGCGCGGCCTGCGAACGGAGATGCCGCGTGCCGGCCGCCGCCCCGATCTCGCGCTCTCTGCGACACTGCGCGCAGCCGCGCCCCATCAGCACATCCGTCAGGGCAGTCCGGCGGTTGTCATTCGCCCTGAGGATGTGCGCGTCTGGGTACGGGCAAAGCGCACAGCAGCGAACATCCTCTTCCTCGTCGATGCCAGCGGCTCGATGGGCGCACGTGAGCGTATGCGCATGGTGAAGGGCGCGATTCTTTCCCTCTTGCAGGAGGCGTATCAAAAAGCAGGGACTGTGTGGGGCTCATTGCTTTTCGGCGCGATCGCGCGGAGACTCTCCTGCCGATGACGCGCAGCGTGGAGCTGGCGGAAAAGCAGCTGCGCGCTGCCGACGGGCGGACGAACCCCGCTTGCCGAGGGGCTTGCCCACGCCCTGCAGATGCTGCATGAGCTGGAGCGCAGGGGGCGGCGGGAAAAATGTTCTCGTACTGGTGACGGATGGTCGGACGAACGCCAAAGAGGGGGACGCAGGCGTGCAGCGCGCTCTGCAGGCGGCGGAGGAGGTTGCCGGGACACAGGCGCTCAGTCTTGTCCTTGATACGGAGCGCGCCGTCCCGCGCGTCGGTATTGCGCCGGAGCTCGCCCGCCGCATGGACGCACGATATTACACCTTGGAGCAGCTCTCGGCGGAGGGCGTGCTTGAGATTGTCCGCGCATCCCGCAGGCGATAGAATCAGGAGCGGTACGATATGAAGATTGCAGTCTACACCAACATCCTGCGCGTGCGTGTGCTCGCACGCCGCTGTGCAGCGTATATGGAAGAGCCGGAGGTACGTGTGCGCCGTCGACGGCATGGATCGCTGGGAGGAAATGCGCGCGGCAGCGGATCTCCATCTCTTTCTCTGGATGGGCACAGGGCTGGACAATGATTTCCTGAAGCAGGCGTCGCGCGATTTGCAGAAACGTCGGATGCTGCATCTGATTGTCGTGGACAATGCGGAGCATGACAAGGTGACGTATGGCTTCTCAGAGGAGCAGATTCAGCTGACGTGGGCGTATTTTCGCTATGACGGCGAGGAGAATATGTGCAGTCTCTTCCGCTGGCTCGGCAGAGTGTTCGGAGGGCTTTCCTGCACGGCAGAGCCGCCCAAACCGCTCGCATGGAACGGTGTCTATCATCCGGCATGGGCGGGAGATCCCGAGGACATCGCGGGCTATCTCGGCGCGCATTACGTGGAGGGACGCCCGACGGTCGGCGTGATCTTCTATCGCTCGGAGTGGATTACGGGAGATTTTACCTATCACACGGCACTCATCCGTGCGATTGAGGCGGAGGGGATGAACGCCGTCGCCGTGTTCTCGAACGCCTATCGTGATGAGCGCGTGGAATCTCCGACCCTGATGGAAGCAATCGAAAAATATTTTTGCAGGGATGGAACGCCCTACGTCGATGTTATCATCAGCACGATGAAGTTCTCTCTCAAGGCAGGCGGTACGCGTCCCGAGGATCTCTATGCGCTCGGTGTGCCCGTTCTTGAGGCGTATACCGTTCTCGCGCCAAAGGAGGAGTGGGAGCGCTCTCCGGCGGGGCTCGATCCGATGGAGGTCTCGATGAGCGTCGCCATGCCGGAGTTTGACGGTGTGATCCACGCCGTTCCGATTGCGGCAAAGGTGCGCGATGAGGCCGGCGAGGTCAGTTATGCGCCATTGGATGAGCGCATGGAGCGGATGGCATGCAAAGCACGGAAATGGGCGGCGCTGCGCCATAAGCCGAACGCGGAGAAGAAAGTCGCGATTGTTTTCCACAACTATCCCGCGACGAATGCAAACATCGGCAGCGCGGCAGGGCTGGACTCGCCCGAGAGCGTCCTCTCTTTGCTGAGGGCAATGCGGACGGCGGGCTACGTCATGGAGGAGATCCCGGAGAGCAGTAAGGCGTTCATGAAGCTGCTGACGGATCACGCGACCAATGATCGCCGCTTTATGACGATGGAGCAGGCAAAGTCTGCCGATGGGCAGCTGACGGCAGCGCAGTACGGCGCCTTTTTCACGGAGCTGCCGGAACAGGTGCGTACACAGCTCGAGCGAGACTGGGGCGATGCGCCCGGTGATGTGTTCAATCACGATGGGACACTGCTCATCCCGGGCACGCTGAACGGGAATCTCTTCATCACGGTGCAGCCCCCGCGCGGCTTTGGCGAGGATCCCGGCAAGCTGCTCCACTCGCCGGACGCCGCTCCCACACACCACTACATCGGCTACTATCACTGGCTCCGCGACATCTGGCAGGCGGATGCGGTCATTCACGTCGGGACACACGGCTCCCTCGAGTGGTTGCCGGGCAAGAGTACGGCGCTCTCGAACCGCTGCTGGCCGGATGTGTCGCTGGGTGACCTGCCGGATATCTATCCCTACTGGATCACGATTGTCGGGGAGGGGATTCAGGCAAAGCGGCGCGGTGCGGCATGCCTCATCAGTCACCTCTCGCCGCCGATGGAGCTCGCGGGGGAGTTTGAGGAGATCGGAGAACTGGAACAGGCGCTCGATGAGTACGTCCATTTTCGCGCAGCACAGCCGGACAATATCGAGGCGGCGCAGGAGCTTGTCCGTGAGAAAGCTGCCGCCTGCCACTTCGAGGGGGAAATCGACGAAGGCGATTCTTTTGACGACTATGCCGATGCCCTCCACAACTATGTGACCGACCTCAGAATATGCAGATTCGCACGGGGCTGCACATCCTCGGACGTGCGCCTGCGGGCGAAGCGCTGATCGATTTCCTCTGTGCGCTCGCGCGCATGGAGCATGGCGGGGAGAAATCCCTCGTCCGTCTCGTGGCCGAGCAGTCGGGGTACGACTATGAGGGAGCTGCTCACACACAGCGAGCGTATGACGACGGATGGCATGACCTATGGGCGAAAGCTGGACGCTGTCGAGGCAGAGATGCGTGCGCTCATCTCCTTCCTCGCGGAACATGACTATGCGCCGGAGACCGTCGCGCGGGCGATGGAGCTGCCCGTGATAGCCGGCGCCTCGGAGGAGATGCACGCCGCCTTTGCCCACGCGCTGCATGAGGTCGTGGAGGATATGGTGCCGCGCCCTGCGTCGCACGGAGGGGAGATCACGGAGACGCTGCGTGCTCTCACGGGGCGTTACATCGAGCCGAGCCCGGCGGGCGCACCGACGACAAACGGCGTCGATGTACTGCCGACGGGGCGCAATTTCTACGGCCTCGATCCGCGCTGTATGCCGACGCCCGCTGCATGGGAGTATGGCAAACAGCTGGGGGACGCGCTCATCGAGCAGTACATCAGCGATGAGGCGCTATCCCGAGGCGGTCGGCATCGTCTTCTGGGCGGGCTCGAACATGCGCAGTCATGGACAGTGTATCGCCGAGCTCTTCTATCTCATGGGCGTACGGCCTGTCTGGCGGCGTCCGTCGCAGCGTGTCTGCGGGCTTGAGATCATCCCCCTCGCAGAGCTCCAGCGTCCGCGCATCGACGTGACGGCACGCATCAGCGGACTGTTCCGTGATGCAGTGCCGAACGCCATACGCTGGGTGGATCAGGGCGGTGCGCATGGTGCGCGATCTCGACGAAAGCGATGAGGAGAACTATGTGCGCAAGCACGTTCTCTCCGATACAGCATGGCTTAAGGAGCAGGGCGAGACGCAGGAGAGTGCATGGGAACGCGCCTCCGTCCGCATCTTTGGCGATCCGCCGGGAGCGTATGGCGCAGGTGTCGGTGACCTGCTCGAGTCCAAGGCGTGGGAAACCCTCGATGACCTCGCTGCGGTCTATACGCGGTTCTCGGGAACGGCATACGGCGGCGACGGAATGGCGCGTGCGTATGATCCGGAGGTCTTTCAGCGCCGCATGGCGGGGCTGGATGTCACGGTCAAGAATGAGGATACGCGCGAGACGCACATGTTCAGCTCGGATGACTACAACGCCTACCACGGCGGTATGATTGCGACCGTGCGGGCACTGACGGGCAAGGCACCGCGCTCCTATACGGGCGATTCGAGCGACCGGCAGCGCATTGTCCTGCGCAGCGTTGCGGAGGAGGCGGCGCGTCTGTTCCGTGGGGAGGCGATGAATCCGAAGTTCATCGAGGGGATGAAAAAGCACGGCTACAGGGGCCTCCGATCTCGCCAACTATCTGGCGCACAGCTATCAGTGGGACGCGACGAGTGCCGTGATGAAGGACTGGATGTACGAGGGCTACGCGCGCAAATATGTCCTCGATGCGGAGATGCAGGAGTGGATGCAGGAGGTCAATCCATGGGCGCTCCACCGCATGGCAGAGACCTTGCTTGAGGCACAGCAGCGCGGCCTGTGGAACGCCTCACAGGAAACGCTGGAGGAGCTGCGCAGCCTCTACCTCTCCATTGAGGGAGATTTGGAGGAACGGGCGGAGGGCAGTATATGAGCTGGAATAGGGTGAGCTTATGAAAAATTGCGTTCTATGGCAAGGGTGGCATCGGCAAATCCACGACAGCCGCGAATGTGTCTGCGGCATTTGCCCAGATGGGGCGGCGTGTCTGCCAGATTGGCTGCGATCCGAAAAACGACTCGACGCGTCTGCTGCTCGGGCGTATTGCCCCGTCCACGATCCTCGATCTCGAGCGTGAGAAGAAGGGCGCGGCACTCACGCTTGACGAAATCGTGCACGAGGGTGCCGGCGGCGTGCGCTGCATTGAGGCGGGCGGCCCCGATCCGGGGGTCGGCTGTGCCGGGCGCGGGATCATCGTGGCACTTGAGCGTCTGAAGGCACTGCATGCCTTTGACGATCTGGATGTCGTACTCTACGATGTCCTCGGCGATGTGGTCTGCGGCGGATTTGCCGTTCCCATCCGCGAGGGTACGCTGAGGAGATCTACATCGTCTCCTCGGGCGAGCTCATGTCGCTGTATGCGGCGAACAATATTGCAAAGGGCGTGTGCCGCTTCGCTGCGCGTGGTGCGGTAAAGCTCGGCGGCATCATCGGCAACGGGCGCGACGTGCACAATGAGCGCGAACTCCTCGCGGCATTTGCCGCGCGTATCGGGACGCAGCTCATCACCTATATCCCGCGTTCGCGCGCCGTGCACGAGGCGGAGATCCATCGGCAGACCCTCATCGCCTACGCACCGGAGTCAGAGCAGGCGCAGTACTACAAGGCACTCGCGCATGCGATTGATACAAACGAAATGCTGACCGTGCCGACGCCGATGGCGTTCGAGGAGCTCGAGGAACTGGTGGAGAGCTATGGGGATTGAGGTCAAACGCGTCGGTGTACGCCGCACGAACTGCAGCTGCAGCATGCCCGGTGTCTGGCGTGCGCTCTCCTTCGTGCGTGGTGCGCTCGTCGTCTTTCACAGTCCGCGTCCATGCGCCCACATCGCGCACGGGATGGACGTGAGCAGCTTCCATCGGCTGACGGCGGCGGGCACATCGGTGCGGCTCTCTCCTGTGCCGCTCCTGACGAGCGGGCTTAGCGAGAACGAGGCGGTCTTTGGCGGCGAGGAGCGTCTGCGCGAGTGCATTCGCTTTGCTGCACAGAAATATCATCCGCAGGCGGTGTTTATCGCAAACTCCTGTGTCAGCGGTGTGATCGGCGACGATACACAGGCGATCGCGGCAGAGATGGAGGAGGAACTGGGGCTTCCGGTCACGGCAGTCTCGGCACGGCTTTCTTGACGGGGAGTACTATGCGGGCTATCTCGATGCCGCACGGGCACTCGTGGATCGCTTTATGCAGCCCGCCGAACGGAAGGAAGGAACCGTGGTGCTCCTCGGCGACTGCGGGGGGATGCACGGCGAATATGTAAAGGAACTGCGGCGGCTGCTCTCCCTGCTCGGTCTGCGCGTGACGGGACAGTTCCCGTCCTATCTCGCGCTCGATGAGCTGCAGGCGGTACCGGAGGCGGAGCTCGTCATCCTCCTCGGCCGCCGCATGGACGACGAAGCAGGCGCAGCTGGCGGCACTCGCCGCGCATATCGAAAGCGTCTCGGCACGCCCTATCTTGCCGATGTCTACGCCGTGGGGGGCGGAGGAGACGGCGCGGTGGCTGCGGCGCGTCGGTCAGCTCTGTCATTGCGAGGAGGCGGCGGAACGCGCCATTGTGGCGGAGAGCTGCCTTTTCCGCTGCCGTGAAAAGGCTCGCAATGATCTTGCAGGGGCGCAGATGTGCGCTTGCCATCGGCCGCGACCTCACATGGTTTCAGCCGGAGATCGTTTTGCGGCTCTTGGACAAAGGCGGGGTTGAACTGGACGGCATCGTTCTATTGGACTGCTTCATGCCCGAGCGGCGTGCGGTGATGGAGGAGGGAGCTGCAGAGACAAACCGATGTCCCCATTCATCATGAGGGGATGCTGCGGCCGAGGACTGCTGCACCGTGTGGACTTTTGTCCTCACGACACATGAACTCGTCGATACGAAGCTGCGCCAGCTCTTCCTTGCGCTGCTGCCGTCGGTCGGCTGGTCCATGGAGCGTCGCCTGCTAGATGATATGCGGCGGATTCTGCATCGGCACGAGAGCAGGGGAGGGCTGATCTATGGATGATCGTGAAAAATCCTTCGATGATGTCTGTATGTGTACGGATACCTGTGCACTGGCAGGAGCAGCGGCATTTTTTGCAGGGATCAAGGATGCGGTGATCGTCGTCAACGGTCCCCTCTGGTGCCATTTCTTTGCCATGCGCCACATTGAGCACAGTCAGGCGACGATCTCCCATCGTATGCTCTGTACGCAGCTTGACAATGATGCGATTGTCTTTGGTGCGGAGGAGTATCTGCACGAGGCTCTTGCTCCTATGTGGAGCAAGAGCCCGCACTGCTGCGATTGTCAGCAGCTGTGCGGCAGGGCTCATCGGCGACGATGTTGAGGCGATTGCGCGCGGAGCGGGGATCGCCTGTCCGATCGTCGCCCTCGATACGAGCGGGCTTACCGGCAGCTTTGCCGACGGTTGGGACAAGGCAGCGTGCACCGCACTGCCGCTGCTTCTGCCAGGGCGACAGGAGACACAGGCGAATACGGTCAATTTGATCGGCATGACGAGTACCTACTGTAACGGCAGCAACGATGTATGCGAACTCGTGCGCTTGCTTGAGATGGCGGGTTATCATGTGAATGCCGTCCTCGGCAGCGATCTGTCCGCTGCCGGAATGAGTACTCTGACGCGTGCGGCACTGAATATCGTCGTGCACGATGAACTCCGGACGAGGGAGCGCCCGCCTGCTCAATGAGCTCTGCGGTACACCCTATCTCGCAATGCTGCCGCCCTATGGGCGTGCAGGGACGCAACGCTGGCTGCAGGAGATCGCCCGTGCTGCCGCCCCTGCATGGGGACACGGCAGAGGCTGAGATTGCGCGCGTAATGCGCGAGGACTTTCTGCGCATCAACGAATGCAAGAGCCTCTGGGGGGAGCTTTGCTATGATACTGCACTGATCCGTGCTCGCGCTCCGTTGCTTTGGGGGCTTGCGCAGGCACTTCGGACGGGTGGGCAGATGTCTGCCATCTCGTGGTTGCGGCAGATACGGCAGGGGGCACGGGAGGCTCTGCCCCTCGCGGATGAGATACTGGGCGAGACGGATGCCGTACGGATACGAGAACTCCTTGCGGAGATGGAGGGCGGGCTGCTGCTCGGGAGCAGCAACGAATCTGCCCATATTGATCCGAGAGGGACGCAGTATCTCCCCGTTGCCTATCCCATGCAGGATGCGCTGTACTTGTCGGAGAGCCCGTTCATGGGGCTGCGCGGCGCACGTCATATCGAGGAATTGCTGTGGAACGGAAATATTTTGCGGCGCAAGCAAATGATTAGATAAAAATAACACAAAGAACAACAAAACGATAGAAAATTATGCTATAATTCATGTTTGTGTCTGAAGGGAAGGAGACTATCTTGTCGAGAAAATACATGGCACTCCTCCTCTGTGTGCTGAACCTTCTGCTCGCAGCGTGCGGTCCCTCGGGACCCCGTTCCTCGGAGCCTGTCGCGTATCAGGTGACAGATATTGAGGGACGAGTCACAGCGTTTCCGCGCCGCCCAAACGCATCGTCACACTGTCGATGAGCACGGATGAGGTGATGCTTGGGCTGGTCGAGCCGGAGCGCATAGCGGCGGTCAATGGACTCCTTGATGATCCTGTGAGCTCCAATGTGACAGAGCTCGTAAAGCGATTCCACACCGCATTGGAAATCCGACTGTGGAGAGATCATGGCACTGCAGCCCGATCTCGTCGTTGTCCCGGACTGGGGGATCTCTCCATCGTGCCGTCTCTGCGCGAGGCGGGGCTGAAGGTGGTCGTCTGCAAAGGGGCAAAAGAACCTCGCAGAAATCCGTGAGACGATCACGCTGCTCGCGGCAGCGCGGGCGAAGGAGCGCGGCGCACGGCTGCAGTCCATGATGGATGAAAAACTGGCGGAGATTGAGGCAAAGGTGCAGCAGATTCCACCGGAGCAGCGCAAGAGCGTCGTCCTCATCTCGCTCGCGAGGTGCCTACGGCGGCATCGGCAGCAGCTTTGACGAGGCCTGTTCTCTCGCAGGGGTTACGAACGGGCGCGCGGCATTCGGCATACGTGATGGTCAGGTGATGACGAAAGAGCAGCTTGTCGCGATCAATCCCGACATCCTCTTCCTGCCGACACTCACAACGATCACGGGAACTATGATGTGGACAAGTTCCGCAGGGAGTATCTGGGGATCCCTCTCTGCAGACGATGAAGGCGATTCGGAACCAGGCGTTTGCCGAACCGTTCGAGGGGTATATCTACAACTGCTCGCAGGATTTTGTCTTCGGCGTGCAGGGAGATTTGCCTACCGCGTCTATGGCGACGCATTTCGGCAGCCTGCGGACGAGCATCTTTCGGCCGTGCACTGAGCACGAGGGGGACGATGTTGGAGGAAATCATTCGCGTTGAGAAACTCTATGCCGGCTATCATGGCAAGGTGATCCTCGAGGACGTATCCTTCTCCGTGGGGCGGGGGAGATCATCAGCCTGATCGGACCGAACGGCGCAGGAAAAGAGCACGCTGCTCAAGACGCTGCGCGGCATCTTGTCGCCGCTCGCGGGGCAGGTGACGCTGATGGGGCTGCCGATACAGCTGCTCTCGCCGCGTGACTTTGCGCAGCGTGCGGCATACCTCCGCCAGGGGCGGAGAGATCGCCTCTGACTACACGGCGCTGGATGTCGTGTTGGCGGGGCTATCCCTATCTTTCGTGGTGGCAGCGAAACGGAATCGGATCGCGCCATTGCGGCAGCGTGTATGGCCTATACGGGGGTCTCGGAACTGGCTGACAAGCCACTCCACGCCATGTCGGGCGGACAGCGGCAGCGTGTCCTGCTCGCAAAAGTGCTCGCACAGCAGACCCCTGTGCTCTTCCTCGACAGAACCGGCGACGGGGCTGGACGTGATCTATCAGGAGGAAATCTTCCGCTTTTGCCGTGAGCTTTGCGCGGCGGGCAAGACCGTGCTCCTCGTCGCACATGAGCTGAGCCTGGCGGCGCGGTTCTGCTCGCGTCTCCTTCTCATCGGGGGCGGCGGGCTGCTCGCGGACGGGCGGCCACAGGACGTACTGACGGACGCGCTCTTGACCCATGCGTACGGCGCACCTGTGCGGGTCGCCGAAAATCCGATGACGCATCACATGGAGGTCTATACGGGAGGCAGATGAAAGCCGCGCGGAGAAGGGCACTCCTCCGCGTGATCCTTGGGACTTCGGCAGAGGGAGGGACGGCACAATGAAACAGCGTGTTTTTCGCGGGGCTCGTTGGGGCGCTCGCCGCAGTTGTCGTCCTGTCTCTGTGCTCAGGGACAGTATGACATCAGCGCGGAGTACGTCGTCGCGTACTTCGCTCATGCCGTCGGGACTGCCCATTCTCCCGCACGTCGTCCCTCACACCGGGCGGGAGGCCGTTCTTCTGCACATCCGTCTGCCGCGCACTCGTCGGCCTGATGGTCGGCGCCGGGCTGAGCATATCGAGGCGCGGTGCTCAGGGGATCTTCAGCAATCCGCTCGCCGATCCGGCATCATCGGCGTGTCGAGCGGGGCATCGGTCGGTGCCGTGCTCGCCATCGGCCTCGGTGTCGGCGCATCGAGCGTGCTCCTGCTCCCCTGCCTTTGCCTTTGTCGGAGCAATGCTCGCCGTGGGAGCTGACCGTATCGCTCTCCATGCGCCACGGACGAATCCCGGTCATGACACTGCTCTCTCGGGCGTTGTGGTGGGGATGTTCCTCGCCGCGTGTACGGCGGCGATCCTCACGGTTCTCAACGAACAGAAGATGCAGCAGTACCTCTTCTGGACGATCGGCGGTTTTAGACTATCGCCGCTGGGATCATGTTCTCTTGAGGGATTGGGCCAATCGGCGTCGGCGCATCGGTGATGCTGCTCCTCGCGCGCCATCTGAATCTCCTCGCCTTCGGCGAGGTGGAAACGCTGCACGGCGAGATGTCTGTGACGCCGTTTCGCCTGCTGTTCCTCGTGCGCAGCACTCACCACGGCAACGGGGGTCTGCGTCAGCAGCAACATCGGATTCGTTGGGACTGGTTGTCCCGCACATGATGCGTCTGCTCGTCGGTCCCGATCATCGGCGGCTGCTCCCTGCGAGCCTTCTTGCGGGTGCGGTATTTCTCGTGCTCTGCGACTCCATCGGGCGCATCCTTCTCCACGGGATGGAGATACGCGTCAGCATCATGACGGCATTTATCGGTACGCCGTATTTCCTGTATCTGCTGCGGCGTCGTGTGAAACTGGAGGGTGAAATGGATACGGTAATGGAGGAAAAACGGGGACCTACACAGCACTCAGCCTGTCACTGGCGCTGCATGTGATTCTCCTCTTGGCGGCAGGGGGCATTGGGACTGTTCTCGATTGCCGTGCCGCAGACGGGGGACACGCCCGTGGAGGTCACGCTCTACGATGCTGGACCGCCCGACACTGCTGCCGCAGGTGATTCGGCACCAGCTCCGGCAGTGAGTGCGGTGAGCGACGTTGTGATCGTCGATAAGACATGCCGCCCGAAACGCCGCAGGAGACAAAAGCCGCAGACGAGCAATCCCCAAACGTCTGCCGCGCCGTCAAAACCGTCAGACGGCACGCAGTCGGGGACGGCGGGCAGCAGCGCAGCAGCGGCGGCGGTGACACAGCGGGGACAGGGACGAAGGGCGGAACATCCGGCACATCGGGCGGCGGAGATGCAGCTCCCGCCGCTCCGCCTGCCACCGGCAGAGCGCGTCGAAGCGGAGCCTGCGGGCAGAGGCAACACCTGAGTACCCGCAGGAACTCATCGAGGATGACGTCGAGGGCTCGGTGACGGTCAATATTCTCGTTGCCGCAGACGGCTCGGTCGAGTCTGTCAAGCTCGTCACCTCCTCCGGCTACAGTGCGATGGACCGCGCGGCGATTGCAGCGGGTATCGTTTTCAGTTCAATCCGGGGGACAATGGACGCAGGGAGTTTGGACAAAGACATTTCGGTTCCGGTTGGAATAGGGCTTGAAACATGGGAATTGCTATCTTTATGGGAAATATTATCATGAGACGATGGAACAAGAAAATACTGACGACGGCAGTCCTGCTCTCCGCACTGACGGGGCAGGTCTATGCGGAGGAGCCCGCGGCGACAGACGATCGACACGCTCGGCGAGACCATCGTTACGGCGACACGGACAACGAAGCGCGATGTCGATGTTCCGGCTGCAACGACGACCATTACGGCAGAGGAGATCGAACGGGCGGTGCGGCAACGGCGTCTCGATGTCCTGGCAAGGCCAACGGTTTGCGTATCGTCCTTTGGTCCGAATGGGTCAGCCATGGCGCAGCATGACCAATGAGCTGAACATACGCAGCCTCAAGGGCAGTGCCCTGTTCTCATGAACGGCAATCCAATTGCCTGGCGCGGCAAGTACAATTTGGATCAGATCGGCGGGAACCATTGAGCGCGTCGAGATCGCTCGAGGGCAGTGAGCTCTGTCCTTTATGGCAGCGATGCGGTGAGCGGCGTCGTCAATATCATCACGACAATGCCCAGCGAAGTACATGTTGGTGTCGGAAACTATGGACAGCGCAGCTATGGGTAGTGAGCATCGGCGATGAGAAATTCGGTTTCTACTATAACTATGATAAGTGGGGGCGGCAGAGCGGCGTTACCGATACAGAATATGCCGCGCCTAATTTTCACGGGACAGCGCGTACGGATATCAGCAACATCATCAAGCGCAATATGGGACTGACCTACCATATCAGTCCACGCATGGATTTCCAATTCGGCCGCTATGAGACGGAGGGGACATATGCACGTACCGTTACTGCCGCTGACGTAGGATTTCCAAACCCCTATGGGCTTATTGCAGGCACACCGATTAATCGGCGTAAGTATGAAACCAAACAGTACATCACTCAGCTGAATTATCACGATCATGTGTGGAAAGCGAATCTTTTCTTCAACACAGGGACACTGGATTATGCGGGGGTCGTTCATTTCCGAGACAATCCATTTACCTCTACACCGAATGCACCCTATCATTCACGGGAAAAGAATACGATGTACGGACTCAATGTGCAGCGTACATGGAAACCGCGTGCCAATGTATCTGCTGTTGTCGGGATGGATCTTTCACATGAGGTTTATGCAGCGCTTCCTACGAACGCATCTGCATTCTCTGCACGCTACTCACGCAATAACTGGGGACTGTTCGGACAGTGGGAGCAGCGCTTTGGTGCACGCAATACGGGGATCATCGGTTTGCGCGAGACGTGGACGACAGGGGCGGCACGCGACCAGAACTACAGCAACCTCAGTGCATCTGCACAGTGGCTGTATAAGCTCGATGCGAAGAGCAGCGCCTATCTGAATGTCACGCAGTCCTTTGTCATGCCGACGTTCTCACAGATGTATGCGGACAATGGCCGGCAGAATGCCGCACCTGATCTGCGTCCGCAGAAAGGCATCAATTACGAGGTAGGTTGGAAGAAAAACAGGGAGGGCATCACTGGAAGGCAGCCATTTTCCACATGCGTGTACGGGACAATATCTCCGCACGCGTGCTTCCATCAGGCCGGTATCAATATACCAACGAAGAGTTTCGTAATATTGGCCTTGAGTTCTCTGATGACATTCACGGCACGCATGACCTTTCTTATCGTTGGGGCGTGACTCTGCAGAATCCGCAGGTCAATAACTCCAGGAAACATCTTGGTTGGGAGCGTAGTCTTGGACGGATTCAAATCATGGGCGGCATTACTTATCAGCATGGGAAATGGAGCTCCGATCTCTCCGCGTCCTGTTTGGCAGAACGTGTTCAGCTGCCGTCTGCAAGGCCTGCCTATGAGACAAAGCCATACCTGCTCACAACGTGGAATACAGTCTATGCGCCCGATGAGAACAGTGAGATCTGTCTGCGCATCGACAATGTACTGGATCGGCACGACAGTACGTCCCATGCTGGGTCGGAGTACTATACGGCACCAATCAACTACCTCTTGAGCTATAGCTACAAGTTCTGACCATGCTTACCTTAACCAATCTCTCTAATGCGGACTGCGACGTGGCGCATATCCTTCACGGTGATGCTGATGCTGATGCTCTTCCTGCCATCCTGCAGGAACTTGGGCTGACGGCATCGAGTTCATGCTCTGTGCGCATAGGATCGCACGCTGTTTCCACCCGCGTACATCAAGGGCGTACATCTCCTGTTTTGGCCGACGTGGGTTGATTTTTGGCGTGGGGATCGTTCTGCACTCATGGCGGAGTTCGGCAGTGAGGACAAGGTCCGTGGCTATTACGGCTCGTTGAATGTCGCCGACTGGGTGGAGGGCTGGCGGGACAATCTGCGGCGGGCGGCAGAATGTCAGCCGCAGTATCGATTGGGTCAAGGAAGAAGCTAGGAGGCAAGTTTCGCGAGAGGGCTATAGATCTATAAAAGGAGTTGTGGAACGATGAGCAGATGGCTGCGTGCAGTGATGCTGCCGTGCATATTTATCCTGTTATTCTCTTTGACGGGCTGCGGTATTTCGGACAGGCAGAACCAGACCAGCTACAGTGTTACTGATGCGGATGGGACGGTTGTGTCTATTCTGCATAAGCCCCAACGGATCCTGACGATTGGCGCGAGCAGTGATGAGATGATGCTTGGCCTTGTGGAGCCAAGCGGATGGTTGCCATCAATAGGACTCTTGCCAATACGGAGGATACGAATATTCCATGGGTACGTGAAAAAATCTCAAACGTTATTTCTCGCAACCCATCGGTGGAGGAAATCGCTGCTTTGCAGCCGGATCTCGTTGCTGTTCCGGAATGGCTGCCCAAGGAGAATGTCGATGCAATACGAGACCTGAATATACCTGTCGTTGTCTTTGGGTCAGCAGCCACCATCGACGATATCCATGAAAACATACGCTTGCTTGCTGCGGCTGTTGGAGAATCGGAGCGCGGGGAGAAGCTCATTAAGAAAATGGAAGACAAACTTGCTGAGCTCCAAGAGAAAATTGCCTTAGTGCCGGAGGAGAAGAAACACAAGAGTATTGCGCTTATTTCCATTATGCCGAATTATGGCGGCGCAGGGTCTACCTTTGATGAGCTCTGTCGTTATACCGAGTCCATCAATGCAAAGGCTGCCGCAGGGAATCATATGGGAGAGGAGATGACCAAAGAACAGCTCATTGCTGCGAGATCACAACTACCTCTTCTTCCCGAGCCATGAAAATGCGGGCTCGCGGGAAGAAGGGTTTGGCAAGCAGTACATGGAAGATCCTTCGCTGGCGCAGATGACGGCCATACGGGAAAAGCACATTGGACATCCGTGGGCACGATATGCCTATAATATTTCTCAAGATATTGTATTTGGCATACAGGAGACCGCATGGATTCTTTATGGCGATAATTCCGACCGTCGCGACACGAGTTTTTGACGGCTGATGGAGTAGTCAAGCGTCGTTTTACCAGTGATGACTAAGATTCTCATGGAGAAATCTTTGGAAAAGTGGCGGGGACAGTCTACATTAGAATTTTTGAGTGTTTGTATAGAAATTTTAGTGTGTATGCAATAGTTTTTAGTAAGATGTGGATGCAGGTATGATTATTTGGAGCAAAAACTAATGTCGATGGCGATTCTTGCCATGCTGTCTACGACTTCGGCAGATGTATTTGCTGCCAACACGGTGCATAACGGGGATGGCACGGAAGGAAATGCCGACGTATTCATAGGGATACGATTGTAACGGCAACGCGCCTGCGAAAGAGGGATGTCAATGTACCTGCTTCGACGATGATTATTACAGCACAGGAGATTAAAGACAGTGGCGCTGCAGTGCGGCCGCTGTAGCTACAGAAGGTCAACGGCTTTGCCTATAAGTCCTTTGGGCCAGATGGACTCATCCATTAGTTCGACAAATGAACTTAATGTACGTGGCTTTCGAGGGAGGGATGCTTGTTCTTATGAACGAGGTCCAATTTCCTGGCGTGGTAAATACAATCTGGAGGCGATTCCGTCGTCCGCATTGAGCGCGTTGAGATCGTCAAGGGGGCAGCTCCGTTCTCTATGGCAGTGAGGCGGTGAGCGGTGTTGTCAATATCATCGCAAGAAAACAGCTGAGAATGCGGTATACGCGGTTGGAAATTACGGACGGCAGGAATATGGCGTGAGCGTTGGAGATGATCGCCTCGGCGTCTATTATAACTATAGCAAGTGGGGGCACAGAAACGGGGCATCGTATACCAGTGTGAATGCGACACATTTCAAAGGGAAACGCGTGCTGATATTCGCGACATGAAAGGCAGAATGTGGGGCTGAGTTATCGGGTTAATCCACATCTCAACTTCTTGCTGGACTACTATGAGACAGAGGATACGTATCAGCGCAGTATCTCGAATGTGCGTAGCGGCACGCAGGGACTGCGTGTGGGAGAGCTCATATTACGTGCGTAATTATGCGGTAAAACGATATATGACACAGCTCAACTACAACGACCGTGATTGGCGAGGAGGGTTTATTTCAATACAGGAACATCAGAAACGGCCGGACCTGTCTATATTTCGGGAACAGGGTATGCGCTCGCTGCCGTCGCAAGGGCGCTATCAAAAATACGAGAAGAATATGACGTACGGTATTGATTTACAACGAGCATGGAAAATGGGCAAAGCTGAAGCGATCGTTGGAAATGAATCTTGAACGCGAGGACTATCATGAGCTGCCGGCATTTTCGACACGACAGGAAAAACGTTACGCGCGCAACAACTGGGGCGTGTTCGGACAGTGGAGCAGCGCTCGACTCACGCAATACGAGGATATTTGGGCTGCGTGAAACGCATGGACAACGAGGGCGGTGAAGGAGCAGAACTATCATAATTTGAGTGCATCGGCTCAGTGGCTCCTAGCTCGACCATAACAGCGGTGTTTATTTGAATATCAGTCAGTCGTTTTGTTGTACCTACCTTTGCACAGATGTATGCGGAGAATGCCAGTCTGATTCCTCGCAGACCTTCAAACCTCAGACAGAGCATGACTATGAGCTTGGGTGGAAAGCAGGAGCGTGATGGGCATATATGGAGAGCAGCCCTCTTTCACATGCGCGTCAAGGATAAGATTACAGCGAAATGGGCAGGAAGTGCGTGTCAGTACACCAGATGAAGATTTTCGTAATACAGGCATTGAACTCTCGAGATGATTCGAGGATCACGTGGACTTTCTTATCAATGGGGGCTGACGTGGCAGAATCCTGAGACGAAGTTCGGATAATACAGTTTGGCTGGAATCGTGCATTTGGTAGGTACAGATCACGAGGCGGCATTGTTTCAAAAGGAAGAGTGGACGTCTGCATTCAACGGTTTCCTATCTGGCATCGCGTGTTAAATCTCCGACGTACATGCCTGCATACCGAACAGAACCATATCTGCTCACAACATGGATACGGTCTATGCGCCGGATTCGTCGAGTGGATCAGTTTCACCGTAGAAAATGTTCTCAATCGTGACGATGTGACCACGCATACAGATTCGAATTATATGGCACCCATCAGCTATATGCTGAGCTATCGATACGCATTTTGAGGGAAACACTGATGCATTCGGCACGACCATCTTGACGTAATTTTTGTCTGATTTTGTTTGCAAATCA
>BNJU01000624.1_pt1 | contig 106446 bp, 133 predicted proteins | sample 8539281 | NCBI WGS metagenome assembly BNJU01 (sample SAMD00202456, study PRJDB9452) | human saliva metagenome | isolation source: human saliva | place: Japan | reverse complement strand
GGATTATTTGATTCATTTAAAAAGAACAAGAAATCAGGTTGGGGAAAAAGTTTGTAGAAAAAGGCATAAGCCGGGGTAAAGGAACTTGTAAAGCTTCAGAGCATATATAGGTGATGGCAGGAGTGCCGGAGTGAAATGAGAGGATCCTTTGGGTTTATGGAAAATTATGGCTTCGGTAACTATGGTGACGGCATTATAAAAGCTTTATAGATCCTGAAGACTATATGGACAGCTTTTTATAAATGGCTTGGAAAAGAGGACTATTCATGAATCTCTGTTTATGATGACAGGATTTGGAGATTTGTTTTATTTCAGGAATCTGTAACGGCGAATATGATATATCTTTTGGATATACACTACAGAAATATTTCTGTAGCGGCATATACCGTGGAGGAGTTTGTAGAATATCTTGATTGACAGTGAGATTGAAGAAAAAGATATTAAATGCGTAAACTTTTTGATGAGGCGAAAGATAAATTTGGAGTTTGCTTTTAAATGAGATATATTTCTTTGCCCTGCACTTGTGACAGGAGGTGGGGAAGAAATAAAGTACGTCAATAAAGGTGATGCAGCCGTACATCAGTGCATATTGTTTGATTGGGGTTGATGATTTTGCATTATGTACCTAAAAATAATGTTTTAGATTTGTGATACTCATATTTTTATTAAATTGGTAAATAAATCTAAAATAGTGAGAAGTTATAATAATGGGAAAAATGAAGAAACGAAAGACTACAATACAAGAATTAAAAAGAATCAAGAACAGGTGGACAGATAGCATTACGTGGCTTTGCTTTATCAATTTTTATATTCTTGCTATGGATATTGTCTCACAAAATGATGTAAATACAGTATTTCATTTAGAGGCATTGAAGATATTGATAAAATAACAGTTGAAAAATCAAAACAAAGAAATGCATATTCAATTAAAATTTTCTACAATAAAAACAAAAGTGCCGCTTTTTAAAGAGTGTTTTTAAAAATTTTTAGAAGCGTATCTAATTGATAAGAATAGAGAATTTAAGTTGGTGTATGATTTGATGTTGCAAATGGAGATTTAAGTAAAATATTATCGAATAAACTTGTACAGTGATTCTAATAATAAATGGAAAAATGTAATTAGTGAGATCAAGCGAAGAGAATGCGGAATGGAATTGGAGAGGTTTTTCATATGAAAATTTTTATGAGAAAGCTACTCTTTTGGAAAGAAAGAAAAAGGAGGAGCTATGCGTTGAAAATAGAAAATTGTGATTGATAAATTATGAAATCATGACAGATAATATTGTTATGTATGCAATGCACTAAAAATTCGTTGCTTAGAAAAGATGGAAACAAAGAGGTAGTCAATAAGGATGAAGTTGATATATTGATTGCATCAACTACTGATAATATTAGTAAGGGCACAAAAATCCGGCACATGGTTGGACTCAGAAAGGTTAGTTTTTGATTATAGTGACATAAAAACACAGATTTTGGATTATTATGAAGGTAAAAAGCCACTCGTTTAATGATATTTTTAGCTACCTGTTGAAAGAGAAGTTTTGGAAAGTGAAATTAAAAATCTATAGAAAGCAATAGAGTAACTGTAATTAAAGCATCAAGTGGACAGGGAAAACAACACTTGCAATGAAAGTGGCGTATAGTCTTAAAGAACAATACAGTATATACCAGCTTCTATGGTGTATGATAGAAAAGAAATACTGTAATATAATTTTCATACTTTGATATAAGAGTTAAAATGGGAGAAAAAGCCACTGATTATTATTGACAATTTAGATTCAGAATTTAGTGAATGGAATGAATTGACAAAGCTATTACAAGAAAATGTAAAATACCATTATAAGCTTATCATATACAACACGAGAAGATGATTGGTATAATTATAGTGAGATATTAGTGGCATTAAGGTTTTGCAGGTAATTAGTTATCTCTGAAGAAAAAGAAGCAAAAAGAAATTTATGAAGTATTGAGTAAAGCTGTAGTTGCATCCATCAATCAAAGACTGGCAAGAAAATCTTTTAGAATGGTTGAAAAACAAGCTATTGATAGAATACATATATTTGTTGACTATGAGTGAAATGTTACTGAAAGAATAAACAGCCAAATAGTTAAATTGAATAATACAGATACAGGAAAAATAAATGTGATATTCTTAGGAAAGTCTGTTTTCGTAGATATATGTGGTATTAGAATATCAGTAAATAAATTAATAGGTAGTTTGACAGAAGAGACCTCGAAAGATTACGGAGAAAATATTAAAAAGAGTATTGAAAAATGAATTCTTTATTAAAAATTGATGGTGATCAAAAATATATTGAAGGATTGCACCCGGTTCGTTCACAGCATATTATAGACAGATTGCATGAGTTTATAGAATTGGAAAATACGGCATTACAAGTAGTAAGTATTACAGATGCTGCTTATTATGCAAAATTATTTTCTTATTTTTCCTAAGCTGATAAGAGATAAAGAAAAATTTTTATTTGGAGCTGGTAGATAATTTATGGAAAGAAAATGATTTAAGCTGCTATGTAGCTGCTTTGTGTGGAGTATTTTCAGGTAGCATAATGCAATACTATTTAAAAATAAGAATATATACGATGATGCAAATGAGCACAGTGGATTATTTCTTATAGATATGGAATTAAATCCATTTACTAAATTTGAAGAAATTGACGAAGATATAAAGACTCTGATAAAATGCAAGAAATATTTCAAGATAATGAAAATATATATATTTAATAAATCTTAGAAATGATACTAAAAAGATAGAATTGAAAGAGACAGATATATTTTATTTATCAAAAGCTTTGTATAAACGACTTAAATTCAAAGAAATGTTTAATACAACATCAGATATTTATTCATATTCAGTAATTGCATACTGACTTTATAAATATAGATCATTCATTTAACTTGTCATACAATATTTCTTTAGAGTTATTGTGGAATACTTGTAATAAATATTCTATAGATACTCTGACAAGCCTTATGTATACTCTGCTTTTAGGAAATAGAACAGTTTATATAGAATATGTTAATAATAATATAGAATCTATATTGAAATATTTATGAGACACGACCGGATCATTAAAAATATATATTGATAAGTGGTAAAACGAAGTTTATAAGTTAATTATATTCTATTACCTAGTGAAATAGGTAATGGAAATGAGGAGTGTTTCAGGTTGAATTATGTATGTAAAATGCTACCAATATTCAGTACGTATAGTGCTGACGCAATTAAACCTAATATAGATATGTTATCATTTTGTGATATTATAGATGATGCACATAAGACTATACCATTAAGAAATCTTGTAATTAGTTTTCATCAAGAATTTGCATCTCTTTGGAGTAAAACAGTACTTAGTAATTATGAAAGTGACAGTGTTTATGATTGGTTAGAATATTGGTTTTAGTATTAGATTCTGATGTTGTGAATATATATAAAGATATTATTATATATATTCAAAAATATTACAGATTATAATAGCTAATTATGTTGAAATACAGAATATTACTATTAATTTTGTTTTTTTCCTATGGATAAAATAAATAAAAATTTCTATGGAGTATAGATATCCATTTGAAGATAGACCGTTTGATGAAAAAGGCAAATTTACTGGAGGGATTTGGTAAAAATAAAAAGTGAATTTTTCAAAGTATAGTAAATTTCAACAACCAATTTTTGGGACTATTATCTAAGGATAAAGATAAATCAAGACTAGCCTTAATTAATTTACATAATGCGATTTTAAAGATTGAAATAATGCAAGAATATTTTGGCTGTATGCATTTTGAACATAAAAATATTGGTAAAGAAAATCAAGAACTTTTGTATAAATGAAAAATATATATCAAGAATTAATTGATATATGTATGTATTACAAGGAACATGCTCCTAATAAATACTTCAATAAGTTTCAGGTAAAAACTTGGAATAAAGAAGAGAGAGGATAAGCTAATTGCAGCTGGAGAATGCATTGAAGGAATTAGTACATAAATATTATGTGAGTTTTTCCATATAAAGATTACTTTGAAGATGTATTAAGTTATTATCCCATTATGATAAAAAACTTTAATATTTTTGATATTAATGAGTGTTTGAATATGTTAAAATTATGTATTCCGTTTGCAGAGCTTGAATACACATATTTGATAGTTATATTTTTACGATGAAAACAGTATTGTAAAAAGAGAATGGTTTGAAGATTCCAAAGACCTGCCTAAAAACATTAAGAGAGAGTATTGAAAGTGGAGAAGATAAATTTGCAGAAACAAGATTTTCTAATCCATTACCGGTAGAGATTACACCAAATATTATAAGTTGCTTTGAGGGTAAGTACTCTATTGAGAAAATACTATAGACAACAGTAAGTTAGAAAGAATAAGTGAACTTTTTGTGGGCAATTTCAAAAATCGAGACAGATACTGGTGGGAGATGAGGATAAAGAATATCTATTTAAGCTCGAATATGAGTATAAACGTAATGTAGAGGATATACTAGAAGTATAAAAGGTAGCATTACAAATGATAAATATTTATTTATAGAAAACTTATGTAAAGAAGTTTTTGAAGGTGCTATTTTTGGATAGTGAAAATTAGTAAATTTTATGAATACTTAATATCATCTGCAGACATTGGTTAGTATAGATATATAATAATAACTAATTTTATATAGTTTTTAAATTCAATAATGCTTTTTGCTATTAATGAAAAGGAATATATTATTATTGAATATACAGGAGGTATTTATGAAACGTGAAAAATGCCCTATTTGTGGATACTATACTTTTTAAAAGACGGTTTAGGACTTACATTTGATATTTGCCCTGTTTGCTTTTTGGGAAGATGATATATTTGATTATGATGAGCCGGATGCCGACACGGGAGCTAACTGTGAAGTCTTCAAGAAGCAAGAGAAAAACTATTTAAAAAATTGTACTATACATCCTAGTCTTAAAAATATGTCGGACCGCCTAAAAATGTGAGATGAAATTAAAATGAGGTTATTATATGTATGTAACTGCTTGAATAGAAAAATTCAATATAAAGATAAAGAAATCACCCTATACAGATCCCTGATATAAATTCTCCTTTAATTGTTTTAATACATTTAGAGGTGATGGAAAGATTTATATCAACATTTACCAGGTATAATTTGTACTTCTTTAATTCTTATTTGTTGGAAATATTGATTGGGTTCATGATGTATGTCACCATGGTATACTACAATCTATTCTAAAAGAAAAATCTTTTTAGCGGCAGTGCAGATGGGTATCTAAGATTGCTCCTGGTGAGATTTTTGCAAATGCAAAGGGAATGATAGAGGAGACAGGTTTACAGGAATAGCAGGATATTCAACACAGGTCTTTTTGCTGTTTATGCTATGTCTAAAACTGATTATTTGACAGGTGGCGGTATAACTTCAGGCTCACTGGTTTAGTGACTTTATAGAATATTGTAAAGAAGTGAGTATAAAGAGAGATTTTGATAAAATTGTGCCTCTGGGATAAGAGGCAAAATACGTAATCCTGTATTACTTCTGTGCAAGAATAAAACAATAGAGCTTTCAAGAGTATTTAAGACTTGGACCGAGGGTGATATTTGAATTAAGCGGGTAATCATTTCACAGATAATTTTTCGCATTCTGCAAAGGAACAAAGCAATATTATGGTTTTATTAAAAAATCAGAATGTAGAAAGATATATAGAAAAAAATAATAAGGAGGTTTCGTATGAAAAAATTAGATCTTTTTGTAACCTATACATTCTGTGACGGAAGTTTGATAAATTGATGTATTTGGAGAAAATAAATGCTTTATGGACTATTTAACACCTCTGGGCTGCATGACATTTTGGTGGACGATGAACATAGCAGACGAAAAATACTATTATTTGACGACAGTTTCGTTCTTCATATGATGACGTTGAACAGATGAAAAAACGTATTAGTATGCCGCCGGATGTAAAATACCTGTGGGCATGGTACCAATGGAAGGTGCACGAAAACAGCAGATGAGGACTCATAGATATGGCGGTGAGATGGGAACGCCTATGGTTTACTATCTATAGATGTACCCGACAATATGGTTTATTATCAGACTTTGATATGTGGCATGTTACTAAATGACGGATACTTACCGCTATATGGAAAAGATGACATTGAAGATCCAGTGAAGATAGAAAAACTGAAAAGTTGGGAATGTTTTTTGGTGCGATTATGAAACCGACTAATTGAACGCGAAAGTCTACTCAGGCAACATTTTGGGAGTTAACATGAAAAAGAATGGGTTTTGAAGGCGGGCATTTTGTTTAGCCGGATAAACTATTTATGAATTAGGCAGCCATCTAAACTTAAAAATAAATAAAAGGCTGGGATGTGACTCAAGAAATAATTACATACATCCATTTTGTATAACTATCATTTCTCGACAGCTAAAGAATTCATACAAATTTAGATACTTCTTTTATAAAAAGATTTTATTCTACTAATAATATTTTTTTCTCTTATCTTTACTTCATCATAGTCCCATTTATCAAGTTTTTAATAAATCTTGAATATCTGCAAACTTTGATTCTTTGTAGGCCTTCTTTTTCTTTTTGAAAAATTCATTACTTGCACTTATATTTAGCTTTTTCTCAAATGGTGCAAGGTTACCTAAAGTTTCCATCACTTCTTTTGCTTCCTGTTCATCCCAGTCATTATTATCAGACCACTTTCTTGGTAAGATATGCTCTATTTCTATACTAGAGTTTAAAAAATCAAGTCATAAAAAAATCTTCAACACTTTTGCGATTTATTCAAAAAAATCCACTTAGTAAGATAATTCCTCTTTTACATCTACCCAAATCTGCGCTTTCAAGTTTGTCATAGAATATTTTTAAATCATTGCCCATATTATCTATATACTCAGACAGGTAATTATCATTATTTTCTATTTTTGCACATACCTTAAATGTTGTATCTTTTACAGTATTAACAGAGTTATACACAACACCTTTTACAAAGTAATATGCTGTCGTTAACATTACCAGCTTCTTATATTCTTCATAATGTTCTTCCGGTAAGTATAACTCACAGTCTTCTTTCCATATCAGATATTTATGCAAGAATACATATAAAGGGATATCTCCAATATTGATTAGGGTAATTTTTCCAAAAATATTCCATAATGAATCATTATACATGCCTGTATCAGAATATCTTATTTCATTTATCTTTTTTAGAGAGTCCATTACCTTTGTTGTATCCTGTAGTCTACCTGTTTTAGATGAAAAATAAGACCTTAGTCCCTTTTCCTTAGAAATATCATTTTCTTGTGCTCTACAGATGTACATTAAAAATACGAAACAGGTCTTCCTGATCATATAACTCATTCCATTCATCTATAAACTCACTTCGCTTTGAACTTTCAATTCCTGCATAAAGCTTTTGACTTTAAATATATCCGCATCATTTAATGAAAGACCTCTGTTATTTATAGTCTCAAAAAATGTTCAAAGCATCATCTTCTGTTTCACATAATATCGGTAATAATACTACATTATCTAAGAATGTTAAAATGAGTTTATTTAATTCATCAGAAGTTTTTTTCCTTGCTTCCAATCTGAAATTTTCTTCTTAAACATATCATAATTTATATAAAGTCTCGAATTTTTCATCATCGCAGCGGCCTTCTAAGATAATTTTTTTCAAGATTTTTTTCTTATCACCCTCAATAACATCTGAATTTAATCTTATATTATTTGTGAGCTCTGAACTTAGCTTGTCTTTTTATCTTTAAACACTCCTCCAATGCTTTTACTGTACCCGCATTATCAAAAAAAGTGCTCTGATAAGTAAAGAGAAGAGTTGTCAGTCTTTGTTGCCCGTCTATAACTGAAAAATTTTTCACTTTCATCAATTGGATGTACTACAATATTCCCCTAAAAATATTTATCTTTTTTTATCTTTTTCATTATGAAAATCAATCAAATCATCCCAAAGAGTTTCACATTGTTCCTGTTCCCATGAATATTCTCTTTGGAACATTGGAATCTGATATTCCCTTGAAAAATATTGTTCTGATATCTTCAGGCTTTGCTGTTATAGTTTTCATTACCGTTTCTCCTTATATTTCATACAATAAAAACACTTATTTTTTTTATGTTCAGATTATTAACATTAATGTTTGAAACTGTAGGTCAAAAATTTTTATATTATATTATTATAATAAAATTGCCAAATTAAGGTTAAAAATCACAAAACCATATCAGATAAAGTGTCTATATGAACTGTATAAATATGATTCTATGTATTTATGATATAAAAAGTCAATATTAAATAACATTTTCGCATTACGCACTTATGTTGACGCTTACATAGGATATAGATATAATGAAGCTAAATTCTAAAATTTGAAGGGAAAATAGTATGATTGATTATACTGAGGGAGCAGGAGTACAGTATCATATCGGAGTAGGTAAAGGCGAAGTGGGAAAGTATGTTATACTTCCGGGAGATCCGAAAAGATGTGAGAAGATTGCGGCATATTTTGATGATGCCAAGCTTGTGGCGGACAGCAGAGAATTTGTGACATATACAGGGTATCTTGACGGTGAGAAGGTATCGGTGACATCTACAGGTATAGGCGGACCGTCTGCGGCTATAGCACTTGAAGAACTGGTAAGGTGCGGTGCGGATACATTTATCAGAGTGGGTACCTGCGGAGGTATGAAGATTGATGTATGCGGTGGAGACCTTGTTATAGCAAACAGTGCTATAAGGATGGAGGGCACAAGTAAGGAGTATGCTCCGATAGAGTTTCCGGCAGTTGCGGATTTTGATGTGTTGAGTGCACTTAAGGAAGCTGCCGATGAGCTTAAGTTTAAGTCGCATATAGGAGTGGTACAATGTAAGGATGCTTTTTACGGTCAGCATGAGCCTGAGAATAAGCCTGTAAGCTATGAGCTTATGGATAAATGGGAAGCGTGGTTAAGACTTGGCACACTTGCTTCAGAGATGGAGTCTGCGGCACTTTTCACTGTAGCTTCATATCTTGGAGTAAAAATCGGATCTGTATTTTTGGCAATTGCCAATCAGGAAAGAGCAAAAAGGGGTCTTAGCAATGAGCAGGTACATGATACAAGTGCCGCTATCAAGACAGCTGTGGAAGCTATCAGAATAATGATAAGGAAAAATAAAAACATATAAATCTTATTTAAATATAACAACTTGATTACAAATAACTTATGGTTTATACTTAAATTGATATTTTTTATTTAATGTTTGTTCATTTTAAGGAGGAAAAATGAAGAAAAGATTATTGGCTATCGCTATGGCAACACTTATGGGATTTTCACTTGTAGCTTGCTCATCAGGCTCATCAGAACCTAAGGTAGACGGCTCTTCAAAGGCTGAGGAAAGCAAAGACGGAGAGAGTAAGGCTGACGAGAGCAAGGCTGATGCAGGTGAGAAGAAGGCCGCAACAGACTTTAAGGTAGGTATGGTTACCGATGTGGGCGGTGTTAATGACGGTTCATTCAACCAGTCTGCTTTGGGAAGGTCTTCAAAGAGCACAGAAGGAACTCGGTATTCAGGCAAAGTACTTGGAGTCTAAAGACCGATTCAGACTATGTTCCGAACATCGAGACATTGGTTGATGATGACTATGACCTTATTATCTGTATCGGATATCAGCTTGCAGATGCGCTTAAGTCAGAGGCTGAGAAAAACCCTGATAAGAAGTTTCGCTATTGTCGATGATTCATCAATAAAACTTGACAATGTAGCATGTCTTATGTTTGAGCAGGCACAGGCTTCTTACCTTGTAGGTTATGTTGCAGGAAAGACAACCAAGTCAAACACTGTAGGTCTTGTTATAGGTATGTCAACAGATACTATGAATGAGTTCGGATACGGATATCTTGCAGGTGTTAAGGATGCCAATAAGGATGCAACTATCTTACAGAACAATGTAAACAGCTTTGCAGATACAGGTGCAGGTAAGACAGCTGCCAACAATATGGTGGCAAACAAGGCTGACGTTATCTTCCATGCTGCAGGCGGTACAGGTCTCGGTGTTATTGACGGATGTAAGGAAGCAGGCATCTGGGCTATCGGTGTTGACTCCGACCAGTCAAAGGTTGCACCTAAGACTATCCTCACTTCAGCTATGAAGAGAGTTGACAATGCGGTATATGATGAGGCTAAGGCTGCACTTGACGGAGAGTACAAGGCAGGTGTTAAGACTTATACATTAAAGGACGGCGGTGTTGATATAGCACCTACAACAGAAAACCTTGACCCTGAGGTTTTGAAGGAAGTTGAAGATGTAAAGGCTAAGATCATTTCAGGTGATATTGTAGTACCTAAGACAAAGGCTGATTTTGAAGCTAAGTACGGTGATATCTACGAGCTTGACTAAACAATATATTCTATCGGGCAGCAATCTATTGCTGCCCCCTTAAATATATCTATGAATTTCGTAGGTATATTTAAGGGTAAACCCTTATAGAATGGAGTAATATGAGAGATATCAACTTAGATAAAGTTAACAAAATCAGAGAGAGTATGCTTGATACCGTAAAGAGTCCGAGTCTTACTCATGAGCAGAAGGTGGCTACTATGGCCAATCATGCAGATTCACTTCTTGAAGTGCTTGATTTGCCTGAAGGGTTGGATGAGCTTCTTAATGCGGAGATAGACAGCCAGTGTATTTGTGATTTGTTTGAGGGTCACGCACCGTTAAGACCGAGATATATAATACCTGACTATGCAAAGTTTATGAGAGAGGGAAGCAAGTTTTTACAGCTTGATCCTCCTAAGGATTTGTACGAGGCATTGAATTCACTGCTTATTTTCTATCGCCATGTTCCGAGCGTAACCAATTTCCCTGTTTATGTAGGTCAATTAGATGAACTACTGGATCCTTTTGTACAGGATATGGACAGAGATTTGGCAAAGAAGATGATAAAGCTGTTCTTTATAAATATGGACAGAACTATTTTGGACTCATTCTCACATGCAAATATCGGACCTAAGGATACATTGGCAGGAAGGATAATTCTTGAGGTGGAGGCCGAGCTTGAGCAGGCGGTACCGAATATCACATTGAAGTACGACCCTGAGGTGACAAGTGACGAGTTTGCACTTATGGCGATAAATACCGCACTTCACAGTGCAAAGCCTCATTTGCAAACCATAAGATGTTTTGCGGTGAGCTTGGAGAAAAGTATGTTATTGCAAGCTGCTATAACGGACTTTTGCTTGGAGGCGGTTCATATACACTTGCAAGAATGATCTTGGGAAATATCGCAAAGAGAGCTAAGAATATCGAAGACTTTAAGACAAACACCTTGCCTTATGTTATGGATATTATGGCAAGATATATGGATGAGAGAATAAAGTTTGAGGTCGAGGAGAGCGGTTTCTTTGAGAACAATTTCCTTGCAAAAGAGGGCTTTATAAGCAGGGATAGATTCTCCGCCATGTTCGGTCTGGTAGGACTTGCCGAGGCTGTAAACATTCTTCTTGAAAAAGAGGGAATAGAGGGCAGATACGGTCACAGCGAGGTGGCCGATAAGCTGGCTGTAGAGATAATGGATATAATAGATGATTTTAATAAAAATCATTTCAACAAGTACTGTGAGGGTACAGACGGACATTTCTTACTTCACGCACAGGTAGGTATTGCAAGTGATGTCAAGGTATCACCGGGAACAAGAATTCCGATAGGTGAGGAACCTACAAATCTTTTGGATCACCTTAAGCATTGTGCCAAGTTCCACAAGTATTTCCCTTCAGGAACAGGTGATATATTCCCTATAGACCTTACAGTACACAAGAATCATGAATATGTACTTGATATTATAAAGGGTGCAATGAAAGAAAATATCAGATACCTTTCATTCTATTCATCAGACTCGGATGTAATCAGAATCACAGGTTATCTTGTAAAGAGATCCGAGATAGAGAAGCTTGAAAAGGGAGAGAGTGTTCTTCAGGATACCACGGCACTGGGTATGGGCGCAAAGCATAACGGCAAGATCCTTGAGAGGAAAGTGCGTTAGTGTACAGTGCCGATGTCAACAAGATAATACCTTTCAGCAGTGTGGACGGACCGGGCAACAGAACAGCCATATTTTTTTGCAGGGCTGCAATTTTCAACTGTAAATACTGCCACAATCCGGAGACAAGAAATCTTTGCATAAACTGTAAGGATTGTGTGCCTACCTGTCCCACAGCCGCACTGAGCGTTAAAGACGGCAAGGTGGCCTTTGAACCGCAAAAGTGTATAGCCTGTGATACCTGTATCAAGGTTTGCAGGCACGGTGCCACTCTGAGGATTGTCAAGATGACCTCTAAAGAGACCTTTGATAAGATATGTGAAAATGTACCTTTTATCAGAGGGATTACTTTTTTTCAGGAGGTGAATGCAGCTTGTATCCTGATTTTTATGAGAGAGGTGTTTACTCTTTGTAAGCAGGCAGGGACTAAGTACAATGATTGACAGCAACGGAGGCATAGACTTTAGAAAGTTTAATGACTTATTGGAAGTTTGTGACGGGAGTGATGCTTGATATTAAAGCGTATGATTATAATGAGCATATAAAAGGTTACCGATGTCGGAAAACGATATTGTACTGAATAATGCAAGATATTTGGCAAAAGATAGGCAAGCTTTTTTTGAAGTAAGGACTGTGGTTGTACCTGAGCTTTTTTTGACTTTAGAAAGACAGTTTATGATACATCAAAGGAGCTTGCTCCTTTCCTTAAAACTATCAAATATAAGGTACAAGATTATCGCGTACAGGAAAAACGGTGTAAGAAAAGAATACAGAGACTTTAGAAGTCCTACAAATGAAGAGATGAATGAAGCTAAAGATATAGCAATAAAAAACGGGTTCAGTGATATTGTGCTGATATAGCAAATATATAAAAGACCTGAATAAGGAGGGAGAATGGACACAGCTGTCGAAATGCAAAACATAGTCAAGAAGTTTGGCGATTTTGTTGCAAATGATGGTATCAATCTCACGGTAAAAAAGGGAGAGGTTCATGCTATTTTGGGAGAGAACGGTGCGGGTAAATCCACACTTATGAATATTTTATACGGTTTATACCATCCCTACTTCAGGAAAAATATTCATAGACGGGAAGGAAACCGCCATCGGTACTCCGCAAAGAGCGATAGATTTGGGAATAGGAATGGTGCATCAGCATTTTATGCTTATACCTCCGTTTACCGTTACCGAAAATATTGCTCTGGGCATGGAAGATACCAAGGGACTTGTATTGGATTTGAAAAAATCAAGAGAAAAGATAGTGGAACTTTCCAAAAAATACGGTCTGGCAGTGGATCCGGACGCCAAGATTGAGGATATCTCTGTAGGTATGCAGCAGAGGGTGGAGATTTTGAAGGTATTATACAGAGGTGCAAAGACTCTTATACTTGATGAGCCTACCGCTTCACTTACACCGCAGGAGATACTTGAACTTATAGATATCATAAAGAGTCTTACAGATGACGGAAAGTCCGTAATACTTATCACACATAAGCTGAAGGAAATAAAGGCCTGTGCCGATTCATGTACTATCATAAGACACGGAAAGTATATAAATACCGTGGATGTAAAGACCACAAGTGAGAGCGAACTGGCCGCAATGATGGTAGGTAGAGATGTCTCATTCAGCGTAGAGAAAGAAAAAAGAGAGCCGGGTGAGGTGGTACTTTGTGTGAAGAATCTTTGTGCAAAGGACTACAGGAAGGCGGATATACTAAAATCTCTTTGTCTTGATGTAAGAAGAGGCGAGATAGTAGGTATTGCCGGAGTCGACGGCAACGGTCAGTCCGAATTGGTGGAGATACTTACAGGACTGAAAAAAAGGCCGAGTCGGGAAGCGTTACCATACTTGGCAAAGGATGCCTTTAATGTAACACCGAGACAGAGTTTTGATATGGGTATTACAAGTATACCTGAGGACAGGCAAAAGCACGGACTTGTACTTGATTTCAGTGTGGCGGAAAAACCTTATACTTCAAAAACTTTGAGAATGAGCCTTTCTCAAAAAAACGGTATACTTAATGAGAAAAATCATAGAGATCACATGCAAACAAGCTTTATAGAAAAGTTTGATATCAGACCGAAAGACAGCGCCAAAAAGGCGGCAAAGACTTTATCGGGAGGAAACCAGCAAAAGGTAATTATAGCCAGAGAGGTGACCAACGATTCGGATCTTTTGATTGCGGTCAATCCGACCAGAGGTCTGGATGTAGGTGCTATTGAGTTTGTGCACAGATATCTGGTGGAGCAAAGGAATAAGAATAAGGCGGTTTTATTGGTATCATTTGAGCTTGACGAGATTATGAACCTTTCAGACAGGATTGAGGTTATATTCGGAGGCCAAATTACAGGTGAAGTCATGGGTGAGGATGCCGATGAGAAGGAACTTGGACTTTTGATGGCAGGAGGAAAAAAAGATGAGTAAGAAAAACGGTATACTTTCAAGCAATGCTTTTTATACTCTTTTATCAATAGTATTGGGATTTATAGTAGGTGCAATTTTACTTTCAGTGGCAAAGATAAATCCTTTAGAAGCGTACAGACAGCTGTTAAAAGGTGTCTTCGGTAAGCCTAAGTTTATGATTTGGTGTCTTATATATGCCGCTCCGCTTATATTTACAGGACTTAGTGTGGCTTTTTCATTTAAGACAGGCGTATTTAATATAGGTGCCGAAGGACAGTTTGTAGTAGGTTCTCTTACCGCCTGTGTAATAGGTATTCTTATAAAAGCACCTGCAATTATACATATACCGCTTTGTTTTATAGGTGCCGCACTTGCAGGAGGTATCTGGGGAGCGATAGTGGGTCTTCTTAAGATAAAAAAAGGTGTGAACGAAGTATTGTCATATATTATGTTTAACTGGATTGCATTCTATCTGTCAAATTTTATAGTGAATTTGACTGTAATACATAAGGAAAGCGGCGGTGAGGCTACAAAGGATATTGCAGGCACTGCAAGAATCTTGGCGCCTAAGTCTATAATAGAGGCAACCGGTGCATCCGCTGCAAACTGGGGATTTATTATAGCTGTTGTATTTGTGATAATTGTTTGGTTTGTGATAAATAAGACCACACTCGGATTTAAGCTTCGTGCAGTAGGTTTCAGTAACAGTGCCGCGCAGTATGCAGGTATAGACACAGGAAAATCATTCCTTACCGCAATGGCGTTTTCAGGAGCTTTGGCAGGGTATCGGAGGTGCGATACAGCTGATGGGTATGAGCGGAAGAATATCACAGTTTTCAGGTCAGGAAGGATACGGTTTTCAGGGAATTACCGTAGCGCTGATAGCTTCTTCAAATCCGATAGCATGTATATTTGCAGGTATCTTCTACGGCGCTATGAAGTATGGCGGAAGTAAGCTTTCACTTGTAAATGCACCTTCAGAGGTTGTGGATATTATAATGGGTGTAATCATATTGTTTATTGCGATATCAAGTTTGTTCAGAAGTATTTTCTTGAATCACGGAAAGAAGGGAGCGGTATAATGGAAGTTTTAATAAAGGATTTAGGGCTTTTGATAAATGCTATATTGATAGCGACTCCTCCGCTTCTTTTGGCGGCTCTGGGATCATGTTTTTCGGAGAGAAGCGGTGTTATAAATATCGGTATTGAAGGTATGATGACAATAGGCGCTTTTATAGGTGCCTGTGTAGCGTATTTCAGCGGTAACGGCTGGCTCGGATTTTTTGCGGGAGGACTTAGCGGTGCAATACTGGGTGTTATTCATGCGGTTGCCTGTATACAGTTCGGAGCGGACCAGACTATATCGGGTACCGCAATAAACTTTATAGGTCCGGGACTTGCGGTATTCCTTTGTAAGGCGATATTTGACAACTCGTCGGATTCACCTGCACTTGATACGGCGTCAAAGCTGCCTAAGCTCTTTGACGGAATGTTCCCTTCAGGATCTTTCGGATACAATGTTTTTTCAACATATATTGTAGCTTATCTTAGTTTTATATTGGTTGCCGTAGTGTGGTTTGTATTCTATAAAACAAAGTTCGGAATGCATCTTAGAGCTGTAGGAGAGCATCCTCAGGCTTGTGCCACTTTGGGAGTTAATGTATATCGTACAAGATATATCTGTGTAATACTTTCAGGCTTTCTTGCAGGACTTGGAGGAGCTTTTGTTACACTGGCTACAGTAAGTCAGTTCAGACCTGCGGTAATAGTGGGACAGGGATTCATTGCCATTGCGGCGGTTATTTTCGGAAAGTTTAAGCCTCAGGGAGCTTTCAAGGCTTGTCTGCTCTTTGGACTTTGTAACGGTATCAAGGCTTTGCTTGGAGCAGGTAATGCGGTATCACCGAACCTTGTGTCGATGATTCCTTATGTAGTTACAATACTTGCGCTGGTATTTGTAGTAGGAAGTACAAGAGTACCGGCAGCAAACGGTAAGCCTTTCTTAAAGGCAAGATAGGGGGAAAGATGTTATCAACAAAATTATTTGATCATACAATATTGAAGGCGGACGCCACAAGAAAAGATGTAAAAAGAGTATGTGATGAGGCTATGGCATACAGTTTTTGTTCTGTATGTGTGAACTCATACTATGTGCCTTATGTTGCAAATCTTTTGCACGGAAGTGATGTAAAGATTTGCAGTGTGGTAGGATTTCCTTTGGGTGCAATGTCTACAAGAGCAAAGGCGCTTGAGGCAAAGATTGCCGTGATGGACGGTGCCGATGAGATAGATATGGTAATAAATGTCGGCGCACTCAAGGACAGAGATTATTCCGTTGTTTTGGAAGATATTAAGGCTGTAAAAGAAGCTTGTGGAGAGCATATTTTAAAAGTTATTATAGAGACCTGTCTGCTTACCGATGATGAGAAGGTAAAGGCATGTGAACTTGCAAAGGAAGCCGGAGCCGATTTTGTAAAGACTTCTACAGGTTTTAGCAGTGCCGGTGCAAAGGTTGAGGATGTCAGACTTATGAGAGAGACTGTAGGCCCCGATATGGGTGTAAAAGCCAGCGGCGGAATACATGATAAGGAGTTTGCCAAGGAATTGGTGGATGCAGGTGCCAACAGGCTTGGAACAAGTGCAACCATTGAGATAGTGGAATCTGCCTTTTATGATATGGGTTAATTTATGAATAAAGAAGAAATTTTAAAGTTGCCCAAGCTTGACTTACATTGTCATCTGGACGGCTCACTTTCAAAGACCTTCCTTGAAAATACACTTGGAAGAAAATTCAGCATGAGTGAACTCTCGGTCAGTATGGAGTGTTCAAGTTTGGTGGAGTATCTTGAGAAATTCGATATTCCGCTAAGCGCTATGAACTCAAAGGAAAATATAAAGCAGGCCGCTCTTGAGGTGATGAAGCTTGCAGCAGATGAAAATGTAAGGTATATCGAGATACGGTTTGCACCGCTTTTATCGGTTACGGACAGCCTAAGCATTGAAGATGTTATAGAGTCCGTAATAGCAGGAATCAATGAGGGCAACAGGCTTTACGGTATATATGGTAATGCCATATGCTGTGCTATGACTCACCATGATATAGAAGCAAGCAAGTCAATGTTTAAGGTCGCAAGAGAGTACTACAATGCAGGTGTGGCAGGACTTGACTTGGCAGGTGATGAGGCAAGTCATCCTATAAAAGAGTTTAGTGAGCTTTTTAAGTATGCCAAAGATCTCGGTATGAATTTTACAATTCATGCAGGTGAAGCGGGACCTAAGTCCAATATAGAGGGCGCTATAGAGTACGGCGCCAAAAGAATAGGACACGGTATCGCCATGAGAGATGATGAAAGACTTTTAAATCTCGCAAAGGAGAGAGGCATCGGTATTGAAATGTGTCCGATAAGCAATTATCAGACAAAAGCGGTAGGTAAGAAGGATATTTATCCTTATTCAGACTATATAAAAAGAGGTCTGCTTGCCACTGTCAATACAGATAACAGACTGGTAAGCAATACAAGCATTACAGATGAGATATTATTTTTGCAAAACAAAAATATGATAAATGATGCCGAGATATTGCAGGGAATAAAGAATGCAATAGAAGTTTCATTTGCAAGTGATGATATTAAAGATATGCTTTTAAAAGAGCTTGGCAAACAGGTATTATTATGAAGAAATATAAGAGAGTTTTTTTGTTGTTGTTTTTGGATTCTTTGGGTATCGGTGCAATGCCTGATGCGGCTAAGTTCGGAGATGCAAATACCGATACCTTCGGACATATAGTAAGAGAATACGGCAAAACTGAATATTCCGAATCTAAAGAAGCTCGGAATGTACAATCTTCATCCGGTTGAAGGAGAGCCCGGCGTGGAAAAGCCGCTTGGAAGATATTGCAGGATGGAAGAGATGAGTAACGGTAAGGATACTATGACCGGTCACTGGGAGATGATGGGTCTTAGAATCGAAAAGCCGTTTCAGACATTTACAGATACAGGTTTCCCGAAGGAGCTTATAGACGAGCTTGAAAAAAGATGCGGTAAGAGAGTAATAGGCAATAAGTCTGCTTCAGGTACAGAGATACTTGAGGAACTTGGAGAAGAAGAGATAAATACCGGAGCGATGATTGTATACACATCTGCCGATTCCGTGCTTCAAATATGTGGAAATGAAGAGACTTTTGACCTTCAAAATCTGTATAGATGCTGTGAGATTGCCAGAGAGCTGACAATGAAGGATGAGTGGAAGGTCGGAAGGGTTATTGCAAGACCTTATATCGGTAAGAAAAAAGGTGAGTTTAAAAGAACTTCCAACAGACATGACTACGCACTTAAACCTTTCGGCAGAACCGCTCTCAATGTATTAAAGGATAACGGATTTGATGTTATCTCTATCGGAAAGATAAATGATATATTTGTAGGAGAGGGTATCACAAAAGCGCTTCATTCAGACTCAAGTGTTCACGGTATGGAACAGACTATTGATATGCTTTCAGAAGATTTTACAGGTCTTTGCTTTACGAATCTTGTGGATTTTGACGCACTTTGGGGCCACAGAAGAGATCCGATAGGCTATGCAAAAGAGATTGAGAAGTTTGATGAAAAGCTTGGTGAGTTCATTGAGAAGATGAATGATGACGATCTTTTAATACTCACTGCTGACCACGGAAACGATCCTACTCACACCGGAACTGACCATACAAGAGAGGCTGTATTCTTTATGTCATACTCAAAGAAGTTTGACGGAGGAAAACTGCTTGATACTACAAATACATTTGCTGTAATAGGTGCAAGTGTTGTGGACAACTTTGATTTAAAGATGCCTGAGGGTACTATAGGATACAGTATTTTAGATAAGTTATAAGGGAGGCTTTATGAATCCGGTTTTTGAAAAAGTTAAAAAAAGCTATGACTATATAAGATCCGTCACAGATTTTACACCTGAGGTGGCACTGGTGCTTGGCTCAGGACTCGGTGAGTTTGCAAAGCATATGAAAGTGGAATGTGAGATACCTTATAGTGATATTGAAGGTTTCCCTGTGTCCACGGTAGCAGGTCATGACGGAAGGTTTCTTTTCGGTACTGTAGAAGGCGTAAAGACAGTCATCATGAAGGGCAGAGTACATTACTATGAGGGCTACCCTGTAACAGATGTTGTACTTCCTACCAGACTTATGATAATGCTCGGAGCAAAGAAGCTTATTCTTACAAATGCGGCAGGCGCGGTAAATACTCATATAAGCCGGGTGATTTGATGCTTATTACAGACCATATCTCAACTATAGTTCCGTCACCTCTTATCGGTGAGAATATTGAGGAGTTCGGCACAAGATTCCCTGATATGAGTCATGTATATTCACAGAGATTGCTTGATGTTGCAAGAAATTCTGCCAAGGAAATAGGTATTACTTTAAGAGAAGGCGTTTATATGCAGTTTAGCGGACCTGCCTATGAGACACCGGCAGAGGTGAAACTTGCAAGAATTTTGGGTGCCGATGCGGTAGGTATGTCAACAGCTATCGAAGCGATAGCCGCTAACCATATGGGGGCTGAGATTTGCGGTATCTCATGTTTTACAAATATGGCTGCCGGAATCCTTGACAAGCCGTTAGACCACAAGGAAGTATCGGAAGCTGCAAACAAAGTCTCAAATATCTTTGAAGGACTTGTAAAAAATATAATAAAGAATATGTAAAAAAAGGAGGCTGTGCGCCTCCATAATATTTGTATCGAGAGCTAATAGATGAGCTTTTTGATGCTAATGTCTGCAATGACAAAGGATGACAGATTTGAAGAAACAATAAATGAGCTTAGCAGAAAGGAGAGTGTAACAATGTGTGAGGTACTTGATAAAGTAGAAGCAAGAGGCAGAAAAGAAGGTGTGATAAGTGTGCTTATATCCTTGGTAAAGGACGGTATATTAAGTATATCTGAAGCTGCGAAAAGGGCGGATATGAGTGAAGAAAGTTTTAAAGAGTATCTGGAATCTTAACTGTTATCGATTTAAATATAAACTCACAGAAGCTACAGTTGTGTTATAATAAGCATACAAAATTAAAGGAGGTTGCATTATGAATGCACATGATATTTTGAATAATCCCTTTTTAAATAAGGGAACTGCTTTTACACTTGAAGAGCGTAAAGAACTTGGCTTAGTTGGAGTTTTGCCACCTTATGTGCAAACTTTGGAGGAGCAAGCGGCACAAACCTATGCTCATTTTTCTAAAAAAGCAACAAACTTGGAAAAACGCTTGTTCTTGATGGAAATCTTCAATACTAATCGCACCTTGTTTTACTATCTTTTTAGCCAACACATTGCCGAATTCAATCCGATTGTTTATGATCCAACGGTTGCAACTACGATTGAAAATTACAGTGATTTGTTTGTTGATACGCAATATGCAGGCTATTTAGACATTAACCACCCTGAAAATATAGAAGCTACCCTTAAGAATGCGGCCGGAGACCGTAATATTAGACTTATTGTTGTGACAGATGCGGAAGCAATTTTAGGTATTGGTGACTGGGGAACCAATGGTGTGGATATTTCAGTTGGAAAGCTTATGGTTTACACAGGAGCGGCCGGTATTGACCCTGCAACTGTTTTACCTTTGGTCATTGATGCCGGAACTAACCGTAAAGAATTGCTGGAAAATCCTAACTATCTTGGGAACCGCCATGAGCGTGTACGTGGAGACCGTTATTATGATTTTATTGATCAGTTTGTACAAACAGCTGAACGACTTTTCCCTAAGCTCTACTTACACTGGGAAGATTTCGGTCGTCTAAATGCTGCCAATATTCTCAACAAGTACAAGGATAAAATTCCTACTTTCAATGATGATATCCAAGGAACAGGTATTGTCACACTGGGTGGTATTTACGGATCATTAGATATTAGTGGTGAAAAATTAACAGACCAAATCTATCTTTGCTTTGGCGGTGGAACAGCAGGTGCAGGAATTGCATCACGTGTTCTCAGTGAAATGATTACAGAAGGACTCTCTGAGGAAGAGGCTTACAAACGTTTCTTTATGGTAGATAAACAAGGTCTTCTTTTTGATGATATGGATGATTTGACACCTGAGCAACGCCCATTTGCAAAGAAGCGTTCTGACTTTGCTAATGCTGACAAGCTAACAGACTTGCTTGAAGTTGTAAAGACGGTTAAACCGACAATCTTGGTAGGAACATCAACACAACCTAATACCTTTACAAAAGAGGTTGTTGAGGCTATGTGTCAAAACACTGAGCATCCAATTATTTTCCCGCTTAGTAATCCAACTGAGCTGGCAGAAGCAAGTGCTAAAGACTTGATTGAGTGGTCTGATGGAAAGGCTTTTGTAGCGACAGGAATACCTTCCGACAATGTGGATTATAAAGGGGTATCTTATCAGATTGGTCAGGCTAATAATGCTCTTATCTATCCTGGTCTGGGACTTGGAATGCTTGCTTCAGAAGCTAAGCTCTTGACAGATGAAATGATTGGTGCAGCTGCACATTCATTGAGCGGTATAGTTGATTCAGGTAAACCGGGTGCACCTGTCTTTGCCGCCATTTGCTTATGTGGCAGAAGTTTCAAGTAAAAGTAGCGGAAGCGGTTGCTAAAAAAAGCTCAAGAGCAGGGATTGGCACAAAGTCAAGAAACCGATATGAAGAAAGCTGTCAGTGAACTTAAGTGGTATCCAAAGTACTGAGAAGTAGTATAGAGTATGGTTTTTGACTTCAATTGAAAGTATTATTCCCTATTATAGTCCTTATAATTTTCGGGACTATTTCTTGCAGGCACAAGGAATTATAAGTACTCTTGTTTTACCGGTAAATGATGGTATATTAAGTATATCTGAAGCTGCGAAAAGGGCGGATATGAGTGAAGAAAGTTTTAACCGGTATCTAAAGTCTTAATAATTATAGATTTGAATTACAAACTCACAGAATCAAAATGAAAGTTTTGTTCTGTGAGTTTTATTATATGCGTAACTGTAGAGGTTTTGTATAACAGTAAAAAAATTTTTGATAGAAATGAATATTATTTCAATGCTTTTGCCCTTGTCTTTTTGTTGAATTCATTATAAAATAATAAAAGATTGTTTTGTATTTAACAATATAATTATACTGAGGTAATGGAGGTTAGTATATGGCTCAAACAGGCGTTTTGCCTATGAAACGAATTGAAGAATTGCTGGATACCGGAAGTTTTGTGGAAATTGGCTCATATATAAGCGCAAGGAACACAGATTTTAATCTGTCACATAAAGATACCCCGAAGGACGGAGTGTATACAGGTTACGGTACGATTGACAGTAAGTTGGTATATATATACAGTCAGGATGCCGCAGTGCTTGGCGGATCTATAGGAGAGATGCACGCAAAGAAGATAGTTTCACTATATGATATGGCTATGAAGATGGGAGCACCGGTTATAGGGCTTATCGACTGTGCCGGACTTAGACTTGAGGAGTCCTTTGACGCTTTGGATGCATTCGGACAGATATATGCGGCACAGACAAAGGCAAGCGGAGTGATACCGCAAATTCAGGCAGTCTTCGGTCTTAGCGGCGGCGGAATGGCCGTCAGCAACGGGCTGAGTGATTTTGTATTTATGGAGCAGGACAAAGCAAGAGTATTTGTGAATTCACCGAATGCGATTGATAACAACTCTCAGGATAAAAACGACTATTCAAGCGCAAAGTTTCAGTCCGAGGCGACAGCGCTTATAGATTTTATCGGAAATGAGAGTGAGATACTTTCAGGTATCAGAGAGCTTATATCCATACTCCCTGCAAACAATGAAGACGATATGTCATATATTGAGTGCAACGATGATTTAAACAGAGTTACACCTGAGCTTGAAGCAAGTATAAAGGACCCTGCAGTTGCGGCAAAGATAATTTCAGACAGCTTTTATTTGCTTGAAGTAAAGAAAAATTTTGCAAAAGATATGTTCACAGGATTTATCAGACTCAACGGAAATACTGTAGGTGTTGTGGCAAACAGAAGAGCTTTGTTTGATGAAAAAGGGCGAGACTTTACAGGAATTTGACAATGTATTGTCACATCAGGGAGCGGACAAAGCTGCCGAGTTTATAAACTTTTGTGATGCCTTCAATATACCTCTTTTGACATTGGTGGATGTAAAGGGATACAGAGCTACAAAGTGTACTGAAAAGAGAATACCTAAGGCGGGAGCAAGGCTTACATATGCATATGCAAATGCTACAGTTCCTAAGGTAAGCCTGATAGTAGGTGATGCGATAGGCAGCGCTTCACTTTCAATGAACTCAAAGTCAATCGGTGCTGATATGGTATTTGCATGGGAAAGTGCAAAGATGGGCATGATGAATGCAAGTGAAGCTGTAAAAGATCATGTATTCAAAAGAGATTGATGCAAGTGACGATGCGGTTGCAACTATTGAGGAAAAGACAAAAAGGAGTATGAGAATCTGCAAAACTCTGTGGTATATGCCGCAAGAAGAGGATATGTAGACGATATTATCACTGTAGCAGATACAAGAAAGAGAATTTTAGCCGCATTTGAGATGCTTTTCACAAAGAAGGAAGAAAATCCATATAAGAAGCACGGATCATTTTAGAGGTGAATCATGAAGAGAATGAAAAGATTTTTATATTTATGTCTGTTTGTGATTGCGATGCTTACGCTTGGTGCCTGCGGAAAGAAAAGTAACAGTGATACACAAATTCCCGATCAGCTTAATGAACAGCTTAAGCAACAAGGTGAGGGGCTTTTAACTCAGCTATATCAGATGGATGAGAAACAGCTTGCTCAGGTAATAGACAGTGCACAAAAAAGCGATCAGGCCGCATTCATAGAGGGGCTTAAAAACTTTGAAGCAAGTAAAGAGACGGTAGGAGCTTTGAAGGGAATTGATGATACCAAGGTTACATTTTCAGACGGTAAACTATGTTGTTAAGATAAAGTATACCGGAGATAAGAGAAAGTCGGAGATGACGCTTGGATTTGATTCAAAGACCAATAATGTATCCGTATTTTCCATTACGCCTAAGTACAGTGTGGTTGAAAATATGGAAAAGGCCGCATTAAACACAGTACTTGGAATGGGAACGGTATTTGTTATACTGATTTTCATATCATTCCTGATAAGCTTGTTTAAGCATATCAATACATTTGAAAATAAGTTAAAGTCTAAAAAGCGATAAAAGAGCCTGTAAAAGAAGTAGTCGATGTAAAAACTGAAGGTGAGAATCTTTGTGACGATTTGGAATTGGTAGCGGTTATTACGGCGGCTATAGCCGAGTTTAGCGGAAACGACGCGTCAAGCTTAATTGTTCGCTCAATAAAGAGAGTTAAGAGATAGTGGAGGTTAAAATGAAAAATTATACTATTACTGTAAACGGTAAATCATATGAAGTATCTGTAGAAGAAAGAGGGGGAGCAAGTGCTCCTGTTACAACTGCGTCAGCACCTGTAGCACCTGCAGTTAAGGCTGCACCTGCATCAAGCGGCAGTGAAGGCAGAGTAAAGGTGGTTGCACCTATGAGCGGCAAAATCCTCGGAGTAAAGGTAAGTGTAGGGCAAGCGGTTAAAAAAGGTGAAGTAGTAGCCGTTTTAGAGGCTATGAAGATGGAAAATGATATAGTGGCACTTGAGGACGGCACTATTGCAAGTATAAATGTAAATGTTGGAGACAGCGTTGAGACTAATCAAACTCTTGTAACAATCAACTAGTAACCGGAGGAGAAAAATGGATTATATATTAAATACATTATCCAATTTGATTGCTCAGACTGCATTCATGAATCTTACCTTCGGCAATCTTATAATGATTTTTGTTGCCTTTATATTTCTGTATTTGGCAATCAAAAAGGGATTTGAGCCGCTTTTGTTGGTTCCGATTGCCTTCGGTATGTTACTTGTAAATATCTACCCTGATATAATGATAAAGCCTGAGAATTCTACAAATGGAGTTGGAGGTCTGCTTCATTACTTCTATGTTTTGGACGAATGGAGTATATTGCCTTCACTGATATTCATGGGTGTAGGAGCACAGACGGATTTCGGTCCGCTGATTGCAAATCCCTAAGTCGTTCTTACTTGGTGCGGCTGCACAGTTCGGAATCTATGCGGCTTACTTTATAGCAATACTTATGGGATTTAATGATAAGGCCGCAGCGGCTATATCCATTATAGGTGGTGCCGACGGACCTACTTCAATATTCCTTGCAGGTAAGCTCGGACAGACTGAGTATCTCGGACCTATTGCGGTGGCTGCATATTCATATATGGCTTTGGTGCCTATCATACAGCCGCCTATTATGAAGTTCTTTACCACAGATGAGGAGAAGAGAATCAAGATGGAGCAGCTTCGTCCTGTATCACAGCTTGAGAAGATACTTTTCCCTATAATAGTTACGGTAGTGGTATGTCTTATACTTCCTACTACAGCTCCTCTTGTAGGTATGCTTATGCTCGGTAATCTTTTCAAAGAGAGCGGTGTTGTAAAGCAGCTTACAGAGACTGCTGCAAATGCAATGATGTATATCGTAGTTATCTTACTTGGAACCAGTGTTGGTGCCACTACAAGTGCGGAGGCTTTCCTAAAGGTTACAACATTAAAGATTGTGGCTCTCGGACTTATAGCATTTGCCTTCGGTACCTGGGCAGGAGTTGTATTCGGTAAGATAATGTGTAAGGTTACAGGCGGTAAGGTAAATCCGCTTATCGGTTCGGCAGGAGTATCTGCGGTGCCGATGGCGGCAAGAGTTTCACAAAAGGTAGGTGCGGAGTATGACCCTACAAACTTCCTTTTGATGCATGCTATGGGACCTAATGTGGCAGGTGTTATCGGTACGGCTGTAGCGGCAGGAACCTTTATGGCAATATTTGGAATAGTATAAGGAGGGATTATGGCAGAAATTAAGAAAAAGCCTGTTCAGATAGTTGAGACTGTGCTTCGTGACGCACATCAGTCTTTAGTAGCTACCAGAATGACTACAGAACAGATGCTTCCTATAATAGATAAGATGGATAAGGTCGGCTACAAGGCTGTAGAATGTTGGGGTGGTGCTACATTTGACGCCTCACTCAGATTCTTACATGAAGATCCTTGGGAGAGACTTCGTAAGTTCAAAGACGGATTCAAAAATACCAAGCTTCAGATGCTCTTTAGAGGGCAGAATATCCTTGGATACAATCATTATGCAGATGATGTTGTAGAGTACTTTGTTCAAAAGTCGGTTGCAAACGGTATTGATATCATTCGTATATTTGATGCACTCAATGATATAAGAAATTTAAAGACAGCTGTAAATGCTGCAAACAAGGAAAAAAATGCGGAAGTTCAGATAGCACTTTGCTATACTTTGGGTGATGCATACACACTTGAGTATTGGAAAGATATTGCAAAGAGAATAGAGGATATGGGTGCGGATTCACTTTGTGTTAAGGATATGGCAGGTCTTTTGACACCGTATGCCGCAGAGGAGCTTATAGGAAGCCTTAAGGAATCCACCAAGCTGCCTATAGAGCTTCACACTCACTATACTGCAGGTCTTGCATCAATGTCACTTTTAAAAGGCGGTGGAGTCGGGTTGTGATATTATTGATACTGCAATTTCACCTTTTGCACTGGGCACTTCACAGCCTGCTACAGAGGTTATGGTGGAAACATTTAAGGGAACACCTTATGATACAGGTCTTGATATAAATCTTTTATCTGAGATAGCAGACTACTTCAGACCTATCAGAGAAGAGTTTTTAAAGAGCGGACTTCTAAACCCTAAGGTACTGGGTGTGAATATCAACACATTAAAATATCAGGTTCCGGGAGGTATGCTTTCAAACCTTATAAATCAGTTAAAAGAAGCAGGTAAGGAAGATAAGTACAGAGAGGTTTTGGAGGAGATTCCAAGAGTTAGAAAAGACTTCGGAGAACCGCCACTTGTTACACCTTCATCACAGATAGTGGGTACACAGGCTGTTATGAATGTGCTCTCAGGTGAGAGATATAAGTTGGTTCCAAAGGAATCAAAGAAGATAATGCTTGGAGAGTTCGGACAGACTATCAAGCCGTTTAATAAAGAAGTACAAAAGAAGATAATAGGAGATGAGAAGCCTATTACCTGCAGGCCGGCAGATCTTATTGCGCCACAGCTTCCTGAATTTGAGAAGCAGGTTGCAAAGTGGAAAGAGCAGGATGAAGATGTGCTTACATATGCACTTTTCCCAAAGGTAGCTGAGGAGTTCTTTGAGTACAGAGCAGCACAAAAGACAAAAGTGGATATGACTAAAGCAGACAAAGAAGCAGGAGCATATCCGGTATAGGTAAAATAGTATTCAAAAAAATCCCTTACTTAATGTGGGGGATTTTTTTATGTAAGTGAAAATGAGAGAAATAAAGAGAAAAGTTTTTAAAACAATTTAGCAGTGCCAGAATTATTCTGTTTGGATTTATTATTATGATATTTGTAGGGGCAAGTATTCTAAGTTTGCCTATTTCATCAAGAAGCGGAGAATTTACACCGTTTATAGATGCTTTATTTACAGCTACAAGTGCAAGCTGTGTTACAGGCCTTATAGTATATGACACCGCTACACATTGGTCGGTATTTGGGAAAATTATAATAATAGCTATGATACAATGCGGAGGACTCGGTGTTGTAACGATGTTAACCGTATTTACTCAGGTTACAGGCAAAAAAATAGGACTAAGAGACAGAGCCACATTACAAAGCGCACTTTCAGCACCGCAAATTGGCGGTATTGTCAGACTTACAAGTTTTATATTTAAAGCGACTATTATTATAGAGATGATTGGTGCACTCCTTATGTTCCCAAGGTTTATGAAAGATTTTGGGATAACAAAGGGAATATATTATTCTGTATTTCATTCTATATCTGCATTTTGTAATGCAGGTTTTGATTTGATGGGTGATGTAAGCAAATTTTCATCTTTGACAAAGTATCAATCCGATATAATGATAAATATAACAATAATGTTATTGATACTGATAGGAGGTCTGGGTTTTCTTATATGGAAGGATATATTTGATTACAGGTTTGATATAAAAAGATATTCCACTCAAACTAAGATAGTGCTTACAATGACATTTATTTTGGTATTGTTTCCGTCTATATTATTTTTCTTTACAGAATTTAGCACTTTGGACATCAAGACAAGAGTGCTCTCAAGTTTATTTCAGGCGGTTACACCAAGGACTGCAGGATTTAATACTATAGATTATACGAAGTTTAGTGACAACGGTATAGCAATGACTGTTATATTAATGCTTATAGGCGGAGGTTCAGGTTCTACCGCCGGAGGTATTAAGATGAGCACCGTATTTATTTTAGCTGTTACAATGTGTTCCATTTTAAAACAGGACAAGGAAGTAGCGGTATTTAAGAAAAGAATTGAGCCGGATATAATAAAAAATGCAGTTGCTGTACTGGTTTTGGATGTTGCTTTATTTATAGCAGGGTCCATGCTGATAAGCGGTATAGAGGGATTTTCGCTGAAAGAAACAATGTTTGAGTCCGCATCCGCAGTCGCAACGGTCGGCTTAACTTTGGGAATTACCCCACATCTTGGAACAGTTTCAAAACTTTTATTAATATGTATGATGTATATCGGAAGAGTAGGAGGTATAACGCTTATATTTGCGGCAGTTACTCCTAAAAATAGCGGAAATGCAAGATATCCTAAGGATCAGGTAGCGGTAGGATAAATTTTATAGAAGGTGAATTATGAAAAGTTTTTTAGTAATAGGAGTAGGACGTTTTGGACGTCATTTATGTAAAAAGTTGTATGAACTTGGATATGATGTAATGGCTATAGACAGAAATGAGGACTGTATTGAGCCGGTGCTGCCTTATACCTTAAATTCAATGATAGGAGACAGTACAAAGAGCGAGTTTATAAAATCAATCGGTGTAAGCAATTTTGATACCTGTTTTGTGGCAATAGGTGATGATTTTCAAACTTCACTTGAAACAACGTCACTTCTTAGTGAGTGTGGAGCAAAATATGTGGTGTCCAGAGCGTCCAGAGATACGCAAGCAAAATTTCTTTTAAGAAACGGTGCCGATGAGGTTGTTTATCCTGAAAGGCAACTTGCTGAATGGAGTGCTATAAGATACAGCTCAAATAATATTTCAAATTATATAGAGTTACCGGGAGAAAATTCAATATTTGAATGTAAGGTACCTAAAAGCTGGGAGGAAAAAACCGTATTGGAGCTTGATATAAGGAAAAAATACAAAGTTAATATTATGGGAATAAAAAAAGGTGATAACTGGTATATGACTATTACTCCACAGACAAAGTTTGAAAAGGATCAGGATATAATGGTTTACGGAGCAAATAAGTATTTGGAAAAGTTTTTACATTTTGATTCAAGCAATTTTACAACTGAAGAAGAGGCAAAAGATAATGGTTGATGATATTTCTATTAGATTTGCAAAACCTGAGGATGCTAAAGAGCTGCTTAAAATATACGCATATTATGTAACGGATACGGCAATATCATTTGAAACAGAAGTACCAAGTGAGGAAGAGTTTAAATTAAGAATAGAAGAGGTTTCAAAAAGCTATCCGTTTATTGTTGCCTGTAAGGATGATGAAATACTGGGATATGCCTATTTGCATTCATTTGTAGGAAGAAAAGCTTATGAATTGAGTGCAGAGACTACCATATACCTAAATCCGGATAAGAAGAAAATGGGTATAGGCAAAAAATTATACTCGGTCTTGGAGGATATAGCAAAGGCGCAGAATATAACAAATTTATATTCATGTATCGGTTATGTGGATAAAGAGGATGAATATTTAAATAATAACAGTGTGCAGTTTCATGAACATATCGGGTTTAGAATGGTTGGAAAATTTGAAAACTGCGGACATAAGTTTCGGCAGATGGTATCATATGGTGTGGATGGAGAAGATAATAGGAGAACATAAAGAAATTAAAGAGTTTTTAAAAGTATTCGGATATAAAAAAAGTTTTTTTCAGTAAAAAAATCATATCTAAAGAAAAAAATTCGCCTCCATATAATTGGAGGCGAAAAAAATATTAAAGTACATTTCGTATTCTTTTTACAGCTTCAACGGTATTCTCATGTTTTCCGAATGCTGTAAGTCTAAAGTAGCCGTTTCCGCCCGGACCGAATCCCTCTCCCGGAGTTCCGACAACATTTGCCTTTTCAAGAAGAAAATCAAAGAAATCCCATCCTGTCATATTGTCAGGTGTCTTTAACCAAATATAAGGGGCATTGATACCGCCAAAGAGTTTAAGGTTTGTATCCTTTAACCCGTTCAATATTGTGTCACAGTTTTGCATATAGTAGTTGACCAATCCTTTAACTTCCTCTTGGCCTTGTGCAAAGTAAACAGCTTCACCGGCTCTTTGTACAATATAAGGTGCGCCGTTATATTTTGTGCCGTGGCGTCTTGCCCACATATCATGAAGTGAGTAGCCGTTCATGATCAAATCTTTCGGAACTACCGCATAGCCCAGACGCAGACCTGTAAAACCTGCAGTCTTTGAAAAGGAGCGAAGTTCAATGGCACAGGTCTTTGCACCTCTGCATTCATAGATTGAATGTGGTACATCGTCTTCTCTTATATATGCCTCGTATGCGGCGTCATATATAATCACAGATTTACTTGCATTGGCTGCATCAACCCACTTTTGTAGTTCACTTTTTTTCATAGTGGCACCGGTAGGGTTGTTCGGGAAACAAAGATAAATAATATCAGGCATAACGTCAGGCAAGTTCGGAGCAAAATTGTTTTCGACACTGCACAGCATATATGTGATATTTGAAAATTTGCTTAAATCGGCGATATAGTCGCCTGCACGACCTGCCATAACATTGGAGTCTACATATACAGGATATACAGGGTCACATACGCCTACAGTATTGTCAAGAGAAAAAAGCTCCTGAATATTTCCCGAATCACATTTTGCACCGTCAGATATAAAGATTTCGTCAGCAGAAATATCACAGCCGCGTTTCAAAGTCATTCTTTGCAATAGCTTCACGAAGGAAACTATAACCAAGATCAGGAGCGTATCCTCTAAAAGTTTCTTCATGTGACATCTCGTCAACCGAAGTATGAAGTGCGTCTATAACACTTTTTGTAAGTGGTCTTGTAACATCACCGATACCGAGACGGATAATATCCTTGTCAGGATTTGCATTCTTATAATTTTCTATTTTCTTTGCAATGGCGGAAAATAAATAACTGCCGGGAAGTTTCTGAAAATTTGTATTGATTTTTAACATTTAGTACTCCTTTATATTGAAGTTTATGACTTTTTAAGTCTGTACTTTAAATCTAAATTTTTTTACAATGTCAATAAGAATTTTTAAAAAAATCGTATTTAAAAAAATCTGAAATAAGTTATTCTATTATATTGACATTTAAAACGGTATTGTGATTAAATACACTCAGAAACAATATTTCTTTAAATAAAAATATTTTTTTTGAAACAATATTTTATTTTTAAGTTGCTAGGAGATTTTTATGAGAGAAGAAGATTATCAGGTTTCTTTTTGAAATAATTGCTACGGCAGGTGACAGCAAGGGATATTCAATGGATGCTATATGTGATGCCAGAGACGGTAAGTTTGACTCGGCAAATGAAAAAATCAATGAGGCTAAACAAAAGACTTTCAAAAGCACATGAGCTTCAAACCGATATGATTGCACAGGAGGCAGGCGGAGATCCGGTACCGGTAAACATTATTCTGATACATTCACAGGATCATTTGACTATGGCGAATGTAGCCGAAGAGTTGGCTGAGGAAATGGTTTCACTTTATAAAAACGATATATGATATGAAGGCTGAGATCGAGGAGTTGAAGAAAAAGATAAAATAACTATATTCTATAATTTGGAGGTAGTACGTGGACATAGTATTGCGAATAAAAGAGGAATATAGGAAACTTACAAAGTCTGAAAAGAAAGTGGCTGATTATTTCATAGAGAATTATAAGGATGCTATAAATGAGAGTACGCAGTCTATAGCGGTTGCTACAGATACTTCTCCGGCTACCGTAATCAGATTTGTAAAAACATTGAAGTTTGACGGACTTCAACAGCTTAAGCTTGCGATTGCGGCGGATATGGACTCACAAAAGCCTGATATTACAGATGAGATAATACATCAAAAGGACGGACTTAGTGAGATCGTTGAAAAGAATAAGAGAAATCTGATAAACAGTATTGAAAGGCTATACGCACTTATGGATTTGGAAACTGATAGAAAAGAGTGTGGATGCCATAGACTCCGCAAAAAAGGTGTATCTTTTCGGAGTCGGTGCAAGCGGTATTGTTTGTTATGATATCAATTATAAGCTTTCAAGAATCGGTAAGAATGTAGTCTTTAATAATGACATACATTTGCAGTTGGTGAACTTAAACTTCATAACGAAGGAAGATGCCTGTGTCTGTGTAAGTTACAGCGGCAATACAAAGGAGACTGTACTTGTTGCCGAAATTGCAAAAAAAGCCGGTGCAAAGACGGTAGGTATATGTTGTTACGGAAGAAACGAGCTTTCAAAGATTTGTGATATCACCTTGAGAGTTCCGCATGATGAGAGAGAATTAAGACTCGGTGCTATTTCAAGCCGTAATACAACACTTACACTTTTGGATACCATTTATCTGGCTATAACACACAGACATTATCCGGATGTGCTTAACGATATCGAATCTACAAGAGATTTGATTAAGAAACTTAGAGACTGATTTTATAAAGGAAGTGAAAAAATGAGAATGCTTTGGGGAGGTGCAAGCGCCTCAAGTCAATATGAGGGCGGATTTGATCTTTTTAATAAGGGTATTGATACACAGGACTGTAGAAGATATGTAAAAAGAACAGACAACGCCACCACATCTACAAGACTTTTAACAAAGGCTGATATAGAGAGGGCAAAACATCCTTTAGAGGGAGACTTTTTCCCGGGAAGAAAGGGCAGTGAAGGACTCTCACATATAGATGAAGATATAGAGTACCTCAGTGAGCTTGGAATAGATATATACAGGATTTCAATTGCATGGTCGAGGATATTTCCTACAGGAGAGGAAGAGACTCCTAATGAAGATGCCCTTAAGATGTACGGAGATATTTTAAAGAAACTTAAGTCAAAGGGAATCAAGATATATCTGAGTCTTACACATTATGCACTTCCGCTTGCCTTGGTGGAAAAATACGGCGGCTGGAAAAACAGAAAGCTTGTCGATTTGTATTTAAAATATGCAAAGGTTATATTTGAGAGGTTTAAAGAGTATCTTGATTTTGTAGTACCTTTCAATGAGATAAATACCGGATTTTTCAGCCCTTTCAACGGACTTGGACTTCTAAGAGATGAAGATTTGGGCGGCAGTGGATATGATTTGAACGATATATTTGCAGGACTTCACAATCAGTTTATCGCTTCAGCAAAGGTAATAGAGCTTGGAAGAAAGATGCTTGATGTTAAGTTCGGCTGTATGGCGGCTTGTTTTTGCTACTACGGTTACTCATGTAATCCGCTTGATCAGTTGAAAACATTACAGTACGAGCAGGTAAATCAGTGGTTCTTTACAGATGTTTTGGCGGCAGGTGAGTATCCTTACTATATGAAGAAGTACTTTAGAGAAAACAATGTGAAAGTGGAGTTTTTATCGGGAGATGAAGAACTTCTGAAAAACAATACAGCCGATTTTGTGGGATTTTCATACTATCAGTCAAATGTGTGCGCATCCGAGGAAATGGAAAAGACAGCAGGTAATCTTGTGGTAAGTACAAAGAATCCGTACCTGAAAGCAAATGAGTGGGGATGGCAGATTGATCCTGTAGGAATGAGAATTTCCATGAACAAGATTTATGACAGATATAAAAAGCCTGTAATGATCACAGAGAACAGCTTTGGGTACAATGATGTATTGGAAGACGGCAATATCATAAATGACGACTACAGAATACAGTATTTGAACGACCACTTTGAGCAGATAAAGCTTGCTGTAGATGACGGTGTGGAATGTCTGGCATATTTGCTTTGGGGCATTGTCGATATAGTATCAGCCGGTTCACTTGAGATGACCAAGAGATACGGAGTGGTATATGTTGATGCCGACAACCTCGGTAACGGTACATATAAAAGATATAAAAAGAAGAGTTTTAAATTCTACAAGGATTTTTATAGAAAAGGAGAAAAAAACAGTGTTAAGTCTTGACAGTTTGGATACAGAGAGAAGAAATATTAACACGATGAATCTTGACGAACTTTCCGCTGTAGAAATTATTGAAAAGATAAATCAAGAAGATGAAAAGATAGCAGACTGTGTAAAACCTGCAATTCCTGAGATAGGAAAGGCTGTGGAGTTTGCGGTTGAGAGTATAAAAAGAGGCGGAAGGCTTATTTATATAGGTGCAGGTACATCGGGAAGACTTGGTATACTTGATGCCAGTGAATGTCCTCCTACATACGGCGTACCGTTTGACATGGTAATAGGTATTATGGCAGGCGGAGATAAGGCGATGAGAAAAGCTGTAGAAGGCGCCGAGGACTCAAAAGAGCTTGCCGTAAATGATTTGAAGGAACTTGAACTTAGTGAGAAGGATACTTTGGTAGGACTTGCAGCAAGCGGAAGAACACCATATGTAATAGGCGGTTTGGAATATGCTAAAAGTCTCGGAGCAAAGACTGTAGCTGTAAGTTGTGTAAGAAATGCAAAAATATCGGAGCTTGCAGACGCCCCTATAGAGGTGGTTGTAGGAGCGGAAGCTGTGACAGGTTCTACAAGAATGAAAGCCGGAACAGCTCAGAAGATGGTATTAAATATGATTTCAACCACAACTATGGTAAAAATAGGCAAGGTGTACCAAAATCTTATGGTAGATGTTGCGACAACCAATGAAAAGCTGAGAGTAAGAGCACTCAATATAGTAAGTGAGGCCACAGGTATAGATAAGGAAAACTCAAAAAAGCTTTTGGAGGAGTCGGGATATGATGTTAAGGTCGCCATAGTGATGGGACTTGCAGGTGTGGATGCGCTAAAGGCAAGAAAGACACTTTCGGATAATGAGTTGAATGTCAGTGCCACAATAAAGAAACTGATTAAGGTTGATAAATAGTTTAAAAATACATTTAAATTGTTTTTAGTAAAATCTTATGATATGTGGTAAAATATTTTTACATTAAAAATCAAAAAAATCTGATATAAAAAAAGAAAAGTAAAATCAGATTTGGAAAGAAGGAGATATATGAAGGTATTATTTGTTTGTTCAGGCGGTATGTCGTCAACAATCGCTGTAAATGCTTTGAAAAAAAGAGGCTGCAAAAGCATGGTGAGGATATTGATGTTCTTGCAATCGGTACTCAGGCGGTTGATGATGAGGTAAAGAACGGTTGGAATTGTGTAATGGTTGCACCGCAGATTCGTCACAGATTTGACAACATCAAGGCTGCAGCCGATGCACAGAATATTCCATGTGCACTTATTGAACCTATGGCTTATTCACCACTGGGTGGACCTAAGCTTTATACACAAATGAAAGGGTTAACAGGAGGAAACTAAAATGTTTGACAAAAATTGCTGCATTCTTAGATAAAAAAATCTAAGTACACCAATGGCAAAGCTCAGTGAGCAAAGGCACTTAAGAGCTATAAGGGACGGTATTATCGCCACTTTGCCTATCGTAGTAGTAAGTTCACTTTTCCTTGTAATTGCGTTCTTACCTAACCAGATGCCGGCAAGCTGGGGTATTGCCCAGTTCATTAAGGCAAATGCAGGCAGAATCCTGCTTCCATATCGTATGGCAATGTATATTATGACATTATATGCGGTGTTCGGAATCGGATTTTCACTGGCAAAGAGCTATGATTTGGACGGACTTTCAGGAGCCATTCTTTCAGAGCTTGCATTTCTTTTGACAGTTGTACCTGTATCTTTACCTGAGGCAACTGATGAAATTACAAACTTGGCTGCAAACAATCAGGCTTTGGCTGATTATATCAAGGCTGTTCCGGAAGGATGGCATCTTGGTATGTCATATATCGGTTCTGACGGTATGTTTGTAGGTATTATTTCAGCATTTATTGCTGTAGAAATCTACAGATTCACACAGAAGTCAGGCTTTAAAATCAGAATGCCTGAGCAGGTTCCTGCATCGGTTGCAAGAAGTTTTGAGGCACTTACACCTACAGTTATCATTCTTCTTCTTTTCTCAACAGTCACAATGTGGCTCGGTATAAAGGTTCATGATATCGTAGGTTCTATTATCAGACCTATAGTAAATGTTGCGGATACACTTCCTTCAGTACTTTTACTTACATTCCTTGACTCATTCTTCTGGTGTTTCGGTATACACGGAAGCAGTGTAGTAGGAAGTCTTACAAGACCTGTTTGGCTTATGCTTCTTGAGCAGAACTCAAATGCATTTGCAGCAGGAGCAGCTATTCCTAATATCGCTCCGGAGCCTTTCTATCAGTGGTTTATTTACATCGGAGGTTCAGGAACAACTATCGGACTTGCAATTTTACTGCTTTTAAGATCAAGATCACAGTATGCCAAGACACTTGGTAAGGTAGCGTTTGTACCTGCATTGTTTAACATCAACGAGCCGATGATTTTCGGTTGCCCGATCATTCTAAACCCTGTACTTTTGATACCTTTCGTACTCAATCCTATTATCTGTGCCGTAATCGCATGGATTGCAACAGAGCTTGGACTTGTAAACAGAGTAGTGGCTTCAGTGCCGTGGACTTTGCCGGGACCTATAGGTGCGTTCCTTGCAACAAACGGTGATATCAGAGCGTTGATATTGAATGTACTGTTGATAATATTGTCAATACTTATTTACCTTCCTTTCTTCAATAAGTATGATGCGGACTTGAAGAAGCAGGAGGACAGCGGAGAAGTTTCCGTATAAAAAAGATAGGGATAAGGAGAGTTATGCGTAGACTTGGAATATCGATTTATCCTGAAAAAGACAGTGTGGAAAATATTGTTGAATACATTAAGAAAGCCGGATCTTCCGGCTTTTCTCGTATTTTCTCATGCCTTTTATCAGTGAATAAATCAAAAGAAGAGATAATAAATGATTTTAGAGAGATTAACCTGTATGCAAAAAGCTTGGGATTTGAAATAATAGTCGATGTATCACCGGCTGTTTTTAGTAAGCTTGATATTTCTTATAAGGATCTTGGTTTCTTTAAGGAAATAGGTGCGGACGGTCTGAGACTTGATATAGGCTTTACAGGGCTTGAAGAGTCGTTAATGACTTTCAACGAATATGATCTTAAGATAGAGATAAATATGTCAAATGATGTGTCAACTATAGATACCATAATGAATTACGAGCCGAACAGATACAATCTTTATGGATGTCACAACTTTTATCCGCATAATTACAGCGGACTCGGGTTAGACTTTTTTAAAAGCTGTACAGGCAGATTTAAAAAATACGGGCTTAATACGGCAGCTTTTATAACAACAAGAAATGCCGGTTCATTTGGACCTTGGCCTACAGATTTCGGACTGCCAAGTCTTGAGATGCATAGAAATATGGGTATTGACAAGCAGCTTAAGCATATGATTGCCCTTGGAGATATTGACGATATAATCATATCAAACTGCTATCCAAGCGATGAGGAACTTGAGAAGATTAAATGCATTCCGCTTGACAGAGTGTGTTTTGATGTAGAGTTATTGCCTGAACTTCCGAAACTTGAAAGGACTATAGTGCTTAAAGAGATGCATTTTAACAGAGGCGATAAATCTGAGAATTTTATAAGGTCAACCGCCTCGAGAGTAAAGTATAAGGGCGAAAAGTTTGAGGTGATAAATCCGGCACCTATAAAAAGAGGTGATATTATTATTGAGAGTTCACTCTACGGACATTATGCAGGTGAGTTGCAGATTGCTCTAAGCGATATGGAAAATTCAGGTATGAGCTCAGTGGTAGGTCATATTGATAAGAATGAATTGTTCCTCTTGGATTATATCAGGCCGTGGCAGAAGTTTGCGATGAAGGAAGCGAAGATAGAGGAAGTATAATGGTAAAGACTTATTATATAGGGATAGACGGCGGAGGAACAAAGACAAAGTTTGACCTCTTTGACTCTGATAAAAACAGTATTGCATCAATCACTATGCCTACAATTCATCCGGCACAGACAAGTTTTAAAGAAGCGGTATCTGTTCTTACAGATACCAAAGAAAAATTACTTGAAAATATAAATGACAGTGATTATATTTGAAAGTCGGAGCGGGGCTTGGCGGATACGGTATTAACGCAGATTACAGAAAAAAACTGGAGGATGAATTCAGTACGGTTTTTGATGAGTTTAAGCTTTATTCGGATGCATATGCGGCAATGCTAGGTGCGCTTGCAGGAGAAGACGGTATTCTTATGATTGCAGGTACAGGAAGCATTGCTCTGGCGAAGATAGGTGATGAGACCTTCAGGTGTGGAGGATTCGGCTACAGATACGGTGATGAGGGAAGTGCCTACAGTATAGGGAAGGCGCTTATATCAATGGCGTTAAAGGAAGCTGACGGCAGGTCGGATAAGAGTATAATATCCGATCTTGTAGCGGATTATTTTGATAATATCGGCATTAATATGATAGCTACATCAGACTTTAGCAGAGATAAAATTGCAGGGCTGGCAGCAGACGCATCAAAGTATGTAGATATCAGTGAGAGTGTGAGGGATATTTTTTTTGATGCGGCGAATGAGATTTCTTTGCATATAAAGGCAATAGGAAAAAACTTTGAATCAGGTAAAAGAATAAGGTTAAGCTATATAGGCGGAGTCTTTAAGTCGGAGTATATACTGGAATGTATAAGGGAAATGAATCAAGGTATTGAACTTGTTGCACCGATATATCCGCCTGAAAAGGGGAGTATACTACAAGTATAGTGAAAAGCGGAAATATTTTTGTTATAATCCCATCTTCAACAGTTGGATAGTAGAAAAGTGGCTCAAAACCCTGTATTTACACAATGTCATTAACTTAAGAGTAGTGAGAAAAATATTACAAAAAGATAGTTTAAAAAAACGATAATTATGCTATACTTATAGTGAGAAAAAAATCACGAGGTGTAGCATGTTTATAAAAAAATACTTACAAAAAGAATATAGAGGTGAAAAAGTATTATTATGCCAGCCTTGTTGAAAACAAACGTATTGATGGCAAGGTTGTGCAGACAGTGAAAGCGAATCTGGGTGCAGTTACTGGGGAGCAGATTCCATATTTGAAGGCAGCCTATGCTAAGAAGAAACCTCGTCTTGTTTATGATGAGGATTAAATAATTGGAGGGCTGTAGTGAGAAAAATCACAGAATAGACTATTAAAAGATCAGAATAATATTCTTTCAGATGTATTTCTTGAGGTATGTCGTGGTGGCAAAACAAACACTCTTGTCAGACGTAGAAAGATGCCACTAGAAGATTTAGTGTATTCTATGATTAATCGCAAAGGTCTTACTCTCAAAATGGAGCTGCGAAATTATATGAAAACAACACATCCGGGAACAGAAATATCTAAACCAGGTTATCTAAAGCAAAGGATGAAATTAAATCCAGACGCATTTAAGTTTCTTTATCAGGAACATAATAAAAAAATTTTTTTACCAGGATGAAGAGGTAGAACCATATACCTATAAAGGATTCCTTATTTTAGCTGCAGATGGATCTGATATAAATATTCCTACAACTGATGAAACCATCGAGAAATACGGAAGTGCCTCAGTGAGAGGAGTAAAACCATGTGCTCAGATTGGGCTGGGATGTATTTACGACGTTCTTAATCGCTTTATTCTGGAAAGCAGTATTAATACAGTAAAGTTTGATGAGATGCGAGTAGACCAGGAACAGTTAAAAGGAATAAAGGATACAATTGGAAACAGATATCCCTATCTTGTTGTTATGGATAGAGGTTATCCTTCGACACCGGCATTTTTGAATTTTATAGATGATGGAGTGTATTTTTGTAGCAAGACTAAAAAAACAAGTGACTATAAGGCTGAACAGAAAGAATTGAAATCAAATGATGAGGATGTCAACATAACATTAACAAAGGCTAGAAGGAGAAATTATATTGGCAAAAAAGAAGAAACTATCATGATGAGCAGAGATTCCTTTTCAATGAGATTTGTAAAGGTGTGTTTAGATGATGGAAAGTCAGAAATTTTTGCTACTAATCTTCCAAGGGATAAATTTCCAGAGGAATGCTTTGCAGAACTGTATCATATGCGCTGGGGTATAGAGACGGCCTATGAAGTTTTGAAAGACAGATTAAAAATCGAAAATTTCACAGGGATAAAATCAGTGCTTATTGAGCAGGACATTAACAGCACTATTTATGTTAGCAATCTTGCAGAAGATATAATCTGTGATATAGAAGAAAGTAGCCGGGAGCACCTAAAGAATGATTATAAACATACAATGCAGTTAAACCGAAACCTAAGTATCGGACTTCTGAAAAATGACCTAATATACATTCTTATAGAAAAAGATGGAAATAAAAAAGTAGCACTACTACAGGCATTGTATGATGAAATAAGCAAAAATGTAGTGCCGATAAGGCATGATAGACATTATCACAGAACTAAAGGACAGCTTGCAGCAAATTTTTCGAATACACATAAGCGAAGTTTCTAAACTGAATAAGTATTTCGATTCAAACTGGTGAACTATGCTCTTAATAGTAACAGTGAAAGAAAAAGAGCATACCCTTATTTGCAAGAGTATGCTCCAAACGTTAAGTTAATGACATTGCTGATGTAGGTGGCTTCTGGTCTTTTTTGCGTGAGCAGTTACTGTGAAAGAAAAGTAACAAACTTCCATGTGTAAGTAAATGAGATTACTTGACATACGGGCTAAATGGAGGTATAATTTTCGCATACCATATTTACTGAATGAAAAAAAATTTATAGAGAAAGGTGAGTACAAATGGAAGCTGTAATGAATAAGGAACCAGAAGCAGTAAATGTGTCAAACGAAGCAATCTGCGATTTTCTTTCATTCTTAGAGAAGAAAGAGGAATATTTAGATACAGGATTAGGTGCATTCCACACAGATGACCATAGTAACTGGTAGAATTAAATAAAATGAAATTTCAGGGGAAAGTCAAATGGCGTCATTTGGCTTTTTTATAGTGGTTCAGTTGTCTAGACAAAAATCTAAGCATTTTATAATGAACTGATATATGTAACTGGGTAGGGGAGAAACTCCCCCCTCAGGCTGCATGATCATCCAGTAACAGGATTGGATAATAGCAGGATGCCGGTGTCTGATTATTGAGTGCTGAATGACAACGTTCAAAGTTGTATGTATGCACATATTTCCCAATAGCCTTCCTTGCTTCTCGGATATTGTTGTATTGGGTCAGATATGCTTCCTCGTACTTGAAGCTCCGGAACCATCGTTCAATCATGATATTATCAGCCCAGCGGCTTTTACCATCCATGCTTTGACGGATCTGGTTCTCTTTGAGGAAATTCATGTACTCATTGCTTGTAAACTGACAGCCCTGATCCGAATTCAGGATAATAGGTTTTGCTACCATAAACGCCTTTTTTAACGCAGTTATGACCATTCTGGTATCTAGAGTATCATCGACTTCCCAGCCAACGATACAGCGGCTGTACCAGTCGATCACAGCGGTCAGATACAGGAATCCATGCTTGATGGGGATGTATGTAATGTCGATTGACCATGCCTGATTAGGACGGTCGATAACGGCGTTTCGTAGCAGATACGGGCAGACTTTAGCCTGTTGCATACGTTTAGAAAGGTTCATTTTTGGATAGATTGGATCCATCCCCATTTCATTCATATAACGGCGCGTTTTCCGGCGGCCAACCTGATGCCCACGCTTCTTCAGCTGAGCAGACAGCTGTCGTGCTCCCCAGGCCGGGTTATCTGTGTGTAATCGATCTATGATCGATTTGCAATCTAACTCCTCCTGAGATATGGGCGTGCCCTTGTAATACACACTGGTACGGTTGATATCAAGAAGCGCAGCTCCTGTTTTTAACTGGAAGTTCTTTAGTCTTCAAAAAGGTTTTGGACTAAATTTACTCTCGTAGTCAGGTCCAAGTGTTTCTTCAGATTTTTTTTTCAACCAATCCACCTGCATGGTGAGCTGGCCAACTTTTTTCGCATATTCAGCTTTTTCCTTGCGCTCTAAAGCGAGTTTTTCTTTCAGATTATCCTCTCGTGTGTCATCAAAAACCACGGATGCTTTATCGAGGAACTCCTTCTTCCAGTTGCGGAGAAGATTTGGCTGAATATTGTTTTCGGTTGCGATTGTATTTAAGTCTTTTTCTCCTTTGAGCAGTTCAATCACTAATTCTGATTTGAATTTGGCGGAGAAATTTCTTCTTGTTCGAGACATAATAAAAATCCTTCTTTCTGTAATGTTTACAGTATATCAGATTCATTAAGAAATGTCTCTTGAAGTGTCTTAAATTACGATACCATTATATTTTTTCTTTTAGGAGGAATTAACTGTTGATAAGAGATAGTTTTGTTTTGCCACAGAAAGAAGATGCAGCATTATTTAAGGGTGTGAATTATAATGTGCCAGGTCTTTTCTTATATTCAGAATTATTACTGTGCTTACTTGATTTGATGAGAGAAAAATTTGGATATGAGGTTCCAATCAAATTTATGTATGGAGCACCTCAAGCCAGATGGAATGGTGGTAGACTAATTTTAAATAAATATAAAAGTGATTTTTTTCGCTTGATGGAATAGAAAAAGAACTGCTTTCTATTTCAGAAAGAGGAATTACACCACTGCTTACTTTCTCAAATGTTTTACTTGAGAAATATGATTTGCAGGATGAATACTGTAATCAGTTGTTGAAAATGATGAGTGAAGTTGGGGCCGGAGCTATTGTGTCAAGTAATTTATTGACGGAATATATAAAAAGCAAAATATCCTGAAATGCAACTACATAAGTCGGTAATAACAACGGCATTCCAAAAAAACAGAGACGAGTTATTCTATGAAGAAATTTCAAGCTGTAACAGCTATTATGTCGTTCATCCAGACGATAATTTTAATTTGGATTTATTAAAAAAAGATACCAAAAGTCAAATGCAGAAATTATCATAAATGAAAGATGCTTTTTATAGATGTAATCAACGTAGTGAACATTATATTTCAATTTCATCAGATCAAAGAAAACAAAATAATAATGAAAAAGAAGTATAGTGTTTTTTTAAGCGGATGTAATGCAATGCCAGAAATAAAAGCAAAGGTGCTTCAAAAGCAGAATAATATTTCGCTTTCTATTGATGAAAATAAAATCAATTGTAGAGTTAGGATTTACATCGTTAAAAAAATTCAAGGAAGGTCAGATAGTTTATATTCATTTTTCTTTGACTTTCTTAGATATGCTCTTGAACCAAATGTTGCATTTCCCAATATGTATAACATTTTTTTGTTCAGTATATAGAAAAATTATTTAAAAGGAGTTTAAACTTTGGGAAAAAAATAAATTTATTTTCTAATGATAATGTCAATATAATCCTCAAGACTGCGGGTAATGCTTGTAATATTAATTGCAAATACTGTTTTGAACAGGTAAAGGATGTTTCAAAGGAAACAATAAAAAAAGAAGAACTTAAGAAAGTAATTGAAAATATAAGTAGCAATACTTGTTCGGTAGTATTTCATGGTGGTGAACCATTAATTATTGGAATTGAAAAATTCACGGAATTATTGGAGGTTATAAGGGAATATTATCCACAAAAAGTTAATGTGATTCGGATACAAACAAATGGAACGCTAATTACGGAAGAATGGATAGATCTACTGTTTAGCAAATACGCTGACTTGAATATCGAGATAGCAATTAGTCTTGATGGAACAGACAAAATGAATTCATTGAGAGTTGATTATTTGGAGCAACCTACATTTGAAAGAGTAATTAATGCATATAAATTGCTTGAACAAGCAAACAAAAAGGCTGGAATGTTAAGCGTGATTTCTAGGGAATCTTTACATTTAGTTAAAGAATATCATGATTTGATTGCATCTATACCAAATGTTGCATTTGTGAAGATTAATGCGCTCTTCAATGTTGAAAAAAACTCATTGACACCAGACAGCATTACTCCTATAGAATACGCACAGTTTGTTATTGACTTTTCGAAATATTATATCGAATCAGGGATTATATAAAAAAATAGCTGTAGAACCAATTTTGAGTATTTTGCAAAAATGTCAACGGAAGGAAATCTGAGATACTGTAACTATTCTGAGAAAAATGTTTTAACTATCTTAGTGTGTATCCAGACGGAAGCATGGGACCCTGTGATTGCTTATCTATTAGTGAATTTCATATTGGAAATCTCAATTATTTAAACAGGGATTTCAATAGAAGACAAAAATTGTTGAATTCTTAGGCAGTGATAAATCAGAAGTCTTGAAGGATATAATGGAGAAGTGTGAGGCATGTGATATATATGAGTTCTGTAAGTGCGGCTGCATTTCACAGCGATATTATTTCCGAGAAAAACGAAGAATTAGAAAAAGCAGTTCTGTGAATCAAAACATATGTTAAAAGTATATTTTGATAATTATAAAGTTAGTAAGTAGTATATAAGGAGTGGTTAAGAGAGAAACCTTGATATTTTTTTCTTTTTATACTAGGAAGTGGAGTGTTATGGATTTTTTTCGTATAAATTATCAGGTGGTTCTTCAGCATTATATTTGAATTTTTCCTTTTTGCAAAATTCCTTGTTCCTACTGTCATTATATTGACAATATAAAAATTCGGGTACGATTCAATTCCCGAGGACTATATGAACATGATTTATGATCAGTTGGAACGATTTGGGGCAAATAACAAAGGGATTGTTTTAGATAGTATATATTTTGGTGGAGGAACTCCATCGCTTTTAAATGATAATCAAATAGAAACAATACATGAGATTTTTGAATAAATATAAGATTGAGTCGGAAGAAATATCAATTGAAATACATCCAGGGGCATGCAATTTTGATTATCTGTCAAATGATTTCTTTACCAGATATTCTTTTGGAGTACAATCTTTTGAATCAAAAAAAGAGATGTGAATACAGAAGATTTGGCTATGAAACGGAAGATATTGCAATAATTGTAAATAAACTACGCAATAGCAAGATTCCAAGGAATATTAATATTGATATTTTGTTTTACGACAAAAATATCAGATGTTGAAAACGGACACTATAAATCAAATTCGTCCAGATACGGTTACCTTTTATCCCAATACAAAAGGACGAGGAAATAAGAGACTAACAGATGTTCTTTCAACACTAAAAAAATAGATACTAATTTAGATGGGTATAATAGATTAGCAAAATCCAAATTTATATTTATAAAAAAACGGATGTCAGCAATCAAGATATTCAAAATTAGAATATGAGAAGATAGGGTGATATTCTAGGATTAGGGCATAATAGTCTTAGCTTTGTAGGAGATGTATCATTTTTATGTTTATATCAAGATGGGAACATTGTTTACAAAGAAAGAACTCATTGTCCAAATAGAATAAAAAATGCTGTGATCAGTAGCATAGTAACTGGAATACCTTATCAGAGAGTCATTGAACTATTCCCTAAAGTGTTATTAGATCACATGTTTTTACTCTGTGAATGAAAACATGGATATAATGGAAAAAGCATTGGAATGGAAATCGTCAGCAACTCATTTATCTTCCGGATACTGAGTATATAAAGTTTTATGAGATTTTACAAAAGGAATATAAAGAATTTTGCGAAACATTTTTGGGTACAATTGGATTTGGAGATGGGGATTATAATGTTATAAAAACATGCTTATAATCAATTTTTTTAAACAATACCCAATTGAAGTCACTTGGTGCGGATGAAGATTTGGAAAAAAATAAAAAAACGCCTGATATGTTAATTCTTGTTGAGGGAATTGATGGGAAGCAGGGAAGGATACATTTGTTCGTCACTTTGTAGATGCACTTAAACAGAGATTTTATTATTCTGAAAATTCACGTATATCGGTCTTGGGTCAGCCGGATTCAAGGTGTGAGGACGGATGTGCAGCTAAAACTTTTATAGAAGATATTGTGTATGATGGTAGTTCAGAAGATGTAAAAAGTATTTTGAAAAATAACAGAATAGATTCTGAAAAGAAAATAGATGCAATGCCTGGGATTAGAATACTGATTCGCGGATTTGTTACAGACAAAGCAACATATTCAAAAGTATTTTCAAAAGAAGAAAATCTAGGAGAAGGAACGATAATTAAGAATTGGGACCGGTATATTGTGGTTGATGTTGATCCAAGAATAGCCGATGAACGCATTGAAAAACGGGGAATTCCAAGAACTTGGAGAGAAAACATCGAACATTTGCGCTATTTTAGAAATTATTACAAATGTTTTGAAAGTGAATTGTTTGATGATAAAACAGTAATAGAGAATACAAGCTTGGAAAAATTACAGCTGACAGCTATAGAAATGGCGGACAAGATATATGCAGATGAACTTAGAAAAAGAGAATAATGAGTTTATAACAATAATGTTAAAAAAATGGTAGGCACTGCATGTAATATGTGTTGCCAGTATTGTTATGAACATGTATCGAAAAAAATGAAAGAAAGGTAATTTCATCGGCGGAAGATGTGAAAGAATACTTAAAAGAAATATGTAGATTATAAGCATGTTTTTGTAGTATTTCATGGAGGAGAACCGCTTCTTGCTAAAAATTGATGAGGTTAGAGATATTTTGAACTTTATACAGCACAGTTTTTAAATATGAGTATAGGGTTCAATTTCAGACGAATGGGACATTACTAAGTGACGAATGGATAGCTCTATTTTGTGAATATGAACCTAATATTTCTCTTTCGGTATCAATAGATCCTGTAGGAAAAATTGGACTTAAGAAAAAGCAAATGGCTTCGATTACCGAGATTGTGTAAAAAAATAATTTAGCTAAGTATAGCAACTAATTCAGAATATAGGAATTATATCTGTCGCTCACAAATATAATATGGCTTATTATGAAATGTTTATTGAAGACTTAATGAATAAAGGCATAAAAAGTTTGACAATAAACAAAAATTCAAGGAGTGCCTTCAGATGTGTCTTATGGTATCACAGAGATGGAATATGTTGAGTTAATCATTGAATTATCGAAGAAGTATATTTCAAAAGGTTGGTATAAACAAATTAATATTCAGCCAATTAACTCATTATTTTTCTCGAAAGGGTAATAAGATATGTACCTATTTGGCGGATGAACATAAATGTTCATATTTTTAATACATACTATGGAAAAAAATGATGTTTCATTGTATTGTGACCATATAGTTACTGATAAGCTGCCAGAGGTCCCTGATGAATGTTATCAATGCGATATCTATTCAAAAGTGCGGTGGTGGATGTCTTGTGGAAAAAGAAAGATGCTACTTTTTTTGTGAAGCAAGGCATAAATTAGTTGAATTTATTAAGGAGGTAAGTTCATGATCATTAAAAAAACTTAAGAGCAAATAATTTGCATGAAGTTTCTTGTGAAATTTTACAAAATGAATCAATTGGTATAGCTGGACTATCTGGTTCAGGAAAAATCAACTTTTTGTTCAACTATTGCAGATGAATCTTTGAAAAAGAATTGTAACATTGTTACCAAAGAGTGAATATCGTTTTTTTGTTTTCAGATAAAGTTCATTCAAATTATTCGGCACAGTCAGCAACTGAAATGCCTTTAATTTTTCTATCTTGGCAAATCAGGTAATTCGGCAAATCCAAGATCAACAGTAGGAACACATACAGGTGTATTTAAAAGAAATAAGAGAATTCTTTGCACAAAAGAACAATAAAACACCAGAATTCTTTTCTTTTAATAATTCTATGTTGTGGTGTGAAAAAAATGTAAGGGCAGGGGTTCGACAGCAGGATCTACCTGCAAGGAATGTGAAGGTAAAAGATATTCAAAAAAATAGAAAATGATTATCCAATCGATATTAATGGTAATTCATATGTGATTTCATCAGTTAATGAAATGGCAGCGACAGATGTACTAAAAATATGCAGATGAGTTATCATTGTCTGAAAACAAAAAAAGGTATTGGAGAACTTAGAAAAAAACTTAATGTTGGGTATTTGTCACTTGACAGAATAATGAGTACACTGTCGGGTGGTGAAACAGTTAGAGTTCTTTTTGGCAGAGTTTATGGCAGAGTGTACAGATTCAGTTGTAATTATTGATGAGATTTCAATTGGATTAGATAGAAACACCTTATCAAAGGTACTAGAAGAGGTTTCTGCACTTGGTCGCAAGAATCAGATTTTATTAATTGATCATTCAGATCAAGTGTTGGATGCTACTAAAGAAAATCTCTTTTTTGGTCCAGGAAGCGGAAAGAATGGTGGGCGTGTTGTTAGCGAATCACCAAGACCAAAAGCTATTTTTATGCCAATCAATAAAGAAGTAGTTGAAGAATATTTTCAGTTCGAAAACCTGCATAAGCGTAATTTGAAAAATTAAGCATATTGAAATTCCTAAAAATCGTATTACTGCGATTACAGGAGAATCAGGATGTGGAAAATCAACATTAGTTAATGATTGTATTATTCCTGCATTTGCAAAAAAACATCCAAAATCGGTATGTGTTGTGATTGGACAAGATAAAAACCAATCAATAACATCCAAGTCTACTTTAGCAACATTTCTTGATTTAAAAAAGAGACTTGATAAATATGGCGATGATGTACTAGAGATGGAATTGTCAGATGTTAAGAATGTCATCAAAAAAAGATAAGTATATTACACCTAAGTTGGATATGTTAATAAAGCTTAGGGCTTGGATTACTTATCATTTGATAGAAAAAAATCAAACATTGTCTACTGGCGAATTTCAATGCGTGCACTTAGTTTCGAAATTAACTGAAAATATAGAAAAAAAGAGATGTTATTGATTTTTGATGAACCATCAAAAAGGTTTATCACAGAATATTCTTAATTTGTTCCTAAAGACAATAAGAAACATTTGTATGGATAAAAGTAAAACTATACTTATGATTGAACATAATGAATTTCTTTTTAAAAGAATAGCGATTATGTTATTGATTTTGGGAAAAGAAGTAATGACTTAATCGAAAAAGCTAGATTGCGTATCGACTGATGTTTGGGCTTCTAATTTAGATAACATTTCTATCAGTAGTACTAACAACATTATTTCTTCAAACTTGGAAAAAACAGGGAATAGAGAATATATCGGATATGATTGAAACTACATTTTCAGAGTATGAAAATGTGTTTAAAGAGTGGAGTGTTAAAATCATTTTCTACAAACAGCCCAATGGATATATGGGGATTATAGCACTGATAAAAATAAGACCAATAGTAGTGTTTGATTTAGAAAAAAACTTGTATAGTAAAAACACATTCTTATTTGAAGTGGCTGGTATCGTAAATTCCATATTGACAAAAAAAGCCAAACAACGGAAATTGATGCTTTTTGATTTTTATAGCTCTGATAATTTGTGTGAATGTTGTAAAGGTACAGGTTCGATTGTATCTATTTCGCTTGAACATATACTGGCAGATGAAGATAAAGATTTGTGGGACGGAATGCTATACCCAGAAATAATGAGTGAATTAAAAAGATATAATTTTTCTAAAATAAAATTTCTTTTTAAGGAGATAAAAAAAGTCAGCAGGATATGAGTTGTCAAAACCTTTATCAAAAAAATGTCTGAAATAGAAAAAAATGTTTTTCTTATATGGTTATTGGAAAAGAGTCGTTCTATGATACTAGTAAAAAGACCCAGCGTGTTTGGAGAGGAATTGTACCGTTAGTATTAAAGTATATGAGATCTTCAAAGAATGCCATTAAAACAGATATTATGGATTCGAAACATGCGATAAAAATGTCCAATTTGTAACGGTTCTATTTTTAGCTCATGAAAAAAACCATTAGATCTTCATAATGGTAAAGATATTAGAGTTATCATTACCGAGGAAATGGATAAAAACTGGGAGATTTTATTAGACATTCCGCAAATTAATGATGTGGTAAGTTTTATTGATAAGCATACTATGTTAAATACAGATGTTTCCTTATTGCCAATTGAGCAGCAAGTGAGATTAAAGATATTAGAAATTAAATATGCTAATCTATTATCATTTGATATTGTACTTAAGAATACAGCACCATTTATAAACGAAATAGAGCAGGATCTTGAAGTGATTGCACAAAACAATCATGTTATTTTGCTTAACTATGATGGTGTTGATGTCACAAAAAGAGTTATTAGAAAAGTATTTTTCTAAAGGGAAAAATAAAACGAAACTCATTTGTATATGAAGTGTTTGGGTATTCGAAAATTTCAACGGAAATTAATAAGATTAGAAAAAAAGTATCCATGCAAATATTGTGGTGGAAAAAAAGGTTCTTAGGGAAGAAAAGTATTTTTCGAAGGTGTAGACGTTACAGAGACACCATGTCATGCTTGTCATGAGACTGGAATTAGTGATAATGGATTAGCAGTTGAAATTGATGGTATTACTGTAGATATGTGGCTTGTTGGTACGGTAAAAAGATTTAAATGTGTCAAATTCAGAATCAGTAGATATGATTCCGCTTACATAGGAGATCTTGAAAAGGGAGAGATATATCAGCTTGTTAAGTACTTGGAGGAATAAAAATGCTAACATATGATTTAAAAGTTGGATATTCGTGTAATAATAGATGTAAACATTGTGTTATTGATGATAGTAAGGATAAACTTATAGAACAGCATTGCAATGTAGATTTAAGCACTCAGGAGTGTATTAATCAGATTGATGATGCATTGAAAGAAGGAATAGAAAATATTGTACTTACAGGTGGAGAAGTTACAATAAGAAAAGATTTCCCAACTTTAATAGAAAAATGTACATCACATTCTTTGGATATTACGATACAAACAAATGGTCGAAAATTGTCAGATGAAAGAATAATAGATGCTGTCAAAGATGTAGATAAAATTCGTTTTTTTAATAGCATTACACGGTGATAACGCAGAAACACATGATACAATAACTCAGGTAAAGGGAAGTTTTGAGGAAACTTGTCAAGGTATAAAAAAGATGTCTGAGTTAGGAAAACTTATTGTGTTGAAGATTGTTATTTCAAAATTCAATGCAAAGGAGTTACCTGGTATTGTTAAACTTGCAGATGAATTAGGAGTTAAGTATATATGTTTTGCTTTCCCTCATGGACAAGGAGCTGCAAGAAAGAATTTTTGAAGAAGTGATTCCACAGTATTCTTTTTTTGAAGCCAATATTGTTTGAGTTAATTACAGAGGCTAAAAAAACAGAAATGTAAATATCGAGTTTGAAGCAATTCCATTTTGTATCATTCCGTATGCAATGCAATTGGTAGGAGAGCTTAAAGTATTATGACGGTGATACTATTTTGCACACAAGTAAAGGAAGAGACTTTCCAGTGGAGTGAAGTGAGAAAAATCAATAAAAAGCCAAAGGGAGAACAGTGTTCGAATTGTGATATGTCTTCATTCTGTGAGGGGCCTTGGCAAGAATATGCGGGAAGCATTTGGAACAGACGAATTGGTTCCAATAAAGTTCCCTGAAGATAAAAAGGAGACTATAATTAATACCATTAAAGGTTATTTGGAAAAAAATAATAGTACCTTATGGAAAAAGTAGAAGGGTCAGGCATCAATGTGGTCAACAAGAAGTATATGGAAGATCTGACGGATATGCAGAATCATGTACTGCCGTATTTGCACAATGTCATTAACTTAAGAGTAATGAGAAAAATATTACAAAAAGGTAGTTAAAGAACGATAATTATGCTATACTTGTAGTGGGAAAAATTTACGAGGTGTAGCATGTTTATAAAAAAATACTTACAAAAAGAATATAGAGGTGAAAAAGTATTATTATGCCAGCCTTGTTGAAAAACAAACGTATTGATGGCAAGGTTGTGCAGACAGTGAAAGCGAATCTGGGTGCAGTTACTGAGGAGCAGATTCCATATTTGAAGGCAGCCTATGCTAAGAAGAAACCTCGTCTTGTTTATGATGAGGATTAAATAATAGGAGGACTGTAGTGAGAAAATCACAGAATAGACTATTAATAGATCAGAATAATATTCTTTCAGATGTATTTCTTGAGGTATGTCGTGGTGGCAAAACAAACACTCTTGTCAGACGTAGAAAGATGCCACTAGAAGATTTAGTGTATTCTATGATTAATCGCAAGGGCCTTACTCTCAAAATGGAGCTGCGAAATTATATGAAAACAACACATCCGGGAACAGAAATATCTAAACCAGGTTATCTAAAGCAAAGGATGAACTTAAATCCGGACGCATTTAAGTTTCTTTATCAGGAACATAATAAAAAAATTTTTACCAGGATGAAGAGGTAGAACCATATACCTATAAAGGATTCCTTATTTTAGCTGCAGATGGATCTGATATAAATATTCCTACAACTGATGAAACCATCGAGAAATACGGAAGTGCCTCAGTGAGAGGAGTAAAACCATGTGCTCAGATTGGGCTGGGATGTATTTACGACGTTCTTAATCGCTTTATTCTGGAAAGCAGTATTAATACAGTAAAGTTTGATGAGATGCGAGTAGACCAGGAACAGTTAAAAGGAATAAAGGATACAATTGGAAACAGATATCCCTATCTTGTTGTTATGGATAGAGGTTATCCTTCGACACCGGCATTTTTGAATTTTATAGATTATGGAGTGTATTTTGTAGCAAGACTAAAAACAAGTGACTATAAGGCTGAACAGAAAGAATTAAAATCAAATGATGAGGATGTCGACATAACATTAACAAAGGCTAGAAGGAGAAATTATATTGGCAAAAAAGAAGAAACTATCATGATGAGCAGAGATTCCTTTTCAATGAGATTTGTAAAGGTGTGTTTAGATGATGGAAAGTCAGAAATTTTCGCTACTAATCTTCCACGGGATAAATTTCCGGAGGAATGCTTTGCAGAACTGTATCATATGCGCTGGGGGTATAGAGACGGCCTATGAAGTTTTGAAAGACAGATTAAAAAAATCGAAAAAATTTCACAGGGATAAAATCAGTGCTTATTGAGCAGGACATTAACAGCACTATTTATGTTAGCAATCTTGCAGAAGATATAATCTGTGATATAGAAGAAAGTAGCGGGAGCACCTAAAGAATGATTATAAACATACAATGCAGTTAAACCGAAACCTAAGTATCGGACTTCTGAAAAATGACCTAATATACATTCTTATAGAAAAAAAGATGGAAATAAAAAAAGTAGCGCTACTACAGGCATTGTATGATGAAATAAGCAAAAAAATGTAGTGCCGATAAGGCATGATAGACATTATCACAGAACTAAAGGACAGCTTGCAGCAAATTTCTCGAATACACATAAGCGAAGTTTCTAAACTGAATAAGCATTTCGATTTAAACTGGTGAACTATGCTCTTTTTAAGCTAATAATAGTAAAAGTGAAAGAAAAAGAGCATACCCTTATTTGCAAGAGTATGCTCCAAACGTTAAGTTAATGACATTGTGTATTTACAAGGCTTTAGCCACTTTTTTTCTTCTTTGCAAAAAAATGTTGTATGGAACGTCTAGGTTGAAATATCTTTTTATTTAAATCTTTTTGGCTGGTAGTATTTTTTGTCTAACCCAAGGTCCATTATAGCATTTAATGCCGTTAGAACTTTAGGGAATTATTATATGTCGACATATAGCATACATCCTCCAAGTTAGCTACCTGTATGTTGCTTAAAGTTTTTATAACACTGTCTACAGTGAAGTGTGTCCCATACATGTCAAGTTTCTTTTCCAGAAGTCTATATATAAGGAGTGCTGTGTAACAGATCATAAAGTGTGCTACTATACGTTCTCTTTTTTTGATGAAATACAGGTCTGGCTGAGAAATTGGTTTTCATTACTCTGAAGCAGTCTTCTATTTTTATATCTGTTTGAGCTGATCTCTAAGATATACTTAGCTGAATCGTTAAGGTTCGTTGCCACTGCATAGAATCCGTCATACTTCTCTTCCTCATTGATAACATCAAGATTAAGCTCATAGGTATCTACAGTTTCTTCGCCTGAACGTGTAGTTGTAGTTCGCTTTATAAAACGTGTTATGTCATTTGCTCCTTTTTTGTAGGCTTCAGGGTCTATGTTTGTAAGGAGTTTTTTTGCTCTTTCAATCTGACGATTACGTACGAATCTTTGATATTCCATCATCTTTCTTGAGAATGAGACAATAATCTTTTGAGGAATTATAGCCTTTGATTTAATCTTCCTAACAGTGCCGTTCTTGCACGTCTTCTCTTCATACAGTCCTAGGTCGAAAGCTTTATCAGCCGGTATAATCTTATATATTCTATCTTCATAAAGTGATGCGTTAGACTTGTCAAATCTATCAAAATCTTTCATTTGCTTTATAGTTGCCGGTTTATCATTAGATAATAAGCGATAATCAATATCACTAAATACAGCTTCTTTTAAGGTGTTGGAAAGCATCTTTATAGATTGTGTGACAATAAAAGCTCTACCGCCAATTGAATTAAAGTTCCTGATGTTAAAAGATCCTAAGCCTGCATCAGCACAATAAATAAACTTTTTCCCTTTAAACATATTTATAAGCTTTTGCTCTAAAGGAATAGCAGTGGTTTGCTCATTATCAGAACCTGATGTAATACACATAGACAGCGGTATTCCGTCTTTATCCATAAATAATCCCATTTGCGCAATAGGATTTGGTCTATGTTCTTTACTCACACCATATTTTCTTAAACCTTTAGTTACCTCACCGGTTACTGCGTCTACATAGTCGTCATCATTTGATTCTATTTCAAAGTAATAGTTTGAACAGTCATAAAAGCATACAGAGGTATCTCTTTTTACTATCTTATTACTGGCATCATATAGATGAGAGATATATTCATCGTAATGATTGTACATTATATCAAGCGTACGAAGTATGTGTTCATAACCAAAGTCAGGCTGTTCATAATAGTCGGAAATACTTTGATGAGTACCAAGCTTAGAGTCAGGGCTAAGGATTCGCGAATAGGTAAGGAATCTATTTACCTGATTAGGATCAAACTGTATCTTGGCATCTTTTGTGATACTTTTAAAGAATGATCCGATCTTAAGGTCATGATAAATCTGTTGAAGAAAAAATATCCGATATTTAAAAGTTTTGACTTTGATACTATATCATCTTGATATGTTATTTTCTCATTAAAGTCAAACTTAAAATCTAAAGCTACCGTTTGATTATTTTTCAGCTCCTCGTTATATCTTTGGACCTCCTTTTTAGCATACTCCAGAGGGTCGGTGGTAGTCTTTAAAAGTTCGGAATGTTTTCCTATACGAACTACATTTTTAGTAGTGGTCTTTTTTTCCATTACGGATTCCTCTTTGAATAAAAATAAGTGGGATCCTTTGATTTTTTGTCATACCAAAGCTTCATACTTTATTATATCATATAATACAACAAAATACAACAATAAAATAAAGAAAATTTGACATCAAGAATCCTTTATTTACAAGGCTTTAGAGGACTTTTATACATGACTAAGTGTTGAAGACCCGTATAAAGGAAATGAATCAAGGTATTGAACTTGTTGCGCCGATATATACGCCTGAAAAGGGGAGTATACTACAGGTATAGTGAAAAGTGGAAATATTTTTTTGTTATAATGAGTATAAAGAAAAAAAGTTTTATTTTGTTGAGGGTGAAAAAAATGGGAAAAAGAAAATTGGCCTCCATACAGTATGTACATAATATCACACCCTATAGAAGGTGCCGAAAAGATAGAATGTGTACATGTATTGGGATGGCAATGTGTTGCAAACAAAGATCGATTCAGTATTGGTGATAAATGTGTATATATGGAAGTGGATTCGTTCCTTCCCGTATGTGAACGCTTCGAATTCTTAAGAGCAAGCAGCTTTAAAGAGAATGAAATAATGGGAGCAGGGTTCAGACTTAAGACCATGAAATTCAGAGGACAGATTTCACAGGGGTTGGTACAACCTTTAGAAATACTTCCTGAAGGTAAATATGAAATAGGTGATGATGTAACCGAACTTCTTGGAATAAGGAAATGGGAGATAGAGGAGAGAGTAAGCAATGACGGTACAGTTATTGCGGAGTTTCCAAGTGAGATCTCAAAAACCGATGAACTTAGAGTACAGTCGTATCCCGAGTTGATAGAAGAGTTTAAAGCTGTAAACGGATACTATATAAGTACTAAAATGGACGGCTGCAGTGTAACCATATATAAGAACGGTGATCATTTCGGCGTATGCGGCAGAAATTATGAGTATGCAGATGATGATAAATGTGCTATGTGGAAATATGCCCATAAGCATAGAATAGAAGAGATTAAAGGAAAAATAATCTTGACAACATAGCTATTCAAGGTGAATTTTTGCGGACGGGCATTCAAAAAACAGGTTGAAGCTGACCGAACCGGAGTGGTATGTATTTACAGTAACGGATATGAACACAAATAAAAAGGCTATCCCTATATAAGACCGAGGAGATATGTAAAAGTGCTTTGGCCTAAATATGGTGCCTGTAGAGGAAGTGGAAGAAGAGTTTCAATATAAAAAGCGTTGATGAACTTTTGGAGAGAGCAAAGGGAAAGTACGCTTCAGGTAAGAATAAGGAAGGTATTGTAATAAGACCTATAGAGGCGGTGTATTCAAATACCATAGCAGGTCCGCTGTCTATGAAAGTTATAAATAATGATTATCTTTTTGAAGGAGTAGCAAATTACTTTTTGCAAATCTTATATGGCTGCAGTGATGGATATAAAGAAATATCTAAGCTGCAGCCAAATTTTTATTCAAGGGTATATCAGGGTTTTTATAATAGAAGGCCTATAATTTTTGCTTACAAGTTTTACAATTAATTTTAAATATAGCTTGACTTTGAAATAGGAAAAACCGTATAATTAGTACACTGCTTTTGCAGATGACTCAATTCAAATATCTGAACAATTTAAAAAAATAATTAAAATTGTTGTTGACAAGATATTGAATAGATGATATTATATCAGAGTTGTTTGAAAAAGAGCAGCACAAACTTCAAATAATCTGAAAGAACTTTAAAAAAAGTTCTTGACAAGATAAAATGAGTTTGATATAATGACTTGGCTGTTTGAGACAGCGAAGCAATGAACCATGATAATTTAAGATTAAACAGTACACACAACCCTGAAAATTCACATATTTCGCATATTTTTCTTAATGAAAGTGAGCGAAGCGAAACTTGAATTTAGAAAAATAGTGCACCTTGCCGAACGAAGTGAGGCAATGGTGTTACCTTTGAGATATGATGAGATTTCAGATGCATTTTTCACTTGATGAAAACGAGCGAAAGCGAAGTTTGAATCTTAGTGAAAAAGTAGTTCTTCGTACGAGTGAAACGAGTGCGATAGGACAACCTAAAAAAACAGTAGATCTGTGAAAACAGATGCAAGCTAGCGAGAAGGCTAGATTAAACTTTTATATGAGAGTTTGATCCTGGCTCAGGATGAACGCTGGCGGCGTGCTTAACACATGCAAGTCGAACGAAGCTGCTAAAAGGAAGTCTTCGGACGGAATTTTTAGTAGACTTAGTGGCGGACGGGTGAGTAACGCGTGGATAACCTGCCTTATACAGGGGGATAACGGAGAAATTTCCGCTAAGACCGCATAAGACCACAGCACCGCATGGTGCAGGGGTAAAAATATTTATAGGTATAAGATGGATCCGCGTCCGATTAGCTAGTTGGTGAGGTAGAGGCTCACCAAGGCGACGATCGGTAGCCGGCCTGAGAGGGTGAACGGCCACATTGGGACTGAGACACGGCCCAAAACTCCTACAGGGAGGCAGCAGTGGGGGAATATTGGACAATGGGGAAACCCTGATCCAGCGACGCCGCGTGAGTGAAGAAGTATTTCGGTATGTAAAGCTCTATCAGCAGGGAAGAAAATGACGGTACCTGACTAGAAGCCCCGGCTAACTACGTGCCAGCAGCCGCGGTAATACGTAGGGGGCAAGCGTTATCCGGATTTACTGGGTGTAAAGGGAGCGCAGACGGCGAAGCAAGTCTGAAGTGAAAATGCATGGGCTCAACCCATGAATTGCTTTTGGAAACTGTTTGGCTTGAGTGTCGGAGGGGTAGCGGAATTCCTAGTGTAGCGGTGAAATGCGTAGATATTAGGGAGGAACACCGGAGGCGAAGGCGGCTTACTGGACGACAACTGACGTTGAGGCTCGAAGGCGTGGGGAGCAAACAGGATTAGATACCCTGGTAGTCCACGCAGTAAACGATGAATACTTGGTGTCGGGGAGGTAAACTCTTCGGTGCCGCAAGCAAACGCATTAAGTATTCCACCTGGGGAGTACGTTCGCAAGAATGAAACTCAAAGGAATTGACGGGGACCCGCACAAGCGGTGGAGCATGTGGTTTAATTCGAAGCAACGCGAAGAACCTTACCAAATCTTGACATACTCTTGAATAGCTTTGTAATGAGGCTAGTCCTTCGGGACAAGGGATACAGGTGGTGCATGGTTGTCGTCAGCTCGTGTCGTGAGATGTTGGGTTAAGTCCCGCAACGAGCGCAACCCTTGTCGTCAGTAGCCAGCAGTAAGATGGGCACTCTGACGAGACAGCCGGAGATAATCCGGAGGAAGGTGGGGATGACGTCAAATCATCATGCCCCTTATGATTTGGGCTACACACGTGCTACAATGGCGTAAACAAAGTGAAGCGAAGCCGCGAGGCCAAGCAAATCACAAAAATAACGTCTCAGTTCGGATTGTAGTCTGCAACTCGACTATATGAAGCTGGAATCGCTAGTAATCGCAGATCAGAATGCTGCGGTGAATACGTTCCCGGGTCTTGTACACACCGCCCGTCACACCATGGGAGTCATCAATGCCCGAAGTCAGTGACCTAACCGTAAGGAAGGAGCTGCCGAAGGCAGGGAGGATAACTGGGGTGAAGTCGTAACAAGGTAGCCGTATCGGAAGGTGCGGCTGGATCACCTCCTTTCTAAGGAAAAAAGTAGGGGTTGTGAGTACTGTTTAGTACTAAATTAAAAGGGTACTAAAAACATAACATTATTGGTGTCGATGCGTCTAGGGGACACACCCGTTCCCATTCCGAACACGATGGTTAAGACCTAGTCGGCCGATGGTACTATACTGGAGACGGTATGGGAGAGTAGGTGGATGCCAATGCATTTTTCACTTGATGAAAGCGAGCGAAGCGAAGCTTGAATCTTAGTGAAAAAGTACACCTCATCGAGCGAAGCGAGATGATGGTGTTACAACACCGGGGGTGTAGCTCAGTTGGGAGAGCACCTGCCTTGCAAGCAGGGGGTCAAGAGTTCGAATCTCTCCATCTCCATCGCCAGAGAATATCTTTGGCTTAGATGTACCTTGAAAACTGCATACCAAACGAGAAATTATATAAATATTTTATAATTAGACATCCGAGGATATTAATCGAAAGGTTAATATTTTTAAATAACAAAAATAAATTTTTAAACATAGTGTATGATACACGCTAGTGTCATACAAAACACTAAATCTAAATGATTTAAGAGGTTAAACATAAAGAGCGTAGGGTGGATGCCTAGGCACTGACAGCCGAAGAAAGACGTGACAAGCTGCGAAAAGCTGCGGGGAGAAGCACATATTCAGTGATCCGCAGATGTCTGAATGGGGAAACCCACTTGGAAGAACTCCAAGTATCTGTACGCCAATACATAACGTACAGAGGGGAACCCGGTGAACTGAAACATCTAAGTAGCCGGAGGAAAAGAAAACAACAGTGATTGCGAAAGTAGCGGCGAGCGAAATCGTAAGAGCCCAAACCGTGGTGCGTGCACTGCGGGGTAGAGGACTGCAATACGAGTAAGATATATTACCTGAACCGTTTTGGAAAAGCGGGCCAAAGAGCGTGAGAGCCGTGTAAGGGAAAATGTATCGAATCCAGCAGTATCCGGAGTACCACGAGACACGAGAAACCTTGTGGGAAGCAGGGGGGACCACCCCCCAAGGCTAAATACTAGTCAGTGACCGATAGCGTATAGTACTGTGAAGGAAAGGTGAAAAAGAACCCGGGAGGGAGTGAAAAAGAACCTGAAACCCTATGTTTACAAACTGTGGAACACCGAAAGGTGAACCGCGTACTTTTTGTAGAACGGTCCGGCGAGTTACATGTACAGGCGAGGTTAAGTATTAAAGATACGGAGCCGAAGGGAAACCAAGTCTTAATAGGGCGAAAGTAGTCAGTATGTGTAGACCCGAAACCGGGTGATCTATCCATGTCCAGGTTGAAGTTCGCGTAAAAGTGAATGGAGGACCGAACGCACATCCGTTGAAAAGGGTGGCGATGAGGTGTGGATAGGGGAGAAATTCCAATCGAACCCGGAGATAGCTGGTTCTCCTCGAAATAGTTTTAGGACTAGCCTCGTTATTAGTCTACCGGAGGTAGAGCACTGAATTTTTGCGGGGGCGTCAAAGCCTACCAAGAGATATCAAACTCCGAATGCCGGCTAGATGATTGACGGGAGTCAGACTGCACGAGATAAGTTGGGTAGTCAAAAGGGAAAGAGCCCAGACCTACGGCTAAGGTCCCAAAGTGTGTGTTAAGTGGAAAAGGATGTGGGATTTCGAAGACAGCTAGGATGTTGGCTTAGAAGCAGCCATACATTAAAAGAGTGCGTAACAGCTCACTAGTCGAGAGGTCCTGCGCCGAAAATGTCCGGGGCTAAACACAACACCGAAGCCTGGGAATGTAGAAATACATTGGTAGAGGAGCATTCTTAGAAGCGTAGAAGCCATACCGGAAGGAATGGTGGAGTAATAAGAAGAGAGAATGCCGGAATGAGTAGCGAGAAAGAGGTGAGAATCCTCTTGGCCGAATATCTAAGGTTTCCTGAGTAAAGCTGATCTACTCAGGGTAAGTCGGGGCCTAAGGCAAGGTCGAAAGACGTAGTCGATGGATAACAGGTACAGATTCCTGTACTACATATAATCAGAACTGTGGGGACACGGAGACTAAAAAAACCGAACCCGGGAGGACAAAAACCGGGGCAAGCGAAGTACCTGTATGGGAGGAAAAACCACCATACAAGGGGAATGCGTGATGCGTACCGAAATTTAGTAGGGAAGTCGGTTAGGGAGCCGTCAAGAAAAGCCGCTATTGTGTTATATGTACCCGTACCGCAAACCGACACAGGTAGATGAGGAGAGAATCCTAAGGCCGGCGGGAGAAGCATTGTTGAGGAACTCGGCAAAAATGACCCCGTAACTTCGGGAGAAGGGGTGCCACTGGAAACAGTGGTCGCAGAAAAAAAGGCTCAAGCAACTGTTTAGCAAAAAAACACAGGTCTATGCGAAACCGCAAGGTGAAGTATATGGGCTGACGCCTGCCCAGTGCCGGAAGGTTAAGAGGAGAAGTCAGAAACGAAGCTTTGAATTGAAGCCCGGTAAACGGCGGCCGTAACTATAACGGTCCTAAGGTAGCGAAATTCCTTGTCAGGGTAAGTTCCGACCCGCACGAAAAGGCGTAATGATTTGAGCGCTGTCTCAACAATGCACCCGGTGAAATTGAAGTACCAGTGAAGATGCTGGTTACCTGCGCCAGGACGGAAAGACCCCATGGAGCTTTACTCCAGTTTGGTACTGGGATTCGGTAATACTCGTACAGGATAGGTGGGAGACTTTGAAGCATGGACGCCAGTTTATGCAGAGTCGCTGTTGGGATACCACCCTGTATTGCTGGATTTCTAACCTGCGGCCGTTATCCGGCGGGGGACAATGCCAGACGGGGAGTTTGACTGGGGCGGTCGCCTCCGAAAGAGTATCGGAGGCGCTCGAAGGTTCCCTCAGAATGGTCGGAAACCATTCAAAGAGTGCAAAGGCAGAAGGGAGCTTGACTGCGACACCGACGGGTGGAGCAGGTACGAAAGTAGGACTTAGTGATCCGGTGGCATAAAGTGGGATTGCCATCGCTCAACGGATAAAAGCTACCCTGGGGATAACAGGCTTATCACTCCCAAGAGTTCACATCGACGGAGTGGTTTGGCACCTCGATGTCGGCTCATCGCATCCTGGGGCTGTAGCAGGTCCCAAGGGTTGGGCTGTTCGCCCATTAAAGCGGTACGCGAGCTGGGTTCAGAACGTCGTGAGACAGTTCGGTCCCTATCCGGCGTGGGCGTAAGATATTTGAGAGGAGCCGTCCTTAGTACGAGAGGACCGGGACGGACTGACCGCTGGTGTACCTGTTGGAGAGTAACTCCATGGCAGGGTAGCTATGTCGGGAAGGGATAAACGCTGAAGGCATCTAAGCGTGAAGCCCCCCTCAAGATGGGATATCTCATGTGAAAACAGTAAGACCCCTTGAAGACTACGAGGTAGATAGGGCCAAGATGTAAGTACAGTAATGTATTAAGTTGATGGTTACTAATAGGTCGAGGGTTTAACCAAAAGATAGGAAAAAATTTATGTATATAATCGGAAACACCATCAAATCCGCAAGCGAATTTGAGGTGTACTTTCTCACTAAAGCTTGAGACAAGTTTTCGCTAAGTGAGAAATGCAGTTTGGTAGGCAGTTTTGAAGGTGCATTTTCTTCTTAACGAAAACAAACGAAGTGCAGTTTGAGTTTTAGAAGAAAAGTACACTTGACTTTACATAGTAAAGTCATAGTGCTACATTAGCCTTTCTTAGTGAGTACGAGCGTAGCGAAGTACGAACTTAGAAAAATAGCGTACTTGAACTTACGGAGTAAGTTCATAGTATACATTTTCTTCAAAAAAGTACTTGCATAATTAGTAACTATATGATATAGTATATAAGTACTTGCCCTGATAGCTCAGTAGGTAGAGCATGCGGCTGTTAACCGCAGTGTCACAGGTTCGAGCCCTGTTCAGGGCGTTGTTTAGGAAACTAGACAACGGCGACATAGCCAAGCGGTAAGGCGTGGGTCTGCAACACCCTGATCACCAGTTCAAATCTGGTTGTCGCCTTGATTAGAAAATCTAATCACTTGCGGGAATGCTGGAATTGGCAGACAGGCAAGACTAAGGATCTTGTGTCTGTATAGACGTGAGGGTTCAAGTCCCTTTTCCCGCACTTTGAAAGAGCAACATCGGTTGCTCTTTTTTTTTTTAAAAAAATATTGTTCTTGTAATCAAATACTATTGATAGCATAAAAAAGCTTACAATTAAATTAGGATATATAATAAAAATAGCATATATTTACTATAATTTTAATAAAGTATATTTATGACTATGACTGTAATTAAATGTTTAATATATTGTAATATTTCAACGGGTGTAAAGTAATTGTTCAATCTATAAAACTTTGGTATAATTTAAGTACTCTAAACAAAACAAGGAGTGCTCAATGAAAAAGAAATTTTTAACATTAGCATCAGCTCTAACCTTTGTTTCACTATACAGTTTTAATGCATATGCAGACATGGATTTGGAGACAAGTAACGCAGTCTCAGGAATAGCCGTAGCTCTAAACAATTATAAGGCAAGTTCCATATCGCCGCAGACAGCATTAGAAGAGTCGTTAAAGACGGCGACAACAAATACAATAGAGATAACAGGAGTTGACGATGCACGCAACAAGCTTGTAAAGGACGTGGTCAAGTATGAGGGACCGTCGATTCAGGACAGGCTTAAAGAAGAGGTAATGAAGGATGACCTCGCAGTGGCAAAGAACAAAAAGGATACAGTAGTACACGCGGATCCGAAAGAGACCGGTGAAGAGGTGGGAAGTATTTCATACAGTTCTGTAGCCACCGTTGTAGGTTCTGAAATCAACGAGACCGGAGAATGGGTTAAGATAAACTCCGGAAACGTAGAGGGCTATGTCAAAGCCTCAGATTTGGCAACAGGAAACAAAGCAAAGAAAATGGCAAAAGATTCTGTCGTGACCTATGGTACGGTAGTGGACATTGACAATGTCAGACTACGAAAGACACCGGATATAACCTCAAATACTCTCACGATGCTTGAGGGCGGAGAGAAGTATGTTGTAGTAGGTCAGGACAAAAACTTTTTAAAGGTTCAGGTAGATGATGACTTGACAGGATATGTATATAAGGACTTTATAAAAACGGATGTATCTTATAAGACTGCCAAGACTAAGGAAGAGTCCACTATTGAAGCTTTAAATAAGGCGAAGCTGGAAACTGAGGCTAAAGAAGCAATGGCCATATATGAGAATATGGTGGTTGCGGACGATCAGACAACAGCTAAAAGTAAGGAAACGACTGCAAAGGCTGAAACAACTACAGCCGCAAAGAAAAATTCGGATAAAGCTCCAACACCTAAGGCAAGTGAAGAAGCGAAGACCATCAAGTCTCCTGCAGCTGAAAAGAGAGAGACTCCTGCCGGTAAGGAAGTAGAGATTAAAGTTCCGGATACTACAAAAGGATCTACCAAGCCTGCTGAAACAACCACAAAAGACAACGGGCAGACAGAGACTACAAAGCAGAAGACAGAAACATTAACGGAGACAAAAACCGAGGCGGAGACCATCAAAGCAATAGAGGATACAAAACCTACGGAGACCAAGTCTAAAGCAGAGACTGTAAAAGAGCCAAGTAAGTCTGAAGAAACCGTTTCTTCACCTTCCAAGGTAAAGATAGAAACAGTCAACGGTCCTGAGGCAAGTGAGACCGCAAAGGAAACAACTAAAGCAAGTGTAGAGCCGGAGACAAGTAAGGCTGTAGAGACAGTAAAAGAGACTCCGACAGCAACAACACAGGTTGAAACTATAAGCGCTGTTGAAGATACTACAAAGCAGACTGAGTCTACTACACAGGCTCCAAAGCAGACTGAGTCTACTACACAGGCTCCGAAACAGACCGAGGCGACTACAGAGGCTACAAAACCTGCAGAAACCACAAAGCCTGCCGAGACAACAGCTCCTTACGGACCGGGCGGAAGTACTGAAAGCCTAAGGAAACACAGAAGGATAAGCCTCAAAAAGAGACCACAGTTGTTACAGGCGAAAAGGGCGGACCGGGTGTCAGCAAGAAAAAAGAAACTACAAAGGCTGAGACAGAGGCAACAAAGGCGGCTAAGGAAAAAGTATCAAGAGATGCTGTAGTAGCTTATGCCAAGCAGTTTGTCGGTAATCCGTATGTATACGGAGGAACATCACTGACAAAGGGTGCCGATTGTTCGGGATTTGTAATGAGAGTATATGAGAAGTTCGGAATAAGTACTTCAAGAGTCTCAAGGGACCAGGCAAACAACGGTACTGAGATACCTGTATCACAGATAAAACCGGGAGATTTGGTATTCTATTCTTCAGGCGGAGAGATAAACCATGTTGCAATATATATCGGCGACGGACAGATTGTACATGCCGCAAATAAGCAGCTTGGAATCAGAATAGGAAGTTTGAATCATCGTACTCCTGTAAAAGGCGGTAAGATTGATAAAATAATTTTAAAAAGTCAGGTGATTAAGGCCTGACTTTTTTTATGAAAGTATTATAAAAAAATATTTGGCAAGCTATAAAAAAAGTATTATAATTACAATAGTAATAAGAAATGGGAGAAGAATATGAAAAATAATTTTATATTGTTGGGTGTACTTTTGGCACTCTCTCTTAGTGCATGTGGATCAAAAAGCACGGATAAGTCGGATGATAAGACTGCCAAAACGGACAGCAAGGCAAAGACAAGCATTGATACTACAGGATTTTTGGTAACTTCTATCAATGCGGATATCCAGACTGCAGACCCGGATAAGACATCTAAGGACTATATGGTACCTCTTAATATCTTTGACAGGTTGATTGAGGTTGAGGTCAAGGATGACGGTTCAAGTGAATTGGTACCTTCACTTGCAAAGAGTTGGGATATATCTGAGGACGGAAAGGTATATACATTACATTTGCAAGAAGGAGTGAAATTTTCAAACGGTGCAGATTTTAAGTCGGACGATGTTGTATACTCACTTACAAGAATGCTTGGAGTAACAGGTGCTGTAAACGGTGACTTTGTAAGCCAGATAGATGGAGCGGATAAAGTCATGGACGGAAGCAGTAAGGAGCTTAGCGGAGTAAAGGCTATAGATGATTATACTGTGGAGATAACACTTTCAGAGCCTTATGCAGGTTTCTTGGCTTGCCTTTCGGCATCACCTGTATGTATGCTTGATAAGGATACTACAGAGGCTGCGGGAGACAAGTTCGGTATTGACCCTTCGGTTACAGTCGGAACAGGTGCATTTAAGATGGCGGAGTGGACTGTAAACGACTCTATAGTGCTTACAAAGAATGACACATATTGGGGCGGTGATGTATCGCTTCCGGGAGTACTTATAAGAGTAATACCTGATTCAGAGACAAGAAATATGATGTTTAAGAACGGCGAGCTTGATATACTGGACTTTGATTATATGATCGACTACATAGACACTTACAAAAAAGAGATGCCTGATGTTCTTCATCACACACCGAGAGTCGGAGTTACATATTTTACATTCAATGAGAATATAGAACCTCTAAACAATGTAAAGTAAGAGAAGCAATCTGTAAGGCAATCAATCGTCAGGAAATCATAGATTCACTGATGAACGGAGTAGCAACGATTGAAAACGGTATATTCCCAAGAGGACTTATAGGCTATGACAGCTCACTTCCTGAGATTAAGTATGACCCGGACGGTGCAAAGGCACTGCTTGCAGAGGCAGGATATCCGAACGGATTTGATATGGAGATTTCGGTAGATTCTTCATCATCAGATACTACAAAGACAGTACTTGAGGTAATAGCGTCACAGCTTAACGAAGTAGGTATCAATGCAACTATAAAGAATTATGATGAGTCGACATGGCTTGCAACAAGAAAAGATGGTACACTAGGTTCATTCATGGCCATATGGACTGCAGATTACAATGATCCTGACAACTTTATTTATACATTCTTCGGAAATGAGAAAAATACAAAGCAGAGATCACTTAACTATCCTGATAAGGCTGTGATGGACAGAGTAAGTGCTGCAAGAACTATTGCAAATGCCGATGAGAGAATAGCTGAGTACGATGAACTTGAAAAGAAGATTGTAACAGAGGACTTTGCATGGCTTCCTATGTTCTCAAAGGAGCATTATTACGGTGTAAGTAAGAATATCGAAGGATTCAAGCCGAACTGGGCCGGAATATCTGATATGAGATTTGTCGGATTTTCAAAAAAATAGATATGGAACTTAAAAAAGATAATTGTTATAATGGAGCGTGAACCGCTCCATTTCTTTTTGGAGTATTTTTTTGGGAGGCTGATTTGGTTAAAAAAATATTTTTAAAAAGAATTTTGATATCCATACCGGTTTTGATAGGTGTGGTTTTGATTATATTTATAATGCTTAGAGTAGTACCGGGAGATCCTGTAACCACAATGCTCGGTGAGCATGTCAATCAAACTGTAATTGATAAAATAAGCAAGGAGATGGGGCTTGATAAGCCGCTGTATGTACAGTTTTTTACATATATTTCACATGCAATAAGAGGAGACTTCGGTACAAGCTATCGAATGAACAGAAATGTTACAGGTATTATTTTGGATGCATTTCCAAATACTGTGAGACTTGCCGTATGTGCGGCGGTTGTTTCGTGGATAGTCGGTATTGCAGCCGGTATATTTGCAGCGGTAAATAAAAACAATATTTTAGACAGATTATTTATGGGTGGAGCATTGCTTGGAGTATCCATGCCTGTATTTATGATTGCACTTGTTTTGCAGTATCTTTTTGCGTATAAGTTAAAGATTTTCCCGGTATCGGGATATGAAACTGCGGCATCTATGGTATTGCCGTCAATAGTACTCGGGTGGAACTCGGCAGGAAGTATTGCCAGAATGACAAGGTCAAATATCTTGGAGGTAATGCAGGAAGACTATATAAGGACTGCCAGAGCAAAGGGACTTTTAGAGTTTGCCGTAATGAAGTCACATGCACTGAAGAATGCTATGCTTCCTGTAGTTACAATGATGGCACTCCAGATATCGTCAATGCTTTCAGGTGCGGTTATTACCGAGAACATATTCGGAATACCGGGTATAGGCAGACTTGCGGTTAATGCGATAGAGACAAGAGATATGCCTCTTTTGCAGGGAACAGTTATTTTTACAACCATATTGGTAATATTCGGAAATTTGATAGCAGATTCATTGTATTCTATTCTTGATCCGAGAATTAGAAAGGAAATATAAGAAATCAATGAATAAAGATACTAAACAGACAGAGCAAAGTTTTGGCTCTGAAATTGAGACGGAAGAGAGCTTATTTGAAAAATGTAAAAATATAGTAAAACATAATAAGCTTGCATTTTTTTCTTTGATTGTAATTATACTGATTATACTATGTGCAATTTTTGCAAATGTTGTATGCAGGTATAATCCGTATACACAGAGTTTGAAGGACAGACTTTTGGCACCTTCATTTGCACATCCGATGGGTACGGATGAACTTGGAAGAGACACACTCACCAGAGTAATATTTGGAGCGAGAATATCACTGACAATAGGACTGATACCTACATTTATTTCAATGATTATAGGTACAATACTCGGACTTATTGCAGGTTACTTCGGAGGTAAAATAGATTTTGCAATAATGAGACTGGCAGATATAATGCTTGCATTTCCTTCACTCCTTCTGGCAATGGTTGTAATGTATACAATGGGCGGAGGACTGATAAATATATTTATAGCATTGTCATTAGTCAACTGGGCGTCCACATCCAGAGTTGTACGCTCGGAGACACTTTCACTGTCAAAAAAAGAGTATGTGGAAGCAGCTAAAAGTATGGGCGTCGGTAATGCTACGATTATTTTCAGACATATATTACCAAACTGCATACCTACTTTGGTGGTATTATTTACCTTAAGCATACCGTCTGCGATACTTTCAGAGAGTTCGCTAAGTTTCCTCGGTGTCGGTGCACAGCCTCCTACAGCAAGCTGGGGACTTATGGTTGTCAGTGCAAAGAAATATCTATTCACACAGCCTGTACTTGTACTGTCACCTGCCATAGCGATAATGATAGTGGTTTTGGCATTCAATTTTTTTGGTGACGGTCTGAGAGATATTTTGGATCCGTACCTTAAGGAGCAATGATATGGACAATATTTTGACTATAAGAGATTTGAAGGTTGCATTTCAAGTCAGAGGAAGAGATGCCTATGCACTTGACGGCATAAATATAGATATACCTAAGGGAAAGATAGTTGGAATAGTCGGAGAGAGCGGATGCGGAAAGTCTATGACGGCTATGAGTATTATGGGACTTATAAAAAGCCCGGGCAGGATAGTTGGCGGAAGTATTGACTTTTGCGGAAATGAGCTTACAAAGATTGGAATAAGGGAGTATGCAAATATCAGAGGTAAGGATATATCCATGATATTTCAGGAGCCTATGACCTCGCTAAATCCTGTTGTAAAGGTCGGCAAACAGGTCATGGAAGCTATTATTTTACATGAACATATATCTAAGGCGGAGGCAAAACAGAGAGTAATAGAAATATTTAATGAAGTCGGAATACCTGAAGCCAAAAAAAGATTTAATTCATATCCGCATGAGCTTTCAGGCGGTCTTAGGCAGAGAGTGATGATCGGTATGGCAATGATTTGTAAGCCTAAGCTTTTGATTGCCGATGAGCCTACTACAGCACTTGATGTTACTATAGAGGCTCAGATTCTAAGGCTTATGAAAAGACTTTGTGAGGAGAGCGGTACTTCTATAATGATGATTACACACAACATGGGTGTCGTTGCTGAAATATGTGACTATGTTTATGTAATGTATGCAGGAAGGGTGGTGGAGTCTGCACCTACAAAGATTCTTTTTAATGAAACTGCACATCCTTATACAAGCGGACTTTTAAAGTCAATACCTACTATCGGCAAAAAACAGAAAAGACTTTATACCATAAAGGGTAACGTCCCGAATATATTAAATTTACCTGAGGGTTGCAGATTTGCAGACAGATGTGATCTGACTCAAAATATTTGTCTAAGCGACAGACCGAAGGATGATTATATTACGGACAGCCATATGGTTTCATGTTTCTTACATAAAAGGATTGAAGATGAGAGAAGTTGTATTAAGATTAAAAAATATAGTTAAGGAATTTCCTACATCAAAAAAGAATAAAAAAGTTCATGCGGTAAGCGATATAAGTCTTGATATATATGAGAATGAGACTTTGGCACTTGTGGGAGAAAGCGGATGCGGCAAATCCACACTGGGTAAATGTGCAATAGGTCTTATATCACCTGATAAAGGTGAGAGTATTTTTCTGGGTGAAAATATTTACAATAAAAGCGGCAATGAGCTGAAGGAGATAAAGAAAAATCTTCAAATTATATTTCAGGATCCTTATGCCTCACTTAATCCGAGAATGACTGTAGGTGAGATTATTGCTGAACCTCTTATCACACATGAAAAGAGGCTTAGCAAAGCACAGGTAAAAGAAAAGGTGCTTGAGCTGATGGAAGATGTGGGAATCAGGAAAGAATATTACAACAGGTACCCTCACCAGTTTTCAGGAGGACAGAGGCAAAGAATAGGAATAGCCAGAGCAATAGCACTAAATCCTAAGCTTATTGTATGTGATGAGCCGGTGTCTGCACTTGATGTGTCCATACAGTCACAGGTTTTAAATCTCCTTAAGGATATTCAGGAGAAAAAAAGAGCTTCGTATCTGTTTATTTCACATGATCTGTCTGTTGTCAATTTCATTGCGGACAGAGTTTGCGTGATGTTTCTCGGTAAGGTTTGTGAGATAGGTGATACAGATGATATTTTTGAAAAGCCGCTTCATCCGTATACAAGGCTTTTGCTTGATGCAATTCCAAGTATTGAAAATGCAGGCAAACAAAAGGAAATATTAAAGGGAGATATACCAAGTCCGATAGATGTTCCTACCGGATGCAGATTTCATACCAGATGCCCTTATTGCAGTGAAATTTGCAGAACAAAGGAGCCCGATTTAAGGCAAGCAAACGGCAGATATGTGGCTTGTCATATAGTAAAATAATTTGTGAGATAGTTATGAAATTTGATTTAAAAGAAGATTTAAAGAGATTTATTGTTATTACATTTGCGGCTGTACTGATGGCTGTCAATATAAAGACTTTTGTAAGGACCGGAGACCTTTTTCCGGGAGGTGCTACAGGCATTACTTTACTTATTACAAGGTCGGCGAATATGTTTTTTCATGTAAAGCTGCCGTATACATTGGTAAATATTTTACTTAATGCAATACCTGTTTATATCGGATTTAGGTATATCGGAAAGAAGTTTACACTGTATTCCTGTTGGGTAATATTGCTGAACGGTTTTATTGTTGATATTATTCCGGGATATGTGATAACTCAGGATATTTTGCTTATAACTATTTTTGGAGGAATGATAAACGGTCTGGTTATCAGTATTTGTCTGTTGATGAATGCAACTACCGGAGGAACTGACTTTATATCTATCTTTCTGTCTGAGAGAAAGGGCTTTGACGCCTTTAATATTATTTTGGGCGCAAATGCGGTGGTTCTTGTAGTTGCCGGACTTTTGTTCGGATGGGACAGAGCGCTGTACTCTATTATTTTCCAGTATGTTACCACAATGGTTATACATACTTTGTATAGAAAATATCAGCAGATTACTCTATTCATTGTCACAGATCATCCTGACGAGATATGTGATTTGATTTCGGATATAAGTCACCATGGTGCTACCACTTGGAAGGCACAGGGGTATTATAATCATACAGACAGAACTTTGGTGTATTCAATAGTATCAAGTGCCGAAGCAAGTAAGGTGGTAAAGGCAATAAAAGAGATAGATAAGTCAGCCTTTATAAACCTTATAAAGACGCAGCAGCTTCTTGGCAGATTCTATAGAAGAAGAGAGGAATAATCTCAAGGGGGTGTGAAAAAACTCGATTGAGTTTTTTCGCATCTCCCTTTTTGCAATTATTGTGTATAAATGACTAAAATCATACGCAAAAAAAGCACACTTCCCCTACCCCATAGAAATTCTTTTTTTGAATCTATGCGGCAGTTCTGTTTCTTGTCTTTTTTTTCTGATATTTATATAAATTATGGCCTATCGCCACGAGTAAAACTTCCAGTTTGACTGAATGAATACCTCTTCGGACAATTCTCTGGTACCAACGGTTGCTTTTCATAATTCCGAAAGTACCTTCTGCTTGTATCGAACGGTTCATTCTCAATAACGCACCGTGGATACTTTCCAGGTTTTCGATTACTTCCTGATGCATGGAAGTTAGTTCCTGATTGATCCGAACGGTTCGATTCTTATCTGTCTTCTTACATTTCTTTGCATATGGACATCCGCTACAGTCTTCGCATTCATACACTTCTTCCTTGCGCCCGTACTGATTTCCCCTCACATTTTTTCTGTATAAAAAATGGAATGCTTTATCGTTAGGACATCTCATGACTCCTTGCTCATCAATTCTGAAGTTAACTGCACGAAATGGGTCTTCATGATATTTTTCGATCCTTAGTTTCCTTTTTTTAAACATTGGAAATTTCATATACTTCTCAATTCCGTTCTGTTCACAGAAAAATATAATTGTTGTATGAGCCATATCCGGCATCTGCCACAGGATATTTGGGATAGAATCCATAAGTTTGTTTGAAGTGCTCCATCAAAGGAACAAAAGCAATCCATATCCGAACGATAATGGTTCACATCAACAACTGCAATATATTCATCTGCTACACCAATCTGTACATTATATGCCGGCAGAATCTGATCATTGCCCATGTAATCCGTTTTGATACGCATAAAGGTAGCGGAGTTATCTGTTTTAGAGTAACTGTTTCGGTTAGGGACCACAGATTTCAATTTTTTTGTATGTATTCTTGAAGTTTCTGACAGAAAGTAGTCAAGTGTTCATAATGACGCTGTTCTTTGGATTTTCGCTTTCCGCTTCCGTAAACAAATGTACTGGTATCCAGTTCCCATAAATGTACTAGCTGCTCAACGATTTCATTCAGATAATCCGGTACATACTCCGAGTTTATTGTGATCTGTACCCCGCTCCATGCGATTTCTGCATTAATTTCCTCAATCTCCGCAGTGATTTTTTCGTAAAGCTTGTAACGGAACTTTTCGGTAGCCTTCTTCCATACCCAGGTATACTTGTTTGCGTTTGCTTCAAACTTGGAGCCGTCGATGTAGAGATGTTGCAGATCTACATGCTCCTCGTTAAAGATAGCATGATTGATATCGTTAAAAATGTTTTCAATCTTATCTTTAAGTATTTTATTGATGAAATATCCAAAGGTTCTGTATGACGGAGTCCGGTAATCCATGAGATAAATGAACCTGATATTAACTTTGCAGTTGTCTTCAAGTTTTCTCAGAGAGCAGTAACCGCTAGTCATAAATCCGAAAAGTACTGTCTTTAACATGTTGACCGGATTATATCTGCGTCGTCCGGTTGTGTACTCCGGAATATCCGTCAGATACTTGTTTAAATCGATTCCTCCTATCAATCTGTCAAATGTTAAAACAGGATCCAGCAGATCCAAACAATCTGAAAGAAACAGTGGAAAATATTCTTGTTTTGAATTACAATAGGTATTGGGTAAATTTTTCATTCCAAGTTAATTTTACCACAAAAATAGGACCTTTCGCATGAGCGAATGGTCCTATTTCTTTTGGGGACTTATTTCACAGCCCCTTTTTTTTGAGCCGATTTGTTTATAGTAAGATTAAAAATGCAATAAATTTATTATATATGCTATAATAGACCTATGGGGACTATGTTAACTACAACAAAAAGGAGTGTCATATGTCTGTAAAAGTAAAAATTCGTGAGTATGCAAAGGCTCTTAATCCAATGGATGATACCATGTTTTGCAAAATGGCTGAGGAGAAGGAGTTTTGTGAAGAAGTATTGAGAGTTATTTTAGGCGATAACAAGCTGACAGTGCTTGAGAGTATGCCTCAGTGGGTAGGAAAAAATTTACAGGGACGTTCTGTAATACTTGATACAAAATGTCTGACAGGAGACGGCAGGCAAATCAATATAGAAGTTCAGAAGGCTGACGATGATAACCATCAAAAGCGAGTGCGTTATAACGGAGCTGTTATTACGACAAATATAGCGGATCCCGGAATAAAATTTGAATATGTGCCTGATGTATGTGTAGTATTTATATCAAGGTTTGATATATTTAAAGGGAAACTGCCACTGTATCATGTTGACAGAGTAATACGAGAGACAGGTGAAGTAATAAATAACGGATTTGAAGAGGTTTATGTAAATTCTGTAATAGATAACGGCTCAGATGTTTCACAGTTGATGAAGGTATTTACAGAAGGCGATTGCTACAATGATAAATTTCCTAAGACAAGCAGCATAAAAAGGAGATATAAAGAAACAGAAGGAGGAATCAGGGAAATGAGCGGACTTATAGAGCAGTTAAAGCTTGAGTGGATTAGTGAAGGCGAGAAACGTGGAGAAAAGATAGGAGAAAAGCGTGGGGAAGAGAAAGGAAAGATAAATATTGCTCAAAGCATGAAGAAAAAGGGATTTGATATAAACATTATAATGGAGCTTACAGGGTTATCAAGGGATAAGATTGTGTCACTATAGAATTTATTGAAAATGGGACTATGTTAACTACAACAAAAAGGGGTATCATATGTCTGTAAAAGCAAAAATTCGTGAGTATGCAAAGGCTCTTAATCCAATGGATGATACCATGTTTTGCAAAATGGCTGAGGATAAGGAGTTTTGTGAAGAAGTATTGAGAGTTATTTTAGGCGATAACAAGCTGACAGTGCTTGAGAGTATGCCTCAGTGGGTAGGAAAAAATTTACAGGGACGTTCTGTAATACTTGATACAAAATGTCTGACAGGAGACGGCAGGCAAATCAATATAGAAGTTCAGAAGGCTGACGATGATAACCATCAAAAGCGAGTGCGTTATAACGGAGCTGTTATTACGACAAACATAGCGGATCCCGGAATAAAATTTGAATATGTGCCTGATGTATGTGTAGTATTTATATCAAGGTTTGATATATTTAAAGGGAAACTGCCACTGTATCATGTTGAAAGAGTAATACGAGAGACAGGTGAAGTAATAAATAACGGATTTGAAGAGGTTTATGTAAATTCTGTAATAGATAACGGCTCAGATGTTTCACAGTTGATGAAGGTATTTACAGAAGGCGATTGCTACAATGATAAATTTCCTAAGACAAGCAGCATAAAAAGGAGATATAAAGAAACAGAAGGAGGAATCAGGGAAATGAGCGGACTTATAGAGCAATTAAAGCTTGAGTGGATTAGTGAAGGCGAGAAACGTGGAGAAGAACGTGGAGAAGAGAAGGGAAAGATAAGTATTGCTCAAAGCATGAAGAAAAAGGGATTTGATATAAACATTATAATGGAGCTTACAGGGTTATCAAGGGATAAGATTGTGTCACTATAGAATTTATTGAAAATGGGACTATGTTAACTACGACAAAAAGGAGTGTCATATGTCTGTAAAAGCAAAAATTCGTGATTATGCAAAGGCTCTTAATCCAATGGATGATACCATGTTTTGCAAAATGGCTGAGGAGAAGGAGTTTTGTGAAGAAGTATTGAGAGTTATTTTAGGCGATAACAAGCTGACAGTGCTTGAGAGTATGCCTCAGTGGGTAGGAAAAAATTTACAGGGACGTTCTGTAATACTTGATACAAAATGTCTGACAGGAGACGGAAGGCAAATCAATATAGAAGTTCAAAAGGCTGACGATGATAACCATCAAAAGCGAGTGCGTTATAACGGAGCTGTTATTACGACAAATATAGCGGATCCCGGAATAAAATTTGAATATGTGCCTGATGTATGTGTAGTATTTATATCAAGGTTTGATATATTTAAAGGGAAACTGCCACTGTATCATGTTGACAGAGTAATACGAGAGACAGGTGAAGTAATAAATAACGGATTTGAAGAGGTTTATGTAAATTCTGTAATAGATAACGGCTCAGATGTTTCACAGTTGATGAAGGTATTTACAGAAGGCGATTGCTACAATGATAAATTTCCTAAGACAAGCAGCATAAAAAGGAGATATAAAGAAACAGAAGGAGGAATCAGGGAAATGAGCGGACTTATAGAGCAATTAAAGCTTGAGTGGATTAGTGAAGGAGAGAAACGTGGAGAAGAACGCGGAGAAGAGAAGGGAAAGATAAGTATTGCTCAAAGCATGAAGAAAAAGGGATTTGATATAAACATTATAATGGAGCTTACAGGGTTATCAAGGGATAAGATTGTGTCACTATAGTTTGAATTAATCAAGTCAAAGAAACAAGCTAAGGTAGCATATAAAAAAATGCTCTTAGATTGTTTCTTTTTTCTATAAATAAACAGTTCTTGAATCAAGGTATATTTTATATACCTGTTAAGATGTTTAAAGGAGGAAAGCATGGAATTGAAATTATTAGATGCCGGAAGTATATATAAAGGATTTGAATATCCGAAAGAATTTTTAAAAATTGTACATTTAGGTTTGACGGATTTTGATTTTTGGTATTTGATGGATTATGAACAGGCTGCGTGGAGAATAAAGGGATTGCAAGAAAGATACCCCGACAGAAAGTTGGTACCCTTTGCAAGAAGAGGTGACAATGATGATATAGTTTGCTTTGATATCGACAGAGGTAGAAGGGTGCAAAAAATCCACGATTTTGCAAGTTCAGGATGGGAGCAGAGAAAGGATTATGAAAGCTTTTGGGATTGGTTTAGAGAAGCTATAGATGAGATGATAGAGGAAGGGGAATATGATGAAATATGAGGAATTAAGTAAGGAAGTTTGTTAAAACAATATAGTTAAAGTTCAATAGTTATATTAATTGACACTAATGTATTATTTGTGGTATAAAATTGATTAAATAAAAAACCTTAAAGCACTTGAAGAAGCAGGGGTTATAAAATTACCGAACATAGGTATACACTATGATAATCTAAGGAATATCGTTATAAGAGAGACTACAAAAGCAGGAAATTCTGTATATGCCGCAAATATATCTATAATATCAAATGGACTCGGAAGATTCCTTGGAGCTACAAATATGCCGAAGAATGCCGGCTTAATGTCTACAATAGGGGCATATTATAGAGGAGTGTATATAAAGGGATTTTTCTGTACTACGGACGGCATTTATAGTACAGTAGCACATCCTATAAAAACGGTAGAGGGATTAACAGATATATTAGTGAACCCCGGAATGTTAGTAAAGGAGTTAAATTGTCTATTAAATATAAAAGAAATGAATTGATAGATTTTTTTAAAAGAGAGCCTGTGACAATATCTGGAGAAGCGGATGGCGATTGGCTATATATCTATGAAAGAAATGAGTTTAAGTTGATCTTATCACTGTCTACATATTGTGAAAAATATAGATATTGCAATTTGTTATAATGAGAAAAATTGTATATGACAAATCATTTGAACATATTGGAGAAATTTATAGATTAAATATATATGAAGTTCAAATAGTTGGTGAGCTTCAGAATATAACTTTAAATAAGTTTCCACAGATATCTGCTATTATAGAGAACAAGGAAACTAACCATAATAGTGATACCAAGACTTCAAGAATATCTATATTATTTGATGAATTTGATTTTTTTGAATTTTTTTGAATCAGATCCCACAGTCATTGGGACTGAGAAAGATGGTAGATTACAGTATTTCTATCAAACAGAAGATTTTTAAAATGATTTTTGATTTATCGATATATGAACATAAAGTCAATATATCAATTTCTCACAATAATGATATAGTGTGCAGTGAACAGTTCAACTCGGTTGAAGAGATTCGGAAAGTGGATGCCGATACACTAAGGATGATAACAGAAGATAAGTGGATAATTGTAAGAAAGTGGTCACAAATTTCTGTACAAGTTGAAAATAGGCTGGAGTAAAATTATTCTGTAGCAATGAGTGTTAGGGAGGATATTAAGATAATGGGAGCATCAGCATTAATGTTTAGGAAAGGTGAATATCCAACAGAAAAAGACTTGGATATAATAATTGATATATTTACCAAGATGAAGTTCTATTCAAGTGGCATAGATAAAGAAAAATTAAGTAAAGGCGAATGTTTTAGTATCAGCTTTACTAATGATCATTGGAGAAGAAGATGGGATGATGAAGAATATCAATGGGATTCACTGGATGATAATGATCATATTATAATTTACTTCTATCCTAATGTGGAAATAAATTATGGCGAATATATTCCAAGCATGGGAGAAACAGTACCTGATTTTCTTTACTTTGAAGATATTTCAGGTAGAGGCAGATTATTACTGGAATTCTTGCATAGATATTTTAAATTGTTTCCGGAAGATGTATTTATGGAAATGCACTTTTATACAAAGGATGATATAGATAAGTTATATGCGAAGGTACCATGGAATGAGACTTGGATGTATGAGGATCCTAAAACATTCTAAATTGTACTGGTGATTTGTTTAAGAGGAGCTGTTTTATATCTAACAGCTCTTCTTTACTAAAAAAGTTAATAAACTTATAGATTGATTTAGAGAAGCTATAGATGAGATGATAGAGGAAGGTTAATACGATGAAATATGAAGAATTAAGCAAGGAAGTTTCATACGCACTTCGACATGCACCTTGGGAGTATGAACTTGAAATGGATGAAGAAGGCTGGGTAAGTATAGAACAGCTTTTGAATGCGCTAAATACAGAAGGTAAGTTTGGGTATATTACTCAAAATGATTTGGCTGTTATGATTGATAAGTCTGAAAAGAAAAGACATGAAATAAAGGCAGGAAAAATAAGAGCTATGTACGGGCATTCCATACCGATGCATATAGTAAAGGAAGAGAAGACTCCGCCTGATAAATTATATCATGGTACTGCAAGGAGATTTATTGAGAGCATAAAAAAGAACGGGCTTTTACCTATGAGCAGACAATATGTACACCTGTCAGCTGATATAGATACAGCAAAAAAAGTAGGGCTTAGACGTGACAAGAGTCCATGTATATTGGAAATTGATTCTAAGAGAGCATATGATGACGGAGTGGTATTTTATCACGGAAATGAAAAAGTATGGCTGGCAGATAAAATATCGCCTTGCTATGTAAGGGAATTAGATTGATAAATAGATTTGAGGAGATATATGATATGTGAGGGAAGAATATTACAAAAATCTGAGGGTAGAAAAACATCTATCGGTGTCAGCATGTGGAAAATACTTGATGCTATGAACTACAATAGAAGATTGATGATAAGTAAAAGAGATTATGATATTATACTGTCTAAAGAAGACAGTGAGTATGATTTTTTTGATAAAAAGGATCCTGCACCAATGATTCAAATTTATTCTTATGTAGATATGGTCCTATGTCAAGATTTAGTACAAATTAAAATGAGAGGTTCTACCGGGCTAAGATGCCGGAAGAACATGTACCTTATTATATAGCTTTTCAAACTCGTCAGGAGACATATAATCACAATGACTATGAATCCTTACCGTGTTATAAAAGGCTTCAATGTATTCAAACACAAGACTATAGGCGTGGTTGTAGTCTTGAATACTGAATCTGTTTAGCCATTCTCTTTTAATCAATGAATGAAATGATTCAATGCAAGCATTATCATATGGATAGGCACAACGAGAATAGCTTCGTTGCATAGTTTTAGTGGCTTCACGCCAAGCATTTGATACATACTGGCTGCCACGATCGGAATGTATTATTAATGGTGATTCGGTGTTACGATAGGCCTTTGCTTTATCAATGGTTGCTACAACGGTTGATACTTCCATAGTATTAGAAAGAGTCCAGGCTATTATTTTCCTGGCAAATAAGTCCATAACACAATTAAGGTAAACAAAGCCGTTTTTAGTCCATATATAGGTAATATCTGTACACCATACGGCATTAGGGCGTTCCGGGTTAAATTGTTCATCAAGTATGTTTGTAAGTTCAGTACTGAAATCAGAGTCTCTGGTAGTGGTAGTAAAAGGCTTAATCCATTGGGCTTTAATACCCATCTCACGCATATATTTGCCTACAGTGCGCTCAGTAATAGTTTCACCTGACTTACGAAGTTCTTTGGTTATTTTAGGAGCGCCATAGTTTTGTTTTGAAGCATCATAAATAAGCCGGATATTCTTCTTAATAGCTTCCTTCCTCTGAATAGCAGAAGATATTTTTCTATTAAGAAAAGAACGATATCCGGATCGAGACACACCTAAAAATTTAAGCATTCCGGAAGTAGAGACGCGGTGTCCATTTACTTTAGCTGCCTCTACCTTTGCAGAAACCTCTGTATAGATAGCAATAGTTAGCTTTCCCCAGAATGCTTATGGCTTTTTTTAGTACATCAAGAGCATCCTGAGCATCACGAAGCTCACGTTTAAGGCGAGCTATTTCTTTTGCATCATCAGATTGATAGTTACCTGAGCCACGAACGGGAATGTCACCATCATTATTACGAAATTGACTTTCCCATTTGGCAAGTGTACTAACACCAATACCAAGATTCTTGGCACATTCAACTTGAGTAAGATCCGGATGTTCATTTCGATAGTTTATAGCATCCAGCTTAAACTGCTTTGAGTGATGGTTTCTTTTACTTGACATAATGAGTTCCTCCTAGGGTTTATTATATAACAAATAAGGAAATATCTCATTTTGTTTTGTACTAAATATATTCTAGAACCAATATCAGTTGACTGTAAATGGTGAAAACTATGAGGATAAGGAAAGATTCGGAGATATTGTCGGAGATATTTTTGAGGAAAATATACCGAAGTTTTGGGTTAAATTGGGACAGATAGTAGATAAAAAGCAGTCTTGGGTTTGAAGATTGGAATAGAGAAAATCTACATGGAATTATAGACATTGCAAAAAGATTTTATAATAGAGTAGTAATTTATATAATAGAGTCTAAATGGGGCTGTCAGGAAATGACAGCCATAAAAAGGGTAGTATGACTCAACATGAGTCGCACCACCCTAAATTTTTACATAAAAAATATGGCTAACGATAACCATTTTTCTTCGTTACATGTTATAATGTAGCTATCCTTTTTAGCTAGTTATTATAATGACTTTTTTTGAAATAGGTACTTCTGAGCAAAAAGGTCATTGCAACATCCGGCAGATAAAGGTAGTGGTAATACACTCCAGTCAAGTAGTCGAAGCTACAGGAAAAAATCAAAAGACCCTGATTTCTGAATGCATTAAATCACAATACTAAAAAACATGAAAGGAGAAGAGTGGTAATTCCCAATGAAATTATCACAAGGGAAAGGTGGTAGCTATGATAATATTGTTAATATTACTTGCTGTTGTAGAGGTTATGTGCATATTGTCTTTATATTATAGAATATTTTATCAAAAAAACATTGTTTAGATACTTTCTTTATTGTTACATTTTATATTGGATTTGTAGTGACATTACAGTTTTTTTCTTGCCTATACATGTATCAGAGATACTCTAATCCTAGATATGATATTTCACTTTTGTTTACCTTATTGCCTACGGTGATTTCTGGTTTGTATTCTTTACCTTTTGCAGTAGTTGTAAACAGTAATGATAAGAGAAAGAAGTGAGTCTATTGAACGGTTAGGTGTAAAAACTTATTTGGTTTTGATTTTTTTAGCTGAAGTGTAAAGTTTAATTAAACTTAAAAAAAGTAACATAAGGTGTACTACTAAATGCAACTATTGTAAAAGTGGAAATATGTGTAAGACTAAATGCAACTTTAGTATATGGATAGTGGAAATAAACTTTTCACCCCGGGTTTTGAAAAAAACTTAAATATAAAAGCAATCAAAGCGTAAAATACACTCTTGCAATTTACCTTTATTTATGCTATCCTAAGATGTACTTTGTAACGAGTCTACTTTATGTAACCGTTGAATTTTTAAAAGAGGTGAAATTATGAAACAGGGAATACATCCAAATTATTATCAGGCAACAGTAACTTGCAACTGTGGTAACACATTTGTTACAGGTTCAACAAAGGAAGATATCCACGTAGAAATTTGTTCTAAGTGCCATTCTTTCTATACAGGTCAGCAGAAATCAGCTCAGGCACGTGGTCGTATTGAGCAGTTCAACCGTAAGTATGGTGTTAAGGCTGAATAATAAGATTAAGATATACTATTTATTAGGGGGGAGTCAGGCAGGTGTCTGACTCTTTTTTAAGATTACAGGAGAGGATATGAAATATTCAGGAATAGGCGGACAGGCTGTGATAGAGGGTATCATGATGAAAAACGGTGACAGATACTCTACAGCGGTAAGAAAGCCGGATAAAACAATTGCAGTGATGGAGGATAAGTATGAGAGTCTTACTACAAAGATTCCCATGCTTGGACTTCCGTTCCTTAGAGGAATATTTGCATTTGTAGATTCATTGGTATTGGGAATGAAGACATTGGCATATTCAGCAAGCTTTTTTGAAGATGATGAAGATTCAAAGCCGTCAAAGCTTGAAGAGAAGCTGATTGCAATTTTTGGAGATAAGCTGATAAGGTAATAATGGGTGTTACAATGTTTATTTCAATATTGGCATCTGTAGCAATCTTTATGGTATTGCCTATGTTACTCAGCAATATCATCAAAGCCAAAATTGATAACTACTACGTTATTGCCATATTTGAGGGAGTAATAAGAATTGCGATATTTATCTTCTATATAAAGATGATCTCAAGGATGGAAGATATAAAGAGAACCTTTATGTACCATGGTGCGGAGCATAAATGTATCAACTGTATAGAACATGGTCTTGAGCTGAATGTCGAAAATGTAATGAAAAGCTCAAAAGAGCATAAAAGATGCGGTACAAGTTTTATTATCATAGTAATGATGATAAGTATACTTTTCTTTATGGTAATAAGAGTGGACAACCTTTGGCTGAGAGCCGTATCAAGAGTGGTATTGGTACCTGCGATAGCCGGTGTCAGCTATGAGTTTTTAAGAATTGCAGGCAGAAGCGACTTTTGGCTTGTAAATATTCTCAGTAAGCCGGGACTTTGGATGCAGGGACTTACCACCAAGGAGCCGACACCTGATATGGTTGAGGTTGCAATTGCGGCGGTAGAGAAGGTATTTGACTGGAGAAAGTACCTTAAGGAAAATTTCTGATATGAAATATATAGAAGTTTTTGAAAAATATGTAAAGGATTTAGATGAAAAAGGCTTTAAAGATGCAAAAAGTGATGTCTTATTATTAATATATGAAGTGTTTGACTTTGATTTTTCAAAGTGGACAATGTTTAAATATGATGAGATAAAAGATACCAAAAAGCTTGATATAATAGAGAGCTATGTGGCAAAAAGACTTGAAAATATGCCGATACAGTACATCTTAAATAAGGCATACTTTTGCGGACTTCCTTTTTTTGTAAATGAGAATGTACTTATTCCAAGGTTTGATACGGAAGTTTTGGTAGAGGAAGTATTAAAACTTGCCGATGGTGATAAAAGTAAAAAAATACTTGATATGTGCACAGGTTCGGGAGCTATAGCCGTTGCATTGAAAAGCCTTGGAGGATTTGAAAAAGTGGATGCACTTGATATATCTGATGATGCATTGGAAGTTGCAAAAAAGAATGCACAAAGCTTAGGCTGCGATATCAATTTTTTAAAAAGTGATATGTTTTCCGGCTTAACATCTGAAAATAAATATGATATCATAGTATCCAATCCGCCATATATAAAGAGTCATGTTGTGGACAGCCTTGAGAGTGAAGTGAAAGACTTTGAGCCGAGGCTTGCACTTGACGGTGATATAGACGGTATGAAGTTTTATAAGATAATCAGAGATGAATTTATAAAATATTTAAATCCTGAAGGGATTTTGGCACTTGAGATAGGATATGATGAGGCTGCAGATATCAAGGCGCTTTTTGATGGCTTTGATGTAATTATAAAAAAGGATTTGGCAAATCTTGACAGGGTGGCGGTCATATCAAAAATAAATTAACATAAGAGGAAAAGATGTTTGATAATTTAGAGGACATAGTAGTACATTATGATGAAATAATGGCGGAGCTTGCCGGCGGTGATGTGGCAAACGATCAGAACAGATTCAGAAAGCTCATGAAAGAGCAATCAGACTTGGCACCGCTTGTAGAGACCTATGGTGAATATAAAAAAGCTAAGCAGCTTCAAGAAGATGCACTTGAAATGCTTGAGATGAATGATGAAGAGATGAAGGAGATGGCAAAGGAAGAGCTTGCCGAGGGAAAGAGACTTGAAGAGGAGCTTTCCGAAAAGTTAAAGATTTTACTTTTGCCAAAGGATCCTAATGACGATAAGAATATAATGCTTGAAATAAGAGCGGGAGCAGGTGGCGATGAGGCGGCACTGTTTGCTATGCAGCTGTATCGTATGTATACTCATTATGCGGAATCACAAAACTGGAAAGTCGAGATGATTGATGTTAACGAAAACGGTATAGGCGGATACAAGGAAGTTGTAGCAATGGTAAGCGGCAAAGGCGCTTACTCCAAGCTTAAGTATGAGTCCGGTGTGCACAGAGTACAAAGAGTTCCTGAAACCGAGTCAGGCGGAAGAATACATACATCTACAGCATCTGTTGCGGTAATGCCTGAGGCCGAGGAGGTTGACGTTCAGATAGATATGAATGATGTCAGAATAGACGTTATGAGAGCCAGCGGAAACGGCGGACAGTGTGTCAATACTACAGACTCGGCTGTGCGTCTTACACACTATCCTACAGGAATAGTTATCTATTCACAGACTGAAAAGAGTCAGTTACAGAACAAGGAAAAGGCTTTTGCACTTTTAAGATCAAAGCTTTATGAGATTGAGCTTGAGAAAAAGCAAAGTGCCGAGGCGGCTGACAGAAGAAGTCAGATAGGTACCGGAGACAGATCCGAAAAGATCAGAACCTACAATTTCCCACAGGGAAGAGTTACAGATCACAGAATAAATCTGACATTATATAAGCTTGATAAGATAATGAATGGAGACATTCAGGAACTTATAGATGGCTGTATTGCAGCCGATCAGGCGGCAAAACTTGCTAAACTCAATGAACAATAGGAGGCAATAATCATGGAAACAAAGGATTTGGATTGGGGAAATATAGGATTCAACTATAGAATTACCGATTACAGATACATCAGCAATTATAAAGACGGAAAATGGGATGACGGAGAACTTTCAACCGACTCAAATGTTACTATAAATGAGTCTGCAGGTATTTTGCAGTACTGTCAGGAGGTGTTTGAAGGACTTAAGGCGTACAGGACAAAGGAAGGACATATCGTCACATTCAGACCGGACCTTAATGCAAAGAGAATGTATGATTCGGCAAAGAGACTTGAGATGCCTCCATTCCCTGAAGAGAGATTCATTGAGGCTGTTGATAAGGTAGTACTTGCAAATGAAGCTTGGGTACCTCCTTTCGGATCGGGAGCTACACTTTATATAAGGCCTTATATGTTCGCTTCATCACCTGTAATCGGTGTAAAGCCTGCGGCGGAGTATCAGTTCAGAATGTTTACAACACCTGTAGGACCTTACTTTAAGGGCGGTGCAAAGCCTATCACTATTACGGTAAGTGATTTTGACAGAGCCGCACCTAGAGGAACAGGACATATCAAAGCCGGACTTAACTATGCTATGAGTATTCATCCGCTTATGGAGGCTCACAGAAACGGTTTTGATGAAAATATGTACCTTGACGCCGCTACAAGAACTTATGTAGAGGAGACAGGCGGTGCCAACTTTATCTTTATTACAAAGGATAAAAAGGTGGTTACACCTAAGTCAAATTCGATATTGCCGTCTATTACAAGAAGGTCACTTCTATATGTTGCCGAGCATTACCTCGGATTAAAGACAGAGGAGAGACCTGTTGCATTTGATGAGGTAAAGGATTTGCAGAGGTAGGACTTTGTGGTACAGCAGCGGTTATCTCACCTGTAGGCAGAATATGTAGAGGTGAAACAGTGATAAACATACCGTCAGGAATGGAAGGTATGGGAGAGATTACCAAGAAGCTTTATGATACACTTACAGGAATACAGATGGGTGAGCTTGAAGCACCGGAAGGTTGGATAAGAAAAATTAAATAAATTTTTCAAAGGAAAGGCTGAATATTCAGTCTTTTCTTTTCATAGGAAGGAGAATGAAATGAAAAAGTTTAAAGTAAAGATAGGAGATGAAACTTACTTATACGAGGAAGGCACAAGTTATTTTGATATTGTAACGGAGCAAAAGAAAAAAGCTCTGCTTGTCAAAGTAAACGGTAAGCTTCAGGAATTGCATAAGTGTGTAAATGATGATATTACTCTTGAGTTTGTCACATTGAGTGATGCTATAGGAAGAGCGATATATGAGAGAAGTGCAATATTGATACTCTTAAAAGCTATAGATGATATTTACGGCAGGAGTATAAGTCCAAGAGTGGAGTTTTCCACAGGCAACGGACTTTTTATCAGACTTGACAGTGAACAAGATTATGATGTGGAGAAGATAAGTAATCGTATGAGAGAACTTGTTGATGAAAACATCAGAATTGAAAAGACTAATGTACACACGGATTTGGCCATAAAGATGTTTCACGATGCAGGATTTTTTGAAAAGGAAAAGCTTTTCAGATTTAGAAGAGTATCAAGAGTGAATATATATAAGCTTGAGGACTATATAGACTATAACTACGGATATATGGTCTACTCTACAGGGTTTATAGACAAGTTTTCTCTTACAAAGTATAAGGACGGAATAGTTCTTGTTATACCTAGAAAAGAAAATCCTGAGGTTGTGGAAGAGTTTGTACCTGAAGAAAAGATTTTTAATGAACTTAACAATGCAAGTATCAGTGCTATGGAAATGGGAGTATCGGATGTAGGTTCACTCAATGAGATGATTGCAAACGGTATGACCAATGAGATGATTCTTATTTCTGAAGCATATATGGAAAAGAAAATAGGAGATATTGCAGAGGATATTATAAAGAGGGGGAATGTAAAGCTTGTAATGATTGCGGGTCCGTCATCATCGGGAAAGACTACATTTTCACACAGACTCAGTATACAGCTTATGGCACACGGTATAAAGCCGCATCCGCTTGAGGTGGATAATTACTTTAAAAACAGAGAAGATACACCAAGAGATGAGAAGGGTGAGCTTGACTTTGAAAGTCTTGACGCTATGGATATTGAACAGTTCAATGCGGATATGCTTGCTCTTTTAAACGGCGAAAAAGTGGAACTTCCCAAGCTTTAACTTTAAAACAGGTCAAAGAGAGTATAACGGAAACTTCTTAAAACTTGGTAAGGATGATATACTGGTCATTGAGGGTATTCATTGTCTTAACGACAAGCTCTCTTATAAATTGCCTAAAGACAGCAGATATAAAATATATATAAGCGCATTGACACAGCTTAATATTGATGAACACAATCGTATACCTACTACAGACGGAAGACTTCTTAGAAGAATGATCAGAGACGTCAGAAAGAGAGGTATTTCCCCGACAAAAACTCTTGCTATGTGGGATTCCGTCAGAAGAGGTGAGGAGAGGAATATTTTTCCATATCAAAGCAGTGCTGATGCCACCTTTAACTCTGCTCTAAACTATGAAATTGCGGTATTAAAGCAGTATGTTGAACCTGTTTTATTCAGTGTAAAAAAAGACTCTAAGGAGTATCCTGAGGCAAAAAGGCTTCTTAAGTTTTTGGATTATTTCCTGGGAGTACCAAGTGACAATGTACCTTCCAACTCTATATTGAGGGAGTTTATAGGCGGAAGTGCATTTCATGTTTAATATTACAAAAGGTCGCCCTTAAGTTTTTTAAAAGGCGACCTTTTTCTTATTTGAATTTTGATACGAATTTCTGTATTTTTGTGGTTGGTGACAAGCTCTTGCTGATTGAAACATCGTGGTTATATGAGTTTATAATGGCTGCAAGATATTTGGTCATGTCGGCTTCAAGATACCACGGTTTTGTGAGAAGCTCAGGGTTTCTGTAATGCACATTTGTAGTACAAACATAATCTATAAGTCCAAGATTGTGGAATTCATCAAACTTATCAAGACCGTTTGTGAAAAGTCCGAATGTAGCACAGATAATAATTCTCTTTGCATTTCTTTTTTTTTAAGCTCCTTAGCTGTATCAAGCATACTTTCACCTGAAGAAATCATATCGTCCATAATGATTACGTCCTTGCCTGCCACACTGCTGCCCAAAAACTCATGTGCAACTATAGGGTTTCTGCCGTCCACAACTCTTGAATAGTCACGTCTTTTATAGAACATACCCATATCCACACCGAGGTTGTTTGCAAGGTATACGGCTCTGTTCATAGCTCCCTCATCAGGGCTTATGATCATCATATCATCTTTGCTTACTTTCATATCGGAGATATTTGTAAACATCGCCTTGACAAACTGGTATGTAGGCATGAAGTTGTCAAATCCTGTAAGAGGAATGGAGTTTTGTACTCTAGGGTCATGTGCGTCAAATGTAATTATATTGCTGACACCCATACTTACAAGCTCTTCAAGTGCCAGTGCACAGTCAAGAGATTCTCTCTTTGTCTTTTTATGCTGTCTGCTTTCATATAAGAAAGGCATGATAACATTGACTCTTTTTGCATTTGCAACGCAGGCGCTGATAATTCTTTTGAGATCCTGATAGTGGTCGTCAGGTGACATATAGTTTGTGAAACCGTTTAATTTATAGCTGAGAGAGTGATTGAGTACATCCACCATTACAAATACATCTGTACCGCGAACTGATTCTTTGATAACACCCTTTGCTTCACCTGAGCCGAATCTCGGACAGGCAATATCAAGAAGGTAGTTGTCACAATCATAGCCTCTGTAGTGCAAATCCGCATGACAGTTCATAAGCTCAGTAGTGTCATTCCTTCTGAATTCAACTATATAGTCATTGACTCCCTTTGCAAAGTCATAACAACTCTCAAGCGCGGCAATCTTTAGCGGTGCTATCGGCAATTGGTCTTTAAATACGAAATCGTTTGGCATTTCTTTCTCCTAGGTGATTAAGATTAGAGACAGTTCGGATGAACCGTCACGAATATTTACTTACGAGGATACTATACACTATGGAAAATGTGAAGTCAATAATATGGATTTTAATCTCTTAAGTCTAAAAATTAGGCTTAGATATAAGATTTGTTTAAAAATTGACAATGTTATATGTGAATTTTATTTGTTAAATAAATTATTTCTGTACTGCCTTGGAGATATTTTATATCGACTTTTAAATATCCGACAAAAATAGTTGCTGTCCTCATATCCGCAGACTATGGAAATATCATTTATCGGAAGTTTTGTGGAATTCAAAAGAAATATAGCCTTATCCATCCTTACTTCATGTATAAACTCTGTAACTGTTTTACCTAATTGCTTTTTAAAGACGGCACTTAGATAGTTTTTTGGTTACATGAAGATTTGAGGCAAGAATTGAAAGGCTGAGTTCATCGGCATAGTGTATCTCAATATAGGATATGCTCTTATGTACCACTTCACTATATTGATGAAGAGAATGATTTTTTGCCAAAAGGCAGTATTTTTTTATAAACTTTTTTGACACATTACGGATATCGTCGGTAGTTTCAGTATTATTTCTATCCATTGCCATCTCTTTAGAGACACTGTTAAGATAGTACGGGTGAACTTTATTTCTGTGTTGTAAAGTTTTTCTGCACAGTGTACCTAAGACTATTGCCAAATACTTGGCATCCTGATAGGAATCCATATTTCTTCCATCCAGCTTCATTGAACACAAAGCATTATAGGCACTCATTGCCTTTGAATAATCACCGGATGAGAGCATATTCAAAAAATTTTCCTCTATTTTATATCTTTCTTCGATATTTTTTATTTCAAGCGTTTCTCGGTCTTTATATTTCTGATGATTCATAGTTTTCTCCAATAGCAGTTCAAAACTCATCTTTACTACAATGATACCATAATATTATGCTACTTTTAAAGATAATGATTCACTTCCTAATAATAGAATTTAAGATAATATTTAAGTTAATATAATATCTTGGTAAAAGTAAAAAAACGGAGGTAATTTATGAATCAGAACGGAGTTCACAGGGCTAAGTTATGGCAGATAGCGGATTTGCCTTAAATAACACAGCTACAAATTTGTACCTATTTTTTTATGAATTTTATCAGTTATTATCTGGTAGGGATTTGTAGGTGTAGGAGTTGTATTGGCTTCCACTATCATTATGAACATGAGAATTTGGGACGGCGTTACAGATCCTTTTATAGGATATGTCGTAGACAAGACAGATTCCAAATTCGGAAAAAACAGACCTTTTATGCTGATAGGAAATATCATTTTGGCTGTTTTCTCATTTTTGATAGTTCATGTAACACATATCGCACCTGAGAAAAAGCAGATTGTTGGTATTTATCGTTTTATATATGATTTATATCATAGGCTATACTTTCCAATGTGTAGTTACAAAGTCGGCACAGACCTGTCTTACAAACGATCCGAAGCAAAGACCTATGTTTACAATCTTTGACGGTATTTACAATACCATACTCTTTGCGGCGATACCTGTTTTGGTATTCCAGAATCTTATACCTAAGTATGGAAAATTTACAGAGGCATTCTTCCATGAGTTTTGGCTTATAACAGCTGTTGTATCCGGAATATTTACTATTATTGCGATAATTGCAATATCGGGAAAGGACAGAACAGAATTCTTCGGACTTGGAAAGCCTACAAAGATTAAACTCAGAGATTATTGGGAAGTTTTATCAAAGAACAGAGCTATACAGATGCTTGTTGTTTCCGCATCTACAGATAAGCTTGCGCTTTCTACACAAACTAATGCGGTTGTTGTAATTATGGTTTACTCTATAGTTTGCGGAAATACCGCGGCCGGAGGTCAGGTTGCTGCTTATACAGCAATACCTACCGCACTTATGTTATTCTTTGGTGTCGGTTATATTGCAAGATATCTTGGACAGAGAAAGGCGATGCTCTTCGGTTCGATAGGCGGACTTGTAACATGTATTCTTTCAATAGCATCATTCTATGTTTTTGATCCTACAACATTGAGATTCCCCGGAGAGGGCTTTACAGGTTGGAACACATTTACAATAGTATTCCTTGTATTGTTCCTGCTCATGAAGGGATTTACAGGAGTATCGGGAAATATAGTAATACCTATGACTGCAGACTGTGCAGACTATGAGGTATACCGCTCAGGTAAGTATGTACCGGGACTTATGGGAACACTTTTCTCATTTGTAGATAAGCTGATTTCATCACTTAGTACTACAATAGTTGGACTTTGCTGTGCAGCTATAGGATTTAAAGATGCACTTCCGACTGTGGACACACCGATGTCTCCGGCAATTAAAGCTGTGGCAATGTTTTGTATGTACGGACTTCTTATAATAGGGCTTGTTTGCAATCTTATTGCTATGAAGTTCTATCCATTAACAAAGGAGAAGATGGAAAGCATACAGGCTGAAATAGCTGAAATAAAGAAAAAGTCACAGAATTAGGCCGTATAACAGAACGGATATTTTTAATATATTTTAGGAGGGAAATATATGAGAGTCATAGATGATTTGAACAATGGATGGCTTTTTAAAAAGAATACCGAAGTAAATGATACATTAGTTGCAGATGAGAGCTTTGCTATGATAAATCTTCCTCATACCTATAACAGATTTGACGGTCAGGACGGTGGAAATGACTATTATAAAGGTAAAGCAGTATATGTAAAGAAGCTTATAAGACCTCTTGTATCACCTGAGAGTGATTTTATCTTGAATTTTGAAGGTGTAAATTCGATAGCAAGAATATATATTGACGGTGAGTTCGTACAGGAGCATAGAGGCGGATACTCAAGATTCAGAGTTAATATCACAAGATTCTTTGAGAAAAAAGACGCTCTTATGCTGGCTGTAGAAGTGGATAATGCAAATCATTCTGATGTATATCCTCAGATGGCTGATTTTACATTCTATGGCGGTATATACAGAAATGTAAGTCTTATATCGGTACCTAAGACAAGATTTGATATAGAGTATTATGCAGGAAGCGGAGTGGCTGTTACTTCAAAGATAGACGGTGAGGATGCAATAATTGACATTACCGCCTATGTAAAAGATCCGGATGAATCAGATATGGTTATGGTCGAGGTAAAAGACGGCGACAGTTATGAAGATATCGGATTGTTTGTTGCACCTGCAAAGAAGATAACAAAGCTAAGCCTGAAGATAGATGATGCTCATCTTTGGAACGGTGTAGAAGATCCGTTCCTCTATAAATTGAGTGTAAAGCTTGTAAGACATAATGAAGTACTTGATAATGTTGAGGTAAATCATGGTATCAGAGAGTACTATGTAGACCCTGATAAAGGATTTTTCCTAAATGGAAAGAGCTTTCCTTTGAGAGGTGTGAGCAGACATCAGGACAGACTTGGTAAGGGTAATGCACTTGCAGAGCTTGACCATTTTGACGATTATGACTTGATAATGGATATAGGTGCCAACAGTGTAAGACTGGCACATTATCAGCAGGATGATTACTTCTATGAGCTTTGTGACAGATACGGACTTGTAGTATGGGCTGAGATTCCATTTATATCCAGAATGAATAAGGATCCAAAGGCACATGAGAATGCTATGGAGCAGATGAAAGAACTTATTTATCAAAACTACAATCATAGTAGTATATGCTTTTGGGGAATTTCAAATGAGATAACCATAGCGGGAGATATTCCGGGACTTACAGATAATTTAAGAGAGCTGGATGAGCTTGTAAAGAGTATTGATAAAACAAGACTTACAACAATGGCTCAGGTGTCAATGCTTCCAATGGATTCTGATCACAATCAGATCACAGATATACTTGCATACAATCTATACTTTGGATGGTATGGCGGACAGTATACAGATAACGAAGTATGGTTTGATAAGTTTAGAGCCATGCATCCAAACAGAGCGGTAGGACTTTCAGAGTATGGTTGTGAGGGTATTATAAGTTGGCATTCAAATACACCTGCCTGCAAGGATTATAGTGAGGAGTATCAGGCACAGTATCATGAGCATATGGCAAAACTTCTTGCTGAAAGACCTGAAATCTGGGGTTCATATGTTTGGAATATGTTTGACTTCGGTTGTGATATGAGAGATGAAGGCGGTGTTAAGGGCAGAAACAACAAAGGTCTTGTAACTATAGACAGAAATAAAGAAAGACGCTTTCTATGTATACAAGGCATACTGGTCAGATGAGAAATTTGTTCATATTGCAAGCAAGAGATTTGCCATCAGAAGTGATGAAAAGATAAATATAAAGATCTATTCAAATATGGAAAAGGTAAGATTGTTTGTAAACGGCACTGACCTTGGCGAAAAGAAAGGTGGAAAGATTTTTGTATTTGAGAATGTAAGCCTTGATATGGGAGCAAATTATATAAAGGTGGTAGGCATAAGTGATGATGAAGAAATATCTGACAGAACCACATTTGTCAGAGAAGAGAAGCCTTTTGCCGGATATGTAAGACCTGCGGATGAAGAAGAAGAGAGCGGCGTTAAGAACTGGTTTGATGATATGGACAAGGAAAGTCTTGATGTAAAAAAGCTTGAGTTTAATCCTGAATACTTCAGCATAAAAGATACAGTAGAAGATGTAGTCAGAAATGATGAAGCGGGAGATATATTGGTATCTATCATCAATCAGTTCGGCACAATGAAGGTATGTGGATTATCTTTTGCACATGTATTTGAATGCAGAAGCACCAAAAAAGTTTGATGCTGGAATTTGTTTCAAAGGATGCCGAATGGAATTTTGAAGGATAAAGAAAAGAATGAACTTTTTCTACAGAACCCCGGATATTTTGAGCTAACGGGTGAATATTGCTTTCACTCATGTAATGATTCTATGGCTGCATATCTTGGCAGCGTGGAACGAACAGATAAATGAAATAAGTGCCCAGAAGAGTCTTTGAAATTGCAATAAACGTATTAATTTGCGGATGTAGAAAATATCTGGTAAAGGACGGACATATTTTGCAGATACTTATTCAGATGCTTGCATTTACCATCATCATCTTTGTCATAGATGCGGACTAAATAAAATAAATATATCATGAAGAGTTATAAAAATGGAGAAAACCTTGATTTTGAAAGTACCTATAGTACTTTGGATATCGTCAGAATTGAGATATATTGACGCAAAAGTGAATGCACTGAAGGATAAATTGGGAATTGATAAGGGCAGTACAAAAGTGTTCTGCAGGCTGATGAAACGAGGAAGAAAGAAAAGATTTGAGTTAGTATCGGATGTGTCTAAGGCCGATTACAGAAGCTGATGCACTAACCGCTTAGGATGATTTATTATGTTTTCAAAGCTTATATAGCAGATATTGAAAAATTTCAAATAATGAAGAACTTGAAGATAATGAGTTTATTGCAAAAAAAATACTTTGGGTGATGAAGTCAGATGCAGCATCTATCTTATGAAATGAATGGAATATAAGCTCAGGTGCATGGTACAGGATATGTTTTCGGAAGGGCCATAAAAAAGCGGATTTAGAATAGGGTAGAGAAGAAAATATGGATTAGGGTAATATGCCGAACGGACTTGAGGGCATTATATTTTCTTGACAATGCCTTCAACTGATTAAATCTGAGGAATATCTTCAGATAATCGATAGAAGAAAAATAAACTATTTAAAAATGTAAACCATTGATAACAGCTCAGGCGATACTCTATATGTTATTTTACAGAAGATATTGGCAATAACTAATAAAAGGATTTTTTCTGTCGACGGTTGGGTCAGTTTGTAGAAAAGGAATTTACGGCAGAAGTGTTATACAAAAGATATCATGAAGGGTGTTGATAAAATATATTTCTCTCTTTGATGACCGGCCAGAATGGAAGATGGGCTAGCATTTTCATTTTAGTAGCAACAGAAAAATTCATCAAAATAATTGTCTGATGAATGACAGGAGTAAATGGATGATGGGATATGTAATGAAACATGATGAGTTTCAGGGTTTGTAACAGACTATTGTAGAAATAGATTTTGATGAAATTTGCTTGAAAGTTATCTTGACCAGTAAGCTTGATAGAATGATTATCAACATAGGGTGAATCTTAATGGGTTTTCATGGATTATATGAGAAAAGAAACCGTGTTTGAACGAATGGGAAAACTCTTTTGATAAAAGGAACAAGGGATTCTAACTTGTACTTGGGCATGGGGTGATGTTGCTAAGTAAGAAAGTGGTTGGGGAGGTGTGAATTGTTGGCGAAACATAAGTTTAGAAAACCCGAGAGCTACATAAAGAAGAATCACTGGGTTGACATATTTGCAACAGAAATGAAAAAAAGAGTATGAAAATCATTTGATACCGGAATTTGATGAAGAAACTGTCTATCATCAAGGTACGTAAGAAATTACCTGAAGAATTGCCGGAGATTACGATAAAGTCATGATTTTCTTCTTGTAGATGTAATAGAAAAATGCGAAAAGTCCAAGGAACTTGAAGAAATTCTTTGCAGAGTACAAAAGCCTATAATCATAGAGGATGATGTGATTGGTGAGCTTTCGTAGGATAAAACTATAAAAAGCTTTGAAGGGCATATTACTTGGCTTGATAAAAATATTGATATTTCCTTGGATAGTTGACAAAGACAACGTAAGTCGGGAAATCACAAAGGCAGAAGAAAAGCTAAGGAAAGAAATTGTGCTAAGTGCTGATGGGATGCAAAAATGAGAATATTTGCGGCTAAAAAGCTTATAGACCTTGCAAAGAGATTGGTGTGAATCGAGGAAGAAGCCTTAGCATCACAGAGAGAGCTTTGCCGATAGAACAAAGCATTGAATCAATTTCCTATGACATCCGGCGGTCTCATTCGCAACATATTTTTAGTGATGATGATATTTTTGCAGAGCATTGCATAACAGAAGTTGGCGGGAAGCCTGAAAAAGGTAAGGCATCTGCAAGTATGGGCGGTTGAGGAGGAATTATATGATAAGAGAAAGTTAAATATATCCGATGCAAAAGAAATACAAAAGATATGCAAAACAGCTTTAGGGCTATGATGTTGATATAAGTACAGCTGAGGAATCAGATAAAGAAATTGTCATGTGATAATAAACACCATATACTGGCAGTATGTGAGAGATGAAGAGCCAGCAAAGAAGGTTATCGGATTTGTTCATGCACTAGAGTGATAGCGAAAAGTGTGTATAGCGATGCGGACTTAATATATTGCTTTGGCTGTTGATCTCACAGTTTCCATGGCAATGGGGTCTGAGTAGGTAATGTGTTATATCGATATGCTATGAATAACGGTATTTCATTTATCATGACTCCAATTCGGCAAACCATCGTGTAGAAGCACTATAAATTTATGAGGAATATAGGATGCAAATGAGATAAGCTGCACAGGTTATAAAACATTTTAATGAGGGAGAGGAGAAAAATGGACTTAGAGCAAGTTATCAATATTTAGGTGATAAAGAGTTGGAAGCACTTTGAAAAGATTTGACAATGAGGAAGATATTTTTGAAACGGTGAAGATTGGAATGATGAGGCGAGATACTTCTTGATATAGATAAGAACTGGGATCTTCTTCACTATATGCTGACGGGGTGTAAGCGCATCAGATCCTATATGGGAAGATCCTCTCAGTGAGGCTGTGGTAGGTGTGACTTCGATAGACAGAAGATTTTATAGCCTATACAAAAAGGACAGGGTTAAGGATATATTAAAAGCACTTGAAGATTTTGATATGGAAAGTGCTTTGGAAAGCTTCTGTTTGGAAGAAGGTAAAAGAGGCGGAGTTATATCCTAATATTTGGGACTATGAAGAGGAAGAAGATGAAATAAAAAGAAGACCTTCTTGATTGTTTTTGAAAAGAATGAAAGAATTTTATAAGGAAATTTTTGGAAGCGGATGGAAATGTCTTGGTTACAATCTATTAAATGATTTTGAAATATTTATTGTTTCTTCTTGTACCTGTGGGAATATATCAGATGGTTGTCAGCATTAAAAAGTTGACCGGATTTGCCAAGGCTAAGATGATATATGAAATGTCGGTCAGCGCTATAGACGGAAGCTTTAGACCTGAGGATGGCGGTAAATATGATATATGGCTTTGGAGAAAAAGTACGCAGTATCTCCTATATATAATTTAGATATTAAACTAAAAATAATGCTATGGAGAGTCTGTAATATTATATCCGGATTTTTAGGACCACGGCAAGCAGTTTTTAAGGATGTACAGAGTTAAGCTGTATACATTTGGTGCTGAGAGAGGAAGTTATAATATCTCATTAACGGACGAGTAGAAGAAAGAGAAGAATATTATAAATAACAGGGTTATTGATTATAAGAAGTTCTCATACAGATTCGTGAAAATGTTCATGGGCGCAACTATATTCCTAGGTGTTTTGGGTATTATATCGGGATTTATGGCTATTGATGTGGGATTGGTATTCTTTTATATAAATTTTTAAGGAGAAGATTATGCAAACAAAGTATATATGGGCAGGAGCAGTATGTGCATGGGAGATGATGTAAACGCACCTAATCCTGATACATTTATTTTGCCTGACAACTCTAGCAGAGTTTGTAAAATATTAGGTATGATAAGTTGCCTTTTGAAGGTGGGATTGTTATTTGGGAAAATATAAAGACCGATTCACCTGATTCAGGGCTTGAGGACGGAATAATGGTTTTTGGAAAATCAAATCCGAGTACGAGAGCACCGATAGTTGCGAGGTGTTATGATGAAAATGGAAAGGTTATAATAAAAGATGATGATAACTCAGCATGAAGAGATTGTAAACTACCCATATTTATATTTTTATAAGAGGGACTCGATATGAGGCAGGTAAGGCTTATATTGTCAAAAAGAATATTTTTAAACTTAGTGTCATCGATATTGACTCTAAAAAGATGCGGTTATCAGGCTTACTACGGTGGAGCATAATTATGCTTTTTACGGATAATGAGAATAAAAGTATATGTATTGCTCTTAAGAGATGATGTAGATGAGGATATGAAGATATATCATCTGGATGAATATTTTGAAAAGTCAGACAGTGTATAGTTTATGATTTGGAGGAAATATGTCAACTTGGAGCGGTATTAGAAAAGAATGGAGAGCGAATATCTGGCGGAAAGTTTAAAGGAGATATCAGCTATCTTTGCGACATCTTATGCAGATCCCCGGATCTATGAGGGCAGGAGCAGCTAGCAGATATGATGGCAAGAGATTATAAAGGCTGCTATTATCATAATTGGATCAAAAGCGGATCTTTTTCCAAAAGATGAAAAAGTATGAAAGACGTATTAGAGAAGAATTTGCCTATATGGACGATACCGCTCATAAAGCTTGGAGTGATTCGATCAGAGCATGCTTTTTATAGGGCATTTGACGAGTTTGATAACTCAAAGCATTGAAAAAGAGTCTATGCAGTGAAAAATACGCGTCAGGGATATTTGCTGTTTTGGACAGAAGAGTCGGTAAAAAGAAAACTTATATCAATGAAAGAAACCAGAAAAACGAAGACGACACATTTAAAGAGTTCTTTGCTATCAGAATGGATGCGGAAGGGATGATATAGAAATGGATTTTATAATAGCCGAAGAGGGCGTGCCTGTAAGTGTAGGTGCATATGGAGCAGAAATCGCATATTATGGAAGTGAGATTGTATTAAAATATGAGACTGAGCCGCTGATGGGGATTTTATTTTTCTCTGCAAAGCTCCACTGTTAGATAAAGAACTTCCGTTTTGGATGATGGAAGAAATCTTGTATTCTTAGACGCTATATTATGTGATTGTAGAGAGTGTTAAAAAGAAAACTAGACTCCTATAACTCACTGTAGTCATGATATTCACAGAGGAGTATGCAAGTCTTAATCATTGGTATAGTGATATATCGGTGGAAGATGAAGTCGTGCTTAAAACAGGTATGAAAAGAGTACACTGATATTAAAGGATGTAGACGGATTGGAATGGATAATAATTATAGTTATAAGGGCGATTATCGCCCTTATTTTTAAAAATCTCTTGTAATATTTTTCAGCCATTTATAGCTCTTATAATGTTTGTATACAAATGGAATCTTTACAAACTCATCGGTACATATGAGGAAATATACCCACATTGGCGGCAGCTTAAGAACAAAAGCTAGATATAAAGCCAAGTGGAACGGCATATCCCCATATCAATCACATCACAGATAAAGCCCCATTTTGAATCTCCTCCTGAGCGGAAAATTCCGCATATAAAGGCTGTATTTAGAGCCTGTCCCCAGATGTAGTACATACTTATATAAAGCATTATACTCAGATAATCTCTTGCTGTCGGAGTCAGTGTTGCCATATTGAAAAATACAGGTCTTAAAACAAATATAACAATACTTCCAAGTAAAGCCGACAGTACGGTTATCTTTAAGAAATGAGAAGAATCGGCTTTTACAGTGTCACTGTTTCCTGAGCCTATAGATTTACCAAGTATTATTGCACCTGCGTTTGCAATACCGAAACATACAACAGTTCCGAAGTTTCTGGCAACTACTACGACAGCATTTGCAGCGACTATATCACCTCCAAGATGCCCCATTATTACAGAATACATTGAAAATGCAATTCCCCAAACTATTTCATTGCCGAAGGCAGGCATGGAGTATTTTAAAAAGTCTAAAAACAGAACTTTATTTGTATTAAAGACTGTCTTTATACGGAAGTGTATAGACTTCGGTATGAAGTTATCGATTATGCATATGGTAAGCTCTATAGCTCTTGCAATAACGGTTGCAAGTGCCACTCCTATGATACCGAGTTTCGGAAGGCCGAAAAATCCGAATATAAAAGTTGCATTCAAAATAATATTGAGTAAAAATGCAACCGTATATGCGGCGGTAGAGAAGTTTACCCTTTCGACACTTCTCATCGTACAAAGATAAACCTGTGAAAAGCTCATCAGAAGGTATGAAAAGCTTACAACTCTTAAATAAGGTATACCTGATACTATCAAATTGGTATCATTTGTAAAAATATGCATCAAAAATCCCGGGAAAAAGAATGCAAGTATAAAGAACACACTTGATATTGCAACTGAAAGCTGCATTGCAATACCCATTATATTCTCAATAGTCTTTGTATCATTTTTGCCCCAATACTGTGCCGCCAGCATAATGACACCCGATGCAATACCTGCATATACCAGATTTAATATAAACATTATTTGATTGGCAAGTGAGCCTGCCGCAAGTGCATCTTGCCCTACAAAGCCAAGCATTATAACATCCGCCGAACCTACAGCGGTTGTAACAATATTTTGTATGACTATAGGTATGGCAAGCCTTACGATATCTTTATTAAAAGAAGAGTTGTTTTGCATATCAATCCTCCGTCTCAGATTATCCGAAAATCAAATATCCGGATGATTGTTCCATTATATGTGGGACAGTAATATAAGTCAAATTTTTAAAAAATACACCAAAAATCTTGTAAATAAAGGTTCTTGGGACTTACACTAAAAATTACATATGTAAAATGTAAGTTCAAGGTATTCTTTTTGGGAATAAAAAAAGTATAAAATATTATTAGAGTGTTTTGTGAAATGCACTAAAAGAAAGAGGTATAGTATGAATTTAAGAAAAGAAAAAAAGCTAAAAAGACTGTTAAAAAGAGCAACAGCTTTATCAGTTACACTTTTGCTAAGTACAGGAAGTTTGTTCACATCAGTAGCTGCTACAGGTCCGGTAGTTGAGCAAATTAGTTTTGAAAAATAAAACCGGAATTATTTCTGAGGAGCCAAAAACAACGAATGTAAGTCAGTATAGCTATGATACCAATATTGATTACAGAATAGAGATGAACAGTTCGGAAAGATATCCTAAGAGTATATACATAAGGGGAAAGCTGCTTGGTATAGACAAAATACCTGTGATATCTATATATAAATATATTTGGATCATATTAAAAGACAGTAACGGTAAAGAAGTATATAACAATATAGTTAGTAACAGTACAGGAAGCATAAGCCTTTACTTAGATAAAATAGCTGAGGGAAAGTATTCTGTGAATTTGTACACTTCTTCTGAAAGATATGGTTCCTACAAATCATTAATTTATGGAAATGATATAGAAATATTATATAAAGATGGAAAAATTAAGTTTTGTACCATATCCATATTATGATCACAATATGGCTGTAGTGAACAATAAAAGAACAGACGAAAAAGCACTGGTATATTATAGGCAGCCGTCAAGTAATATTCAAAGTGATAATCAGGAAATAATAGATTTAGCAAACAGTATTACAGCCGGAATTACTAATGATTATGATAAAGCTGTAGCAATACATGACTGGGTATGCAATAATATTTATTATGATTGGGACAGCTATTCAAGTAAAAATTATACCGGAATGGATACTTCAGCACTTGGAACATTGCATTCAAAAAGAAGCGTTTGTGACGGATATGCAAACCTGACAGCGGCACTATTAAGGGCAGCCGGAGTTCCGGCAAAAAAAATTTCAGGATTTGCTTTGGGTGTATCAAGTGATTATTGGCCTGAAAACTATGATCCGAATAAGGATACCAATCATGCATGGAATGAGTTTTGGGCAAATGGAAGATGGGTAATACTTGATACAACCTGGGATAGTGATAATGTATGGAGAAATGGAGGTATTGAAAAAAATACCGGGCTTAAGGGGATATCACTATTTCGATATAAACGTGGGATTACTCTCAGCAGATCATGTAATAAAGGATTATAATGAAGCGGATGTTCCACAGCCATAGACAGGGAGTAATGAGTTACAATACAGTATATAATTTCTTTGATAAATTATTATAAGGGAGAATATGATAAAAAAATAATTGATGATATAAAATTTATGCCTGATATGAAAAAAGTATCCATTATATTTCATGGACTCCATACTATATTATGAGTGTTTCGGATTATGCATCATTGTCATTTGTTTATGCAATAGTATATACTAATTTGCCTGATTTAAATACGGGTGAACTTTTTAGAAAAAGTTGATATATCAGGTGAAGTATGTACACTATATCCTAGGGTTAATATTACAATTATACCTTCATATAGAGCAGCATATTCGGATGAAGATATATACAGATATTTTCATGATGCCATGAAAGCACAGCATATGTATATAAATGCCGATAATATCATATTTGATATGAGATATTATAGCTATTTTTAATCCACATACAGACAGTTACGATAATTTAGAATATCTTAATATGTTAGATTATAATCTTAAACTATAAAAAAATGTGTATGTAATTTATACAGGAAATGAGAAAAAACTGTTTTGAGTTAGCAAGCAAAGAAGAAATAGAAGCATTAAGATTACACAGAAAATAGCATAATTTTCAACCCCGATATAAAAACCCTATTGACAAATACACACCGTTCATGTAGAATACATACTTGCAATGTGTGTGTAGCTCAGCTGGATAGAGCACTTGGCTACGGACCAAGGTGTCGGGAGTTCGAATCTTCTCACGCACGTTATTAGAACCTCAGCAACCTTGCTGAGGTTTTTTTGTTTTATAAAAAAAGTAAGTAAAAAGGAAAATATGGGAATAGTAAAGGCAACAAAGCTTATATTTGATTATATAACAAGAGATGAAGCGGACAATGTAGAGGATGTAAAAAGAGCTATCAATAATTTAAATATTGACATTACACAAGGTGATTTTGTGGCGATTTTAGGACATAACGGCTCCGGAAAATCTACATTTGCAAAACATTTAAACGGTATATTATTACCTACAGAAGGTACTGTATTTATCTCTGATTTGGATACGGCAAATGATGAAACACTTCTTGATTTGAGAAAGATGGTAGGAATGGTATTCCAAAATCCGGATAATCAGATCATAGGAAATGTGGTGGAAGAAGATGTGGCATTCGGGCCTGAAAATATCGGTATTCCGACAGATGATATGTGGAAGAGGGTAGATGCTGCTCTGGAAGCGGTAGGAATGACTGCTTACAGATATAAATCTCCGAATAAACTTTCAGGTGGACAAAAGCAAAGAGTGGCTATAGCGGGTATTATGGCAATGAAGCCTAAATGTATTGTACTTGACGAACCTACCGCAATGCTTGATCCTAACGGAAGAAAAGAAGTTATAAAGACGGTTCTTGAGCTTAATAAAAAGGAAAATATTACGGTAATACTGATTACTCACTATATGGAAGAGGTTATAGAAGCCGACAGAGTTATAGTTATGGATGAGGGTAAGATAGTTATGGACGGCACACCTAAAGAGGTTTTCTCACATGTGGAGGAATTAAAGAAACTTCGACTTGACGTACCAAGTACTACAGAGCTTGCATTTGAACTGAAACAATCAGGACTTGATTTACCGGACGGCATACTTACATTGGATGAGCTTGTAGACAGCCTTTTACCGATATTAAAATAAACACATTTGGAGATAATAATGCAAGATAATGTGCAAATAGAAGCAAAGAAATTAAACTTTATATATGGAGAAGGAACCGCATTTGAACAGTACGCCATAAAGGATGTATCATTTACCATCAAAAGGGGTGAGTTTGTAGGTATTATTGGACATACCGGTTCGGGTAAATCCACTTTGATACAGCACCTGAACGGACTGATTAAGGCGACCTCAGGAGAGCTTTTCTTTAACGGTGAAAATATATATGCTCCGAAATATGACCTAAGACTCTTAAGGCAGAAGGTAGGACTTGTGTTTCAGTACCCTGAGCATCAGCTTTTTGAGGTGGATGTGCTTTCAGATGTGGAATTCGGTCCGAAAAATCAAAAGCTTCCGGAAACTGAGGTAGAAGCCAGAGCAAAGGAAAGTTTGGAACTTGTTGGACTTGACGAAAGCTTTTATAAGAAGTCACCTTTTGAGCTTTCCGGAGGACAAAAAAGAAGAGTAGCCATAGCCGGAGTTTTAGCAATGAATCCTGAGGTACTTATCTTGGATGAGCCTACGGCCGGACTTGATCCTAAGGGAAGAGATGAGCTTTTTGATGAAATCATTGAGCTTAAGAAAAAAAGAGATATGACCGTTATACTTGTGTCACACAGTATGGAGGATGTAGCAAAATATGTCGACAGGTTGCTTGTTATGAATAAGGGTGAACTTGTCTTAGACGGTACGCCGAAGGAAGTTTTCAAACAGTATAAGTTCCTTGAAAGTATAGGACTCAGCGCTCCCGGAATAACATATATAGTGGAGAGACTTAAAAAAGAAGGTGTAGACCTGGGGGACGATATTACTACAATAGAAGAAGCCAGGGATAAAATATTAGAATATATAAAGAGAAAGGATAAAAATGCTTAGAGATATTACATTGGGACAGTACTATCCTGTAGATTCTTTTGTACACAGACTTGACCCGAGAACAAAACTTTTCGGAACTATGGTTTTTTTATTATTTCTCTTTTCTTGGCAAACTCATGGCCGGGTTACGGACTTGCAACACTTTTTTTGGTAATTGCGATAGGACTGTCAAAGGTTCCTGTAAGGTTTATGCTGAAGGGACTTAGAGCGGTACTTGTTTTGCTTATAATAAGTGTAAGTTTTAATCTGTTTTTGACAGACGGTGAAGTGGTATTTAAACTTTGGATATTTAAGATAACAAGAGAGGGTATCAGAATATCGCTGTTTATGGGAATGAGACTGATTTTTTTCTTATAGTAGGTTCTTCAGTAATGACACTTACCACAACACCGAATGCACTTACAGACGGTCTTGAAAAAAAGTCTTGGATTTTTTTGAAAGTTATAAAGATACCTGTGCATGAGATATCAATGATGATGTCAATTGCACTTAGATTTATTCCCATATTGATAGAGGAAACGGATAAAAATAATGAAGGCTCAGATGGCAAGAGGTGCCGATTTTGAGTCGGGAAAATATAATACAAAAAGCAAAGGCAATGGTTCCGCTTTTGGTACCGCTTTTTATTTCTGCAATGAGAAGAGCTACAGATCTTGCTATGGCTATGGAAGCCAGATGCTATCACGGAGGTGAGGGCAGAACCAAGCTCAAACCTTTAAAAATATAAGAAGATTGATATAATTGCATATTTATATTATCTGATATATATGCTTATATGTATTGCTTTGGTTTTTGTTTTTAGGAAGTAGGGTAATGAGAAGAATAAGACTTATAGTATCCTATGACGGTACAAATTATTGCGGCTGGCAAAAGCAGCCTAACGGAATAACTATAGAAGAAGTATTAAATAATGCCATTTCAAAAACTTACAGGTGAAGAAATAGAGATAATAGGTGCCTCCAGAACAGACTCTGGGAGTACATGCCTATGGAAATGTGGCTGTATTTGATACCAATGCAAGAATGGCGGCAGATAAGTTTGCATTTGCCATAAATCAAAGACTTCCGGATGATATCAGAATACAATATTCCGACGAGGTGGAAGCAGGTTGGCATCCGAGAAAGAATGACTGTATAAAGACATATACCTATAGAATTTTGAACAGAAAGATTGATATACCTACAGAAAGACTTTATGCACATTTTTGCTATTTCAATCTGGATGTTGAGAAGATGAGAGAGGCAAGCGGATACTTTATAGGAACACATGATTTTACAAGCTTTTGCTCACAGAAATCTCAGGCCTCATCACCTGTAAGAACCATCTTTTCTTTGGAAGTATTACAGGATGAAGATATGATCACTATTGTGGTAAGAGGTGACGGCTTCCTCTACAATATGATTCGTATTATAGCAGGTACTCTGATAAAGGTCGGTATGGGAGTTTATCCGCCAAGCCATATAACAGAGATAATGAAAAGCAAGGGAAAGAAAAATTTGCAGGGCAGACAATGCCGCAAAAGGGACTGACTTTAGTTGAAATTGAATATA
>BNJU01002447.1_pt1 | contig 106481 bp, 154 predicted proteins | sample 8539281 | NCBI WGS metagenome assembly BNJU01 (sample SAMD00202456, study PRJDB9452) | human saliva metagenome | isolation source: human saliva | place: Japan | reverse complement strand
GATAGCGACAGAGACAGAGTGAACAAGCTGAAGCTTGGCGACAGGGTGATGGCGTGCTCGAGAAAGGTCCAGGTCGTGGTACTAAGCTCACGAGAAAGGGCAGACACGTGATATCCTGTTTGAAGATGACCATCGCAAGGCCAATACTCCTGATTGATGACCGATAGTGAACCAGTACTGTGAAGGAAAGGCGAAAGAACTGCGAGAGTAGAACAGAACCCTGAAACTTGTGCGCTGGCTGTATGTGCGGGCCCGCAAAGCGGTGACTGCGTACCTGTATAACGCGTCAGCGACTTATGGCTTTTGTAGCGAGGTTAACCGACAGAGCTGAAGAAACCGAGTCTCAACTGGGCGTCGAGTTGCAAGGCATAGACCCGAGCGGGTGATCTGGCCGCCGCAGGCAGGTTGAAGGTTAGGTGCAGCACTGACTGGAGGACCGAAACCGACTAGTGCTGAAAAGATGAGCGGATGACTGTGGCTGAGGTGAAAGGCCAATCAAAAACCGGGAGACAGCATGCTTCCCGAAATCTATTTAGAGTAGAGCCTTGAGCGGACACCTTCGTGAGAGCACTGTTTCGGTTAGTCCATCCCGATCACCAACCCGATGCAAACTACGAATACCGAAGAGTGATACTCGCGAGCGCACGCGGTGCTAACGTCCGTCGAGAGGGAAACAACTCAGACCGCCAGCTAAGGTCCCAAAGTCTATATTAAGTGGAAACGAAGTGGGAAGCGCTTAGACAGCAGCCAGGATGTTGGCCGAAGCGACCATCATTTAAAGACAGCGTAACAGCTCACTACGTCAGCCGGCCTGCGCGGAAGATGTAACGAGCTCAAATATGGCACCGAAGCTCGCGGCGATCAGACGTAAGTCCGTTGAGGTAGGGGAGCGTTGTGTAAGCGGATGAAGATGGTTCGAGAGGGCTGCTGGACGTATCACAAGTGCGAATGCGACACAGTAACGAGATAAAACGGTGAAAAACCCGTTCGCCGGAAGACCACATGGTTCCTGTCCAACGTTAATCAGCAGGGGTGAGGTCAGCCCTAAAGGCGAGGCCGAAAAGCGTGAAGTCGATGGGAAGCGAGTCATATTCGTACTGAGCCATTTTGCCGTCGATAGACGGAGCAGGTTAGTTAGCGTACTGTTGGGATATGTACGTTTAGAAGTTGGTAGGTGGGAAGTTTAAGCCGTCCGGACTTCCTTAACACTGGAGAGATGATGACGAGGGCTCTGCGCAGCTGAAGTAACTGATACCACGCTTTCCAGGAAAAGCCCGCTGGCGACGGCTTTACCAACCACTTTGAAAACCAGACAGGTGGCTGCAGGTAGAAATACTCAGGCGCTGAGAGAACTCGGGTGGAAGGAACTAGGCAAACAGCACCGCACTCTCGGGAGAAGGTTGCGCCGGCGCTGAGTGTGAGGCTGTCCTCAGAGTTCAGACCGGTCGAGAAGATACCAGCTGGGCTGCAACTGTATATTAAAACACACAGCACTCGCAAAACACGAAAGTGGACGTGTAGAGATGATGAGCCTGCGGTGCTGGCTAGGTTGGTGACGGTGTAATCGAAAGAAGCTCCTGATCGAAGCTTCCCAGTAAACGGCGGCCGTAACATAGCGGTCCGCGGTAGCGAAATTCCTTGTCGGGTAAGTTCCGACCCGCACGAATGGTAATGATGGCGCAGGCTGTCTCCACCTGAGACTCAGTGAAAGTGAAAGCCGCCGTGAAGATGCAGTGTGTACCCGCGCTAGACGGAAAGACGTGAACCTTTACTATAGCTTGACACTGAACATTGAATTTTTGATGTGTAGGATGGGTGGGAGACTTAGAAGTTAGTCACGCCAGTGATTATGGAGAGTCGTCCTTGAAATACCAATTCTTAACGTTTGATGTTCTCAACGAAGATTGCGAAACGCGGTCTCGGACAGTGTCTGGTGGGTGGATTTGACTCGGGGCGGTCTCCTCTCGCCAGCAACGTGAGGGCACGAAGGTTTGCTCAATCGCGGTCGGACATCGTGAGTGGTGAGTGCAATGGTATAAAGCAAGCTTTAACCGCGAGACAGACCAAGTCGAGGCAGGCCACGAAAGCCGCCAGTGATCCGTGGTTCCCGACGGAGACACTATCGCTCAGCGGATAGTGCTACCCGGATAACAGGCTGATACCGCCCACGAGTTCGCGCTCATCGACGGTGTTTCGCACCTCGATGTCGGCTCAGCATCACATCCTGGGGCTGGCGTAGGTCCCAAAGCGCATGGCTGTTCGCCATTTAAAGTGGTACGCGAGCTGCTTTAGGAACGTCGTGGAACAGTTCGGTCCCTCATCTCGCCGTGGGCGTTGGAGGAATTGATCAGGCCGCCTCTGGGCACGAGAGGGACCAGAGGACGCCATCACTGGTGTTCCGGTTGTGTCACTTGGACGCATTTGCCGGGGTAGCTGCATGCGTGAAGAGATAAGTGCTGAAAGCATCTTAAGCACCGAAACTTGCGCTAAGAGATGAGTTCTCCCACACATCAGAAGTGTGTGAGGGTTGTTTAAAGACTAAGACGTGAGATGGGTGCGGTGTGTAAGGTCAGCAGTGATACGCATTGAGCTGACATACTAATAATTGCCCGAGAGCAATAGCAGCATACAACGCCCAAGTGTTTTGGGGAGACCTGGAGCATGGAGCGTAAGTAAGGGAGGTAACAGTCAGAGACGACAAGACGAAAGTAGGAGAGAGTCAGCTTTGTTTTGAGTTTGAAGAAGACAGAGAAATAAAAGAAGAGAGAGAGAGAAAGAGAAAGAATATCATCGACCGATTTTTGGCGGCGATGATGCGGTGGACCACTGATTCCATACCGAACTCCAGAAGTGAAACGCTGTTATGCCGATGGTAGTGGGAGATTCCATGTGAGAGTAGGTCACCGCCAAGTTTATGATAGTATGAACCCTGATGTGGGAGACGTCAAGGGTTTTGGTTTTCTTGGAGAAAGTGCGAATTTGTTTATTGTTTTGATGGGTAATTTTCAGTGGTAGACCAATCATTGGAAGATTGTGTTGATGTCCTAATTTTCTGATCTCATCAACATTACTTCACCACAGATTTCTAATTTTATTGAGACAATGGAACCGTTGAATGCTCACTTTATTTTGCGTATTCGCTTTCATTACAACCATCCTTTCCGCTTTGAAGTACGCAGTGATGGTAAATGTCGACTAACGCCATTAATCCCAAAAGCCATCGGATAGCCGAATTTAAAACCCGAGTTCCGGCATATCGTTAAAGTTCATACCGTAGTTGGAGGCGACTAATGTCGGTGGTAAGAAAATTACCGATACAACGGAGAAAGAATTTTGATAATGCGGTTCTGCTCAATATTGATAAAAACCCATTGCCGCTTGTGTAAGAAGTTGACTTTTTTGGAACAGCGATTCATTATGTGGTTGCAAAGATTCAATGTCTCGTAAAATTTCACGCGCCTGTTCTAATTGATTCGCCGGTAAACGGGTTTGCGTACTAAGAAACCGAGCGCGCTTGTGTATCCATCAAACATAAGCGGACTTTAGAACTGGTATCTTCTTGTTCCGTTAAGGTTGCTAAGGCTTCATCGAAGGCTTCTCCTTGCGTTCCGTTGAGTATCACGCGGCTTAATTTCTCCAAATCAGCATACACGTTTTCAATGACATCGGCTAATTGCTCAATTTTTGTTTCGAACAAATCGAGCAGTAATTCATAGGAGTTACACTCAATTAAACGCTGATTGCGGGGAACGCATCCGATACAAACGGAATGCTGGTAATTCACGATCGCGCAAGGTAACAAACGCCCATCACGAATGGTGAACGCCACGCGCGCCAAATCAGCATAATCATTTTTCATCTTCACAATAAAAGAAAGAGTAATGCAAACCATCTTCATCTTCAAAAACGTGCAGATGCTTCGATATCTTCTAACTCCAAGAAAAGAGGCTAGCTTTGGCCTAAACTTTCTTGTAGAGGTTTCCGCTCTTCTATGGTTGGTTCAATTAAAATCAAGCCAAATGGCGGTATTTAATGGCTCAGCAGATTCATCGATTCGAACTAAGCGTGCATCTTCAAAGGGCAAAGGCATTTATCATTTTGTCATACTCCCGATTGGACTATGCACAACGCAATGAACAACAATCAAACGAATGATCCTCTACTTTTGCGATCGCTAGTGCGGTCGTTTTTATCCGTATTTTCAACGACAAAAAGAAAGCGATAAGGATTAAGAAGTTGCAAATTTTCGTCTGATAGAAAAGATGCCGAAAAAGAGAAAGGTAAATAAAACTTACCAACGAAACCATCGCCGATAAGTGAGAAAGGCGATAGTTACAGTGAAAACTCCGTTCGGTATCGACTGTGACTCGTCCAAAGTGTGTGTCCTCATGTTACTAAATCGCGCGCAATGTTACGCTTGAAAAGTGACTTCGTCAAGGCGTTAATTGGAGGTATTTTAGGCACAAAATCTCACTGATAATGCCTCTAATTGCTGCCAAATGTCATCATTAAATTCTTGTTTTGTGCAGAGTTCTATCTCAGCAAGTTGTTGGAAAAAGAGATAAAGTTTACGATAGGTTAAACGTTGTATGATTTGGCTAAATAACGGACGACGGTTTTGCCACACTTTAAGGCGATCAAAATGTTCGCGTAGTTTAGCTGTCGGCAAAGGATCATCAAGTTTGGCCGGTTGTTCCGGTTTGCTGATCTCTAACAATGTCATCAAATCGCTGCAAGGTGCGTAACAAAATAATCGGTTGCACATCTTCATCTTTTAATCCGATTAAAATGCGACGGGCGCGGTTACCTTTGCCGGCAAGCATCGCATCAACCCACTGAAACGGGGTAAATATGGAAGACTGCTCTACCACCGCATTCACACGGGCAAAAACTCAATTTACGGTCGGCATAAAGCAAGTCCAATAATCGCAAGGCTTGTTTCAGCGCCAGTAAATTATTTTCATAGCTGTAGCACAACAGTTGACAGCTTCTTCGTCAATATCTAACCCCAAACTTTTTGCCCGATTACTTACCCAACGTGGCAACTGTTCTACATTTGGCGTTTGACAATTCACCAATACGGCTTCGGGCGCATATTGATTGGCGACGATAAACCATGGTTGATTTTCAGCGGTTTTAGTCAGTTTGGCTAGGCGAAAAATCGGCAACACATCAGGGTGTAACAAGAGAAACGAATTCCAACAGATTTTTTTCTGCAAAAGTGCGGTCAGATTTTTCCGGTAAATCTAAGAGAATGCATTGCTTATTGAAAAATAAGCCCATGGATTGCACACGTTCAAACAACGCATCCCAGTCAGTGGAGGGATTAATTTCCAGCCCCATTTTTCGTCGAATCCTTGTTTAAACGCAGCTTTGTTGAATCGCATCCCTGACTTTCTTCAAGTAATAACGGATCTTCGCCCACGAGAAAATAAAGCGCTGCGGGGCTGACGCGCTAACGAGAGAGAAAGCTGTTCAGGAAAAATGCGATTCATTAGTTGCCACGAATTTGCTGCTGTAAGGCCACCATTTTGTTAATTAATTGACGTGCCGCCTCGCTCACGCATATCCTGCCAAATCACGTCTTTTTTCGCCGATTTTGCCAATGCCGCACGGGCGTTATCAAAGAATGTGCGATTAACTTTGGTACTGATTGGGAAACTGTCTTTATTTGGCAATTTCACGCTGGCTTCCACTTTCTAAAATCAGCTGTTTTTCCGGCTCATGGCCTTGTTTGAAAAATCTGATACCACTTGATCTTTGCTTGAAATTTTATTTAAACGCAACACCGAACATCGGCCTTGTCTTCCACTAAATTCACGTTGTTGAGCTGTAACGTGACGCATGGATAACGCCATACGCTATAAGGATCGCTACTTTCCAATTTTTAACGTTTGTAATTCTTGAGGAATTAGTTTACCGTTTTGAAAAGTGAACTCACAGGCAGAAAGCGCCAACACGCCGGCGGACAACCATAAGGTTTTTGAGGGGTTTAGCATAAAATTTACCTTAAAAACCGACCGCACTTTGCTTTTTAAGTGCGGTCATCGACTAAAAATATGAGCGTTATTCTACAAGACTCCACTGTTTTTACACTAGCCTTACCTTGTGCGGAAAGTGCGGTGCATTTTCGGAGGAATTTTATCTTAAACGCGCCTAAAATTCCCCGCATAATTTGTTTAGTGATTTGGCTACGGATGTTGCGTCCCACGGCTTTTGCGACGCCGCTGACCAATTCTTCCGTCACAGTCAGTTGCTCACCGCGTTTTCGTGCCGAAAATCATGCGGCTAAGGCTACCCATAATGCCGTTTTCTTCTTCCTGCTTGGCCTGTTCCGCTTGTTTTTGCGCTACAGCGGCTACAAATCCGCTTGTTGGTTTAACACCTCAAAAGCAGATTCGTTATCCACATAATCTTTATAGAAGGCGTACAAATCGTCGTCTTTCACCCAAGCGGTGCGTTGTTCGGCAGTAATCGGCGCGAGTTGGCTTTTCGGTGGAAAATAAGCAATTTCCACCGGTGTCAGCGTATGCCTTTTTCATCTAAGAACGAGACTAATGCCTGACTTACGCCGAGTGTTGAAATGCGTTTCAACTACGTTTATGTTCGAGGTTGCACGGAAGGTTTCCGCGGCTGATTTCACGGCCTTTTTGATCGCGTGGCGTAAAGCGCGCAAGGCGTGTCGCACGCGGTTGCCCAATTGACCGAGCACGGTATCCGGTAAATCCAATGGGTTTTGGGTCACGAAACAAATGCCCACGCCTTTGGAACGAATTAAACGCACAACCTGTTCCACTTTATCTACTAATACGCTTGGTGCGCCGATCAAACAGCAAAATGCGCTTCGTCAAAGAACATCACAAATTTCGGTTTGTCGGGATCGCCCACTCCGGTAGCTGTTCAAACACCCTGCCATTAACCAAAGCAAGAACGCACTGTACATACGCGGAGAGTTAATCAGCTTTTCCGAATTCAGTACATTGATAACACCACGGCCATCACGGGTTTGTAGCCAGTCATCTAAAGTTCAGGAACCGGTTCGCCGAATAAATTTGTTGCCCCTCATTTTCTAAGGTTAATAAGGCACGTTGAATGGCGCTCACACTGGCGGCAGACACGTTGCCATATTCCACTTGGAAGGACTTGGCGTTTTCCGCTACATATTTCAACATGGCACGGCAGGTCTTTTGTAGGTCGATAAGCAATAAGCCTTTTGTCATCCGCCACACGGAACACGAGGTTGAGTAAACCTTCTTGCGTCGCGTTGAGGTTTTAATAAACGGGAGAGCGACACGGCCCCATTTCAGAAATGGTGGTACGGAGTGGAATGCCGGTTTCACCGAACACGTCCCAGAAGAGAAACAGGATAACCGCTCAAACTAAGCTTTTCACCGCCTAAATTGAATTGTTCGATACGCTCGGCGATTTTGCCTGCATCGCGCCCGGTTGCACTAAGCCGGAAAGGTCGCCTTCACATCCACTCAAAAACACCGGCACGCCATCGTCACTAAAGGCTTTCCGCCATTTTGGCGTAATGTGACGGTTTTTCCCTGTGCCCAGTGGCGCCAGCAATTAAACCATGGCGGTTCGCCATTTTTGCAGTGATACCAAGTTGTTGGTTTTGGCTAGTTTGGGCGAGTAAATATTGCATATTTTGTTGTTCCTAATTGATTGCGTATTAAGCGAGGCATGATATTTAAAAAACACAGTGCGGTCAAAAATTTCAGTGTTTTTACGTTATAATCTGCCACATTTTTATTAGTTTATTAGTACGATTTGGAGTGAGGTATGTCAAAAGCAGAAGTTTTTAATCATAAAAATTGGGGAAGTTGCACAATTGACCTTTGCCGATGGATCGCAATATGAAAGTGCGATTCAAGGGCGCCGGTCGCGTCGGTGAAAATTCATGCGTTGGGGGCGGAAGGCAATGATGTTGCTAAAAAGCGCATCACGGCGGTCCGGATAAAGCCTTATTTTTTATGTCTGACGTATCTTTTCCGGCATTAAATGCCTTGTTAGGTGAAAATTTTACTTACGATAATACGGCAATTTATGGCGAAAATTTTGTGGTATCGGGATTTAATGAAGATTCTGTGTGCGTGGGCGATCGATTTAAAATCGGTTCGGTGCTATTGAAGTATCTCAACCGCGTAAACCTTTGCGAACGGTTTGTCGAAAAATACCGAAAATGAAAAATACGCAGAAAATTGTGCATCAATCAGGTTGGACGGGCTGGTATGTCCGCGTAATTGAAAACCGGCGAGATTCACAAGGCGATGAGATAATTTTGCAACAGCGTCCGTATCCGCACTCTACCATTCGTTATTTAAATCGTTTATTATCCGATAAAACCGAGCATGGCGGAACTGGAACAAGCTCTGGCTATTGGAAGAATTAGCCCCGGCATTTAAGCGTTCGTTAAATTCAAAACTGATGAAATTACAAGAAAAACAGAGTTAAACATGACCGCACTTTTTAGATTCAGCTTGCCCTTTGTCAATCGAAACAAATCTTACAGGGGATTGTTTGTGGGACGTTTTTACACACATGCCCAATTCCCTGAAACCGCTGAGCAACTCATGCGCTCCCGTTATGCCGCTTATGTGCTGAAAAATGTGTCTATATTGTGACACCACCGTGCCGAGTCAACAGGCGTTACTTAACGTCAAGCCGATCTCAAAGCATGGGCAGAGAAAATACGCAATGGCTCGGATTACAAATTTTGAACACGGAAAGCTTTAACGAAAACCCAAAGTGCGGTGGAATTTCACGCCGTTTTTCAAGGTGAGGAGGGAGAACAGACGCATCATGAGCGGTCGATTTTTGTGAAAATTGATGGGCGTTGGTATTTTTGTCGATCCAACGAGTGCCGCGCGACGATGAAACAACCTTGTGTGTGCGGTTCCGGCAAAAATTTAAGCATTGTTCGGGGGCTTTTTATGAGTGAGTGGAAAACGTTTTGGTACGATCTTTTGGCAGCGTTTTAATCAGAATAAATTAACCTGCCGCCGGTTATTTAACGTACAGCACCATGCTTTGCCATTGTGCCGTTGATTATGGTGGTGTTTCTATTTTTCTCGGCATTTCGGTGTTTAATGAAGTAACGGGCGCATTGAAAGCGTTTATTTTCACCAATTTTGCGCCATCGGCTGCGATATGGTGGGTCAGTACATTGATGAGTTTGTGAATAATTCCAAAAATGAGCGCGGTGGGGATTATCAGCTTGATTGTCGTGGCGCTGATGTTGATTAATTCTATCGATCGCATCGTTAAACAGCATTTGGCAGGATACCGGCACGCGGCCGATTTTTACGTCTTTTTGCGATTTATTGGTTGATTCTGACGCTTGGCCCGCTGTTAGTGGGTGTCAGTATCGCTGCCAGCACTTATGTAAGACCATGTTTGAGAGCGCATCCCAGCTTTTCTTTTGGACTGAAACTGTTAAGTTTTTGTGCCGTTTTTATCCACGTGGGTTTATTTTCACGATGATTTACATGGTGGTGCCGAATAAAAAGTTAGTATCAAACATTCCATGCCGGTGCGCTGATTGCCGCGGTGTTTTTACGTTGCAAGCAAGCCTTTACTTGGTACATCGTGACGTTCCCGTCTTATCAATTAATTTATGGCGCGATGGCGACTCTGCCAATTATGTTGCTATGGATTCAGTTAAGCTGGACGGTGGTGCTGCTCGGCGCACAATTAGCAGCAGTATTGCAGAAGTGCGGTGGAAAAACAGGAGAATCTCATTATGAATGGGGTTTTGGGGACCACATGAAGGCAAAGACAGTTAGCGTTAATCATAGAATGTAGCTTTTATTTAATAATGATTTAGGCATCCCTGCTGAATTTTTCCCATATATTGAATAAGGGATTTTGTTGTTCTGGAAACGCTAATGAAATTTACGCTATCGACAGATGACTTTCGCGTTAATAAATTTTATTGTTTATCGGAAAGGCTATGAGGTTCAGGTGAAAAATTAAAGCACTTGTTAGCGGAAGGCGCAAACTGAGTTTATACCGAGATAGAAAGCGAGATTGGACGGATTTAGGATATAACGAACAGGATATTGAGTTTTATCTTGTCAATTTAGAACAACATTTAAAACGTAGAGGAATTACGATCGCATTAATGCAACGGGTAACGCAGGCGAAAGGGAAGCGGGTGGCGAAGTCGTCGGGCAAATCGGCAAAGGCTTGTTGGTGTTGCTGGGCGTCGAAAAAGATGACGATCGCGCCAGCGGATAAATTGGCGGAGAAAGTGCTGAATTATCGCGTGTTTAGCGACGAGAACGACAAGATGAATTTGAACGTGCAAGTGGCTGGCGAAGTCTTGGTGGTGTCGCAATTTACGTTGGTGGCGGATACGCAAAAGGGCTTCGTCCGAGCTTTTTCAAAGGCGCAACCCATCCGTCAGCAAAACGAACTTATGAATATTTTTGCACAAAAGTGCGGTGAAAAAGTAAAGGTGGAATGTGGCTGATTTGCAGTGACATGCAAGTCAGTCTAGTAAATGAGGGACCGGTAACGTTTTGGTGCAGGCATAAATTTAAATAAAATGAAGGAGATATCATGAATACGATTCACTTTTACTGTCAACCGTTATCAGTATTTACGGTTTTATTTTTCGTTTTGCGCGCGTGGTTTCAGATTGCCAAAGGTGGATTTTTATCATCCGCTTTCTCAGGCGTTAGTTAGCTAACGCGAAACCCATGTTAAATGTTTTAGGGAAAATTTGCGCCTACGGTGAAAGGCGTGAATCTTGCCGCATTGCTTGCTTGTTTTATTTTTGGGTGTAGGGAAATTAGCAGTTATTCAGTTTTTAGATATGGCAGAAGCCTCACTTGTCGCTTATGTCCTCGTTGGTGTTCTGAATGTGGTACACGCCGTAGGGGAAGCGATTTTTATGTGTTATTGATTAGCGCGATAATGAGTTGGTTGAATCGTTCGCCTCAACGCCATGCAATATATGTTGTACCAGCGAGTGAGCCTGTTTATTGCGCCCGATTCGCAAACTGCCGCCGAATACCGGCATGATTGATTTCTCACCGATGGTCGTGGTATTCGTTTTATTCTTTTGCTAACAAAGTGTTGTATGACGTATTTGGTCAACTTTGGGCTATTGCCACATTATAGATGGGGGAAACATGGCGGTAACCTGTATAGGTAATGATTTGCGGTTGGTGATTTTTCTACAGCCTAAAGCGGCGCAGGATAAAATAGTCGGGATTGCATAACGGTGAATTAAAGGTTTGTATCACGGCACCACCGATAGAAGGGCAGGCGAATGCGCATTTGCTGAAATTCTCAGCGTTATTTAAAGTGCCGAAAAGCATGATCTTTTGGAAAAAGGTGAATTGTCGTCATAAGCAAGTTCTCATCTCTTCACCGAAAGTCCTTCCAAAGGAAAATTGAAAGCCTAGTGCAAAAATAAGCCGATAAGGAGCCTCAAAAGGATCTTATAACATGTGCGAGTCAATGTGATTCCTGTGAAAATGAGGAATGCTTTTATTTTTAGGGTGATATTTTGCTATCCTTACGCCTACTTTTTGGGGCTGATTCTGGATTCGACGGGATTAGCGAAGCCCGAGGTGCACGTCGAGGTGCGGTAGGCCTCGTAAATAAACCGCAAAAATAGTCGCAAACGACGAACAATACGCTTTAGCAGCTTAATAACCTGCTCATAGCCTTCGCTCCCCAGCTTCGCTCGTAAGACGGGGATAAAGCGGAGTCAAACCCAAAAACGAGATCTGTGGACGCCGCCGTTTGAGGATCGAAGCATTAAATTGAATCAAACTAGCAATTATCGCGTGTCTGTCCGCAGGGTTAAGCGAATTAAAGACTGACTAAACGTGTAGTACTAACGGTGAGGAATTTCCGGACGGGGTTCAACTCCGCCAGCTCCACCACTAAACAAAGATCTACAAAAGATCACTTAAACGGTCAAAGTTGTGAAAAATCAATAGTTTTGACTGTTTTTATTTCAGATATCTTAGTACTGCTCAAGATCAGTTAATTTACAAACGATCACAATTTTTAGTAGTAAAATGGAAGTAAGCTTACAATCCGCAAAATCTTACTACCATTTTAGAATTTCTGACCATAGGCAAATAATCAAGCGACTAACTATTGCACAGGTGAAACAACGCCAAAGCGGCGGAAAAAGATCTATTTATTCGATGGGGAAGGGCTGAAACAGTCGTCAAGCCTAACAGGGGGTGAAAACGCACGGGTGTTTTAATTACAAACGCCCCTACACATTAAAGCGCACTGAAAACCATCGGCACTTATCCTGCGTATCGCTTAAAGATGCACGTCAAAAGCTCGAATTCCGCCAACTTTCTAGCCAGATTCCAGATTGACCCGCACGAATTTGAGCAAAAACAAGCCGCAGAAGCATAAAGAACAGTGCAGCACATTTCGCCCATGTTGCGAAATGAATGGTTGCTCGTATCGTGCGAAAATCGGCAAAGAACAAGGCAATTACACAGAAAAGACAAGGATTGATACAGAAAGACGTGTCAATTCGCCATTGATTTAATTGGTGACGTATCTTTCAAAGATTTGACCTTAAAACACGGCTTGACGTGGCAGAACCTTATCGCCAATCAGGCGCAACGGCTGAATTGAAAAAGCGTTAGTTGGTTTTTAAAGTCAATCGCAGAATATGCCGAACGCTTTTGAATATTGGGAAAACAACAAATGGAAATATCTTGGCGATGATCTTACCTGAGTGAATAAAATAAAACATCATCCGTCAATCCATTACAAAGCTTTGCCGGATTTATGATCAGCCTTGCACGGGCCAATATATCCCAAACGGTGCGACACGCGATTTTGTGAGGGATTGCTCCAGCACCACAAGGGCGAGACGAACGTCAGCGCAAAATATTCTGACATCATCGGGACATGAACATTTGCCCACGTGGTGAAGTGTGGCAGAGTGGAAATTTCAAAAAGGCGGGGAAAGGGAGCGGCTGCACCTTGTGCCATTAAAGTAAACAGGCAGAGCACTTTGCTTTCATACATAAAACAGCATGCAAATAAAGAATATTTGTTCCGTCCACTTGTCAAAGGCGAAAATGAAAAGCATATCAAATAGCCAAACGCCAGATGAAGTGAGTTAAAACAATGGACGGCAGGCAAATACAAACACCATGACAAATCACGGCATACGGTCGTTATTCAGTAGCTATTGCAATGATAATCGCCTAGAACTCGGTTAGATAAAGAAGTCATCGAAATTTGCCTAAGCCATTTTGAATTCCGATGAAATACGAAACATATAATGGGCGAATGATCTGCTACCGATTAAAGACGTTTCAAGAATGGAAAGCCCAACTATGTTGAAAAATGTGCGAATGGTTTATTCAAAAGAAATGTGCCGACAAGTCTTAATGTATTCGTTCAAGTCGCTTTCCGCAATCTTGCGGGATCGACCAGTTTACTCAGACTTTAACGCCGCGAAATCCAACGTTTCACCGTTGCTTCTGAACAAATCCCGTCTGCGTCTCTTTAATTGAAAAATATCGTTCATTACCAAATCACTCCACTTTCACAATCAATAAATTCCGCATATCCACTGCGGAATTATGTTCATATTGGTAAAAACAGTTTGTGCATCTTGCATTGATAATCCGCCTTTTGATTCTGAAACCACAAACCATTCTTTGAATCCCTTTAATGTCTCAAAACAACATATTTTGCCGGAGGATTTACATAAGTTCTAACTTTTCTTTGGCGTCTATCTCATTTTTCTCTTTGCTCTTACGCGTTCCACATCTTCTAGTGTGTCTTTGCCAAAATCCCATATCACCTCTAATTCCAATTTTCTTCCAAACAATCCCTATTCCTCATGATTGCACTTTGGAGAATGAGGAAACTTTTTCTTCTTTGGTGAAAACATCGTCGTTTCGTAAATAATCCATCGATAGTCATTTTAACCATGGTGCCGTATTTGAATAAATAGTTCAAATGTTGTTCAGACGGCGCTCAAATCCGATGGGTTCCATAAGGATTTTAGCTTTTGAACAAGTTTTGAGCGGTGCAGATTACTGACACAAGTCAAGCAGCAGGCTATGCCCTTGTTTATTTCAGTGGTCAGATGGCATTATCTGAATGAATAACGCGCGATAACCCAATTTTTTGGTTTGTTCTCCTGTAGCTAAACTGAAGCGGTTTTCACCCACAATCACTTTCTAGTTTCGCCATATTGATTCAGCTCAGTTTCTTCATAGTCATTACAAAGCGGTTGGTGGTGCGCTTTGTCATCGCCATGCCTTACCTGTAGATAACTGGCAAAACAGACACATCCGCCACGGCGCGCGCGATGTCGATAATTGTCATCCTGCGCTCATGTCTTTTGTCATCTTGCAACTCCGCCACACGAAAAAATCGGCGGATTGCCGTAGAACTGGAATTGACAGATACCCCCAAGGTTTGCCCCAAGCGCGAACCCGTTGCACGTTTTCATCAGTTTCAAACCTTCCCCTCGTCGATCTTCATCTTTTTGTTTGCCAGCAGAATGTTCTTGCTTAATGTATTTTGCAATATAGGACGACGAATAACACTGTAACTGTCTATTTCGTCCACCCGGCAACGATGTTTTCGCAAATTCATCACATACATCCAACTCAAGGCTTTGCTTTTAATAAACGAATCACCTCATCTTTATCTTTGGCGTTGATGTATAGCAGCAGGTGCCAGTGTGGCGTTGCATCATGAACGGTTCTACCCACGCATGCCGAAAAAGCCGATACCGTTTGGCAAATAAAGCGCAACTGCACCACACTTTATTCAAATAAGCGTGGGTTTGGCGTGGGTGCTGCGCCCCTGCTAATTTTTTGTTATTGGTACCGTTATTGTGCGTCGCATGAAAAGATGACAGCGCGGTCATAGTCAGAATAAAGAGATATAATAGATTTCCACTCCGCCCATTCGTCCACACACCACGCAACCGGTTCATCATTTCGTTGTAGCGAATGGCAGGATTGCCGGAAGAACACAACCATTTAACAGTTCAACGCCATTCGGGTCATCAATGGCGCACCGATGATCATCTGTTTCAATATTCAAGTTGGATTTGCGCTGTTCATAAACTCACGGAACACCTTTAGAAATATACGGGCTGACTTTTGCCGACGCTTCATGCGACCAATCGCCAAATGCTCAATCAAGCGTTTTTTGCGCCATGCACCAAAGTGCGGAACTCCAATGCTTATCTTTTTGATTTTCAGCAATTGGTTTCGATGGTTTGCGAAAACCTTATTGGTCTCATGAAAACGCGACCAGCTTTTCGGAAAACCAATTCCCCAGCAGGTATCATGCATAATTGATAAAAGCTCAATTCAAAGGCGATTAAAGTCGTCATTGAAATCAAACCTTGTTCTTTCTCTTTTTGCTTGTCAGCAACAAATCTGCCTGCAATTTGGTAGACAGGTTGAAGTTTGCAGGCGTTTTCTTTCGTTGGCGTTCGCCTAACAATAGAAATGCAACCCTTCCGGCTCAACCTGTTTTTTTGTTGTGTACAATTCAGCAGAATAGGTTTGGCGGTTTAACAACCCGAAACGAAATTCGATAATGTTCAAAACGGCTCTCAATCTCGTGCTTAAATTTCACGCAAATAATTGTTGGCATAGATAGCTGTTTATTACCAGCACGGGAAAGAAATAGACCGTCATCACCACAGATTAGAGCAACTCACAGCACACATTGCGGAAATGCTCACGTTGACGTTTGCACGTAGCAGGAAGAAAAGCAGTTTTCAACACCAATCGAAAGAGGCGGGCGCAACGGCAATGCTCAATTGCAGGGTTGCCTGCGCATTGTATAAGTGCGGTCGTTTTTCACCGCGCTTTGTACCGATGCCAAAACATATGTGCCATTGCCTGCTCACGCCAGCAAGGTTGATGTCCGTTGTTGCTCTGATTCATCATAGTTATTTCTCATAAACGGTGCTTTCATCCCCTTGTTAAAAACGCTTCCGCATCTTCTTTTGTAGCAAGCAAAACCTTTATGTACTAAATCCCGCGAATACAAATTGATGCCTTCTGTGGTCTCAATTTCTTGATATAACTGCCGATATAAATATCCGCTAGGCTGACAAGCAACAAGATTTTTCTCGCCTACTCTGTCCATTATCTCGCCAGCTTTTTAAGGTTGCGGAATGCGAATAGTGATGTGTTGGCGTGGTTCTTCCCATGCCGACGATGTCTAATGAGCATTCTTTGCCCAAAATAAAGACCCGCTATAACCAACATCTTGAAAAAAGAACTTGTTATTTTCATCTAGTTCGTATCCGATGAACAGATAGTTTGGATCTATGTTACCGGCGTCTGTAAACAACCATTGCTTTTCTGCCGTTCTCAACCACAACCAGCACTTCCCTTCAAGGCTTCTTCTACGTTAAACTCTTTCATTTTGTTCCTGTTTAATGGTTAATATTTGCCAGACTGACTTTTGAATGGCCTCCGAGATTTCCGCCTTGATGGCTAATCACTTTTGCACGTCTTCTAAATTGTTGACGTTTCGTTTTTAATTCATAACAGATAAAAATTCAAGTACCCCTCAAAGGTTTTATTAACTCGCTGTTGCACTTTAAATTAATGTCACTGTTGTTCCAACTGATAAACCACACCAGCCTGCATCTGTAACATAAGCTGATGGTTTGAAAGTTCAATAAGGTGTGGCATAGTTAATCTTCCTCCGGTTGTATTAGTTTGGTTTGGTGTCTATTTGGGTAAATTCCCGTTCTCGGATGTTTGGAAACAAGCTTGAAAGTAACCGCACTTTGCGAAATGCACGGGCAATTTGGTTTGCCCTTCCTCGGTGTAATGATGGTTTAAGCCCGGAATGATGACCGTTGACCAAATCCGCAGTATCAACCCTTGCCGTAAGCAATTCAGTTTTCATCATTTCAGGCAATTAAAAGCGCGTTCTACGGAATTTGCTATTGCTAAAAATGCTGACTTTCAGCCCAATTTACGTTCGGCACGTCAATTTGATTCGCTTTGCAGTATTGCTCGGCAACGGATTCAGTAAGCTGATACATACATCACGAAGGCTCCTTAGGGCTTGTTGCCAATGTCCCAATCCAGAAACAGCGGAACGTTTGTTTGCAATATTTTGCACAGGCAACACAATGCGTTCAAATTATCCTAAACACACTTAAAGATTTCTTCGTTTGTGATGATCAGTTTGTGTTCAGTTGTGCCTGTTTCGCATTAATGCGATTTGCAAACCGTGCTGGCGTCTAATGTCTTTTTCAACTGGAAAATATTTACGCGTTGTTCTGCCGAACAGTCACTTCTGTTTGGTTTTGTTTAATCATTGTTCCAACTCCTTAAATTTTGGTGAAAAAATCCTGTCGATTAGATTTCTTCAAACGACAAGTCTTATTATTACAGTTTGAAATTAAAGAATTAATCGAGGCGATTCTTGCTGACTCGTCAATCTGATTTAACAGTTTTATTCGTCATTAAAAGAGTATCGGTCGCTCGTTATAAACCGGCGTTCACGCAGTGGTTATTATCACCTTGAGTTCTGTGCCACAGTTGTTGCAATGACGATAACGTCTATGGACAACAAGCCGAATTTTTCTGATATGTGCGCACGGATGTTGTTACTCTGCAATTCGATGCATTTATGATCTACGTTCATTTATACCTTGTTAACTTCTTCCGAATCACAGCCCAACCGATATTGACGCGGGAACGCATTCTTCCAATTTCAAACGGATAAAATCTTGTAATTCTTGTTTGTCTTTTCTTCCTTCGGTTTCCAATAAACTAAAACTGCCATTACTCAGCTTAATAATTTCGGATTTCAGCTTCATTTTTTCCTATTTTTTACCATGTCCTTTCCTTTGTTGTTTTGTTACTTTGTTATACTTTGCGTAAAGTTAAGACTTATTAAATCAGACGTCACTTCGCTAAACTTTGCCAGAATTTCTTCGGGTCGGCATGGGTTGACTTGTTTGGTTTGTCTTGACTATGTAAATGCGATTAAATACATAGGAACTATGCAATAAATTTAACACTCAGCGCACCAGTAATAGAAGCGGAACATATGATCATTAATATCACCCAACGGGCGCATCTACTTTGCTGAGAAAGAAGTTGAGCGAGCTCAACAAGAGAAAGCAGACGAGGAGGTAAATCCATAAAACTTGTTCTTTGTCGTTTGTCTAAGCGCTGTTAGAAATTCAAACAAAAAAACTCTATCAGCGACCCATAGCTGAACTTTTTGATCGAAAAAATATCATAGTGAACGCACCAAAATCATCGGCTCATCTTCGGCCGATGGCAGATAACTAAATCTTCCTGTGCCAAGATGCGGCCTCCTCCATATTCTCGTAGATCTCAGTGATTCTATATCCTATCAAATCTTTAAAAAGATTTAAAAATCTTATAGAGGAAATCAAAAATGAAGAATGGTACTCGGCAAGAGTTAGAAGGACTAGATGGATTGCCTGCTCAAGCTTAACAAATATCACTCACTGAGGCAAAAATGAAAATTGTTCAAATACTTGAAGCCAAAGGTATAAAAGAGCGGTGCGTTTGAATATCATATAAGTTCATTTACAGTGTAACGAAAAACATTAGAAACACTCATTGATGACATTGTGCGTGTCGTCAATCTCATGAACCTTTGGCGGAAAATACTATTTAAAGTAAATTTAGATATTGACCAGTGCCGGCAACAGGACGTTTTTTAACCCGTGCTGAACAGGGCTTATTGGCACAAAATTCGACGAATTTCTTCCGCCGTCAATTTGGGCGCACCGATGCCAAAACTTGAAGATTATCATGATGAGCGACAGCATGGCACCGACACTGGAAAGCGGTGATTTGCTTTATATGGACGTGTCGAAAATTATTTCAGCGCCGACGGGCATCGGCGTTCGCCTTGATGATCACACGTTTATTAAACGCCTGCAAAAACGCGGGCGAGAAATGTGGCGACAGACCGCAACAAAGAAAAATACGAACCTTGGCAGAATTCACGCGACGACCCGATTTATATTCGCCGGGCGCGTGGTGTCGAAGCCTGCCGATGAAGAATGAAGCGGTGGTAGCGATAACGTTACAAACCAAAAGATTTGACAAACCTAAAGCCAGCCTTGCGGCGAAGACTTAAAATGAGAAAAACCATTTTACAGCTGAGTCTTTTGTGCGCTCGCTGTTGCCCGGCTGTAAAACGCAAGTAGAAAAGACGTTTCATTAAATCATTACTAAATGACCTGGTGCATACAGCAGACTGCGCTTTTAAATGTTGGAAGTCCGCATGTGGAGATCATGAGGATTCAAAGAGCTCTCATCTTCACTCTTGGAAGCCAAGATCAGATTCTAAAGTTTTCCACAAGCAAAATATAAGGAATGTTACAAAAATCAAATTTGAATCTTTCACTAGTTTTGAAATTCCTGTCGAGGGTTGGCGTCGTGAGAATCAAATCTTGAAAACGATATAAATATTTATCGTTTTAAGAATCGTTTGTTAAACGTTAGAACAAGCGCTCACCTTCATCCAATAATATATATATTTGATCATATAAAAGCAACTTTAATTTTGAAATTGTCATTAATTTGACGATACCGGGAAGACGCTAAATTTAATGCGTATTCTGTCTATTGGGATGAAAGTGCCCACTTACCCTGGACGTCCAACATTAAAGAATAATGAAACCGTAAAATTAAAAGTGGGCAATGTATCATCTGATATGCTTTGGATGTACGAAGGAATCAAGAACTCCTGTATTATCTACGCAAGTAGATTTAGATAAGGCGTTAGGGATCTAAGCAAAATGAAAAACTTCTTAATTTTAACACTTTTCCTTGCTTTTCCTCAACAGTAACTTTTGCAAAGCAAAAAGCCACTGTGGAACAAGTTTAGTATGAGGCACTCAACTATGCAAGAAATGCGTTCTTGCATAAGATAATTCCACTAAACGAATGTAGCCAGCGTTTAGATCGAGACGATGATGGCGTTCCGCGTGAGAATGTGTGCAAATAAATAATAGAAAAATAATGATGGAATTCGCTTTAAAAATAAACGTATTTGGTTACGTCTTGTTCGTAAACGTTATAATCGCTGTATTCGTTGTAGTTAGGAAAGAAAATACGACATAAAAAGTTTCAAATTTAGTATTAGAGAAAAACGATTAAAAACTTGGGGTGAAAGTGTCATGCGCCCACTATTTTAGCCTTAGCTCCACATAAACTTGATGGTGATAATAGCTATAATTCAGAACATACCAATTTGTAGAATTTAAAGATAAGTTAGAACTAGCGACTGCAATGCGAATCAAAAACCAGATAAAAGGCTTTTGATTTCATTTACTAAAACTTATGCACTTTATGCAGACGCATGTATTTTATTAATGGCAACACTAGATAGCATTAAACATCGTTATCAGATCTTCGCTTTATTGTAGATCAGATAAAAATTTGCATAAGGGCCCAATAAAGATAAACTATCAACAATTTTGTTGATACAGTTTTATGCATATTGGCTTATATAGTTACTTGGTTTAAATTAGTGTATGCTTACCATTCACCGAAATGTACAATCTTGCACTACGTTTATAGTGATCAGGCTGATGGTGATGTCACAAATCCAATTTTTGATAAACTAGAGACTAAAGTGGTATGGTAATCTAAGCGAGCTTTACGGTAGTGCAATTGAAAGTATCGTAAATGCAATGGAACATGTATAATCCTAATATTGCTACTGAACGTCACTTTCCCAGTTCATCGGTGGTGGGATGCTGATGGCAAAAATGGACGATAAATTGCGTTTTATTAATTTGCGATCTTGGTCACGCATACCAAACACTTTTGAGGGAAAATAAAGAAGAAGGGTTCTTCAGGAAGTCTTTTAAATTGGTTTTCTCATTATGAAGAGAAATGAGTTCAGACAGTGCAGATATTCTAGCTTCAGCCCTCATCAAAAAGAAACTCGCACGAAGCACCGAGGGAAAGGCGGAAAAAGATTTTAAAAATATTTCATTGAGCAATGCTTGCAAGTAATGATGATACATTCAAATCACGGTTCTTATCGCTATTCTAATGGAAAAATTGAGATGCAATCGTATGATAATCAGAAATCAATAAACAGCACATTGATTGCTTGGTCTATGCCTATAGCTGAAGATCATAAGAGGGAATAATATATGATAATAATTTTTGTTAAATTTTGAGCGACACCTAGCTGCCGTTACTGCAAACTGGGCAAAGCAAGCGAGAAGAATTCCGTGATGATGTTTAGTTCCTGCAATTGACTAACCCCAATTTGATTGTCAATTTAGATGGTGTGCGTGGTTATGGTTCATCTTTTCTAGATGAAGCATTGCCAGTCTCGTTCGCTTAAAAAGTTGAGTATTGATGTAATAAAAAGGTTGTTTCCAATATTCAAACAGAAAATCCATACCAGAGCAAAATACCAAACTTATGTTGACGAAGCGATAAATCAGCAAAATGAAGGTAATGCTTAATGGAGTTTTCTTTTCTTACAGTATTCATTCCAATATTAGTCTCTAGTTGTACTGGTATGGGGGCTTATCTTTTAGGTTGCAGAAAAGCAAAGAATGATTTTCACAATACAACCATTGATGAGATAAATGCACATTTAAGATAAACTTTATAATCGAGCCAAAGATACTAGGGCTTCCAGCTTTACCCATGCCAGCACAACTATCAGTTAATGATGAGTTATGATGTTGATGAGCTTGGCACCTATGGGGAAGGCTTGAGGCTCCTCTACTGCTATGATCCTTTACCATAGCCGCGCTCCGACTGGAGATATAGTTTGATGTCTCAATGAGCCTTCTTCCATACGTGAGATGATGATTTGTGCAAACCACTACACATCAAGTAGCTCTCTTAGCGCTTTATCTAATTGTCAATGTCAATTATTGAAAATCTCAATACTAAACGTTGGTTCTTTTATTCCCTCAACCCTATCATCCTCCAATCTTCAAGTTCGCACTCCACCTGTGACACATAGCCGTTGTCTGTGATGGTGTGGGTGACTCTTGTGATCAGCCAATTCGTTGCGTCAATTTCTGCTTTCAAAGCCTGAAAAGCTCAATCGATGTTTCCGGCATTGAAATCAGGTTCGCCAAAAGGCGAATTCAGGCTAAAGGTTGCTACGCCACGTTTGAGTTTATCAAAAGGCGGATTTGGCGGCAGTGATAGCGAGTACTTTCGCTTGCAAGATTGGCGCAATGATTTTATTTGAGAACTATCACAGTAATAGGTTCTTGTTGCTCAATTTCTCGATATGTTCGTTTGCTTAACCGTCTGCCTTTTACTGCCATCTTTCAGCGTTCTTCCTTTCGTCATGCGCTTTTCTTCAATCTTGGTGTTTTTCATCCACGGTGATTTCGCCACGCACTGACTGTCCGGATCATGCCAGCCGCCCCGTACGGCATGGTTTTCACTTTCAGCAATGGAAAAATTGTGGTTGTCACCATTCTTGCGGGTGATTTTACGCAGTGGAATATATCTTTCCTGTGACGGTTTTGCCTTTGCCTAATGGCCTCATAGCAACGTGCCACTTTTTCACTGTACACATGGCACCGTGTTCTTCCGCAAGGCGTGTCAGTAGATTGATGTCGCTCTCATTGGTTTGGTCGATGTGGTCGATGAATCGACTTGCCAGCTCTTTTTCCACTTGGCGCACGGTTGATTTTCTTTGGCGATGATGTCAATCATTTCACCTAAGGGTTTTCTTATCAAATGAGCGTTCTTTTGTTCCGGAAAATGAGCCTTTTTAAATCTATACTCTTGCTCTGATGGTTAATCATCTGCTGAACCTGCTGCACAAACTGCACTTCATCCACTGAATATTGCCTTTGTCAATCAGTGGTTTTCCTCAACCAATGCAAGGCTGATTATGGCATTGCGTGGCGGTAGGCAAGTTTGCCGATCGTGGTCAGACAGTTCTAAATCAAGGGTGTCGCTTCTGGTATCGATTGTCTGATCAAGACAAGGTGATTAATCGACGATACCGCGTGATGTCTTGCTGTTTTTGGTCTTTGGTGGTGATCACCGCTTTAAAAAGCAGGTGTGCGGTGATTTTTGCGTTCAAGTCAACATTAGAACATCCCGCAATGGATTCGGCAATTTCAATCAGCATAGGGTCATCAGTGCGTTTTGAGATTAGTGTAAAATCAATGGCGCGGCTTTCATCGCCGAATAATTCGAGCGAGAGTTTCTGCGGGGATTCAATGACGAAAAGCCGATAATTTCAAAGGTTGCACCATCGATTAAGAGAATGCACCGCCACTGTCGCCATAAGCTCAGGGCTTTGATAGAAAATCTTCCCCAGTGATTTCAGGGGATCAGTTTGCCGTTAATTGTCACGGTTTCGCTCTCTTTGCCGGTGAACTGTGCTTTGGCATAGCACTCACGAGTTGGTGGGGTGTCATGAGTTGGCGGTCTAAGGTTTGAAACAGATGGTCTGACGGGCAAGATAAACATGCCCAGGCGGCAGGGGCGAAGTTTTTGGACATTGGCTAGTCGCTGTCACTGACTTTGACGGTTGGCAATCAGTAATACATCAATAAATACCAGTAGCCCCATCCTCAATATTATGGAGACGTGGAACGTCATAAAACCTGCCAGCAGCGATGGCGATAAAGAAAATTAAAGTCGCTTTCATTGGGTATGTCTCAAGAAAAGTGCTGTCAAAAATTTGTTTGTTCTGACCGCACTTGGTGAATTAACAAAATAGCAATGCCGAAAAACGACAACGACCAAAAGATAATCGAGATGATGATTATCCCTCTCCATACAATGTATCTTAACCCAAATTAAATAGGTAATCAATCAGTTTCTGTTTCACTGCGTTCTCTCGCTTTTTCCGCCATTGCATGAGTTCGGTCACGGTCATATTTTCAAAGGCTTGCGGTTTGCCAGTGAAAGACCATGGCAATGTCTGCCTTGGCATCTTCCACAGTTGCCGAAATCAGAAATTACTCAGTTGCTTCCGTTTCGGTCGGTTCGAGTTCTTCCTAAAAACCAACAGCGGCTCCTGCCCAGTTCACGAAATCCGCCACTTCCATGGTGTCGAAAATCGCGCGGTGTAATACCGGTTGAGTGACGCGCGTAGCAAAAATGCGGATAGCGTCCACATCGGTGCTGAACGTCCATCAGTTTTAACCTTTTAATGCCGGCACGGTGGGTTTGTTGACAGTGATTTCGGTGATCTCTTTTGTCGCTGCGTTTAATCGGTTGGCTTAATGTGATGATAGTTGAGGTTTCGTTTTTCATCGTTTTATCCTTTTGATTCCCTCTTTCGTAAAAGATGGGCTAGTGAAATTTTAAAAATGCCCTGTGACGGGGCGGTGGTGTGTGAATTAAATACCGATGGCGCTGCGGTGTTCCGCTAGCTGGTCCAACGCCGTTGACGACAAAAGATGGAATTGAGCAAGTCAATTTCGATGATGTCTTTGCCGTTTTTCGATGATTTTGTAATAGGTCAACGGCACGGTGTGGCTTTTGTTCAGTGTCATCACCTGATTTGTTTGTGCCATTATCAATCTCACCGAAACGACCACGCATTTCCAATTCGATGGAAGTGACTTCTTCGGTGTCGTCCTGTTGATATGAACGGCGAAACGTAATGCCGTGCCGTCAATGGATCCGCCAAATTCTTTGACCAATTCGGTCATGTAGTCGCCCATTTTGAACTGCACTTCAAACCCTTCTAAACCTAAATTCACTTTTTACCGGGCCCGACATACCGCCCTGCACGTATTCTTCCAGTTTCATGGCAAGTTTAGGGTTGGGTGATTTCATTGATTTGTCCGCGGTAAATTGCCGTTGCCGAGGAAGTTCATCAATTTTAATTTTCTTGGTAAAGCCATGGGATTATGCTCCTACTTTTGCGATTTCGCGGGCAGAAGTCAACCAAGTATTCATCGCTGATGTATTGGTTGAATCAAGTTGTTCAAGCGGCGGAACCGGGCAATAGTCATAAGAGATGAGTAATTTGGCATCTTTTAATGTCATGCCGTGTTCAGTTCTGAATTAACAAAAGCTTTGCCGCCAATTAAATAACCTTTTGCGGTGAATTCCGCCATTTTGGCATTAATCATGACGATTTCTTTCACCAACAATACGGAAATGTCTTTATCGACCGCCCAGTCAAAGATTGCGCGATTGTGTCTTTGAGAACTGCGCCGTGCGGGTGTAGTTTCGTAGATGAACAGTTTGTCAGCTGAACGGGTGCGAAGTCCCCAGAACTTAAAGCCGTTGTGGTTGACACAACAGGTGATGCCGTTTTCGTTGAGATAATTCACATCCGTTGCGGGATCATTAATGTCAAAGGAAAGTGGCTGGTTACCGGTGACACCGTTTAGCCCTTTGTTTGAAATGGAGTATGCCAGACCATATTCTTTGTCTTGATAGGCGCGCATTGCGGTGGCACGTACCACGGCATAATCCACTTCGGTTTGTTTAGTGATTGGGTTGAAAGATTGGAAATCACCGAGATCAGCATGAGTTCCGTTGGGAAAAATTACGGCCATAGGGTGACAGCTTGTTCTTTGCATTGCAACCGTAGCAAGAGGCATACACAAAGCCGTTGAGTTTTGTGCCACACTCACCAATTCTGTGGTGACTCTTGTGAATCATACTTCAGCACACAGAAAATGCGTGGTTTAACACCGCACACAGACGCAGACACCAAAAAGGCTTTTAAGCCGGTGTAGGTGCCTTCGCTATCTACAGAACCGACAACATTGGCTTTCATTTGGCTTTCTTCTTCGCTTTCTTCCACGCGAATGACGACGACCTTACAATTCACAATATCCAAAAATGCCGTCGAGGGCGCGAGATAACGTCCTTTTGCCTGCTTTGGCAATCACAGCAGAAGGTGATGCCGGTGAGTAAGGTTGGTTTGTTAACGGGAACACGGCATTGTCGGCATCAGGTGCGGTAACAGCCAATAACCGCCGTGGATGATGTGGTTAGCGTGCGTAAGGCTTGAGGAAATTTCCGTTACCTTGACACCATGCAAGAATTCTTCAGACATATTTTTCGCCTATGGTTTCTGTGGTTTGAAAAAGATAGGGTATTTTTGTGATGTGTAAAAGGATTGCGGTAGTCGGGTTTGTGCAGAACAGGGTGCAACAAAGTGCGGTCAAAATCGACCGCCCTTTTGATGATTATTGAAAGTCGGCAGGATATTGTGCGAGTTGATTTTAGCTTCCCATGCCGTCATGACGGTGGTTTTTGTCAAAACAATCCATTGATGATTTTATGCAACACACGCCAACGCTTTTCGGCTTACGCTTTGGATTAATACTCTGCGCGATAGGTACGACTAGACAATGTTTCATCTGCGCCACCGCCTGTGATTGCGTTAAATGTTGGTCAATCGCTATCAGCATGCAGTAGCTCCATGTTTTTAGCTTAGATTGGTAGTGCCATGCTTCCACCTCGTTTTTGATCGTCTCGAATTCTTCTGAAGCGGTTACGGTTAAATACGGTCTTCGAGCTGTTGCCGTTGTCCGATAATTGCGCCAATAACCATTACGCAAACATTCAGACTTTTCAATCGCTGCACCAGATTTCGATGGACACCTCGCAGAGGGCAATTTGTTTTAGCACTGGCGTTTCTGAGTTATGGTCGGCTTGCCACGCCAACGCTTCCCTTTTCTTGCCAGTGGCTGTCGATTTCGTTTGTGGATAACCAATAATAAACCAGCTTTTAATGTGTTTTGTTAATGAATTGTGCAATCAGGCTTTTCTTTTGTTCGGCAAAAGTGCGGTCTGTTTTTCCGGTGAAATCACCCACGCTTTGCCGTCCCATTGGTGGGCGGAGTGGGTTGAGGCTGGGTGCTTTTAACAGATTATCAGTCCACAAAGCAGACAACCAATATCTCGTTTAGCGACCAAGTCGCCATACTCGATATCTGATGCAGCAATGGCATCAACTGGTATATCGTGCAATCCCTCAACCAAAAGGCGTTAATGTGGTTATCATACATATTTACTCGCCAATTTGCCTAATTACCGATAGCCATCAGTGTGCGCCATTGGCTCATGTTCACCGCGTCCTTTATGATGGAATCGAGTGTTACTGATGTTATAAATTACGTAAGGCTCATAGTCGGAGCCCTGACCTTGTGTGCCCACAACCGAGAAACACACATTGGGGAATGCGATTGGGAAATTTACCCAACCACCATTTGCTGTACCCCATTGAAGAATTAAACCGTTTGGCAAACGCGTCCAACCATTGCCACTAAGGTTGCTACGCAGAAATCCTCCAATGTCGCCAATGTCCCATTTTTTAGCCGGTGCGCTGGAGTACATAAACATTGCTACCATCTTTATTGCGCCGGACAAAGCTGAATCCACCTCTGTCGTTTGACTCAATCAGCATATGATCGCCGTTGCGATTGATTTTCAGACCACCCCAAATTGCGGCGGTTGTCTCAACGTAAGCATAATCCGTTTGATGTGACTTACTCAGTCTTTTACCTTGACATTCAAAATCATCTCCTCTTAATTTTACAGTCACGATCAAACCACCAATATTTTTCACTTCCGTTATCCTCAATTAGATGGATAACGCCGCTCTCAAATTGATTAATTGCCCCGGGGGTCATATAACCAATGCTAAATGCCGTGCCATATAGATCCCCATTGAGTTGAAAACCTTTAGGGAATGGGAAATATATGCGCCATTTGCATTAGGTTATTAATAACATAAGGTGCAGTCTTATCTCGCCATTGAGCCCCAAATGAGCCATGCCCTTTTGCATCAGCTTTCGATACCACTGCGCTGCAATTCCACTATCAGCTTTAAAATTAGCCCCATCAAAACCAAATCGTTTTTTGGTTGTTCCACTAGGCAATGTGAGCATCATTGCATTGTCTGTTGCTTGCAATCCAACGGTATGTCCCTATATCAACGTCAATTAACTTTATGTCATCGCCAATTTGGCCAAAGTTGTTATTGTTTGTTGGTTCATTGACGAGTAAGATTTGGCACGGTGAGATTACCTGTCATGGTATCGCCAGTTTTATTCACAACTGATCAATGTAGGCAATCGTCCCATCTCTTTTTGGCAAAATGCCACTGCCACGTTATCGCCGTTTGACTTTACGATATACTGCGGTGAGCATAATGCCGTTAGCGTGACTATTGCCTTCAGGCGCAAGTAATACCCATCATTGTTATAAAATTAATACCACTGTAATCACCTTTGCTTCTATTGACAAGTCACTTGATCATCGTAGTCGCCTGATTTGCGCGACACGGCTGTGGCATTTGTGTTTTGATAGCTTCAGCAGACTGTTGTGCATTATTGGCTCGGTTTATGCCATCATTTGCACCACGTTGCGCAGTGTCTGCGGCGTTTTTGCTTCAATGCCTTTGTCGTAAGCTGTCTTTACTGCTTTTGATGTCGCTACATTATTTTTCGTCATTACTATTAACTGATGATGAGCGTTTGTTAAGCGGGATATAGTTATTCAGCGCAAGCTAGCACCGTTGCAATGAGTTGCGCGAGTTTCTTCCCAGCTTTGCTGTTAATCCGAGGTTTTCACTGTCTAATCCCGTGTCGTTCGTTAGTTGGACAATGCCCACTTTTTGTTGTGCTTGCTTTGTCGATAGCATGGCTGTGCCGTATTGATCTCACGCCGCTTTGTACTCGTTTGCCGTAATGGTTTGCGGTGTAAGTTGTCCGCGCGTCACAAAAATGACGCTGTCGTCCACGGTGAGCGTAACGGCATTTGAACTGGCAACAGTAAAATCATGCGCATAACTTGACGCTTCCCACTTCCGCTTGCCAGGTCGGTTTAAAACTTTCCGGGCGGTTGGCATGCAGGCAATGAGTTTGTTTGAGCGTCAAAAACGCCCATCTCCCGAATATAAAAAGCCACCTATGTTTTTTCCGGGATAGTTAATTCAAAAACAACCTGTTTGTTATTGCGTGGGTCAAGCGATACCAGCACCGATCGTTGCGCGATATTTTTCGTTGACTAAGCGTTCTGGCTAGCGTTTACTGTCACGGCATTACCGTTTCCATCACCGACAGCAAAAATGCGTAACGGTGATTGGCATTATTTCGCAATGGCTTTTTGCCGGTAATTGCGTGCCGATAGGTTGTAAAAACGGCGGTATATTGTGCCATGTGTTTGCTTCCTGTTTATTGTGCGTAAACGGTGATAATTTCGCCCGTTTGCTGTCCTAAAATCACATTCATGAGTGCCTGTTGGTGAGACCGCAATGCGAGCTGTTTTAAGTGTCGGCTAACAGGTTTTCACGTCAGTGACTAATCTGACTAATTCGTTATAGGTTTGCTCGTTTAATCCTGTTTCCGGCACTTCCAATGGTCAAGCTAAGACGTTCCCGGTTCGCCCATTGGCACGGCGTTAAACCATTCTTTCAAGTTGACCATATAGCCTATAGGTTCAACCACCTCAGCGCACGGCGTTAATCGTCCCTTTGCGTTTGTGGATAAAAAGGGATTGCTTAATGGCGATTCGCTTAACTTCGTCCGTCCAATTTTCGTCCCATTTATCGACGCTAAACGCCCATGCAAGATAGGGCAATAAATGCACCGGGCATTTATCCGGATTGATTAGATCGGCAATAACAATCGGGATTTTCCACCGCACTTTTTGAGGATTTCTGCGCGCGTCTTTTTCCAGTGGTGTTGAGCCTAGCGGCAACAAGTGACTAGAAATCATCGCTTGTTACCACCTCAACTGAATGTTTGTGCACAGGCTGATTTGTTGTTCGGCAACACGATGTCGGCTGTTGGTGCAAGTAGTTCCACACGTTGCACCCCAACCAAATGCAAGGCGGCATAAATGCCTGACAGGCTGATGTCACGCCCCAATCGGCGTTTTTCTTCGGTGTATGCCGTGAGTTTTTTCAATGCTTCCGCTTTGATGGGTTCGTATTCCGGTCCCCGATATAAATGCAGTTTGGCGTGGATGGTGTAATTATGGATAGTCGCACTTTGCACGGTAACACGATCACCAATAGGGCGGATGTTTGTCATCATTTAATCTTTTTCACGCACGGCTTGCAAAACCGTTTCTGAGGCATGGTGCCTTGTCCGATACGACTTAAAAATAGTGACAGTCACGTGCGCAGGCTCCGGTGATACCACAGACACATCCGCTACTTCGGGATGAGCGGATATGGCGTGAAATACATAAGCACTGCGAGGGCCCGCCACAGATAAGCCCTCAAAAGCTAATTAGGTTCGGACTCGCAATAGGTGTCATCTTCATAAATTGCCGGCACTTTGGGGGTTTTGGTGTTGTCTGCGTACTTGGATTAATTGGCGTTGAACGTTGTAATTGGTGACGATAACGTCTCAAAATCCGTGCCGGTGGCGTATGCCAACATGGTGGCTTAAGCTGCGTTGATGCGGGTGCGCTCCAATAATTGCAGGTAAAACGACTTCCTGTAGCAATTTGGTAATAGGTTCGCTTTCTAAAGGCAAGTCTTGCCTGCCAAAGGGCGTTCCTCTTCGTTAAAGAGATTGATAAACGCCGTTTTGCGTTCTGCTGAGCAAAGTTTCAAAAATCTAAATCTTCTAAGACTTTGGGCGGTTCCAGTTTGGAGAGATCTACTAATTCACTCATTGTTTTCCACCTAAGAATAAATCATCAAAATTTACGTTTTTGATTGTTATTTTCGTTTACGCGCCACGATGGTGCAGACAATGCCATTTTTCGCTGATGCGCGACTGAAATTTGCTTATTTGAATACGCGGTTCCGCTGGTTAATGCCATTACGGACGGCCGCAGACGAGTTGTAACAACAGGCGTGGTTCTCATAGGGGCGGTCGAGCAGTTCCGGAATGCGACTGCCATAGTCTCGGGCGCTGAATACGCGAGCCGATGGGCGTGAGCAATATGTCCGCAATGGATTGTTTGATATGTGCGGTTTCGTCTGTGATTTTTCACCGGTGAATCTGTTCATTATTTTTGCCTTTGATATTAAATTGCCGTCGCCTTTGTTCTTGGTGAGTAGCGGTTCTGTAGGCTGATTGTTCCTGATTTTCACATCGCCTTTGGCGGTAACTGAACCTTTACTTCCACATTGCCACTGATGCTGATGTTGCCTTTTGGTACCGCCGTTGTTTGCGTGGTAAGTGCGCCCATGATGTTGACATTGCCTTTGATGTTCACCGTTGGGGCAATCAATATCAATTTGGTTTCTGCGCCGGTAATGAGCGTCGGTTTTTAATGCCTGCAACAACAAAGGCACCGGTGGATTGGTTGTATTCAATTTTTGCGCCGTCTTCGAATTCGATAACATGCACATCCGGCGAATGGCTTGGGCTGTTTTTGGGTGTATAGCCCACTAAAAGTGCAGAGCAGTGGTGAGTTCACCACTTGAAGCCAAGATGACACATTGTTCGCCAACTGTAGCGGTGACCATGTTTTTGTTGTGCCGCGCGTAACGTAATAAAGGGCAAAAACTTGTGATAATTTGACCGCACTTTACCCGCGCCTTTAGCATTGGCGTGGTCAACTTCGGCAATTAAGCCAAAAGCGAATGAGGTTATCAATTCGACGGTTGATTTCTGCGTACATGGGGTGGCCTTACGGGTTAAATAATCCGTATTTTTGGCGATGTGAGTGAAAAGTGCGAGTATGAAAATGTGTGGAATTGGAGCAACAAAAGGGCTTTCGCCGCTTTGTTAGTCTCTGTCGCGCATACTGCGTGCGTAGTCTTGCCTGTTGTTGGTTTTGGATGCGTTGCATTTCTTGTGCAACCATACGGGCAATGGTGCGTTCATCTTGACCCGGTGCGGCGTTGATGGTGATGTTCACCGCCATGGGTTGTGCAACGGATTGTGCCACGGCAGGAGGTGCGGCAAGCGGTGGTCGGTTATCTATCTGAATTGGCGCGCTGGGTTGCCACGCTCATGCTTAATCCTGTCGCCAATAAGGCGTTTTTGCCATAATTTAACGCGTTGAGTAACGGCACACCAAGGCGTGAGGTGGTTTCTTTGGTCATGACATATTCACCGCCGTGGACAATGCCCATTGGTTCATATTTGCCACCGTTGCCGACATAACCACCACTTGCAAAACCTGTATTTGCCGCCATAGTCGCTGTGTTGTCAATTCGGCTTCCATATTCTTTAGCAAATTTTCGATACTCGGCATGTGGTCTATCACCCATTGAATGCTATCCATTAGCCATTGTAAAGGTTTGGTGACTCAAATCAATGCCTGCGAAAGCCATTCACCAAATTTTTGCCTTGCGCTGCATTAGCATTCTAGGTCTTTCTGTGTACTTTGCACCGGAGAAAGTAAGTCGGTGAACCATTTCACGGCTTTCCCAGCCAATCCACTATAACGCAAATAATGCACCTAGCGGTTTGAACTTTTCTATCACGGTGCAAGCCCTGATTTTAGACCTTCCCAAAAAGCCACCAAAAAGCTTTGACTTGGTTCCAGTATTTGTAGAATCAGCAATGCCGTTGCCATAAAAGCGATGCCTACCGGGAAAGAAGCATTAGCAATAGTTTAAGTGGCGAAAAGTAGCCATCTTGCAATCGTTCCGCCCACGCTAATTTGCCCCGCGAATTTCGGTAAAAGGATGTTGAGTTTGCTTACGCCAAGAAACTAAGCGTGCGATAGGGATAAAGCGCAAAACTTAACGCGACAAGTGCACCAAACACAGTGAGCGATCCGCCGATTGCGCCTGCAACTACTAAAATATTTTTAGCAAGTTTCGGATGCGCCTGAATCCATTTATTGCCCTTATCAATCAGCCCGCCAATCTTTTTCATTAGTGAATCGAGTGTTGGTGCGAGTGTTCCGCCAATGGTTGAATTCAGGTTAAAAATTTGATTTTAAAAATTTCATGTCGATGAAAGTGCTTTCATCCGTGTTTGAAATTCACGGTTCATTGAACCTTGTGCTAATTCGTCATTGGCTAAGGCAATTTGACGTTTCCATTCATCGGTTTTATTCACCAGTTTTATAATTTCATCGCCATAGTTTCCACCTACAATATCGGTCAAGACGGCAGAACGTAAATGCTCGGAATAGTTTTTATGCGCTCTATGATGGTCATCAATGTGCCTTTGAGCGTCTTTTTACCATACCTTTTTGAATTTTGCTTGCATCTAGCCCTAATGCCTTTAACCCTCTTTTACCAGCCATGGTTGTCGCTCGAGAAAAGCGGCTAAATGTAGAGCTGACCGCATTTCGTCGCTGAACTTTCATCGGAACCAAACGTCATAAGAGTAGAACCAAGTGCGGCAACATTTTTATCGGTAATTTTTGCTACCGCACTAATGCCGCCTGAGGCGATTCATAAAACCATAATGGCATCACCTTTCGAAATAGCGTTATCATCAAGATAGTTAATCGAATCAGCCAATTCTTTTGAGACTTGAATGGATAAATTCCAGTTTTTACTCACCTTACCAAAGTTTTCAGTAAGTTCATCAAGTTTGCCGCATCAAGTCGGTTGCCATTTGTGTGTTTAATCGCACAAAAATCTTCCAATTCGTCTTTTGGAATATCCATCCGGTCACTGATTCAATCATATTGGCGATTTCGACGGTAGTGATGGCAATTCCGTGGATAGGGCTTGAATTTTATTTTTCCATTCGTCAAATTCAGGCGTGAAATTGCCGGCATTATCTTTTAATCCTTGTACTTGTCTTGCCCGCCCACCATGGCATCTTCAAAGTTCACCAAAATCACTACGGATTTTGCAAGAGGTGCTGTGATGGTTGCACCTCTGCTGATGCTTGGGCGCCAACCATTTTGTGCTTTTCCACTGATGTCTTTTTAATGTTTTCGACTTGCCCTCGATAACGATTATGGCGACTTGTTTAGCGATTAGTCAATCGTCCTTCTTGCTGCCTAATCTGTTGATTTGTGCCTTTTAATTTGCTTTTGAGTGCGTCTTGTCAGCTGGGCGAGTGTTTTTTGCTGACAACCCTGAGGCGTTTAATTCTCGTGAGCTTGGCGCAATTTGAGTCACTTTGCGCTTGTTCATTTTTGAGTTGTTTTTACCGCTTGTTGGGCATTCAAGACCTTAGCACGAAATTCATTTGTTGGATTTTTAGCCGTAGCAGCTGTTGCACATAATGTTTAGATTTTGTTGAGCTTGCGCAGTTCTTGATTTACCACACTCAATCTATTTTTAAAGGGTTGAGTGTTGTTGCGTATTTACTGATAGCAGATTCTGTTTCTTTATCTTGTTTTTGTTAATTGTGCGCGAATAGCCTTGTTTTCTTTCAGCTTTTGAGAAAGCGCAGACACTTTGCTTGTTTGCATTGCGCAATGGGGCTGAAATTTTATCAATGGCATTTAATAAAACAGTGAGTTGTAAATTATTCATCATTAATTACTCGCTTTTATTGACAAGGTTCTTTTCTTGGCTTAATAATTAACCAAACAAAAGGGGGAAATATGATCGTAATACTTTCTTTATTTATTCTCGCCGTTGGCTTATTGGGTCTCGCTGTCGGTTTTGGTTTTATTGCATTGCCTTGGGTTGTTTCCGGCATTATTCTAGCCCTGCGTTATTTCTTTATATGTTGATGCTTGGCTCCGTGCTTTGGCTTGTCGAAATCAACTTCTTCCTTGGCATGGTCGCACTTATCGTGTATTGCTATTGGATTCACATTATTCGCAAACACATTAAATTAAGATCTAAAACTTGGTTGCTCAATAATTAGGTTTTCAATTAATTCCACATCACTTTCGAAAAGCCCAGCAATTCCGCTGGGCGTATTACTTATAATTTGCGTTTTTATGTGGCTTTGCTGGTAAGCCGTATTGATGCACGTTTGCAATGGTTGCGTTTGACCCATTAAAGCCTACTGAAACCTCATTACCATTCGACCGCACTCTTTTAAATATTTAGCGGTACGCAACCAGCGAACATGGCTTTTACGTTTGATTCTGCCTTTCTTTTTGCCGAATTGTTTTTTGTGCTTTGCGTGGTTCAAAGGCGGTGCCGTCGGGGTTTTTGTTGCCGTGCGATTCTCGCCTGTTGGCTTTTTGTGTAGGGCTTGCCCAATATTGCGCGCCAGTTGTCGGCGTGCCTGTGGCGACAGGTTGTTAATCAGGGCGGTCAGTTTTGCCTGCACTTGTTCTACGGTTGCCATTTTTCACCATCAAAAAAATCAAGTTGTTTTTCATTCTCTAGGTAAATTTTTGCTGGGAGTTATCCCACACCGGTTCTTTGGCATAGTGCATTTTCACTTCGTCAGCGGTTTGTTTTGCCACGACACGTTCGGTCAGCATGATTTTCAAAGGAGATGTCTGCGGTGTTGTTATTGTTGTAATCCGCTTCGAACTGAACGCATTTTCGCGACGTTGTGGGTTTTCAAATATTTCGGGTTGGTTGATTCGTGAGATAAGCGATAATCGGAACAATCAGGCTCGCAATGTCTTGGGCAAAATCCGTGACGATAATGTTGAGTGTGTAGCGATATTCAAAACTGTATGATTCCGCACCTGTGGCAACGATTTGACCACCGTCCACATAAAGCTGTAAGCGGTCAGGGATTTTTACAAAGTCGGGAATGCTTTGTTCAGATTTTGCGCAGTTGGTTGAGCTTTTTCATTTTGTGTATCTCTGCAAATTAATGGCGGTTGTCTTATCCACTGCCACTATCAAATGTCCATTGTCTGTCATCAAATAACCGACTTGATGAATGCATACTTCTGTTATTCTTCCGTCAGGATAATTTGAATATCTACCAAATGTGCCATCTCTAAATGGCACGGTGTACGTGTTAGCTAAAACAAGGCAATGAAGCGGCAATGGCTAGATAAAGAGTTGTTTTTCTCATTTTCTGAAATTCCGTTGTTGCTGTTCGTGAATTTGTTGGCAAGTGACGCAACAGGGTGACACCCGGAATCAATTGTCTGCGTTTTTCTGGAATAGGGGCATTGCAATCTTCACAATAAACACGGCTGACCGCTTTGAAAGTGCGATGCTTTTTGAGGCGATTTCGCGTGCCATTTCTTCCAGTTGTTGGGCTCGGTCGAATTGGTCGGTCATTGTGTGGTTTCCTTGTTAAAATCGTCAATGCACTGTTTCAGGCTATTGTTTTCGATGACGCATAGGTTTTAGGCGATGTTGTGTTTGTTGATAGACTTCTGCCAGTTCGCCATTGGTGCGAATGGGTGGCGAAATTGACCGCACTCTGTTGCCGTTGGGCAAAGTATCGGTTGTTTAATGATTTTCGGGGCGCTTGAACACGCCGATAACATCATCAGGCACAAGGTATTAGCCCAGTCTTGGTGTTTTTAAGTGCATTTTTAAATCCTGTGTTTGCTTGGTTTGAGAGATTTTTAATTGATTCACGGCTTCCGTTAGTGCCTTTTGTTGCTCATTGAATTTTTCCACGCTTTCATTTTAAGGCAACGTAAGACGCTTCCCCATTGTTGTTTTAATTGTTCTTCTTTAACGGCTTCTGCTCGCCAGTGGTTAACTTGCCATCCTTGAAACAGGATGATCGCCACAAGCATGAGCAGGCAACCAATAAAATGTATTTTTCTTTTTGTTAGAAATCCAAACATAGTGCTTTCTCCTTTTGTCGTCTTTCAAGTAGGCCTTTCAGAGGGATGCCGTTTACATAAATCCATCGTTCAAACTGACCACACATGGCTTTGCTGTATCCTTTCCGTGCCATTTTAAAAAGTGTGCTGTTTTAATTTGCCACATCCAGCATTAAAGGTAATTGACACTAAGGCATCAAATGCACTTGTGGCATGGTTTGCCCGTTTGCGTAAGTGTTTACACATTTTTCAGCTTGTTTAATGCCTTTGGCATACAAGTCGGCAATTTCTTGTAATGTGTAAATTTTATTGGATTCTATTTTTTTCAACGGCTTCCGTTGTGCCGATACCGACAGTTAAAACATCGGCTGGACATTGATAGAGGTTTTTGTTGGCAACCTTCTGCGTTGCCAATCAGTAGTAATCCTTTTTCTGATGTGCGAATTTCATTACCAGTGTGGCATAACAAGTCCAACAACCGCCGAGACAGCACAAATGTATTTTGCTGTTCGCTTAATCATGGTGATGGCTCCGTTGTTCAAGTTCTTTTTCTTTTAATTCAAAAATCTTTTTCTTGTAATACCAATTCACCAGGAATGTGGCGACACCGATCACCAATACCGGTGATTGAGACGACGATCCGCCCAATTAACGTTTGAAAACATATCGGCAATGCGTCCAATAAAAAGGCTAAAATTCCCTGATGTGGCAAGACGCTTTCGTTGGCGTGTCGTGCATATCAGCTCCAAAGTTGAATGGTGTCACTTTGCCACGCTGATCTTTTCACTGTCTGCTTCAGGTAGAGAACCGGTGTACCAAGTGGAATAACGGGCTTATCCATTAAGTGCGGATTCAGTTCGCAGGCGATTTCAAAGCAAACCTTCGCTATGCCCGAAATAGCGATACAGGATTGCATCTAAGTTGTCGTTTTTGTTGCGCGTAAACTTCCATTAGATTAGCTCCGCATCGACTCTTGGGCGTTTGAGTATGTCGCTGATGGCAAAGCGTGCGTCACGGCGTAATTCGTTGATACTGTCTTTGAGCAATTCCGCCTTTTCTCGCCATCATTGGTGGTGTCGTAGCTTGTGTAGCGTTCATAAGGTTTGCCAATGCCAAGCAGGTAACGGCACGGCGGTAGCGATAGACCAACACGCTTTCGTTGTTGATTTTGGGGCAAGGAATGTCGGCAAAGGCTTCGGATGTGCTGAGCTGTTTGAATTCCTCCAATTCGTCATTGACCGCGGCGATAGCTTCAATTAAGGCATCTTTTTAAGCGAGCCGTTGTGACTGTGCCGTCCAGTCGTGTGATTGCGAAAAATCGAGATTTTAAGCGGAGGGAAAAAGAGGTCGTTCAGTACAAGGTCTTCGCCTTGTCCGTAGTCTTCAACTTGTTTTGTACCGCCCCCATTTCGTAATCCGGGGCGAGTTTGATGGAAATGGATCCGTCTGACATAAAAACACCTATAAAAAAAGCGGGGTGAGGATTAATGACATGCGGTTAAAAAATTCAGGGAATTTCCACCGCACTTTTAATCCGCCCCTGGTACTGCTGATTTGCTCGGTTTTTAACGCCGTTTATTCATCGACGTTGTTTAATTGTTTGCGTAGCTTTTAATATCGCCTTTCACGCCGATGGACTGATTTAAGTCAAGGCGCGTTCTAAATATACCAGTGCCTGTTCCGGGTTTTTGTCGGTTAAAAGCAAGCCTAATTCACGCAATAATCGGGCTCGGCTTTCATCCGGCATATCACAATCGGCTGTGATGCGTTGCACTTGTTCCAAATAAGCCACTTCAAAAGGTTGATTTCGCCGCTGCCGCTTTGGCTTGGTCGGCAAATTCTTCTGCAATCAGCGTGCCTAAGGTTCGCGTGAACGGGTCGAGGCGATTGCAAATCGTGGAAAACCGCATATTCAGCGATGTTTAATGCAAGGTGATATTCGCCACGTCAATTGCCCACACGCACCACGTCATTAAAACGTTGTCCTGTTTGCCTGTGCCGACGACAACGCTCCTTCAATCCAAGGCAGATAGTCCGGCAGAATTTTCTTTTTAAAGTCCGCTTTGCGTTCGGTGGATTGGTTTGTTTTAAATCCTTTTCGATAGCGCGCCAGGAGGCGGAGCATTTTTCATATTCTGTGAAATCGCTTAGGTCTTCGGTTTCCGTTTGCGTTTGCAAGTCGCGGCAGAAACCTCAAAGAAATGACGTTTGGTCGGTCGCATGGGCGATTCATCCTTTCACTGTACGCCAGCCAGTGCATCAATGATGGTGATGTTTTTCGCCATCGCCACGGCTTCGTAGTTTTCGACGACATACGCTTCGTTAGATGACATGCGAGTCTTCAACGCGGTTGCGTTCCGGCACATCTTTGATGTGGCGACGCACTGCCGTCTTGCACGTAGATTGATAAAGTTATCAAGGGAAGTTACAAGCACCGTGCCTTTCGGGAGTACGGCACTGGAAACCGCTTGTAAACCGCCAACGCGTTTTTGGCTGATAACGGTGTCGCCCGCTAAAATTTCGGTCGGTTTTTCTTGATTGATAAGCGGGAAGTATTTGTCCGCTAACAAATCGCTACCCATAATAGCCACAAGTTTTGTATCATCACGATATTGATCGGGAATGAAATCTTCTTTTTAATGCAAAGACTAATGCATCAAGATTTTTGTATTCTTTACCTTCACCAACTTCGATTTTTACCTGTGCTTTTCGCTTCTTTCATCACACTGCAGTTGCTTTTGCTTCGATTTGAGCTAACCAACCTTTGTTCACGTCTTGCAACAATGGATTTGATGTATCGGTTTGTTGTTACTTTGCCACGCTTGTGCCGTTCCAACCGATCATAATGCGGTCAGAGCGCGATGCGTTCAGCTTTGAGGTTCGCCACGCGGTAGTGAAATCTGGGAATTTTGCCCATGAATCTAAAGTGGCGTAGTTTAAATGCGTGTCGTAGTTGGTTTTGCGCATTCATAGATGTTTTCTTGCAAGCTGTGAATGTCGGTGGTTTCGCGCGCTTTGGTGTTGGTATCGGTACGGCTTGCTACCGGACTTAACACGCCTAAACGGGCGCAGAACCTTTCATTTCTTCAACCATCACAATGTTGATGCGTTTTAAGAAATCGGAGTTTTCAAGCACCGCATTTTCTAATTTTTGCTGAATGGTCGGTTCTACGGTAAATTGACCGCCAGACGCCACAAAACTTTCGCTTTCGCCATTCGTCACGCAACGCTTGCAATAGTATTGATTAAATTTTTCTTGGGTGAATTTTTCATGTGAAATCCTATGGGTTACGAGTATTCGGTTTCGGCTGATTAAAAGATATAACCGTTATTGCCTGCGTTTTTCACCTGCCACTTTAGGGCGTGGTGTGTAATTTCGTTTGCCGGTTGTTTTTCTAACTCGGCAAACTGCGCAAGGATTTTTCGTTTTCTGCTTTCAATTCGGCAAATTCGCTCGCGTTTTGCCAAATTAGTAGAAAGTGCGGTCAATTTTTTTCCAATGTTTTTGGGTTTGTTCCGCTAAAAGCTCAATGGATTTTTGATGGTCGGCAAAAGCGCTCATCGTCGGTTTTTCTTTGTCGGCAAATAATGCGCGGATTTTGGCAAGACAGATAAACCTTTTTCTTTCACTTCTTCAAACTCTAATTCGGTTTCAATTCGGCAGTGAAAAGGTTTTCGGCTTTTTCTTTGCGGTTGTTGAGTGGATTTGTGCTTGCACCGGCAGAAAAATGCCAACATTTCCGTGCCAAGACTTTGCCGGATTGTCCGTTACCGCTAAACCCACCAAGTAGACTTTCACCTGTGTCTGCAAAATTCGGGTCGCACTCAATAGAGGTGTAGATTTTTGGCGGTCTTTATTGAGTTTGATTAAATCGTCTGTTGGGTCGATTTGTGCTAATAATTGTAATTTACCTTCGGCATTTTCTCGGTTTTTAAACCAATCACATCACCATAGCATTTTGAGTGCGGATCATCGTTCCACTATAACGCCATTTAATGTGTTCAAGATTAACGCGTGCACCATATTTTTTAGGATCATAATTTGCCGCCATTTGTTCAATCCAAGCGCGATTGATTGTGCGACCGTCTGTAGTTGCCCTTCCGTTGCAACCACAAACCATTTTGATTGTTTTTGCCATTGGCTAGTCCTTTGTTGGTCGTAAGTTCAATAATTGCGCCCATTCTGAAAGACTTTTCAACCCTATGCCACGCCTTGCCGTTGTTGCTTACCCTTTCACAAAATCGCCCGAAAGACGACCGCACTTTGCGCCACTACTATGCCGTTATTGATATTTTCAGAGATAACGCATGACAGAACCCAATATTGAACAGCTTTTGCCGAATAACTCGGCAGACGTAAAAACGACAAGCACAAGTGATGTATTTCAGCGGTTATAAAATCGCGAAAATTTCGCGCCAACTGGATATTCCGACTTCAACGATTTCGAGCTGGAAAGAGCGCGAAAAGTGGGATGACTTCGCGCCCGTGGGGCGTGTTGAATTGACACTTGAAAGTCGATTGAACTTGCTCATTCTGAAAGAAAATAAGAGCGGGGCAGACTACAAAGAAATTGACTTGCTTGGCAGACAAATGGAACGCATGGCGAGGGTAAAAATATTCCTTTGGGGATGGCAATGAAACGGACCTTAACCTGAAACTGAAAAACCAGCAATGCCGGTGAGCGCAGAAAACCTGAACAAAATGCCATTAGCGCAAGAACAGGAAGAATTGCTGATTAATGGCTTTTTAAGCGGGATGTTTTCAATATCAACGGATTTGGCATGATGCCAAGAAACATCGTATTCGCGAACATTCTGAAAAAGTCGTCAAATCAGGGCGACTTATTATTTCACGCACGAAGCCTTTGTGGATGCATTGACTACGGGCTATAACCAAATCTTTCTTTCAGCCAGTAAAAACAGGCTTTGCAGTTCAGATCTTATATTGTCACTATGCCAAACAAAACCGCAGACGTGGATTTTAAAGGGCGAAACCATCAAAACTGCCAAATGGGGCAGAATTAATTTTCCTCGGCACGAACTCGGCAAACCGCGCAATCCTACCACGGCAATTTGTATTTTGATGAAGTGTTTTGGGTGCCGAAATTTGACGTGATGCGAAAAAGTGGCTTCGGTATGGCGCTGCAAAAGATGTATCAAACTTATTTTTCCACGCCGACGACTATTGCGCACCCCGCTTATGCGTTTTTCTCCGGCAAAAGCGTTCAATCGTGGGCGAGCAAAAGCGGATAAAGTGGAAATTGATATTTCACACGAAAAACCCTGAGAACGGGCAAAACTCTGTGCCGACCGTCAGTGGAAACAGATTGTGACAATTCATGATGCGTTGGAAGGCGGTTGCAACCTGTTCAACCTTGAAGATTTATTGGCTGAAAACAGCAAGGAAGAGTTTGAACAACTTTTTCTGTGCCAATTTGCTGATGATAACAGTTCCGCCTTTAAATTTGCGGACCTGCAACTTTGCCAAGTGGATAGTTTGGAAGAATGGCACGATTTCAAAGCCATTTTATCAACGGCCTTTTGGCAATAGGGAAGTTTGGTTGGGTTATGACCCGGCGTTTACCGGCGACCGTGCGGCGTTGTGCTTGGTTGCCCCGCCCAAGGTGAAGGCGGTGATTATCGCGTTCTGCACTGGCAAACTTTTCACGGCATGGACTACGAAACACAAGCAAGCCGAATCAAACAATTTTGCGATGACTACAACATCACCCGTATTGTGATTGATAAAAACCGGCATGGGGTCGGGTGTATTCAAGAAGTGAAAAATTCTACCCAATGGCGGTCGGCTTGGATTACAACGCGGATCTGAAAAATGAAATGGTGCTTAAAAACACAAAACTTGATTCAGAAACGCCGCCTAAATTTGACGGCAAAGAAATTATCACCAGTTTTATGTCGGTGAAAAAACACATTACGGGGACAGGGCGCATGACGTATGTCTCCGACCGTAGCGAAGATGCCAGCCACGGCGACTTATCTTGGGCGATCATGAACTGCATTTTTGAATGTGCCTTACGGCAACAGGGGGCGATGTTGTCGGCAACGCGCAAACCACGATTTTTTACTTTTGAATAGGGCTCAACAATGAAAAATCACGTAAAAACAACCGTACTTGCTTCCCAATCTGCTGAAGTGTTCAGCTTTGGCGAGCCGATTCAGTGCTGGACCGTTCGGAAATTCTGAATTATTTTGAGCCGGTGTTGATGTATCAAAAATATTACAACCCACCGATTAATTTGAGTTATCTTGCGAAAAGCGCTCAATGCTTCACCGCACCATCAAAGTGCAATCACGGTGAAGAAGAATATTTTGCTTTCGACCTGCAAAACAACCGCACTTTTACCGCGGACACAGTTGGAAAAATTGGTGCAGGATTATCTCGTGTTCGGCAATGCTTATATCGAAGTGCAACGTAACCAATTCGGGAAAGTGATTGGGTTGTCTTCGCCATTGGCGAAATATATGCGCGCTGGCGTGGAAGAAGGTGTGTTTTATCAAATTGTCAACGGCTTGGAAGAACACAAGTTTTGCTCGAGGGACCGTGTTTAATCTTGTAAACCCTGATATTAATCAAGAGGTTTATGGCGTGCCGGAATACTTGGCGGCGTTGCAATCGGCGTTTCTAAATGAAAGCGCGACGTTGTTTCGTCGCAAGTATTATTTGAACGGCGCGCACGCGGGGTCAATCATTTATTTGACCGACCGACACAAAACAAAGACGATGTGGCGGCGATTAAAGATCAGATTCGTGCAACCAAAGGTACGGGCAATTTCAAGAATTTATTCATTAATATTCCGAACGGCAAGAAAGACGGAATTCAAGTGATTCCCGCTTTCGGATGCGATCGGCAAAGATGAATTTTTAAATATCAAGAACGTAAGTCATGATGATGTATTAGTGCAGCACCGCGTGCCACCGCAACTGATGGGAATTATTCCAAATAATACGGGCGGTTTCGGTGACGTGGAAAAAGCGACTAAAGTTTTCTTTGTGAATGAAAATCATTCCACTAAGAACGGCTAAAAGAAATTAATGAGCGTTTAGGCATTGAAGTGATCACTTTTAGCGAATACAAATTGTTAGAAGAAAAATAGAGATCTTTTCATATAAAAAATCGCCCGTGTTATTGCACGGGCTTTTTGTATACATAAAAGCTGTGTTTTTGTGCTGTATAGCACTAATACTACCCCATGATATTTTATCAAATAGTAATGCCCAAGAAATAAAAACCTATTGATTTTTCCCTGTTTTTAGCCACAAATCGCCTACGAAAAAATCGCAGTCAAATCCTCGCCACGCCTGCGCACTAAAGGTGTGATTTCAACGCAAAATGCGATCTTTGCTAAAGTCTTTTCAGACATAGCGCCTTTAAGATCCTTTTTATTCAGATCCTTTAACGCAAAGCAACGCAAACAAATGCAAATTTTGATGCTATAACTCGCTCAAAAATTAGGGCGAAAGAACATCTGAATTAGCGTCCTGTTTTTATTGTAGTAAGCTTTAGTAGTAAGAAAATTTTTATCTATTTAATATATCTTTTTAAAAACAAAGTAATACCTATCTAGATCAGCTTTCCCCAGCTCCACCAAATCCAATTCCAAACAAGTTTTATAAGTCCGATAAAAGCCTTGGTGCATAACGCTACAAGGCTTTTTATTATCCTATTTAATCCTATCCATTCCAACCTAAATCCAACAATTTTAGTAACACCGATAGTAACACTCATGATAAAACAACTTAAGCCGATGTTACTACAAGCATTAAGAGTCTTATGCTACAAGGCTTTTTACCGCTTTTTATATTTCTTAAATGACAGGTGATTCCGCACTGACTTCAAGGGCTTTTTTTATATCCTAAGCGTTCCTATCCAATCCTATAAACTCCCTGAGTTTGTGTTATTTGTTTTCATGCATTTTTCTGATTTCGCCATTGTTCAAAAATTTTCTGCCTTTCCTTTATCCCGCCTTGTGTTTTTCAGTATAATGAGGCGTATTTTTACCTTTCAATTTATAGAATCAATTATGACAAAAATTTAATGTAAAAACTTTCAAGGCATGATTCTTGCCTTACAAGAATACTGGGCGAACCAAGGCTGTACCATTGTGCAACCCTTTGATATGGAAGTGGGGGCTGGGACCTCTCACCCGATGACCGCATTACGCGCGTTAGGCCCGGAGCCGATGGCGTTTGCTTATGTGCAACCTTCCCTGCCGTCCGACTGATGGTCGCTACGGCGAAAACCCAAACCGTTTACAGCATTACTACCAATTCCAAGTGGTGATTAAACCCTCTCCGGACAATATTCAAGAATTGTATTTAGGTTCCCTTGAAATGCTTGGCTTTTGACCCGACCAAAAACGACATTCGTTTTGTGGAAGATAACTGGGAAAACCCAACTTTAGGCGCGTGGGGCTTGGGATGGGAAGTGTGGTTAAACGGCATGGAAGTGACTCAATTTACCTATTTCCAACAAGTGGGCGGCTTAGAATGTAAACCGGTTACCGGCGAAGTGACCCTACGGTTTAGAGCGTTTGGCAATGTACATTCAAGGCGTGGATTCTGTATATGACTTAGTTTGGTCTGACGGCCCGCTTGGCAAAAACCACTTATGGCGATGTGTTCCATCAAAACGAAGTGGAACAATCCACCTATAACTTTGAATATGCCGACACCGATTTCTTATTCTATTGCTTCGATCAATATGAAAAAGAAGCGAAAAGTTTATTGGAATTAGAACGTCCGTTACCGTTGCCGGCTTATGAGCGCATTTTAAAAGCGGCACACAGCTTTAACTTGTTAGACGCGCGCAAAGCCATTTCCGTTACTGAACGCCAACGCTACATTTTACGCATTCGTGCGTTAACCAAAGGTGTGGCGGAAGCTTTATTATGCCAGCCGTGAAGCCTTGGGTTTCAGGGCTGTAAAAATAAAGCGAAAAAGTCACCGCACTTTTATGTTTCAACACAACGATATAAGGAGAGCATCATGAGCGATTTTCAATATCCGGAAGATATTTACACCGAAGCGGAACCGGACGTAAACACGCTGGCAAATTTAGGGACTTTTAGCGCCGATGGCGGGAATTTGGGAGGGCAAGCGTGGTTTGGATATCAAATCCAAAGGCGGAAGGGCCGGAGAAAGATCCTTATATCGAACATTACGAGTTGCAACCGATTGATGCACAAACCAATGGTCCACAACTGTATTACGGCTTACGTTATCACACTCGGATTGTGCGACCGGATGAAGTGGAAACCTTTCACGATCAAGTGGGCTATTGGTTATGGGAACCGGCAACCGGCACGATTTCTTTGTCGTTAAGTATTCCACGTGGACAAAGCCTCGATTGCCACCGGTCATGCCGCACCGGATGCGAAAGAATTTACGCTAAAATCTGTGCGCGGTTCTCTAACGAATGGCATTATCTCAAATCCGTTTATTGAACAATCTTTCACCACAGAAAGCTATGAGATTACGGTGAAAATTCATGAGGATGGCACGTGGTCTTACGATCAAATTACCACAATGATTATCCCAAATACGACGAACCATTTGAGCATCGTGATCGTAACCGTTTAACCAAAATCGGCGAACAACACCAAAATCCAACCGCACTTGCACGTTGCTCCAAAAATAAGGAGGCGAAAATGTCTAAACCTGTGTTGTTTTATAGCGCTGAATGTCCTGATACACCCTCTTTTGTGGCGGAATTAAAGGCGTTAAACGTGGATTATGAAGAAATTGAAGTGCAATCCACCTTGCCGAATTTAAAACGCTTTTTACGCTGCGTGATAACGAAGCGGTGTTTGATGAGGCGAAAAGCCAAAGGTTAGTGCAGGCTTGCCGGCATTGTTGTTAGCGGACGGTCGAGTGATTTTTGGATGAAGCCCAATTAAAATCGATTTTTGCCTGATTTAAAATGATGCCTAAGTGCGGTCGATTTCAGGCTAGAATTGCCGGATGATTCGTCATTCACGGCTTGTTGTATAAGCGAAACATTTTTCTAATCGGCGATGATGCTATTTGATGTTCCCCATCATCAGTTAACTTTTTAACCCTCATTTTATTTGAGTCCCATTTTTATGCAAAAGACAACTTTCAAACTCAAATTCATCGCTCGATTTGTCGCATTGAACCTAAGCCCACTCGCTTTTTGCCGGACAGGTCTATTCCGTGGATTATCAATATTTCCGTGATTTTGCTGAGAATAAAGGTAAATTTACGCCCGGTGCGCAAAATATAGAGGTGGTGAATAAAAAGGCGAATCTATCGGCACCATGATGCAAAAATGCGCCGATGATAGATTTTTCGGTGGTTAGCCGTAATGGTGTGGCAGCGCTGGTGGGCGATCAATATATCGTTAGCGTGGCACATAATGTGGGTTATAGTGGTGTTGACTTTGGCATGGAGGGCGTAACCCCGATCAGCACCGATTCGGTTATAACATCGTTAAAACGAAATAATTATAAAAACGACTCCACTCACCCTTACATGACGGACTATCATAACCCTCGTTTAACCAAATTCGTCACAGAAGCTGCGCTGATAGAAATGGTGTCAAAGATGCAGGGCAACACCTATGGGGATTTAGAAAAGTATCCGATGCGGGTGCGAATTGGTAGTGGCTGGCAATTTGTGCGTGATGATAATGACAATGGCAATCATAGTTTCATGGCGCATAACTATCTACCGCAGGCAATACCTTTATGCAAGGTTGGGCGAACAATGGTGAGGTCAGTTTAAGTGGTGATGTACGTCATCCGAATCAATATGGTCCGTTACCGATTTCCAGGTTCTAGTGGTGACAGTGGTTCCCTGATGTTTATTTACGATAAAAACCGCAGGAAAATGGCTGTTAAATGGCGTATTCGTAGCGGACACCCTTATGAAGGCAAAGAAAACACCTACCAAATTGCACGTAAGAATTATTTGGATGAAATCATTGCAAGAGATTTGGTCACCGTATTTGAAACCAACCGCAGCCTCTTATGACTGGACAGCGGATGACAACGGCAAAGGAAATTAACTAAAGGCGGTAGTGGTGGCACAGACACTCCGCTTGCCAATTACAGCCTAGCGTCTTCGGGGAGTGATGAAGCCTTTTGGATATGGTGGACCAAACCCTTATATGCCGGCACTTCATCACGGTAAAGAACATTTACTTTGGAAATCTAGAAAACGGCACAGTAACCCTGAAAAAAATAATATCGATCAGGTGCCGGTGGGCTTGACCTTTGAAGGGGATTTTAGTGCAACCTACCACTGATGAAACCTGGAAAGGTGCCGGTGTTTCAGTGAGCGAAGGCAGTACCGTTACATGGAAGATCAAAAATCCGGCAGGCGATCGCTTGTCTAAAATTGGACAAGGCACGTTATTGGTCAATGGCAAGGTGAAAACCTTTGGCGATATTAGCGTGGAGATGGCCTTGTTGTCTTGAATCAACAAGCAGACGAGCAAAACAAAAACAAGCCTTTAATCAATTAGGCATTGTGAGCGGTCGCCCAACGGTGAAATTAGAAAGTGACGACCAAGTCAATCCAAACAATATTTATTTTGGGTTCCGTGGCGGTCGTTTTAGATCTCAACGGCCATTCACTGACCTTTAATCGCATTCAAAAATACCGATGAAGGCGCACAAATTGTCAACCACAACAAAGACGCTGAATCTACCGTCAAAGATTTTAGGGCAATGCAAAATTGATGATGAAAAAGACATTAACGAATCCAGCGACAGCGTTTAACGGCTGGTTTGGCGAAACCAATGGCACTTCACAATGGTCGATTAAATATCGACTATCAACCTACACACGCAGACAGCGTCTTTTTGTTGTCAGTGCGGAACCAACTTAAATGGCGATATTACGCGTGAAAAGTGGCACGTTAGTTTTAGTGGTCGTCCAACGCCTCATGCCTATAACCATCAAAACCGACCGGCGTCATTGGTCGCCCACAAGGTGAAGTGGTGCAAGATGATGATTGGTTAATCGCATATCCAAAGCCGATAATTTCATCATTAACGGCGGAAGTGCGGTCGTTTCTCGGAATGTTTCTGAGATAAGTGGTAATTGGCAATTAGCAAAGATGCCATGGCGACATTCGGCGTGACCGACAAACAGGCGAAATTTCATTTGCGAGCGCTCTGACTGGACGGGGCTCACAAAATGCGATAATCAAACCTTTGTCGGACAAAAAGCTGTCGCAGCATTGAACGGACGAAAATCAACGGGATCGCTCAGTGCGTCTGATAGTGCGACTTTACTTGTTCAGGGGCTGGCTGATGTGCTGGTAGCGTCATGCTAGTGGATTCAGCCGATATCATTTAACCCATAATGCCACCCAAACCGGTATGCTTCATGTTAATGATCGCGCGGTAGCAACGGTGACAACGCCACTTTGGCAGGGGATGTATGGCTTTCGGATATTACCACCTTCAACCTTGTGAACACCCGCTTCACTCACCAAATTCGAGGAGCAAACACACATCGGTGTCAGTTGTCAGACAATGCGCACTGGACGTTGCCGGAGAGCACAAGGGTAGGTAATTTAAGTCTTGATAATAGCCAAATTACGTTAAATCCGATTTTACGACCAAAAGGATAATCAAACGTTTAACACGTTAGAAGTGTTGGGAGATCTTGATGGAAATGGCTACCATTAATTACCGCACTTATTTGCAGGAAAATAAAGGCGACCATGTCATTGTACGAGGCAAAGCGGCAGGGAATTTTCGTATTAAATGTGCGTAACACCGGTGCAGAACCACAAAACTTGGCACAGCTTAGCTTTGTTGGAATTAAATAATCCTGCTCAATCTGACGATGTCAATGTTTCTTTAGCCAATGGCAGTGTGGATGCCGGGGCATACCGCTATGAACTCAGAAATGACGATTTTGATTATCGACTCTACAACCCTAAAAAGAAAAAGAGCTCGTTGATCAAGAACGCATTGGTGAAGAAAAACGCAAAAGCTGAAGAAGTGACTGTTTAGCCGAAGAAAAACGTAAACAAGAAGAAGCAAGACGTTAGCGGAAGAAAAATCGTAAAGCCGAAGAAGCGACGTTTAGTGGAGGAAATACGTAAAGCCGATGAAGCCGCCTGTCAGCGGAAGAAAAACGTAAAGCCGATGAAGCCGCCGTCTGGCGGAAGAGAAACGTAAAAGCGGACGAAGTGGCACGCCTGAGCGGAAGAGAAACGGGAAGCGGAAGAAGCTGCGCATGTTTAGCAGAAGAAAAACGCAAAGCTGATGAAGCCGCCTGTTTAGCTGAGGAAAAACGGAAAGCGGAAGAGGCCTGGGCGTTTAGTGAGGAAAAATCGTAAAGCGGAAGAAGCGACGTTTAGCGGAAGAGAATCGTAAAGCCGATGAAGCCGCACGTTTGAAGCGGGAAGAAAATCGTAAAGCCGAAGAAGTGACACGTTTAGCGAAGAAAATCGTAAAAGCCGAAGAAGCAGACGTTTAGCGGAAGAAAAACGTAAAGCAGAAGAAGCCGCGACGCTCTAGCCGAAGAAAAACGCGAGCGGATGAAGTCGCACGTTTAGCGGAAGCAATCGCAAAGCGGAAGAAGCAAAGACGTCTCGCCGAAGAAAAACGTAAAACTGATGAAGCCGCACGTTTAGCGGAAGCAAATCGAAAGCGGAAGAAGCAGCACGTTTAGCGGAAGAAAACGTAAAGCGGAAGAGACTGCACGTTTAGCGGAAGAAAAACGTAAAGCTGATGAAGACGCGTTTAGCCGAAGAAAATCGTAAAGCGGAAGAGGCTACACGTCTAGCGGAAGAAAATCGTAAAGCGGAAGAAGCCGCGTGTTTAGCGGAAGAAAAACGTAAAGCCGAAGAGACGGCTCGCTTAGCGGAAGAAAACGTAAAGCGGAAGAGACCGCACGTTTAGCGGAAGAAAAACGTAAAGCAGATGAAGAGCGCTGTTTAGCCGAAGAAAAATCGTAAAGCCGAAGAAGCAGCACGTTTAGCGGAAGAAAAACGTAAAGCCGAAGAGACGGCTCGCTTAGCGGAAGAAAAACGTAAAGCAGATGAAGCAAGACGTTTAGCCGAAGAAAAACGTAAAGCAGATGAAGCTAGCACGTTTAGCTGAAGAAAAACGCAAAAGCCGAAGAGACGGCTCGCTTAGCGGAAGAAAAACGTAAAGCAGATGAAGTAGACGTTTAGCTGAGAAGAAACCGTAAAGCGGATGTGAAAACGCAACAAAAAGATCTGATTAGCTGTTATTCAAATAGTGCATTATCCGAGTTGTCAGCAAGTGCAATAATGTCTCGCTCGTTCTCGACGAATTAAATAAACAGCTTGTCGGAGAGAATTTACTCTCATGTTTGGGTAAATAGCAATGCATTCTTCCTGTCGTTATGATGCGAGATGAATTCCGTGCTTACAAGCAAGAAACGCATTTAACCCAACTGGGCACACAACACATTGATGATAACTATCGTCTTGGACTGTTGTTCTCATGCCCGAGCAAACAATACCTTTGATGACAATATCGGCAGCAAAATCGTCTAACCATGCTATCGGCTTTCGGTAAATATGATTTTGCTAATGGCTTGAATGTCTTGCCGATATGAGCTATGGTTCAAGTGCGGGTGAAATTCGTGGTGAATTGCAGATGCAGATATCCAACGCCATATTGTGGCATTTGGTGCGCAGTGTAGGATACCAACTGAAATTAGGCAACATTGGCGTTTAAACTCGAATGCAAGCGTACATCGTTACCATATATCAAGTGAGGATTATCATACGATCAATCTCAAATTCATACGCCGTCCGCGAATTTTAATGTTTACCAAAGCTGCGGTGTTACGGTGGATTACACTTTTCGGCCCATGGGCAGGTGTCATGCTTCGTCCGTCCGTGAGCGTCAATTATAGGGATGCCTCCGATTCCAAGCTTGCTGGTACAGGTGAATCAGGTACCATTAATGCAACGTTTTGACCGTTACTGGGCGCGAAGAAATCGGTTTTAGCGCCGGTTTCGTGGCATTGGCAGGTTAATGTTATGCCGCCCAACTCGCGGCAAACAGTTGGATAAACAACATCAGTTTGGTTTGAGAGTCGGGTATCGTTGGTAAAGCACGAACCAGACGAAACAAGCACGAAAGATGATACATTGTGCTGTTATCGAGCTATTCTTATTTAGAAAGGTAAAAAAAGATGAAAAACACCCTCAAATTCTGACCGCACTTTGCTGGGTTCTGCCTTTTGCGGGCGGTGTATTTGCCGAGGAACATCGCCCAAATACACCGAGTGCAGAGTATGAACTTGAGAAAGTCTTGATTTTCTAGCCGTCATGGATTGCGCTCGCCGGTGAAAAGATCCGCAAGAAATGGCAAAATATTCCCCTATGCTTGGGCGAAATGGGATGTGCCATCTGGTTATTCACGGCAGAAAGGCACCGTGCTAGAAACCTATTTCGGGCAATATTTAGGCAATGGCTGCAGCAGACAAAGCGGTTGTTAACTGCAGAACGTTGCGCCTCCGGTGAGGGTGCATTTTCGCTTATGCGAATGGCGTGCAACGGACTATTGCAACGGGGCAAGCCATTGTGGCACTTTTTGCTGGATGTAATGTGCAATCACAACATCGTGGTGAAATTGGTTCAGAAAAAGATCCGACGTTTTTAATACGAAGCGCATAATCCAAGTCAAGCCTTGATTGAATCGGCAAAAATAACGTTGATTTAACCGCTTTACAGCAAAAATTAGCGCCGAATTATGCGCTATTGAGTGAAATCACTGATTATAAAATTCACCAAACTGCTTGCAAAAAGGCGAGTGTGATTTAGGTGGAAAAGTCGGTGAATCAGTATTAAAGACGGCAAATCGGTCAAAATTACTGGCTCTATCAGCACAGGAAAGAAAAATTGTCAGTGCATTATTGCTTGCGCATTATGGGTGAAACCTGATTCAGAATCGCAAACGGTCGCGTGGATAGCCAAGAAAAATGGCGTGCAATTAACGAAATTAAAACGAATATTACCGCACTTTTATTTAAAAACAACGAAGCGTTGGCACAAAAATGTCTCGTATCCGTTGTTAGCATTTATTCAGCAACAGCTAAATAGCGAAAACAAAAATTAGCTTGTTGGTTGGACACGATTCTAATATCGTCGCTCTGCTTGCAAAGACTAGGCGTTGAGCCTTATGAGTTGGATAACTCATTGGAAAATATCCCAATCGGTGGCAGTCGCTATTTTGAAAGTGTGGAAACACAAACCCAGTGGTAAGCTCAAATTTAGTTGATTATGTGTATCAAACCATCGACCAGCTGATTAACATTACGCCATTAAGTTTAACGACACCACCAAACCAAACGGCATTAACCCTCAAAGGCTGTGAAAAAGATGAACATGGTTTTTGTGATTATGAGCGGTTTCAACAGGTGTTGAGTGAGAGTGTTGGAAACAGCAAGCTATCAGGAAGTAGATAATTCTGATATTCATATCGTCGGGATATATGACGGTGTTGACAAGAAAGAAGTATTGAGCAACGATTGCATTTGGCGGTGGAAAGAGCGGTTGTATTACCAAAAATAATTGTAGGGTGTGAAATAAAGCTTAACACACGTAAAAAGTGTATCATTTTCGTGTACGTGAATTGTAGCTATTTATATACCAGATAGATTTATTATATACATATTTTTATATATTTAAGAGGAAAGAATATATGGAACATCCAGAAAAGTTATTTGATCTAGTTTATTTCCATGAGATGGATAAAAATTAGATGAACTATCTTCCTTGGCGGAAAAGGAAAACTGGGATTATCAATCATACAAAGACTAAACTCAGAATAAACCAGTATTATTCAATTATTTACAATATACATATCAAAGATTATCACAGAAGAGAAGATTGAAATTTCATCTTGGGCAATGGTTGACATTTAATACAGGATTAGTGACCGACAATCAAGAATCGATATTCATTTTGTGTGAAAAGAGTAGCCATCATTCTCCTAGAGCTCCTTGGCTTTTAAAGCTTGGAAAAGAAAAAGAGAATATGAAATGCAGAGTTTCAGACTTCTACCCGATATGGCTCATTATTTTTGATGACCCATCCCTATTGGTTTTTGATTGTAGAAAAGAGTTAGTACCTAATATTGAGCATATGATCGCAGACAATAAGGATAGATTTTCCAGAACCATTCAATGGTATGCCAGATTTTACTTTTGCAAACTTTACTGAATGGGGCTATAGATAATGCGGAAAGAAAGAGTTAGAAGGAACTATAAAACGGCAATTCCTCATTACTATAAGAATAAAGTTCAATTGCTTCTTCCTTTATGTTTGAGTAAGCTAGGAAGGGCTGATTTAGCAATAGTTGTTGAATATATTAAAACTAGTAATGCTTATAGAGCGACTACCTGTTTAACGCTTGATATGGCATATAATAATGCTAGACAATTAGCTAGACCTGATAGAGATTGTTAATCCCATAGTATTAAGAGAATCTAAAATGACAACCCAAAACTTCCTAGTAGAAATCGGCACGGAAGAGTCGCCACCAAAGCTCTCAAAACATTAGCGACTCTTTTGCGGATAATGTTGAAGCGGAATTAAACCAAGCGGGTTTATTATTCGACAAAATCGAATGGTTTGGCACGCCACGTCGTTTGGCGGTGAAAGTGTTGAAATCTTAGCCACGCGCAACCAAGCAAAGAAATTGAAAAACGCGGACCTGCTGTCTCAGCAGCCTTTGACGCGGAAGGCAAACCGACCAAAGCGGCTGAAGGTTGGGCGCGTGGTTGGCATTACCGTTGATCAAGCTGAACGCATTGCGACCGATAAAGGCGAATGGCCTCGTTCACCAGCGAAAAATTGAAGGTCAGCCGACCAAAAACTTGCTGAACGGCATTGTGGCAAACGCTCAGCGAAATTGCCAATTCCAAAACCGATGCGTTGGGCAGATAAAACTGTGCACTATTCGTCCGGTTCACACGGTGACCATGCTGTTAGGGCGATGAGTTAATCGAAGGCGAAATTTTTAGGTGTAGCAAGCGCACCATTCGCGGTCACCGTTTCTAGGCGAGAAAGAATTTCGATCCAACACGCAGACCAATATCCGCAATTATTGCGTGAAAAAGGGTCTGTAGTAGCCGATTTCAATGAACGTAAAGCAGAAATTTTGGCAAAATCGCAAGCAAAAGCGACCGCACTTGGTGGCGTTGCTGATATTGAAGAAAGCTTGCTTGAAGAAGTGACTTCATTGGTGGAATATCCAAATGTTTTAAGCTGCAAAATTTGAAGAACGTTTCTTAGCGGTGCCTGCGGAAGCCTTGGTTTACACTCATGAAAGGCGACCAAAAATATTTCCCAATTTATGATAAAGACGGCAAATTATTACCGCACTTTATTTTTGTCTCTAACATCAACCCGGAAGATCCAACCGCGATTATCGAAGGGAACGAAAAAGTGGTTCGTCCACGTTTAACCGATGCGGAATTCTTCTTCAAAACCGACTTAAAAACAAAAAAACTGGTTGATCGTTTCATCACGCTTAGAAACCGTGTTATTCCAACAACAACTGGGCACATTGAAAAGACAAAACAGACCGCATTGAGCAACTGGCAGGCGAAATTGCAAAACAAATCGGTGCAGACGAAGCAAAAGCAAAACGTGCGGGTTTACTGTCAAAATGTGACTTGATGACGAACATGGTATTTGAATTCACTGATACGCAAGGTGTAATGGGTATGCATTACGCTCGTCATGATGGTGAAGACGAAGAAGTGGCAGTGGCGTTAAATGAACAATATATGCCACGCTTTTGCGGGAGATGAGTTACCGAAATCCTTAGTGGCAAGTGCAGTCGCTTTTAGCGGATAAATTTGACACGTTAACGGGGATCTTCGGCATCGGACAAGCACCAAAAGGCAGTGCAGACCCGTTCGCACTTCGTCGGCAAAAGATTAGGGTGCATTGCGTATTATCGTTGAGAAAAAACTGCCACTGGATTTGGAAGATTTAGTGAAAAATCAGTCGCACTTTTCGGTGATAAACTCACTAATTCAAACGTGGTTTCTGATGTCGTGGATTTTATGCTCGGTCGTTTCCGTGCGTGGTATCAAGATGAAGGCATTGCAGTGGATGTGATTCTAGCGAGTATTGGCGCGTCGTCCAACCCGGCCCCTGCTGATTTTTGATGCGCGTAGCGTGCGGTTTCATTCCGTACCCTTGATTCTGCGGAAGTTTTGGCGTACCGCCAATAAACGTGTGACGAATATTTTTGGCGAAAGCGGAAGGCGACATTGGCGCAGTTGATGTGGCGTATGCGCATTGAGCCGGCAGAACTAAGTGCTTGCGCAAAGCGTGTTAAGTTTGGCAAAGAGGTTCAGCCGTTAATCGCACAAGGCGAATACACGGCGGTGTTGATAAACTCGCCGGTTTGCGTCAACCGGTGGATAACTTTTTGATAATGTGATGGTGAATGCGGAGGATGCAAAATTGCGTCAAAACCGTTCTAGCCATTTTGAACACGTTGCAAGGCTTGTTCTTACAGGTGGCGGATATTTCGTTGTTGCAATAACGCTCTGTGCTTTTATGGGCAGAGTTGCCGATTAAATGGCGTTTTGCCGAATGTTAAGAAACGATCTCGCAGAGGCATTGATTCTGCGGGCTGTTTTGTTTTCATACGCTTATCGCAAAGCATTACATCTATTCCGCCGACAACCCCGTGGTGTCAGGTGATTTCTTCCCAATTAATCCAACAATAGTGCTAACCTTATGATGTCAAAAGAGAAATTTAGAACAGCATACGCCGATGATGAAACAATATCTGCAACTCAAAGCGAGAATCCGGATATTTTGTTATTTTTATCGCATGGGCGATTTTTTTACGAGCTGTTTTTACGACGATGCAAAACGCGCCTCCGCACTGTTGGATATTTCACTGACCAAACGCGGACAATCTGCAGGGCGACCGATTCCTATGGCAGGCGTGCCTTTATCACGCGGTGGAAGGCTATTTAGCGAAGTTGGTACAGTTAGGGAGTCCGTCGCCATTTGCGAACAAATCGGTGATCCGAATACGGCGAAAGGCCCTGTTGAGCGCCAAATCGTGCGCATTGTCACGCCGGGCACGGTGAGTGATGAAGCGTTGTTACCGGAACGGCAAGACAACCTCATTGCCGCGGTGTATCAGGAAAACGATCACTTCGGTTTGGCGACCTTAGACATGACATCCGGTCGTTTTCAGCTATGCGAACCGCAATCCAAAGCGGATTTGCAAAACAGAATTACAACGCATCGCACCGGTAGAATTGCTTTTATTGTGAGGATTTTGCTGATTTTCACCTCATTGAACACGCTAAGGGTTTGCGTCGTCGCCCTATTTGGGAATTCGAGCTAAAAACCGCCATTCAACAGCTTTTGCCATCAATTTAATACCAAAGACTTGCGCGGATTCGTGTGGAAAAAGCGATTCTGGGCTTATGTGCCGCCGGTTGTTTATTGCAATACGCACGCGAAACGCAACGCACCGCCTTGCCGCATATTCAAAGCTATTCATCTCATTCAACACAGCGAAAACATTCAGCTGGACGCGAGCAACCCGTCGTAATTTGGAGCTCACTCAAAATCTGGCGGGCGGTACGGAAAACACGCTGGCGGCTGTGTTGGACAAATGCGTCACCCCGATGGGGAGTCGTTTGCTCAAACGCTGGATTCACCAACCGATTTGCGATGTAGAAAAACTCACGCAACGCCAACAAGCCATTGGGGCGATTTTAGAACAGGATTTAGTGGCGGATTTACAACCTTATTTGCAACAAGTGGGTGACATGGAACGCATTTTGGCGCGCGTGGCGTTTACGCACCGCCCGTCCCGCGTGATTTAACCCGCTTGCGTACCGCTTTAGAGCAGATTCCTTATATAAAAAATCGGTTGGCTGAAAAAACATCCGCCAAAATGACCGCACTTTATCAGCAGCTAGGTGATTTTTCTGCACAATTTGACCTGTTACAACGAGCGATTATTGACAGCCCACCGGTATTAATTCGTGATGGTGGCGTTATTGCGGCAGGTTACAATGCAGAATTGGATGAATGGCGTGAATTAGCCGACGGGGCCACCCGTTATTTGGAAGATCTGGAACAGCGGGAACGGGAAAGCACCGGTATTGATACCTTAAAAATAGGTTTCAATGCGGTGCACGGTTATTACATTCAAATTAGCCAAGGGCAAGCCCATAAAGCGCCGATTCATTATGTACGTCGTCAAACCTTAAAAAATGCCGAACGTTATATCATTCCTGAACTGAAAACCTATGAAGACAAGGTGTTGAAAGCAAAAGGCGCTTCTTTTGGCGCTGGAAAAACAGTTATACGATGAAATTTTCGACCAATTATTACCGCACTTGGGTGACTTACAGCTCGCCGGTTTGGCATTAGCCGAATTGGATGTGCTCACCAATTTGGCGGAGCGGGCGGAATGCCTGAATTATGTGGCGCCGACCTTCTCGGAACAAACAGGCATTCATATTCAAAATGGCCGTCACCCCGTGGTGGAGCAAGTGTTGAAGGAACCGTTTATTGCCAACCCAACAGAACTTACGGAACAGCAACATTTTCTCATTATCACCGGCTCGAATATGGGCGGTAAAGTATCTATATGCGCCAAACGGCACTGATTACCTTAATGGCTTACACGGGCAGTTTTGTGCCCGGCAGACAGTGCGATAATTGGCCCCTGTTGATCGTATTTTTACCCGTATCGGTGCTTCTGATGATCTGCTTCAGGGCGCTCAACCTTTATGGTGGAAATGACGAAATGGCGAATATTCTGCATCAAGCGACAGACAAAAAGTTTGGTGTTAATTGATGAAATCGGCCGTGGAACCTCCACTTATGACGGTTTGTCCCTCGCCTGGGCTTGCGCCGAATGGTTAGCAAAAGAAAATCTGTTCTTTAACTTTATTCGCCACCCACTATTTTGAGCTCACCGTGCTACCGGAGCAGGGTACAAGGCATCGGCAATATTCATTTTAGATGCCATTGAGCATAATGACACCATTGCTTTCATGCACGCCGTACAAAAGGCTGCAGCCAGTAAAAGCTACGGTCTTGCGGTCGCTGCTTTGGCAGGGTGTGCCTACAACAAGTCATCAAGCTCGCTAAACAAAAATTAGCACAATTAGAAAAATTGTCACAGCAAAATGCCAACCAACAGATTCAGGATCTGCGTTTATTAAATCAACGCCAAGGTGAATTAGCATTTGATCAGGCGGAAGATGAAAAATAAGGAGATGTTATTGAATATGTTGCAAGAATTAGATCCTGATGAATTAACTCCAAAACAGGCATTAGCTTATTTGTATCAGTTAAAAGAAAAATGGTGAAAGGGTGATATTAGTGATTTTCAAAATAAAATCAGCCGTCTTCATCTTAAAAGTGCAGTCACAAATCCAACGGATTTTTGAACGTTAGTTTTGTCAACAGCCTATTAGATCGAATAATCGAACTCGATTCAATTGCAGATCATTTCTGCGATATTTTCATTGAGAACCCAATAAAAACCGACATAGCTGTCGGTGATGAGTGAGATTAAACACTTATTGCAGTTTTTAATTTTTTCAGTGCGTTGGTTTCGAGCTGACGAACGCGTTCGGCAGAAATATTGTATTTTGCCGCCAAGTCTTGCAACGTCGCTTTTTGGTTTCATCCAACCAACGGGCTTTGATAATGTCTTGACTACGGGCATCCAGTTATCCAAAGCCACAGCAAGTCGGTCGGTAGCGTGCTTCGTAGTTTTCATTTTCTAATTCCGCCAAAGTTGGAGCTTTTATCTTCCAAGTATAATGCCGGCGCATAGGTTTTCTTTCATCATGATCATCGGTTGGTAAATCAAAGGTGACATCCGAGCCGGTCAGCGTGATTCCATTTCCACCACATCTTGCGGAGAAACGCCTAACCCATTGGCGACCATGTCCACTTCGTCTTTCATTAAACCAACCCTAAGCGTTGTTTTGTTTTGCGTAGATTAAAGAACAACTTACGTTGCGCTTTTGGTCGTTGCGACTTTCACAATACGCCAGTTACGCAAAACGTATTCGTGAATTTCCGCTTAATCCAATGCACTGCGAAAAGACACTAAGCGAACACCGACTTCCGGGTTAAAACGCTTAACCGCTTTCATTAAACCGATATTGCCTTCTTGAATTAAATCCGCTTGTGGCAAGCCATAACCGAATAGCCACGGGCAACATGGATAACAAAGCGCAAGTGAGATAACACAAGTCATGGCCTCAATATCTTCTTGGTAATACAAAACGTTCCGCAAGTTCCTTTTCCTCTTCCGCCGTTAACATCAGGGTATTCATTCGCTGCGCGAATATAGGCTCCTAAGCTTCCTTGGGGAACTAACATCATAGTTTGAGTTTCTTTATCCATCATCTTCCTTCTTACTGACATCACCAAGCTTGATTAAGCTCAGTTATAACATAATTCATCAGAATTTCAATCGGTTTGGACGATTGAATTCTATCATTTCACGGTTAATGACGACCTATTTTTAGCCTAAAAGTTCTTTTTGTTGACTAAAAAGTGCGGTCAAAAATCCGACGGATTTTTAACGTTGGCTTGCCAACGGCTCCACTGATGCGAACAATCGAACTGGATTCGATTGTGAGTCATCTTTTGCCTGTTTTCTTTATTTATGCTTGTTGAAAAAAGAATTACGCAGCACGTTTTTGGCCCACCAACATAGTCAAGAACATCACCGCTAATGCTGGTATTAACCATGCTAAGCCATTATTATATAAAGGGAAATGGCTAAGGAATTGTTTTCATGCCATCAGATAATAACTCTACGTTATTTAGGGCTATCGCACAGACTAAAACACACCGTTATCGCAATGGTGGCGCGATAGGTTAATTCTTACACAAGGTAATTTAGCACGGACGAACTGCAACACCACCAACGATGATTGCTACCGGGTAAACTTAATAACAATGCCGGAATGGTGACTTGTGATAATTTCGTTAAACCGTTTTTCCGAAATGATGGTCGTCATGACAGTAGACCACCACCCAGAAAAGAATATGGCGAAGCGTTGAGAATTGCGAAATAGTAAGCACAAGCACTGGTCACGCCCACTAAAGTGGTTAAACTTGCCAAGAAGATGATACCGGACATAATCCAAGAGCCTTCTTTGCCGAATAACACGTTCACATAACGAGAAAAAATTTGACCGCCGTTGCTGACGCCTTGCGCCACTTGGTCACTGGTTGCGCCAAGATAGAAAAGGGAGAAATAAAGTGCGGCTAATAAAACCACTGAAATGCCACCGGCGGACTATGGTGTAACGCATGATTTTTGCGGTTCGGTGATATTTTTGCGCTTAACGCACGCGCTACGATGCCGTCATGAAAGCAACGCCGCCAAGACATCCATGGTTTGATAACCGCTACATTAAACCGGTGGTCAATGCTGAACTGTCAGCATAGCTTTTGCTTGGCGCAACAATATCCGACAAGGGAGAGATAAAGACGGTTACGGTCACCACCACTAACAACACCAATAAGGCTGGGGTCATAAATTTGCCTACGCTGGAAATAATGGTGTTTGGTTTCAGCATAAATAGCATGGCGATAATGTTGAAGACTACCGCAAAAATCAGATGATTTACGTGATCGTGCCGCTATCAAGTGCGTCACAAACGCCATTTCGTATGCCACGTTGGTAATGCGTGGCATCGCAAACGTAGAACCAATGACCAAATACAACGCGGCTAAAAATAAGACCTCTGCCCATTTGGGAAGGTCGCGGGTGAGTTCTTCGCCACGACCAACACAGACACCACAACCAGCGTGATAAACGGCATTAATACGCCGGTGAGCACAAATCCTAAAGCGAGTTGCCCAATGTTGCCCTGCCGTGAGCCTCCATCGGCGGAAAATAATGTTTCCTGCGCCAAAATAGGGTCGAAAATCATCATGCCTAAAACAAGAATATCTTTGCGTGAAAACATAATCGTTTCTCTTCAGTAATCAAAACAAGACGCATTTCGGATTCTACTATGCCTGATTATTCGTAACGAAACGATGAAAACACATACATTGTATTATTTGACCGCACTTTTCCTGTAATTCTCGTTCGGCAATTGAGTTCATTCTGCCTTGTTGTAAACCACGCTCCCAGTCTTGATAGATTATATTTATCCTAATTCTTCCATCCATCCCAATAGCAACAAACTAGGTTTCTTATGGCTACCAATTATATTTTCGTCACAGGCGGCGTAGTTTCTTCGCTGGTAAAGGCATTGCGCAGACGATCACTCGCCGCGATTTTTAGAAGCGCGCTGTGGAACGTCACGATCGCGAAACTTGACCCTTATATCAACGTCGATCCAGGCACCATGAGCCCAACTCCAGCACGGTGAAGTTTTCGTGACCCAAGACGGCGCGGAAACCGATTTGGATTTAGGTCACTAAGAGCGTTTTTATTCGCACCAAAATGACCGTATGCACAACTTCACCACCGGTAAAATCTATTCCGAAGTGTTACGCAAAGAGCGTCGCGGTGACTATCTTGGCGCGACCATTCCGCGATCCCACACATTACCAACGAAATCAAAGCGCGCGTGATTGATGGCGCCGCATGGGCATGATGTAGCCATCGTAGAAGTGGGTGGCACCGTGGGCGATATTGAATCGCTCCGTTCTCCCGAAGCCTTGCGCCAACTTGCCGTACAAGTAGGGACGTGAACGCACGATTTTCATCGCACCTAACGCTTGTGCCTTATATTCCGACTGCCGGCGAAGTCAAAAACTCAAAACCGACGCAACATTCTGTGAAAGAATTGTTGTCCATCGGAATTCAACCGGACGTGCTGACTTTATGCCGTTCCGACCGCATGATTCCGCCAAATGAACGCGCCAAAAATTGCGTTATTCTGCAGCGTGCCGGAACGCGCGGTGATTTCATAAAAGATGTGTCTTCCATTTTACCAGTCCGGCACTCTTGAAATCTCAAGGATTGGATGATTTCATTGTAATCGTTTCCACTTAACTGCTCCGGAAGCCGATTTATCCGAATGGGAACAAGTGTTGTATCAAGCCAACCCGACGGGCGAAGTCACTATCGGTATGGTGGGTAACATACGCGAATTGCCGGATGCAGTAAATCCGTAAACGAAGCGTTAAACATGCCGGTTTGAAAAATCGTTTGAGTGTAAATATCAAATACATCGACTCACAAGATGCAGAAACCAAAGGTGTTGATATCTTAAAAGGCTTAGACGGTATTTTAGTACCGGGCGGCTTCGGCTATCGCGGTGTCGAAGGCAAAATTCTGACTGCCCAATATGCGCGTGAAAACAATATTCCGTATTTAGTATTTGCTTAGGATGCAAGTGGCGTTAATCGAATTTGCCCGTCATGTTGCCGGCATGACCAGGCAAACTCCTCCGAATTCGACCGCACTTGTTCGCAACCTGTAGTAGGTTTAATCACCGAATGGCAAGATGCTGACGGTAATACAGAAGTCCGTAGCGATGAATCCGATTTAGGTGGCACCATGCGTCTTGGGGCACAAAAACTGCCATTTAATTGAAGGCGAGCATAGCAAAATTATATGGCGCCGAAACTCATCGAAGAACGTCATCGTCACCGTTACGAAGTCAATAATGTCTTGCTTCCGCAAATCGAAAAAGCCGGCTTAAAAGTGACCGGTTTATCCGCCGATAAGAAACTGGTGGAAATCATTGCAAGTGCCGAACCACCCTTTGGTTTGTCGCTTATCAATTCCACCCGGAATTCACCTCTACGCCACGTGACGGTCACCCGTTATTCGAAGGCTTTGTGAAAGCGGCAAAAGAGAATCAGAAAAAATCTGATTAGTGGCTTTTTAAAACATAAGAAAAAGGCAGGGTAACCTGCCTTTGTGCTTTCTATGATGGATTTAGAATGCCAAGAAACAACGAGCCGAACAGTGATTTTTGCTGTTCGGCCTGTTGTTTTTAAAAGTGCGGTCAGAAATTAAAGAATTTCTTTCGCTTTAGCGACCACGTTATCTACCGTGAAACCAAAGAGTTTGAACAATTGGTCTGCCGGTGCGGATTCACCGAAGCTGTGCTACCAACGATACGACCGTTGAAACCGACGTATTTGTACCAGAAGTCGGCAGTCCTGCTTCAACTGCCACACGTTTAGTCACCGCGCTTGGCAATACGGCTTCGCGATAAAGCCTCGTCTTGTTTGTCGAACACGTTCGTACTTGGCATAGAAACCACACGGATTTTTGCCTTCTGCGGTTAATTGTTCTCGCTTTCACTGCCAATTCCACTTCAGAACCGGTCGCAATGAAAAATCAGATCCGGCATGCCGCGCAGTCTTTAATACATAAGCACCGCGCGCCACGTTAGCTAATTGCTCAGAAGTGCGGTCCATTTGTGCTAAGTTTTGACGGGTGAAAATTAATGCGCTGAGGCCATCGGTTCTTTCAATCGCCGCTTTCCAAGCAATGGCAGATTCTACTTGGTCGCAAGGGCGCCATGTGTTCAAGTTCGGGATTAAACGCAATGCGGAGGGTTTGCTCAACCGGTTGGTGGGTTGGACCGTCTTCGCCTAAACCGATGGAATCATGTGTGAACACAAACAAGCTGCGTTGTTTCATTAGTGCTGCCATGCGAATCGCGTTGTGGGCGTATTCCATGAACATTAAGAAGGTTGCGCCATAAGGAATGAAACCACCGTGAAGTGCAATACCGTTCATGATTGCCGCCATACCGAACTCGCGTACGCCATAGTTGAGATAGTTACCATCCACGTTTTTGAGTCGCGCGAATCGGTTTAGAACCGGACCAAAGGGTCAAGTTGGAGCTTGCCAAGTCAGCGAACCACCAAAGTAATTCCGGTAACACTTTGGCATAAGCTTCGATAGCATTTTGTGAAGCTTTGCGACTTTGCAATGCTTGCCGGGTTCGCTTGTAAATGGTCAATGAACGCTTTGAGATTCTTTTTGCCCAATCTGCCGGCAATTTTTTCTCAATACGACGGGTAAATTCAGCGGCTAATTCCAGATAGGCTTTCGCATAAGCGGCGAATTTTTCATGCCAGGCTTTTTCTAACTCTGCGCCTTTTGCTTTTTGCATCCCATTGTGCATAAATATCAGCTGGGATCTCAAACGGTGCGTAACCCAGTTTAGTGCTTTACGGGTTAATGCGATTTCTTCATCACCTAATGGCACCGTGGCAATCGTAGAGTTGGATTTATTCGGAGAACCGAAACCGATAATGGTTTTACAAAATAATTAAGGTCGGTTTGTTGGTTTCTGCTTGCGCTTGTTTAATCGTCCTCAATGATTTGTGCCGGGTTGCTGACCGTCGATTGCCGGAATCACTTGCCAGCCATAAAGCTTCAAAGCGTTTTTGTGTGTCATCGGTAAACCAACCGTCAACATGACCATCGATAGAAATGTTATTGTCATCGTAGAAGGCAATTAATTTACCTAAGCCCAAGGTACCTGCTAAAGAACAAGCCTCGTGGAAATCCCTTCCATTAAAACAGCCATCGCCCAAGAAAACATAGGTGTGGTGATCCACGATGTTATGACCTTCACGGTTAAATTGACCCGCTAACGTTTTCTCTGCAATCGCCATACCGACTGCGTTGGTGATGCCTTGACCTAGTGGGCCTGTAGTGGTTTCCAACGCCCGGTGGTAACCAAATCAGGGTGTCCCTGGTTTTGGAAATGTAATTGACGGAATTGTTTTAAATCTTCAATAGATACATCGTAACCGCTTAAATGTAACAAGCTGTAAATCAGCATGGAACCGTGGCGTTAGATAGCACGAAACGGTCGCGGTTAGCCCATTGCGGGTTGGTTGGGCTGTGATGCAAAAATCACGCCATAATACTTTCGCGATATCCGCCATGCCCATCGGTGCGCCCGGGTGACCGGATTTGGCTTTTTGCACCGAGTCCATACTTAAAAAACGAATGGCATTGGCGAGTTGTTGACGAGTTGACATTGTGTCCTCCTGATTGGAGATAAATTGACAAAAATAGGGTGTGCTCATAAAAAGTGCGGTCAGATTTTTCGGCGTTTTTAAACACGGAAAATTTCCACCGCACTTTTTGCTTAATACATAACTAATAAACCATTACCATTTGGACAGTAACATCTCTTCTAACTTTGCCTTGGTCAACAGCAAATTTTACGAATACCCTCGGCCAGTTTTTCCACTGCCATCGCATCGCTGTTATGTCGCCAATAGAATTCCGCTTCGGTTAATGGTTGCGGTTTGGCTTGCTACTTCGCCTTGAAACCCAGTTTTCTCACTACCGCATTTGAGTGTTTCATGTAGGGTTTTAATAGTGGCGGAGCAATGGTTAAACGGTCGCAACCGGCTAATTCAATGATTTCGCCTACATTACGGAAACTTGCGCCCATCACTACCGTTTTGTAGCCATATTGTTTGTAGTAATTGTAAATTTTGGTCACAGAAATCACGCCCGGATCTTCTTCCGGTGCGTATTCTTTTTTATCGGTGTTGGCTTTGTACCAGTCTAAAATACGGCCTACAAATGGCGAGATCAAATAAACGCTCGGCTTCTGCACAAGCGCGTGCTTGCGCTCGGAGAATAATAAGGTGAGGTTACAGTTGATGCCTTCTTTCTCTAGATTTTCGCATGACGGATCACCTTGCCATGTAGAGCGATTTTAATCAAAATACGATTTTTATTAATACTCTCTGCTTCATATAACGCAATCAGTTTTCTTGCTTTTGCAACGGTCGCCTCAGTGTCATAAGAAAGACGAGCATCCACTTCCGTAGAAACGCGGCCCGGCACTAATTTTAAGATTTCCAAACCAATGTTGACCGCCAATTTATCTTCTGCATCAACAAGTTGCTGTGCTTATCCTGACTTTGTTGTTTACCATAAGCAATCCTTCATCAATCAACTGCCGCATATTGTGGTAGCCGTCGCATGCACTCAGAATCAAAGATGGATTCGTCGTCGCATCTTCAGGTTTATCATTGACGAATGGCATCAATGTCACCGGTATCGGCAACAACAACGGTAAGTTCATGAAGAGAATCTAACTGGTTAGTCATAATGTATTCCTTATGTATGCCTTTTAATTGGAGGATGGGAAACGAGTTGAATCGTTAAAGAGGCTATGTTTTTATTCATAGCAAAAATCGTTAAAAATATAACCGCACTTGTTATAGAAAGCAACTCTTAAAAAGCGTGTTCATAATAACGAAATCAATAGGTTTCATCTTTAGAACAGGTTGGATACTAAGGATCGCTGAAGTAAAGAATGTTGTTAATTTGATTAAATTATCTTCAATCAAAACAAAAATGAAAAAGCTAAAAAAGGGGTTGCGTGGTGATAAAAATGCCTATAATACGCCACCACGACGCGCCGTTGTAAAGCATTAAGCAGCGCGTCGTTTTTTGTTCTTTAACAATCAATCAGACAAACTGTGTGGGCACTTGAAGATTCGTTTTTATCATTAAAGAATTTTAAAATTGAACTGAATAGTGCTACGAAGATTCGTTTATTTATATAGATGATTAATTAAGTCAGCAGTATTGAGCGATTAAACTTTTGAATTGAAGAGTTTGATCATGGCTCAGATTGAACGCTGGCGGCAGGCTTAACACATGCAAGTCGAACGGTAACAGGAGAAAAGCTTGCTTTCTTGCTGACGAGTGGCGGACGGGTGAGTAATGCTTGGGAATCTGGCTTATGGAGGGGGATAACGACGGGAAACTGTCGCTAATACCGCGTAGAGTCGAGAGACGAAAGTGCGGGACCGCAAGGCCGCATGCCATGAGATGAGCCCAAGTGGGATTAGGTAGTTGGTGGGGGTAAAGGCTACCAGCCGACGATCTCTAGCTGGTCTGAGGGATGACCCAGCCACACCGGGACTGAGACACGGCCCGGACTCCTACGGAGGCGAGCAGTGGGGAATATTGCGCAATGGGGGTCAACCCTGACGCACCATGCTCGCGTGAATGAAGAAGGCCTTCGGGTTGTAAAGTTCTTTCGGTGACGAGGAAGGCGTGATGTTTAATAGCGCAACAGATTGACGTTAATCACAGAAGAAGCACCAGCTAACTCCGTGCCAGCAGCACGCGGTAATACGGAGGGTGCGAGCGTTAATCGGAATAACTGGGCGTAAAGGGCACGCAGGCGGCTATTTAAGTGAGGTGAAATCCCGGGCTTAACCTGGGAATTGCATTTCAGACTGGGTAGCTAGAGTACTTTAGGGAGGGGTAGAATTCCACGTAGCGGTGAAATGCGTAGAGATGTGGAGGAATACCGAAGGCGAAGGCGACCCTTGAGGGAATGTACTGACGCTCATGTGCGAAAGCGTGGGGAGCAAACAGGATTAGATACCCTGGTAGTCCACGCTGTAAACGCTGTCGATTTTGGGGATTGGGCTTTAAGCTGGTGCCCAGTAGCTAACGTGATAAATCGACCGCCTGGGGAGTACGAGTACAGGTTAAAAACCTCAAATGAATTGACGGGGCCCGCACAAGCGGTGGAGCATGTGGTTTAATTCGATGCAACGCGAAGAACCTTACCTACTCTTGACATCCATGGAATCCTGTAGAGATACAGGGAGTGCCTTCGGGAACCATGGGACAGGTCTTTGCATGGCTGTCGTCAGCTCGTGTTGTGAAATGTTGGGTTAAGTCCCGCAACGAGCGCAACCCCTTTATCCTTTGTTGCCAGCGATTGGGTCGGGGAACTCAAAGGAGACTGCCGGTGATAAACCGGAGGAAGGTGGGGATGACGTCAAGTCATCATGGCCCTACGAGTAGGGCTACACGTGCTACAATGGCGTATACAGAGGGTGACGAAGCCGCGAGGTGGAGTGAATCTCAGAAAGTACGTCTAAGTCCGGATTGGAGTCTGCAACTCGACTCCATGAAGTCGGAATCGCTAGTAATCGCGAATCAGAATGTCGCGGTGAATACGTTCCCGGGCCTTGTACACACCGCCCGTCACACCATGGGGAGTGGGTTGTACCAGAAGTAGATAGCTTAACCTTCGGGAGGGCGTTTACCACGGTATGATTTGCATGACTGGGGTGAAGTCGTAACAAAGGTAACCGTAGGGGAACCTGCGGTTGGATCACCTCCTTACCAAAGATAGAATTGACTTTAAGTGTCCACACAGTTTGGCTGATGATTGTAAACAAAAGAAGAATAAACGTATCGAAGATAAAATCCTATTGGGTCTGTAGCTCAGGTGGTTAGAGCGCACCCTGATAAGGAGTGAGGTCAGTGGTTCAAGTCCACTCAGACCCACCACTTTCAGACCGGTGATTTGATAAATTATGTTGGTGAATTAACGTTGACAACGAAAAGTATCAAACACACTGTGTATGAGTGAAAACCAAAGGATGTGATTGGGGATATAGCTCAGCTGGAGAGCGCCTGCCTTGCACGCAGGAGGTCAGCGGTTCGATCCCGCTTATCTCCACCAATATCATCATAGTTAAGTTTATTACGATAAATCATAAGTAAACGGTAAAGTTGACTTTAACTATGATGATATAAAGAGATAACTTTCTTTTATAAACTGTTCTTTAACAAACTGGAAACAAGCTGAAAACGAGACTTTCAAGAAAGTCTGAGTAAGGGTCATTGATAAAAGGCAATGATTCTGAATAAATTAACTGTTACGGCTGATAAACCTAACGTGTTTTTAGCGTCAATCTATGATGTAAAGTGAATTTTTAATTTTAAATTCCATTTTATCTTCATCAGATTGTTCATCCTAAGAATACTTGAGGTTGTATGGCTGAAAGTGACAAAGCGTACAAAGGTGGATGCCTTGGCAATCAGAGGACGAAGAAGGACGTGCTAATCTGCGAAAAAGCTTGGATGAGTCGATAGAGGCGTTTAATCCAAGATGTCCGAATGGGGAAACCCAGTAGATGAAGAATCACTATCACTTACTGAATTCATAGGGTAAAGTGAGACGAACCGGGAGAACTGAAACATCTAAGTACCCGAGGAAAAGAAATCAACCGAGATTTTTGTGAGTGGCGGCGAGCGAAAGCGAAAGAGCCTGTTAGTGATAGCGATAGAGACAGAGGAACAAGCTGGGAAGCTTGGCGACACAGGGTGATAGCCCCGTACTCGAAGTCCAGGTCGTGGTACTAAGCTAACGAGAAGTAGGGCGGGACACGTGATATCCTGTTTGAAGATGGGGGACCATCCTCCAAGGCTAAATACTCCTGATTGACCGATAGTGAACCAGTACTGTGAAGGAAAGGCGAAAAAGAACCCCGGTGAGGGGAGTGAAATAGAACCTGAAACCTTGTACGTACAAGCAGTGGGAGCCCGCAAGGTGACTGCGTACCTTTTAGTATAATGGGTCAGCGACTTATATTTTGTAGCGAGGTTAACCGAATAGGGGAGCCGAAGGAAACCGAAGTCTTAACTGGGCGTTGAGTTGCAAGGTATAGACCCGAAACCCGGTGATCTAGCCATGGGCAGGTTGAAGGTTGGGTAACACTAACTGGAGGACCGAACCGACTAATGTTGAAAAAAATTAGCGGATGACTTGTGGCTGGGGTGAAAGGCCAATCAAACCGGGGAGATAGCTGGTTCTCCCCGAAATCTATTTAGGTAGAGCCTTGAGCGGACACCTCAGGGGGTAGAGCACTGTTTTCGGCTAGGGGGTCCATCCCGGATTACCAACCCGATGCAAACTACGAATACCGAAGAGTGATACTCAGGAGACACACGGCGGGTGCTAACGTCCGTCGTGGAGAGGGAAACAACCCAGACCGCCAGCTAAGGTCCCAAAGTCTATATTATGGGAAACGAAGTGGGAAGGCTTAGACAGCTAGGATGTTGGCTTAGAAGCGAGCCATCATTTAAAGAAAGCGTAATAGCTCACTAGTCGAGTCGGCCTGCGCGGAAGATGTAACGGGGCTCAAATATAGCACTGAAGTCGCGGCATCAGACGTAAGTCTGTTGGGTAGGGGAGCGTTGTGTAAGCGGATGAAGATGGTTCGAGGGGCTGTTGGACGTATCACAAGTGCGAATGCTGACATAAGTAACGATAAAACGGGTGAAAAACCCGTTCGCCGGAAGACCAAGGGTTCCTGTCCAACGTTAATCGGGGCAGGGTGAGTCGGCCCCTAAGGCGAGGCTGAAAAGCGTAGTCGATGGGAAACGGGTTAATATTCCCGTACTTGGTAAAGCTGCGATGTGGGAGACGGAGCAGGTTAGGTTAGCGTACTGTTGGATATGTACGTTTAAGTTGGTAGGTGGGAAGTTTAGGCAAATCCGGACTTCCTTAACACTGAGAGATGATGACGAGGCTCTACGGAGCTGAAGTAACTGATACCACACTTCCAGGAAAAGCCACTAAGCGACAGGCTTTACTCAACTGTACTGAAAACCGACACAGGTGGTCAGGTAGAGAATACTCAGGCGCTTGAGAGAACTCGGGTGAAGGAACTAGGCAAAATAGCACCGTAACTTCGGGAGAAGGTGCGCCGGCGTAGATTGTAAGCGCTTGCGCATGAAGGTTGAACCGGTCGAAGATACCAGCTGGGTCGCAACTGTTTATTAAAAACACAGCACTCTGCAAACACGAAAGTGGACGTATAGGGTGTGATGCCTGCCCGGTGCTGGAAGGTTAATTGATGGTGTAATCGAAAGAGAAGCTCCTGATCGAAGCCCCAGTAAACGGCGGCCGTAACTATAACGGTCCTAAGGTAGCGAAATTCCTTGTCGGGTAAGTTCCGACCCTGCACGAATGGCATAATGATGGCCAGGCTGTCTCCACCGAGACTCAGTGAAATTGAAATCGCCGTGAAGATGCGGTGTACCCAGCTAGACGGAAAGACCCGTGAACCTTTACTATAGCTTGACACTGAACATTGAATTTTGATGTGTAGGATAGGTGGGAGACTTAGAAGTAGTCACGCAGTGATTGTGGAGTCGTCCTTGAAATACCACCCTTTAACGTTTGATGTTCTAACGAAGATTGCGAAACGCGGTCTCGGACAGTGTCTGGTGGGTAGTTTGACTGGGCGGTCTCCTCCCAAAGCGTAACGGAGGAGCACGAAGGTTTGCTAATCACGGTCGGACATCGTGAGGTTAGTGCAATGGTATAAGCAAGCTTTAACTGCGAGACAGACAAGTCGAGCAGGCATGAAAGTCAGGGTCATAGTGATCCGGTGGTTCTGTATGGAAGGGCCATCGCTCAACGGATAAAAGGCACTCCGGGGGATAACAGGCTGATACCGCCCAAGAGTTCATATCGACGGCGGTGTTTGGCACCTCGATGTCGGCTCATCACATCCTGGGGCTGAAGTAGGTCCCAAGGGTATGGCTGTTCGCCATTTAAAGTGGTACGCGAGCTGGGTTTAGAACGTCGTGAGACAGTTCGGTCCCTATCTGCCGTGGGCGTTGGAGAATTGATTGGGGGCGCTCCTGGTACGAGAGGACCGGAGTGGACGCATCACTGGTGTTCCGGTTGTGTCGCCAGACGCATTGCCGAGTAACTACATGCGGAAGAGATAAGTGCTGAAAGCATCTAAGCACGAAACTTGCCAAGAGATGAGTTCTCCCACACATCAAGTGTGTAAGGGTTGTTTAAGACTAAGACGTAGATAGGTGCGGTGTGTAAGTGTAGTGATACATTGAGCTAACGCATACTAATTGCCCGAGAGGCTTAGCCATACAACGCTCAAGTGTTTTGGGGAGACCTGGAGCATGGAGCGAAGTAGAGGGTAACAGTTAAGAGACGAGACAAAGAAGGAAAGTAGAGAGTCAGCTTGTTTTAGTTTGAAGAAGACAGAGAAATAAAAAGAAAGAGATAAGAGAGAAAGAGAAGAATATCATCGACCGATTTTTGTGACGATAATGCGGTGGACCCACCTGATTCCATACCGAACTCAGAAGTGAAACGCTGTTATGCCGATGGTAGTGTGGGAGATTCCCATGTGAGAGTAGGTCACCGCCAAGTTTATTAGTATGAACCCTGATGTGAGAGCGTCGGGGGTTTTTGTTTTCGGAGAAAAGATATTGTTCTCGATGTTGTTGGTGATTGAGAAAGAAAACTAACTAATATCATCCTCTGACAAGGATGATATTTAGGTCAAGATTGATTTTGTTTTTACTATTGTTCTAATAACGTCTTAAATGCACTCGACATTTCCGTGCGGTAGCCTTTACCTTCTTTAATGATCATAAATATTGCCAAATTTTCTTGTTCAGCAATCTCCATGGCTTTTTTCTCCAAGAACAAATAACCCCGTAGAAAGGCCATCCGCGGTCATGGAGCTGGGCGCTAAAACAGTTATTGAGAGCGAGCGCGTGTTGAATTGGGCGACCGGTATGTGGATCTATTTCATGGGAAAAAGCGAATACCATCTTGTTCAAAATAGTTACGATAATTACCGGAGTTGCCATAGCTAAATCTTTTTATACCAATAATTTGCTGAGCAATTTGTGATCCATCGAAACTTGGTCACTCAATTGCAATTTGCCATGGCTTACCTTCAATGTTATGTCCTTTGGCACGGATTTCCCCACCGATTTCGACCATATAATTTTCTATCTGAAGACTTTCCAAATAATCTGCAACCTGATCAACACCGATCCTTTAGCGATGGAAGAAAGATCAACGTACAGTTCTGGAATGGCTTTAGTAAGGTAAAATTTTTCCGGCCTTTTCAGTAAGTGTTAACTTGTCGATACCAACCCAAGCCTGACGTCTCTGCCAAGTTGTTCTTCTGTGGGTTGTTTTTCAATGCGTTTTTCGGGGCCAAATCCCAAAGATTGACAACCGGTCCAACGGTAACATCTAAAGCTCCTTGCGTGAGCTTATTAAGCGAATTGCTTCCTTGATCACTTTGGCTAAATCAGAAGAGATTTCGATTGGTGTTTGGGTTTGTGTATTTTTGGTTAAATTAGCTTAGCTCAGAGGTCTTGATATAAGTAGACATTTTAGCATTAACATCCACAAGAATTTTTCAATCTCTTCATGGACTTGTTTAGGTGACGCCGGAAAATTATTTTTCTAAGTATTTGATATGGTAGGTACTTCCATGGTTTTCCCGGCAAGGGACAACAATTTGTTCAGCTTTTTGGGGTTGATAGTGATGTGTTTTCTACCGGTGTTTGTGGTTTATCGCAAAGTCGTTAATGTGATAGTCATTGCGGCGAATAATCCATACATAATAGGGGTAAGTTGCATCGTAATCCTCGAGTTGATGATGTTTAGCTCATTTTAGCCAAACAACGTAATGAAAAGGTTAAAGACTCTTCGCATTGTACAAGAAGGCGTCTGATTAAGGTAGACTTATCATTGATCATTAAACTTAAAGCATATGAAGTGCGGTTAAAAAAATGAGGATATTTTTGCCCGCACTTTATTGAAAAATGTTAAGATAGCGCCCGTTTTGACTACGCTTTTTATGTAACAACTTATGGAAAAATTATTGTTGATGAAAAATCAGTTTTTAAGAACGATTTCACGGATTTCTCATGAGATTATTGAGAAGCATCAAACGCTGGATAATTTAGTGATTGTTGGGATTAAACGCCGTGGTGCTGAAATTGCCGAATTGATCCGGCAAAAGATTATGGCGTTAACACAAGTGGATGTGCCATCGTTTGATTTAGATATTACATTTTATCGTGATGATCTTAGCCTGATAGAAGAGAAATGTCTCCAATTTATAAAGGTGCATCAATGCAAATGAATATTCAGAATAAAGAGATTATTCTTGTAGATGACGTGCTTTTTACCGGTCGCACTATTCGTGCGGCATTGGACACGCTGACAGATTTTGGACGAGCATCTCGGATTGAGTTAGTTATCTTTGTGGATCGCGGTCACCGTGAATTGCCTATTCGGGCGGATTATGTGGGCAAAAATGTCCCTACCAGCCGTAATGAAAATATTCAAGTTCGTACAAAAACAGTTTGATCAATGTTACGAAGTCGCATTATTGTCTAAATAACCTTCGTGAACCTTTTAAGCCAATTAATACTCTAAACAGCATCATTTAATCTGATTAAGGAATATTACTCTATGAATTTTAAGTCTATTTTTTTCTATTGCGCTGGCTTTCTTTGCTATGGCGACACAGGTGCAAGCCGAAGAAAAAGTGGTGGCAACTGTTAATGGTGTGCCGGTATTGGAAAGTCAAATTAAGCCGATACTCAATAAGAGAACCAGTCGTCAAGCGGCCATTGATAAAGTGATTAATGATATGCTGGTCAATCAAGAGGTAAAAAGAGTCCGGTGTTAAAGTCAATGAAGCGAAAATTGATCAGATTATCGAAGGCATTGCTGCGCAAAAATGGATTAACGTTTGGTCAGTTGTTGGATGCCCTTGATTATCAAGGGATTAACTACCACGCATATCGCCAACAGATTGCTCAACAAGTGTTAATGGCAGAGGTTCGTAACCATGCGATTAGCCAAAGCGTTGATGTAACGCGTGAGCAAGTGGAAGAACTGGCGGAGAAAATGCAAAAAGAAGCAAAAGCGAAAGGAAAAATGGAAAATGTGAAGGGAACACAATATGAAGTCCGCCATATTTTTATTGAAACTAAATCCATTATTAAATGATGCGCAAGCGAAAAAGCAATTAACACAAATTCGAGCGGATATTGTTTCCGGCAAAATGACATTTGCTGAGAGCGCTGAAATATTCTAAAGATTATCTATCTGGCGCTAACGGCGGAAATCTAGGTTATGCCTTTCCGGAAGCGTATGTGGGTCCATTCAGTCAAGCGATTCGTACCGCGAAAAAAAGGCGAGATCAGTGCGCCATTTAAAACGGAATTTGGTTGGCATATTTTAGAGGTAACGAATACGCGCCAAGGGGATCGCACCGAAGAAGCGTATCGTCAAAAGGCCTATGAGCAAATTGTGAATCAACAATTACAAGATTCTGCCCGCGACTGGGTTCAGGCTTTGCGTAAACGTGCCGACATTAAATACTTAAATTAATCATCATCCCGACCCAATGGTCGGGATTTTGCTATAATACACCGCACTTTTCGTTATTTTTATAAGATCTTATTCAATGAATTCAAAAAAAGCATTTAGGGTCATACGGCGCGTAAACGGTTCGGGCAAAATTTCTTGCACGACAACAATGTGATTCAAAAATATTGTGGCGGCAATTTATCCGCAGCCAATCAATTTTTAGTGGAAATCGGTCCCGGGTTGGGGCGCATTGACAGAGCCGGTTGCGGAGCAGGTGAGATCAGCTTTGACCGTATTGGAGCTTGACCGTGATTTGGCGGAGCGCTTACGCCATCACCCGTTTTTACATCAAAAACTCAATGTCATCGAAACCGATGCCATGCAGTTTGATTTTTCTCTCTTTATGAACAAGAACATTTGGCAGAAAAAGGGCAAAAACTGCGCGTGTTTGGTAACTTGCCGTATAACATTTCTACGCCGTTAATGTTCCATTTGTTTAAATATCATCACATTATTCAAGACATGCATTTCATGTTGCAAAAAGAAGTGGTGAAACGCCTATGTGCTGCGCCAAACAGCAAGGCGTACGGAAGATTGACTATTATGGCGCAATATTTCTGCCAAGTGATGCCGGTGTTGGAAGTGCCGCCAGTGCCTTCAAGCCTGCGCCGAAAGTCGATTCTGCCGTAGTTCGTTTAATCCCGCATGCTACATTGCCGCATCCGGTCAAGGATTTGTATTGGCTTAATCGCGTCTGTTCGCAAGCATTTAATCAACGTCGCAAAACCTTGCGTAATGCCTTGTCTGGTTTATTTTTACCTGAAAATCTGACCGCACTAACATCGATTTAAATGCGCGAGCGAAAAATCTTAGCATTGCGGATTATGCCCGTTTAGCGAACTGGCTGGCGGATAACCCGCCGGCAGAGGTGAGTAAAGAGGATGTGGTGGAGTCGGAAGAATAAAAAGAGCGGTCAAAAATGGCGACATATTTAGTGGGCGACCTACAAGGTTGTTATGATGAATTGCAGATGTTATTGGATCGAGTGAAATTCGACCCAACTACAAGATACACTTTTATTTAACCGGTGATTTGGTGGCGCGCGGTGATAAATCGCTGGAATGTCTGCGTTTCGTTAAATCCTTGGGAAGTGCCGCTTACACCGTCTTAGGTAATCATGATTTACATTTAATTTCCACCGCACTTGGCATTAAAAATCAAACCTCGTGATCGTGTTGCACCGATTTTTTTGCGCCCCGATTTTTGAATTAATTCATTGGTTACGTCAACAACCTTTATTGATTCACCACGAACAACTGAATTTCGTCATGACGCACGCCGGTATTTCGCCCGATTGGGATTTAGCAACCGCCAAAGCCTGCGCCAATGAAGTGGAGAATGTGCTGCGCCATGGCAATTATCGCTACCTCATTGAACATATGTATTCGGAACAGCCGGATCGTTGGTCGCCAAATTTAAAAAGGACTGGATCGTCTGCGTTACATTATTAACGCCTTTACTCGCATGCGTTTTTGCTATCGGATCATCGTCTCGATTTTTGCATGTAAACAGCCCATCAAGGATGCGCCCGAAAGAACCTTGCACCCTGGTTTGCTTTTTAGACAATCCGCTGTATCAAACCGAAAAATATTGTTTTTGGCCACTGGGCGAGTTTAGTGGATGAAACAACGCCACCGAATATTTATGCCCTCGATACTGGCTGTGTTTGGAACAATCGTCTTACTATGTTGCGCTGGGAAGATAAGCATTATTTCACCCAAAGTGCGGTCAAAAAATTACAGTGATTTTTTTAGTGGTAGTAGACGAAAAATGTCGCAATAGAGAGAGTATACTGCGACATTTTTATGCATAAATCATTAGTATGCTACGAGTCATAGACGATTATTTTTGTTTCATTAATTTTGTCCAGTTGTAATAACCGTATAACGAGTTCAATAAATAGGCACTAAACATTAAATACATGGCTGGGGTTTCCGCCCATAAGGCAATGGAAAGGATATTTAACAAAATCCACAAAAGCCATTGTTCACGGTAGCGTAAAATCATCAATAATTGGGCTGAAACAGTAATCACGGTGGTCAAACCGTCTAATCCTGTGGAGCTGCTACCTGCCGCATTAAGGGACTTGCACGAACAATAACGTACCGACAATCACGGTGGTGGCAAGGATGAGCCAGCCTTGCAGCGTCAGTGATTTCGTAATAACGCTTTCTGCGCCGCTCTTTTCTTGTTGCATATGGGTTTTCCACATGAAATAACCGATAAATTGCGCTGGGATATAAACATACAAGACGGTATTCATTTCGCCGATGAAATTCTCGCCCCATGCTACATAGAAGTAAGGTAGGCAAAAATCAGTCCCGAACAGATAATTACTGATTTTCCCTTTACTGACGAAACACCACGCAAATCACGCCGGCAATACCGGAAATCATGGCTAAAGCGGCGATTGTGGATCTAAGACAAAAGCAACAATTTATGCGGCAATAAAGAGAAATAGCCAAAACACTTCAAAAGGTTTCCAGTCGGAAAAAGTTCTTTTTTTTAGTTGATGTAAATACGGTTGTAGATTCATAGTCACCTCACAAATGGGATAAAGTGCGGTCATCTTTAGGAAGTATTTTTCAGAAATGTAAAGTATTTTGCTACATTTTTGTGTTGATGGATCACATAAATATGTCTTTTATGTTCAATCGTATGTTTTCTTATCGTTTATTTTTCATAATAACACCGCTAAAATAGCGCCTTTTTATCAGATAGAGAGACATTATGACTTTTGCGGTTGGGCAGCGTTGGATCAGTGAAACGGAAAAATAATTTAGGCTTAGGAGTCATTCGTGCCGTGGATGTTTCGGCAAGTGACAATTGATTTCCCTGCCGCACAAGAAACAAACGTATTTATTCGGTGCAAAAACGCGCCGTTAAATCGTGTGCAATTTCGTATCGGTGATTTGATTCAACATGTAGAAGGTTGGCATGGCGAAGTGCTCAATGTGGCAGAAAATAATGGCTTGCTGTTCTATTTGGTACAACAAGAGGGCAAGGAAGACCGTGTCGTCAGTGAAATGGAGCTGGCTCATCGCATTTCTTTTTGCCGACCGCAAGAACGCCTGTTTTCCGCACAGATTGATCGTAACGACCATTTTCGTGTTGCGTTATCAAGCTCTGCAATATCAAAAAGCGCAATTTCAATCGCCCGTTGCGTGGTTTTACGCGGTATTCGCGCTGGGCTGATTCCTCATCAATTACACATTGCGAAAAGAAGCCGGGCGGCGTATTGCAGCCACGCGTGTTGTTGGCGGATGAAGTGGGTTTAGGTAAAACCATTGAAGCCGGCATGATTTTGCAGCAGCAATTAGTTTGCCGAAAAAGGTACGCCGCGTGCTGGTTATTGTGCCGGAAACGTTGCAACATCAATGGTTGGTCGAAATGTTGCGTCGTTTTCAATTTGCATTTTTCGCTGTTTGATGAAGAACGTTGCGCTGATTTTGCCGCGACAGAAGAGCAGGAGGAAGTGAATCCGTTTACTACCGAATCCACTGATTATTTGTGCCTTGGATTGGTTGGTACAAAGCGTCAAAGACGAGTACAACAAATCTTTGGCGCCGAATTTTGATATGTTGATTGTCGATGAAGTGCATCATTTGGTGTGATGACAAAGTGAATCCGAGTTTGGAATATCAGTTAGTGCAACAACTGACACAACAGATTCCCGGCCGTGTTGTTACTCACCGCCACACCGGAGCAGCTTGGTCAGCAAAGTCATTTTGCCCGTTTGAATTTACTGGACCCGCACCGCTTTCCACACTACCAGGCTTTTTGGAAGAACAACAGCATTACCAACCGATTGCTGAAGTCCCACAGGCGTTATTGGCGGATAATCGCCCTTTAAAGTGCGATGAAAAAATGCACGATTTCTGCCTTGTTGGGCTGAAGACGATCAATTTTCGAAATCCGGCGAATAATGAAACGCTCATTAAACAACTTATCGACCGCCACGGCACGGGGCGTTTATTGTTCCGCAACACCCGCCAAAGCGTACAAGGTTTTCCGAAAAGAATTTGTATCATCCGATTGCCTTACCTACAGCCGAAGCAATACGAAAAACGCAGTGTAAAAACCCTCGGGGCATTTGGTGAAACATCCGTTGCAATGCGCGCTTTACCCCTGAACATTTTCATACGCGAACTCACGCCAATACGTCGTGGTGGGAATTTGACCCGCGTGTGCAATGGCTCATCGATTTTTTTAAAAACAACATCGGCAAGAAAAAGTGTTGGTGATTTGTCGTTATGCGGAACGGCAATTCAGCTGGAACAGATTCTGCGTGAAAAAGAAGGCATTCGTAGTGCCGTATTCCATGAAAAAATGGCTATTGTGGAGCGCGATCGTGCGGCGACGTACTTTTACCCAACAAGAAAACGGTGCTCAAGTGTTGCTCAGTTCCAATATCGGCTCTCGAGGGGCGAAACTTCAATTTGCCAGCCGTTTAGTGTTATTCAATTTGCCGGAAAAACCCTGACTTGTTGGAACAATGTATCGGGCTACTTGGATCGTATTGGGCAAACCAAATGATATTCAGATTTATTTACCGTATTTTATTGACAGCGCACAAGCAGTGTTGGCAGATTGGTATCACTTTAGGGATTAAATGCCTTCAACGAAACCTCGTCCCAATGGGCGCGTTGTTATTCGAGCAGTTCGGCGAAGCATTACAAAAACGTTGGAAAAATCCGACCGCACTTGACGCTCAAAAATGCCTTAATTGACCACACGCGAGCAGGAACGGTTACGTTTAAAACAGCAATTAGAACAAGGGCCGAGATCTGTTGCTGGAACTGAATTCGAATGGTGGAGAGCCGGCGAAAGCAGCTGGCACAAGAAATTGCTGCACAAGACGGTAGCCAGAATTGGTCGATTTTGCCTTAAATCTGTTTGATGTCATTGGCGTGGAGCAAGAAGATTTAGGGGAAAAATCCATTGTGATTACCCCAACAGGCACAATGCTGGTACCGGAATTCCCGGGCTTAAAAGAAGAAGGCGTCACCGTCACGTTCGACCGTCAATTGGCGTTAGCGCGCGAGGAGTTGGAATTTCTCACGGGATCACCCGATGATTTACCACGGCATTGATTTAATCACCTCCGGTGACATCGGCAAAAGCGCCGTGGCGTTGTTACTGAATAAACATCTGCCGGCAGGGTACATTGTTATTAGAACTGGTGTATGTGGTGGAAACCCAAGCACCGCAAGGGTTAAAATTAACGCGCTTCCTGCCACCCACACCGATACGTTTATTATTAGATAGCAAAGGTAATGACTTAGCGCAACAAGTGGCGTTTGATCATTTGCAACGTAAGCTCAAACCGATGGATCGCAACATGGCGAATAAAAGTGGCGAAAAATGTTGCGACTGGATATCGAAAGACTCATTACGCAAGGGCGAAAAGGTGATGGCACAGCAAGCAAGGCAGATTATCGCCAATGCCGAACAACAGGCACGAGCAACACCTTGACGAAGAATTAACTCGTCTCATCGCCTTACGAAAAGTGAATAAAAATATCCGTCAGGATGAAATTGACACCTTGCAGACGCAACGACAACAAATGCGACAATGCTTACAGCAAGCCACATGGCGCTTGGATTGCCTGCGTGTGATTGTGACCAATAAAGGAATAAATATGGCTCTCATTGAATATAACCCGCCGCAGGAACCTTGGCTGGATTTGGTGTATCGCGATGATTATATCGCGGTGGTGAACAAAGCCGAGTGGACTGCTTTTCCGTACCGGGCAATCAGCCGCAATATTACGACAGCGCAATGTCTCGGGTGAAAAGAAAAAAGTACGGTTTTTGTGAACCGGCACATCGCCTCGACATGGCAACCAGCGGGATTTTGTTGTTTGCATTTGAGTAAAGCGAGCGGATCGCGAGTTAAAACGCCAATTTCGTGAACGTGAACCGAAAAAATATTATCAAGCGCTGGTTTGGGGGCATGTGGAACAAGATCATGGGGTCGTGGAGTTGCCACTGATTTGTGATTGGGAAAAATCGCCCACGGCAAAAATTTGCTTTGAACGAGGCAAAAGAGCGGTCACTTTTACGATGTTTTACAACGTTATCCCAATAATACGACACGCGTAAAACTTACGCCGATTACAGGGCGTTCCCATCAATTACGCTTTGCACATGCTGGCACTTGGGCATCCGATTTTAGGGTGATAAATTCTACGCTCATCCGCAAGCCAAAGCGTTATCGCCTCGCCTCTGCTTGCACGCGGAAAGCCTGCAGATTCAACATCCGATTACCGGGGAAACAATGGAATTCACCGCGCCGGTTGGTTTTTAAGGCGCTACGGCGTATCGCTTAAGCGCAGGCTACATCGTGATGATTAGGGCTGTTTATTTTGGTGTATCTAAAATTTGTGCCACCAGTTTTAAGTAGCTGATGGCCAATGATCGTTGTGTGACACTTACATCAAATATCGCATCTTCGGTTAATACGCCACAAGGCATCTCCTCCGGGATTTCACCTTGTTCATAAGCTTGATAGTCTTGTCGCCAGTCGCCGTCAAAATAATAATGTTCCAGCCGAGTTATCGTTGGTAACATCTGTTGCCATTTCTCTAAAAATTGTTCTCGCTTCAAGTAAAGAAGGCTTCCGATTGACCTAGAAGGGTTTTCCATTTCTTGAATTTGTTTTTAACCGTTTTGGGGTAACATAATCGCTTCCTTATTACTTGAATAGGTATAAAACCTAGTCTAATCTGTGTCAGTCATTGTAGAATGACACCTTGAGATACGCTGCACGGGACGTATTCTATAATGCGGTTCAGGAAAGACCAAAGTGCGGTGTCTATTTTTATCGTTTATGGAGCGAATATGAAATTATTTTTAGTCACTTTCGGTATTTTTCTTCTGATTATTTTAGCCATGGCATTGGGTTATATTGTGAAACGCCAAGCGCTGAAAGGCAGTTGTGGCGGTTTATCTTCCCTAGGCATTGCAAAAGGCCTGCGACTGTGATAAGCCTTGCGATACGCTCCAAGAAAAATTGGATGCAGGCGATGAAAATGCTAAGGCAGAATATGAACAAAAATTTGCACAAAAAGAGAAAGCTCAATTTTACGAAGTGAAGTAGTTCCATTTAACGTTTGTGAGGAGAGAACAGTATGCCCTATGTCAACATTAAAGTGACCGGTGGTGCTGAGGCGCCTGACAGCTAAACAAAAAGCGGAGTTAATTGAAGGTGTCACCCATTTATTACAGAAAGTGTTAAACAAAAATCCCGAAACGACAGTGGTGGTTATTGACGAAGTCGATATGGATAACTGGGGGATTGGAGGAAAACGGTAACTTCTCGACGTTCAATGAAGTGATCATACCGTAACCTGTATGAAAGTGCCCGAAATTGTCGGGCATTTTTACTCTTACTTGATTTGCGGTAGAATGCCAAATTATTTATTTAGTGGAACGTTTATTACTAAACTATGAAATCACAAACCTACGAAAAACATTTCCTGAAACTCTCTGCTGAACAACTTGCCCAAAATGCCACGAAAAAAGTGATTTGTGGCATGTCCGGCGGGGTAGATTCCTCCGTGTCTGCTTTTTATTCTGCAACAACAAGGCTACCAAGTGGAAGGCTTGTTTATGAAGAATTGGGAAGAGGATGACGACACCGATTATTGTACAGCTGCTGCGTGACTTAGCTGACGCTCAAGCTGTGTGCGACAAGCTTGGCATTAAGCTGCATAAAATCAATTTTGCGGCAGAGTATTGGGATAATGTGTTTGAGCATTTCCTTAGCGAATACAAGGCTGGTCGTACTCCGAATCCGGATATTCTGTGTAACAAAGAAATTAAATTTAAAGCCTTTTTAGAATATGCCGCAGAAGATTTAGGCGCGAACTATATCGCTACCGGACATTATGTTCGTCGCCGAGGTGCGGATGATAAGGCACAATTATTGCGCGGTTTGGATGCCAACAAAGATCAGAGCTATTTTTATACACATTGAGCAGTAAAGCAAGTGGGACAAAGTCTGTTTCCGGTGGGCGACATTGAAAAACCGATAGTACGTGCGATTGCCGAAGATTTAGGTTTGATCACGGCGAAGAAAAAGATTCTACCGGCATTTGTTTTATTGGTGAGCGTAAATTTAAGGATTTCTTAGCCCGTTACTTGCCGGCGCAACCGGGCAACATTCGCACGGTAGAGGGCGACATTATTGGTCGCCACGATGGTTTGATGTATCACACATTGGGGCCAACGCAAAGGCTTGGGCATTGGTGGCGTGAAGGGTGCCAGTGAAGAAGCTTGGTATGTGGTGGAAAAAGATCTTGTCAATAACGAGTTAATTGTGGCACAAGGGCATGATCACTCAGCGTTACTTTCTACCGGTTTAATCGCACAACAATTACATTGGGTCGATCGTCAACGGATTCGTGAACCGTTGCGTTGTACGGTGAAAACCCGTTATCGCCAAACGGATGTGCCTTGTACGATTGAGCCTATTGATGACGAAAGTATCAAAGTCATTTTTGATGAACCACAAATTGCGGTCACGCCGGGACAATCGGCTGTCTTCTATTTAGATGAAGTTTGCCTTGGGTGGTGGCATTATCGAGCAACAATTGAAGTAATCACATCGTTAACTTTTCTTCTGACACATCGGGCAATAAAAGCTGTTTCGTTGTCCGATGATTAAACTTTCAATTTTTGTACCGCACGTTGGGCAAGGTTTGCCTTTGTTACCATAAACCAGTAATTCTTGCGCAAAATAACCCGGTCTGCCATCAGGTTGTAAGAAATCTTTGAGTGTGGTTCCACCTTGTTCAATCGCTTTTGGCAAGAACGGATTTAATGGTATCGACCAAACGCTCACACTGTTTTCGGGTGAGATTCGCGGCAAGTTTTTAATGGGATGTAATCCGCACAAGAACAAACTTTCATTCGCATAAATGTTGCCAACACCCACCACCACAGCGTTATCCATTAAAAAGGTCTTAAGTGCGGTCGTTTTTGCGTGATTTTTTTGAAAAGATAGTCTGCGTTAAATTCCTCTGATAGCGGTTCCGGCCCCTAGTTTTAAAAACAAAGTGAAAACTCGTCCAATTTTTCCGTCCACAACCAAGCGCCAAAACGGCGCGGATCGTTATAGCGTAATAATCTGCCGTTGTTCATTACAATATCCAAATGATCGTGTTTATCAATCGGGCTGTCATGCGGTACGATTCTTACGGTTCCCGACATCCCTAAGTGCCCTGATGATATAACCTTGTTCGGTATGAATGATAAGGTATTTGGCGTATGACTCAGATCCAGAATTTTTATTTGATGCAATGTCGCTAATTCCGGTGATACCGCCCAGCGGAGTTTCGGCTGACGTACCTCGATTTTTCAATCACGTAATCTTTTTCAAATAAGGGCTCACGCCACGCAGTCGGTTTCGACTTCAGGTAGTTCAGGCATTCTCTTTCTCCGATAGCCACTGGGATATAAAAACCCGAACAATGTCGGGTTTTTCACTCGTGCAAAATTATTTGATTTTTGCTTCTTTATAAATAACGTGTTTACGCACAACTGGATCAAATTTTTTGATTTCCATTTTTTTCAGGCATATTACGTTTGTTTTTATCAGTTGTGTAGAAATGACCGGTTTCTGCGGTAGAAACTAAACGGATTTTTCTCACGAGCACCTTTTTGCGCCATTTGTTAGCTCCTTAGATTTTTCTCGCCACGAGCACGGATTTCAGCTAAAACTGCATCAATGCCTTTTTATCAATAATACGCATACCTTTTTTGCAGTTAAGCGTAATGTTACGAAACGGTTTTTCACTTTCAACCCAGAAACGGTGTGTGAAGGTTAGGAAGAAAACGACGACGAGTCGCGTTCATTGCGTGAGGCGGTTGTTACCCACTGCCGGACGCTTGCCTCGTTACTTGACAGACTCTAGACATATTAATCTCCAATAATGAAATTTAAGCTCGAGCTTACGGTTCGAATACTTCAAAAATAACTTTTTGAATGACCTCGTCAGGTCGTATAACCCGACCCGCATACTATATTAAAGGTCGCATTATACTCACTTTATCTTGCATTCTCAAGCCTAAATCCTGAATTTGCTGACATTAAAAACGAAAAATTTATCCAAAAAGTGCGGTCTGTTTTAGAGCAGATTTTGTTCGCAAAGGAAAAAAATAATCGCTTTTTGCCAATCACAAAATGATCCAGCACTCGAATTTCCACCAACTCTGCTGCCTGTTTGATCGTCTCCGTAATTTGTTGGTCGGAAAAACTTGGTTCTGCCACACCGGAAGGGTGATTATGTGCCAAAATAATCGCATGCCGCATTGCAAGCCAACGCTTCCTTTGATGACTTCGCGCGGATACACCATCGCTTTATTAATTGTGCCGAGAAACAAGCGTTCCTGCTTAATCAACCGATGCTGGTTATCCAAGAAAAGCACTAAAAAATTTCCCGTTCCGTATTTTCCAACTCTGTTTGTAGGGTACATTTTTCACCGTCTCTGACGAACTGAAAACAATACCCTTCTTTAAGTTCCGCCAATAAATAACGACGGGTCATTTCCGTACAAAGCTTGCAACTGAATAAACTGCGTAATGCCAATACCTTTCACGGCACAAAACTGCTTTTTGATTGGCGCTAATAAGCCCACGCAACGAGCCAAAATGTTGCAATACATTTTTCGATAACTGCATCACCGGACAATCTTTAATCCCCGTACGCAAGAAAATGGCCAAAAAGTTCAGCATCTGTCAGTGTGGCGACTCCATATTTTAAGAGCTTTTTCCCTTGGCATTAAGGCCTCATCCATTTCTTTAACCTCGCAAAAAATAACAGATTCGTTATTCATTCACAGGACGTTAAAACCCAAAACAGTACATTCAAAAAGATGGAATCCTGATCGCAAAAATAAGATTTTTGATTAAATCATAATTCAAGTAGAATAAGCGGATTCATCTCCGAGTCAGTCAATTCATGGGATTCAAGCACGATTAATCTGAAAAATAAACGCATTGTTGTGGGCATTACCGGCGGCATTGCCGCGTACAAAACCATCGAATTAATTCGTTTATTACGCAAAGCCAATGCGCAGGTTCGCGTGGTGCTCACGCCTCGCTGCCGCAGAATTTGTGACACCACTCACCTTGCAAGCGATTTCCGGTAATGCCGTGGCACAATCGTTTATTGATCCGCAAGCAGAACTGGCAATGGGACATATTGAATTGGCGAAATGGGCGGACGCTCGTATTAATCGCCCCTGCCAGTGCCGATTTTATTGCACGCTTAACTGTCGGGATGGCGAACGATTTTACTTTTCCACGATTTGCCTTGCTACCAGCGCACCGATTTTTTTCTTGCGCCGGCGATGAATCAACAAATGTATCGCCAAGCCATAACGCAGCAAAAATCTGACCGCGCTTTTAAGCCGTGGCGCACAACTTATCGGGCTGAACAGTGGCGAACAAGCCTGTGGCGATGTGAGGCCAGGGCGAATGTCCGAACCTTCTGAAATTTTCACCGCACTTTGCCATCATTTTTGCGGTGACAGCAAGATTTACTCGGCATCCATGTTGCTATTACAGCAGGTCCAACACGCGAGACCATCGATCCAGTGCGTTACATTTCCAATCACAGCTCCGGTAAAATGGGCTTTGCCATTGCAGAGGCTTTTGCCAAACGTGGCGCACAGGTGACGCTAATTGCCGGCCCGGTGAATCTGACCGCCTCACCCAATATTCATCGTATTAATGTCACTTCCGCGCAAGAAATGTGGCAAACCGCCTTAGAAAGTGCGGTCAAAAATCACATTTTTATTGGTTGTGCTGCGGTGGCGGATTACCGTATTGCGGATATCGCTGATCAAAAAATCAAAAAATCGGCTGAAGAAATGACGTTAAAGCTCGTTAAAAATCCCGACATTATCGCGGATGTGGCGCATCTTACGGAAAAGCGCCCTTTCACTATTGGGTTTGCGGCTGGAAAACACAGAATGTTGCCGATTACGCGAAAGATAAATTGACGCGCAAAAATTTGGATATGATTTGTGCCAATGACGTTTCCGGCGGGCAAGTGTTCGGACAAGATCACAATGCACTACACCTCTTTTTGGAAGAATGAGAAAAAAGCCTTGCCGCAGGCGGATAAAAAAATACATTGGCAGAAGCATTGGTCAGTGAAATTATGACGCGTTACCGTCAATAAAAACACAGCAAAAACCCACCGCACTTTATCAAAAACAAAGATTTCGTTAAAGGAAAAGATCACAATGAAAAATTGACGTTAAAATTTTAGATAGCCGTCTTGGCAACGAATTTCCCCTTGCCAACGTATGCCACCGAAGGCTCCGCAGGGCTGGATTTACGTGCGCTCCTAGACAATGGCATTGAAATTCAACCGGGTGAAACCAAATTAATTCCCACCGGGCTGTCTATTTATATTGCCGATCCGAATTTAGCGGCCGTCATTTTACCTCGCTCCGGTTTAGGCCATAAACACGGCATCGTGCTGGGAAATTTAGTCGGTTTAATCGATTCTGATTATCAAGGTCCGCTCATGGTTTCCGTGTGGAATCGTGGCAATGAGCCGTTCAAAATTGAAGTAGGCGATCGCATCGCGCTAATTAGTCTTTGTGCCCGTTGTGCAAGCGGAATTTAATATCGTCAACGAATTTAATGCCACAGAACGCGGCGAAGGCGGTTTTCGGCCATTCAGGTAAACACTAATGGAACAAACCAATAAACGCAGTATTAAAGAACGCCGCCAACAAGTGTTGACGGTGCTCACGCATATGTTGCATTCTGAACGCGGCATGGAGCGTATGACAACGCGCGTTTAGCCGCAGAAGTGGGCGTGTCAGAAGCGGCGTTGTACCGTTATTACCCGAGCAAAACCAAGATTTTTGAGAGCCTTAATTGAGAATATCGAAAGCACATTGCTGAATCGCATTTCACAATCGATCAAAATGAAACCAACACTATGCAACGGGTAAAAGACATCCTACAGATGATCTTGGATTTTGCCCGTAAAAACCCTGGTTTTAACTCGTGTGTTAACGGGCCATGCGTTGATGTTTGAAGATGCCAAACTACAAGCGCGCGTTGCCACCTTTTTGACAGGCTGGGAATTGCAGTTTGTAGAATATTCTGCAAATGCGAAAAATTGCGCGAAGGACGTGGATTTAACGTGGACGAACGCATTATCGTCCCGCACACCTCGTCACCCTCTGTGAAGGGCAGTTTATGCGCTATGTGCGTTCCAACTTCCGACACACACCAAATCAAGGGTTTAGCCAGCAATGGCAGCTCATTTGAAAGCTTATTTGCATAATTTATTTATTTAGGTATATGTCGTGATTATTCCTTGGCAAGAACTGGCGGAAGACACATTTAATCAATATTGTGGAAAGCGTCATTTTACGTGAAGGAACCGATTATGGTTCACATGAACAGACTTTCGAACAAAAAAAGAAAGCGCTACTGAACAGAATCCGCCAAGGACGTGCGGTGATCGTTTGGTCTGAACTACATGAATCTATTGATATAAAAAGATAAAAACGGATTTTTAGATAAACTTTTTAGTTTTTCATAATTAGATGGAGGTTTTACGTGCAGGAACAGGACGCACAAGCCACACAACCGACGGATCCGATGCTGGAGTGGTTTTTATCACATTGTCACATCAAAAAATATCCAGCGAAAAGCATACTGATTAACGCCGGAGAAGAAGCGGATACGTTGTATTACATCATTAGCGGTTCGGTTTCCGTCATGGTAAAGGATGAAGACGGCAGGGAAATGATTTTGACCTATTTAGGCAAGGGCGAGTTCTTTGGTGAGGCAGGATTATTTGAAGATGGTCAACTGCGTTCTGCATGGGTTAAAGCAAAGACCGCTTGTGAAGTTGCTGAAATTTCCTATCGGAAATTTCGTCAATTAATTCAAGTTAGCCCTGATATTTTAATGTATCTGACAGCACAATTAGCCATCGCTTACAACGAACATCACGGCAAGTGAGTAATCTAGCTTTCTTAGATGTCACCGGGCGCATTGCGCAGACCTTGTTAAATTTAGCCAAAAATGCCGGACGCCATGACGCATCCGGACGGGATGCAAATTAAAATTACCCGTCAGAAATCGGACAGATGGTGGGATGCTCCCGTGAAACAGTGGGGCGTATTATGAGAATGTTAGAAGAGCAACGATTTGATTACAGCCCATGGTAAAACAATCGTGATTCATGGGACTCGATAGAAATAGAAGAAAAACGACCGCACTTTATGTCTTGCTGAATTAAGTGCGGTCTTTTTAGTCTTATTTTTCGCAGTTTGACTAACTCTGACTTCATGATTAACCCCTTTCTTTAAGATGAGATTGGCACGTTCACGCGTCGGCAAAAATATTTTTCTCTTAAATTTAATCCATTAATGTCATCCCAAATACGACTGGCTGTTGCAATGGCTTCTTGTTCGGAAAAGATTGGCATAATGTTTAAAAATAGGAATTCGGGTTAGAAAACGCACTTTGTCGGAATTTTAAGAATCGACGGATACTACATTCTTTTAATAAGCTTTTCTTCTGCGTCCACATAAATCGAAAAATCCACAAAATCTGAAACGAAGGTTTGGTTTGCACGATTATCATTGGGTTGGAGGACGTTGAGCCCTTCTAATATCAGAATATCCGGTTGATCAATAATAAACTGTTCAGGAATAATGTCATAAGTTAAATGAGAATAAATCGGTGCTTTCACGATGTTTACCGGATTTTGATATCAGCTAAGAAATGAATTAATTTTGGTGTATCGTAAGAAATCGGAAAACCTTTCTTTTGTAATAGTTGATGCTTTTGTAAATAAGAAAGCGGATGCAAAAACCATCGGTAGTAATTAAATCCACTTTCCGTTCACTCGGCCAATGGCTGAGAAGAGATTGTAAAAATGCGTGCCGAGGTGCTTTTGCCTCACGGGCAACACTGCCGGCAATACTGATGATATAGGGTACTTTGGGGCTTTCTCCGCCAAGAAAGCGATGAAGAACATTCTGGCGACGAGATGTTTTTCTTCATATAGTAGTTAATCAGGCGGGTGAGTGGCAGGTAAATTGTACGTACTTCATCCAGCGACAATTCTTCATTAAAACCCAGTAGCGGTTTAAGATCTTGCTCGGTCAATTTTAATGGCACGGATTTGCGTAAAAGCGATCCCAATGCTGTCGTTCAAAGAGATAAAAAGGGGTTAATTTGTCTGAAAAAGTGTCAGAAATTGGAGATTTCACGATTAAATTGCGCTTCCGTTGAGTAAAAATAATGGGTGAAATATACCTTATAAATGAAAGGATGCGCAGTAAAAATTTAGTTGTGTATAAATTACGCAAATCAGTATTCTCTTTTGTTTGATAATTAAACGAATAATTAAAAACGATTTATAGACTTGTCAGGTATAAAAATCCCTATAATACGTACTCACTTGTTCACGAGGCCGACTTAGCTCAGTAGGTGAGCAACTGACTTGTAATCAGTAGGGTCATCAGTTCGATTCCGATAGTCGGCACCATTATCTCGTGTGATAAGCCCCAAATTAGCGTGGAGGATTCCCGAGCGGCCAAAGGGAGCAGACTGTAAATCTGCCGGCTCAGCCTTCGAAGGTTCGAATCCTTCTCCCTCCACCATTTCTAAGCGACTGATGGGACAGATGAATTAAGAACGGCGGGCATCGTATAATGGCTATTACCTTAGCCTTCCAAGCTAATGACCGGGTTCGATTCCCGCCCGCTCCAAGCGCTGATATAGCTCAGTTGGTAGAGCGCACCCTGCTAGGGTGAGTGAGGTCGGCAGTTCGAATCTGCCTATCAGCACCACTTCTTAATAATCTCCATTACAAATTTTAATACTTTGGTTAATCTGGTAAATTGAACCATCGATAACCGTGTTTGTTTAGAGGGACAATCAATGTCTCAAAGAAAAAAATTTGAACGTACAAAACCGCACGTTAACGTGGGTACAATCGGCCACGTTGACCATGGTAAAACCACTTTAACAGCGACAATCACCACCGTATTAGCAAAAACACTATGGTGGTGCGGCCGTCATTCGACCAAATTGATAACGCGCCGGAAGAAAAAGCACGTGGTATCACCATCAACACGTCCCACGTTGAATACGACACACCAACCCGTCACTACGCACACGTTGACTGTCCGGGACACGCCGACTATGTTAAAAACATGATTACCGGTGCGGCGCAAATGGATGGTGCTATCTTAGTAGTAGCGGCAACAGATGGTCCTATGCACAAACTCGTGAGCACATCTTATTAGGGTCGCCAAGTAGGTGTACCTTACATCATCGTATTCTTAAACAAATGCGACATGGTAGATGACGAAGAGTTATTAGAATTAGTAGAAATGGAAGTTCATGAACTTCTTTCTCAATATGACTTCGGGTGATGATACTCAATCATTCGTGGTTCTGCATTACAAGCGTTAAAACGGCGTAGCAGAATGGGAAGAAAAATCCTTGAATTAGCTCAAAGCATTAGATACTCACATTCCTGAACCTGAGCGTGCTATCGACCAACCGTTCCTTCTTCCAATTGAAGACGTGTTCTCAATCTCCGGCCGTGGTACTGTAGTAACAGGTCGTGTAGAGCGTGGTATCATCCGTACCGGTGATGAAGTTGAAATCGTAGGTATCAAACCAACGGCGAAAACAACCGTAACCGGTGTTGAAATGTTCCGTAAATTACTTGACGAAGGTCGTGCGGGTGAAAACATCGGTGCATTATTACGTGGTACTAAACGTGAAGAAATCGAACGTGGTCAAGTATTAGCGAAGCCGGGTTCAATCACTCCGCACACGATTTCGAATCTGAAGTGTACGTATTATCCAAAGAAGAAGGTGGTCGTCATACTCCATTCTTCAAAGGTTACCGTCCACAATTCTATTTCCGTACAACTGACGTAACCGGTACTATCGAGTTACCGGAAGGCGTGGAAATGGTTATGCCTGGCGATAACATCAAAATGACCGTATCCTTAATCCACCCAATCGCGATGGACCAAGGTTTACGTTTCGCTATCCGTGAAGGTGGTCGTACAGTAGGTGCTGGCGTGGTAGCTAAAATTATCAAGTAAGTCTAATCAGCCATATTGGTAAAATACTTGAAGTTTATAAAGAGTGAGTGTTGTTATGACAATGCTCACTTTTTATGGCTTTTATCAAGGAATCACATTTTCAAATCAATTTTTGTGGGATGACATTTCTGGATAGATAAAATAGTCTTCTGTTCTTAACATGAATAATTGTTTTGTAGCTATGAACAGCCTTTTTATTCGGTTATAGTAGCATTCTTTTCATTTTTAACTTTTTAACAGGTGTTCATATGACACAAACCACACATAAACGAGAAACATTCTCTGGGCGGAGAGCCTTTATTTTTACGACGATCGGCTCCGCTGGTCGGGTTGGGGAAATATTTGGCGTTTCCTTATGTTACTTACGAAAATGGCGGGGAGCCTTTTGTATTCCCTATATTGTTGCCCTATTAACTGCGGGTATTCCATTACTTTTCTTGGATTATGCGTTAGGTCATAAATTCCGCGCTTCTCCACCATTAGCTTATCGCAAACTCAAAACCGCCTTTTGAAACATTTGGTTGGTGGCAAGTGATGATCAACGTGATTATTGGTCTTTACTATGCGGTTATTCTTGGCTGAGGTGCAGAGCTACGCTTATTATTCCTTCAGCTCCGCTTGGGGTAGCAATCCGGTAGATTTCTTCTTGCACCAACATTAAGATGGCAAGTGAAGTGGCATTAAGCTTGGATTTTGTTGACACTGTTGTTGGACCGTTACTTGCCGTGTGGATTATCACGTTGTTGATTCTTTCTTTTGGCGTACAAAAAGGCGTGGCGCGTTCTTCCGTTATCTTCATGCCAATTTTGGTGATCATGTTCATTACCTTGGTGGTTTATTCCTTGTTCTTACCAGGTGCAGAAAAAGGTCTTGATGCTTTATTCTCACCAAACTGGGACAAATTAGCTGACCCAAGTGTTTGGATTGTGCGCATATGGTCAAATCTTCTTCTCACTTTCCATTTGCTTCGGCATCATGTTGACTTATGCCTCTTACTTGAAAAAGAATCGGATTTAACCGGTGCAGGTTTAGTAGTTGGCTTTTGCTAACAGTAGCTTTGAAGTCTTGGCAGGGTATCGGTGTATTCTCTGCTTTAGGATTCATCGCTGTTGCGAACGGACAAGATGTCAGCGAAGTAGCAAAAGGCGGTATCGGCTTAGCGTTCTTTGCCTTCCCAACCATCATTAACCAAGCACCATTAGGGTCAATTATTGGGCGTGTTATTCTTCGGTTCTTTAGTTTTCGCCGGGTTAACCTCTTTCATTTCCGTATTAGAAGTGATCATTGCTGCGGTACAAGATAAATTACGCTTACGTCGTGCACATGCCACGTTCTTGGTTGACTTACCAATGATGGTCGCATCTACCTTTATTGTTTGGTACGGCAGCCGGCTTACCGATGCTTGATACCATGGACAACTTCGTCAACATGTTCGGTATTGTTGCTGTGGCATTCTTCTCTTTACTCTCCATTATCGTTACCGGCAGATTAAAAGAACTTGGTGAACACTTAAACGAAACCAGCTCTTTCAAAGTTGGCGCAATCTGGAAAGCCTGCATTGTGGTTACCACCGGCGTATTAGCGTTTATGCTTTACAGAAGCCACCAAAGTATTAGCAAACGGCTACGAAGGCTATCCTGAATGGTTCGTAAACACCTTCGGCTGGGGCATGGCGATCGGCTTGAGTCATCATCAGCTTCTTACTTTCCCGTTTCACCGTGGAAAAATATCGTACAAACACAAGGAGAAAAATAAGATGTCAACCAATGCAATTATCATGATGGCTATCGCGCTCATCATAATCTGGGGCGGATTGCTACTTTCCGTTATACGTTTACCAAAAGAGTAACGATACTCCCAAACAGCATCTTAGTCTATTGATTAAGATGCTGTTTTTATTTGATTTTATAGAATGAAAAATAAAGTGAATATCTAGGTATTTTTATTTAGTATGGCTCAAATTTTATTATTGCTAAAAAGTTAATCGGTGATATTAAAAGGAAAAGAAAAATGGCACGTTGTGTGTGTGGGCGGAGGGTTCGCCATTGTATCGGGATTATCATGATCACGAGTGGGGAATACGCAATTTGATAGTCAGAAATTATTTGAGAAACTTTGCTTAGAAGGGCGACAGGCGGGGTTGTCGTGGATTACGGTGTTACAAAAGCGGGAAAATTATCGGCAGGCGTTTTATCATTTTGATCCGCAAAAATTGCACAGATGACAGATGAAGACATAAATCAGTGTATGCAAAATGCCGGTTTGATTCGTCATCGGGCAAAAGTGGAGACGATTGTGAAAAATGCCAAAAGCGTATTTGGCGATGGAAAAGTGCGGTGAAAATTTTAGTCGTTTTATTTTGGTCTTTTGTGGATGGCCAACCGCAGGTGAATGATGTCCGGATTTAGCATGGTGCCTGCCCAAACGGCTGTTTCCGTGGCGTTATCCAAAGCGTTAAAAAGCGCGGTTTTGTGTTTGTAGGCCCGACCACCTGTTATGCTTTTATGCAATCGATGGGTTTTGGTGAATGATCATTGGAATCATTGTCATTGTAAATAAGAATGGGGCAAATAACGCCGATTAACCCCTGTGATTTAGCCTGTTTTACAGTATAATCACGCTATCTTTTGGTTGTAATGGTTGTTTACTCTCATGAAAAAGAATACTTACACGTTAATTTCGTTGTCAATTTTGACCGCACTTTATAGCGCCGAAAGCACGGCTGATTTAGCAAAGCAGTGTTTATACGGTGTGCCGCATTTTACCGGTGAAGTGGTGAGCGGAAATCCGAACGATTTGCCGGTGTATATTGAGGCGGATCAGGCGGAGATAACGCAGCCTCACAGTGGGATTTATAAAGGCCGTGGATGTTAAACAAGGCAATCGCCATTTACAATCTGCGGAAGTTGAGGTGCAACAACAGGGAAGCGGTGATAATGTGCGCGTTACGCGTTTGCCCGTGGCGGATTTGATTATCGAGACAACCAAATCAATTTGTTGGGCGATGATGCCAACATTCATTTAAATACCAAAGATACGGATGTTCGCAATGCACATTATCAATTAGTGGATCGCCAAGGGCCGTGGGTCGGCAGAAAGCGTGGGATGCGCGATGACTATCGTGTGATGAAAAATGCGACCTTTACGTCTTGTTTGCAAGATGATCATTCTTGGTCGATTTATGCCGATGAAATGCGTCAACACGTTAAAGAAGAGTATGCAGAAATGTGGCATGCCCGTTTTAAAGGTACAGGGCGTGCCGGTGTTCTATACGCCGTATTTGCAGTTACCGATAGGCGACCGCCGTCGTTCCGGGTTATTGATTCCAACCTTGGGACATGGCAGTCAGGGATGGCTATTTTATGCTCAGCCGGTGTATTGGAATATTGCCCTGAATTTAGATGCCACGTTAACGCCGAAATATATGTCTCATCGTGGTTGGCAGTTGAACAGTGAATTCCGCTATTTAACGACGTTGGGCGAGGGACAAGTTGCCGGTGAATATTTGAGCGATGATCGATTAAAAGATTATGACAGCGAAAAATCGTAAGCGTCATTTATTCTATTGGAAGCATAATGCGACTTTTTGCACGAGATTGGCGTTTGATTTGAATTACACTAAGGTGAGTGATAAGCGTTATTTTAACGACTTTGACTCTGCTTATGGCGGCCGAGACTGATGGGTATGCGGATCAAACCGGGCGAATTGCGTAATATCAACCCAATTACAATATTGCGATGTTCGTTAAGCAATTCCAAATTTTTGATGAAGTGGTTATTGGCCCTTATCGCGCTTTGCCTCAAATCGACTTTAATTATTATCAAAATGGATTATTCGGTAATAAAGTGGATTTTAAACTCTTTCTCAAGCAGTCCGTTTTGACAATGATAGTGCGCAAATGCCGACGGCGTGGCGTTTCCATGGTGAACCGAGTGTCAATACAACCTTGTCAAATCGCTATGGCAGTATGAATTTGGAAGCCAAACTGTACGCAAACCCAGTATCAGCAAAAGAAAGGGCGGTCAGATAAGGCAGAGGACGTTGAATCGAGCGTTAATCGTATCTTGCCACAATTAAAAATTGACTTGCAGAGTGTTTAGTCTCTAACCAAACCTTTATTTCGGGCTATACACAAACCCTTGAGTACGTGCGCAGTATTTGTTCCGCCCTTATAAAGATCAAAGCAATATCGGTTCTAAACTGAATTCACAGTATTTAGGATTCGGTTATGATTCTTCGCTATTACAACAAGATTATTTTTTTCGCTGTTTAATTCACGTCGTTATAGAAGTACTTGGATAGAATTGCGTCAGCCAATCGAAGTGACGCTAGGGGAACCAGTCGATTCTTTGATGAAAAATAAAGAAGAGCGGTTTAATATCGCCGTTGGGCAAACTTATTCACCTTGAACCGTCACGAATTGATGAGAACCGTGATAACCGAACTGAAGGATCGTCTTCTTCATGGGCGATTGAAGCGAACTGGAAAATCAATGATCTGATGCGTTGGCGGGGAGGTTATCAATACGATCCTCAGCTGGGGCAGGTTTCTCTGGCGAACACCGGAATAGAATATAACCCGACAAAAATAACGTGGTGCAGATTAAATTATCGCTATGCCAGTAAAGAATATATTAACCAAAATTTAACGGCAGAAGCGAATCGCTATAATCAAGATATTAAACAACTTGGCGTTCAAGTCGGTTGGGAGTTAAGTGATCATTGGGCGATTGCAGGGTCGTTATTATCAAGATTTAGCCCTAAAACCGGTGGAGCAATACCTCGGCATGCAGTATAACACCTGTTGCTGGAGTGTTGGTGTCGGCGCAAGACGTTATGTTACCAGTCGTCAGAATCAAAAATGATGACATCTTCTATGATCACGGTATTGGTGTCACCTTTGAACTACGTGGGTTTAGCCATGATCATAAAAACCGGTATAGAGAATATGATGAAAAAGGCAAGTTGCCTTATTTGCAGGGCGTTTAGCCTTTACTAACGATGAGAATGCCCTGACATGATCAAGGCATTTTTGTTTGAGAGAGCGTTTAAGCGGCGAAAAGAAACGTCTGCGCATCGTGAGGTAAAGCGTGCCTAGTATCAATAATCCAATCATGATGGAGCAGCAAACCAGAATAGGGATAAACCGAGCACGCTAAGCAAAGATATCTGCCGTACCTTTGGTATAAATGCAATCCCACGTTTGCCATGGATGCCAGTCAAACGAGAATGCCCAAAATGAAACGGTGAAACCATTTTGAAAATCCAAGGCAGTAAACGAATTAAGAACAATAATTGCAACACACCGTAACCGATAAGTAGCTTCACCAATAAATCGATTTCGCCACCATTTAACGCCAAATAAGTAGAACAACCCACGAATGCCGGCGCAAGCTGAATGCCAATAACCGGACGAACGGCAGGGTGCGAGCTACTCTAAATTGCGTAATCGTTGTCAAAATTGCCGGCTCAAGACTGAGCCATGAAAATACACCGGCACCGAAAAAGAGCATACCAACTTCGCTGTAAACCCAAATAGCCTAATGCCGTGCCACTCACAAAATTGGTTGCCACTGTTGGTAAGTACATAATCGGTGGTGGCGTCTCCGCTTTATGAATGCCGCACACAATCCTGTCGCGACGGTGAGCAAAAAGCTAACTGCCCGATGATGCCCAATGTAATTAACCCAACAGACAAAGCGATTTCATACGGCAACGCCACTAAGCCAATTAACATGGTGGTAATCGGAATCAAGCTGATAAAACAACACTGAATGACGTGATGTAATTCTTCTTTAGCCTGATGTGGAAAACGCCACCATTTCACGCCATACGCGGTGATAAAAATCAACCAAATTATCGTAGCTAAACCAAGCAAGGTTTCACCAACCCATGCCGGCAGTGCCACAGTGTGAGCACCATAACGCCAAGCGTTTCAAACGCATCGTCAACCCTAAAACGATACTGAAATAATTGACCGGAATAGGGAAAAGGTTTTTGCTGTTCCATTAATTTGCTCAATTTGATAACACAAGTCTGTTCAATCACGCGCAACAACAAATCAATATTCGGGTGTTTTCCGGCATTTTCGCGGGCATCTTGCGAGTGTTCAGCGAAGAGTTGTAAGCCTTTTGTGCTGAAGTGCGGTCCATTTTCCGTTAAATTCTTGCGCTAAGGCATTGTACACGCGCAGTGAACCCATTTGCCGGCTACGGCAGGAATGTGATGAATCCATGCCGTTATCCAAGATAGCTAATCCGGAAAGATGATCAATAGAGGGTAGTGTCTCTAATATTGTTTTTAAAAATCCATAAAATTTCCTTCGGTCATCGTTAAAAAACTAACGAATGGCTTGTTGACTATCGATTTCGCCCTGTTTGCCGATAAAGCGGACTTCCGGCTCAGGTGAATATCAAAAACGTAGCGCCGCTGATAAATATGATGAGCAAGTTCCACGACATCAGATGCCGTGGCATTGCCTCTGATTAATCAATACTAACGCTTGTTGCTGATGCACCGGACGCCACCGATTTGGAAGCCTTTCAGTCGCGATCGATCGATAAGCCAACCTGCAGACATTTTAGTCCGCTGTCCGCTTGAGGAAAAATGGGATCGTCGCGTCAGTTTTGTTGTAATCGCTCAAAATTGTTGGGCTGAAACCACGGGGTTCTTTGAAGAAACTGCCTGCGTTTGCACAAACACGTTCGGATCCGGCAATTTACTTTGACGCACGGCACAAATTTCGGCAAAAACATCCGCAGAAGTGACCGCACTTTTTATCCAGATTGGCTACATTGCCGTATTTCAACACCGGTTTCCATGCGTCGCCAGCTTCAACCCAATGGCGGTCACCACAACCTGGCATATTTATGCTTAAAGATGCTTTCCGATAACCAAATTCACATCTCGGCATTGGTTGGGCGGAAACAGCTCACCGGAGTGAAGGTTAATCACTCCACATAATCATCACATACATCTTTAAATTCTACGCCATAGGCACTGATATTTTGAATCGGCGCAGACCCCGCACAGCTGGAAATGAGCGCTGATTTTCCAAGCTATAATAACCCTGCTCGATGCTCCATCTCACCGTGTACATCACCATTAACATGTAAATACGAAAATCCGCATCTTCCCGATGTTCAATGCCAGCATGCGATTATAAGACGGCGCCGTCAAAATTCTTCATAAAAAGCACATTGCCGCTTTGTCCCAGCACCGGCAACTGTTCTGCCAAGCAGTCTGCCAAGCCTGTTGCAATGCCGGAATCGAGTGAATCTCAATGATCTTTTTGGCTTTCGCAGGAAGAGAAAATGGCGAAAAGGTTGAAAATTTTGCATGTATTCGTCCTTTTAAGATAAGGCGAGCCAGTGCGACTTTTGACTTTCAGCCGCCACTTGCTCGACGAGAAATCGTTACCGGCATTGAGCGTGTCGCATTCTTGCACGATGTTTAAGCCGTAATGCCCGTCAGGTTCTTCCAACCTGAATGCCCACACCGTTGTCGCGCACAATGAGTTCGTATTCGCCATTCGTTTGTGTGCGCAATCACTTCAATTAACGTGCCTTGTGAATGTTTAATGGCATTTAATACCGCTTCATGCACAATTTGTAAGGCAGACCACTAACTGGGCAGGCATTAAACCTTTGCAGATGGTAACGCACAATCCACGCTCATTTGCATGTCGATGATTGCGGGAATCAATGACTTGTCCAATGCCAGTTTTAAATTCGCTTCCTGAATGGTTAAACGGAAGGTCGCCAACAGCTCGCAACTGGCTATAACCACTCAGGGCTCTGTTCAAATTGTTGAACAATCGACAAACTTTTTCTTTTGGGAACCGGTTCACTCGCTCGTTGTGTTTTAACAGGATTAATTGAATCGTAAAAAGCCAACACACTCGCCAAAGAGTCATGTAGTCGCCATGATAGAACGCTTTCCATCAACAACAGTTGCTCTTGCTGACGTTGGGTTTGTGCGGAGATAGAGGAACGGCTAAGCATTTGCGCCAAGTTATTCATGGTGCAATCCGGGCAAGGCAATCCCGCTGCCAATGCAGAATTGCCAAAGTTTCTTCCATACCACTCTGTTTGCTGACATTCGATTAACGGTTGTTTTGTTCCTGCCAATATTCTAATGTTCCGCATCCAACACTTTTAGTTCTACAACGCGTGTTCGTCGCTCTATATATCACCGTTTGCAAAATCTGCCGTCAATATTGTGGGTGGTGACCACATGAACAGTGGTACAAGGCGGTTGAAAGAGCGGTTGGTTTGTTGCAACTTTCAGTGTCATTTACCGTTGCTTCAAGACTGAATATAACTTACCCAATTCAGAGGACATCTTGGTGAATGCGCGCTAAATTGCCGATTTTCACCTCTTTATCTACATCTAATGGAATATGTTTAACTGCCCCATTTGCACTTGGATACCGGCTTGTGTCAGGTTCCAATGGGCGCAACAACTGCCTTTACGGGGGTACCAATCACATACGAAACCACTCACAAAAATCAACAATAATGACAAAGTACTACCCATACCGCCAAAATCCAACGCTGTTCGGCGGAATATTGCAATGCAGAGAGCTAAATTGATCCACTTGCGCCATAGTCGGCAATATCACGTTGATATTCAATGAAATGCCGCCAGGAATGACCCATTTTCTCCCAACGCATAATGAGATTGTCGTAAGAGGATTTCACGTCTTCAGACACACACTGGTGGTGGATATTCCGTAGCGATTGTGAATACAGACTTTCACGGTATTGCCGCAGCCTTTTCCACCAATTCCGGTTGATGCTCCATGTCGCGCCAATAGGCGATAACTTTGCATACGCACGAGCTGAGACATTAATGGCTTCGGCATACGATCCACGCTCCGCCATTAACGTAAAAGCTAGACAAGAATGACACCAACAAAGATAATAATCACAATGAGATAGTTACTGCGGGTAGAAACGGAGTGTTTAATTTTAACCATATATCTGCCTAGTGCGTTGCGGGTTTCGACTGCACAGGCTCTCCTCATTTGGATAGGATGATGAGGGCAGAGTATGGCGGCGGTCATTTTGGGCCGTCTTTTAACGCAAGAAATAACGATAGGATTTTACCGTCGGTAACATCTTGATAGTTACAACCTAAGGTTTTCAAAGGTAGCTCAAATTCGCCGGTATCGCATTGTTCAATGGAATCCGGCGAGGATATTGCCGTAGTCGGCACCGTGAGCGCGGTAGTGAAAAGAAATGTTCCAGCGACCACCCAGCGTTTCAGCGAATTTTAGCAATGCGCCTTTTTGCTCAGGGAATCGAAGGTATAGGCGTTCGCCGTGATCAGCAACCCGCCCGCCCATTAAATAACGCACATGGGTTTTGGCGATGTCATCGTCGGACATATCTTCTCATCGAAAGCCGTTTTTGTGTTAACTCGGCGATAATTTCGGCTTTTCGCTTCATCTCGCGGTACGAACCCCAGCGAAAGACACAGGCGTGTTTGGTTATCTGCGTAGCGGTAGCTAAATTCGGTCACCGCACGCGCTACCCAGCCGTATGGACAATTTTTAGAAATCGCCTGGCTTTCTCGGGCATGGTGACCGCAAGCAGGGCTTCGCGATTTTTCACCGATTTCGCAACGTTCGGACACATAGCGAAGGTATGGAAATTCAAGTTGGCACCGGACAAAATCGCCGCCATGTTTTTGCCTTGAATGTTGTGCTGTTTGACGTATTTTTCAGACCGGCTAAGCCTAATGCACCTGAGGGTTCGGATACGGCACGGACGTTTTCAAACAAATCTTTCATCGCAAGACAGACTTCATCGCTGTCCACTAACACCATGTCGTCGAGGTATTGTTGGCACAGACGGAAGGTTTCATCACCGATACGTTTTACCGCTACGCCGTCGGCGAATAAGCCAACAGTATAGCTAAATCCGTCGGTTCACCTTTTTCTAATGCGACTGTCAGGCAGGCAGAATCTTTGGATTCTACGCCGATGACTTTAATTTCCGGCATAAATTGTTTGAGCAAAATTGCCACACCGGCGACCAAAGCCGCCACCGCCGACTTGTACGAAGACAATCAAATCCGCCACTTGTTGTAACATTTTCCATCGCTAATGTGCCTTGTCCGGCAATGACTAACGGATGGTCGAAAGGCGGAATAAACGTCATGTTTTTCTTTGAAAGCGCAATGGCTTTTGGCCTTGGCTTCATCGAAATTGCACCGTGCAATAACACTTCGCCACCGAAAACCACGTACCGCATCCACTTTAATGCTTTGGGGTGTTTTGCGGCATCACGATAAGGGCTTTTAAACCAGTTGGTTCGCCGATAATGCCACGCCTTGTGCGTGGTTGCTCTGCCGAAGCGGCAATCACACCGGCCTGTTTTTGTTCATCAGACAGGGTGGAGATCATGGCATAAGCGCCACGTAGCTTGAAGCTGTTAACCGGTTGACGGTCTTCACGTTTGATCCAAATCGCATTATGCAGGCGCTCAGATAACTTATTCATTTTTGTAATGGTAGTTACTGTAGCCGCTGTAAACACGTGAGCCCAATTTGACGATGGCGTTAATATAATCGTTTTGGGTGGGATGAGGGGTGGTTAATAAGTTTTTCATGATGATGTTATATCGTAGATGTCGAGTATGATTGTGATGGCAAAACAAGTGAAAGTGCGGTGGATTTTAGAAATGCTGAAAATTCACCGCACTTTTTGTTATTATCCTTTTTCACCCAGTAGCGATAGGGAAGTTGTTCGGTTTCGCTATGCAACAGGTGTGATCCATAAATTGACAAAAACTGGGGATGTCTCGCGTTGTGGCCGGATCATCGGTTAACATTAAAAAGCACATCACCGTTTTTCTAAAATGGCGAATATGCTTGCGGATTAACATGACTGGTTCAGGGCATCGCGAAAACTCGATAGTATCCAGTGTTTGGGTGATTGTAATGTTCTTCATTTTGGCTATTTGTTATAAAAATTGCAGGTTATAATACAATAAAACACAGTATAAAAATCAGCAAAAATTCTTAATGGCATGATTGAATATAGTATTCCTAAAAGTGCGGTGGATTTTTACCGAAGAAATTAAAAAGCTGTTTTATTACCTATTTGCGCCACACGGAAGGCTTTGGCTGATATGAAAGCCTTTGGCATGAAATCAAGGCATTACACCCGAATGCCCGGCATTGGTGTTGGGTAACGGTGGCGGGCAAGCCCAATGATTCACAACAGCTCGGCTGATGACGGCGAACCGGCAGGAACGGCAGGAAAAACCGATGTTGGCGGCTTTTACGAAAGCGGGTTAGTGGGAAATTTGCGCAGTGACGGTTCCTGGTATTATGGTGGCATTTTGCTGGGGACCGGTGGTGGTCCGGGCTTATGGATGGTGTTCAACAGGCGTTAAAGCGGTTAGACGTTACGACCAAAGTGGACTATTTGCGCTATCAAGTGCGGTGTGATTATAGCCAAATTCAGTGGCTACAAGCATTGTGCGAAAAATATGATGCGCATGGTTATCGAGCAAGATTTTCAGGTTGAAGTTACAGTAATGTTAGGGATTCGCTTAGATAAATTGCAGGCATTTGAACGGGAATTGACCGAAAAATCTGCCGGTAGATTATCTCGGAACAGAGTGAGTAAGAGAGTTTTTAGTGCATTTTTATCTATTTTTACGGATTGTGGCATTCTTGTGATGTGCTTTTCAGGTACATGTTATTGCCGGCATTTGTCGCCCCTGCTTTTACGGAGACGGTGGCGGTAAAGCCTTTTATTCAATCTTTTAGATTAGCGCTAGTCGCCGCGCCATTTTTGTGGTGGGCGTGCCATCATCATCAAAGAAGAACCGCGATCACGTGAGGGGTTTTTAATTGCTGGGCCTTTTTGGGTCGTCATGGGCAGTTTAGGGGCGATCCGATTTATTTTATTTGACGATCCTGATTTAACCGTATCCTCTGCTTTTTGAGTCTTTTTCCGGTTTAACGACCACTGGTGCGACGAATCATCGGTTTGGATAAGTTGCCGAAAGCGATTTTATTTTACCGCCAATTTTTACAGTGGTTAGTGGTATAGGGATCATTGTGTTGGCTGTGGCGATCATTCCATTATTGGGGATCGGCGACGATGTCATTATATCGCGCCGAGATTTCCGGACCGGTCAAAGAAAATAAAAATGCGCCCGAGAATTACCGGAAACAGCGAAAAACATTATGGTTTATTTATGCTTCATTACGACACTGTGCGTAATGGCTATTGGTTAGCCGGAATGTCGCTATTTGATGCACTAGCCACAGTTTCTCAACCGTTTCTATTGGCGGCTTTTTCTACGCATGATAGTAGTATCGCGTATTTTAATAGCTCTGCCGTTAATCTGATTACCATTGCATTTTTACTCATTTCAGCCTGTAACTATGCCTTGCATTTCAACGCCTTTTCTCAAATTGGCAAAAGGCAATCATCCTGTCGAGTTATTTTCGTGATCCGGAATTTTTCGCTTTTTATTTTTATCTCAATTGGTGCTTATTGCGGTATGTTTGTGATGTTGCTTGGGCATCATCGTTTTAATGATGATTGGCTGCAAAATCTGAACAATCGGCATTCCAATCGGTTTCCATTTCGACAACCGCAGGTTATACCACCTCAAAGTTTCGATCAGTGGCCATTATTTCTTCCGATCTCATTATTATTCGCTCTTTTATCGGCGGTTGTGCAGGATCAACTGGTGGCGGATTGAAAGTCGCGCGTACTTGTGCTTTATTTGCAAGGTAAACGAGAGCTTAATCGCTTAATTCATCCGAATTTGAGTCTCATCCGATAAAATTGCAACGTGTATTGGATGAAAAGGGTGATTCAAAGTATTTGGGCGTCTGCCTGTTTATTGGTCTTTTGTCATTTGTTTACTTGGCGTGATTAGCTGTGGTGTTGAGACATTGACGCATTCAATGCCGTCATTGCTTGTTTTAAACAATCTTGGACCGGCACCAGGGGTCGGTCAGCAGTAATCTTTGTTGATATTCCCGACAGCGCCAAGTGGTTCTCACGTTAGCGATGGTGTGCGGACGTTTAGAAATCTTCTCACTTTTAGTTCTATTTTACACCGACATTTTGGAAATCTTAATGAAACGCTCATTCTCTATTCCACATGATGGACAAACCAAAAATAGCCAGTTTTTATTGCAAATGTGATTAAAGAAAACGTGGAGGTTAAGTCAATTCACGATGAATTCTGGAGCTTCAAGCCCATGATCGTATTATGATTGGCGCCCTCGATCCGCTACAGGGCATTTCAATCAAAACAGCTGTATAAAATGTTGAGAAAACACACCGCACTTTTAAAATCAGAAGACGACGGCATTTTTCGGCGTCAATTTAACGGCGCGAAAACCCTGAAAAATCCACACCGAAACGTAATGTTTATGTACGCAAAATTTTTGGCAACGTCACACTTTGGAAACCGACGATATCGGCAGTGTTTGCCGGTGCGCGCGCTTTATCCGCGCTCATAGGTTTTTCGATCGCATTATGATCCAATTGATTATGCGCATCACTGGCGGAGAAGACAGATCCGACAAAAGAGATCGAATATACAGATTGGCAGAAAGTGCGGGTCATTTTCTGAGGGCTTTTTGCAGATCAATAGCAAAATTGTATTTTTCTAACCTATCAAACATTTTTGAAAAACACTTGATCCTCAGGATCGAATCTCTATAATACGCCTCCGCACCGCAAGGGTAGCAAACAAAAAGAAAAATTCTTGGAAAATTTTCTCTTGATGATAAAAATAACGAGAAGTTAGAATTATCAACCTGCTTAGTGCAAATGTTCT